>Ga0247837_1000894_pt1 | contig 64184 bp, 57 predicted proteins | sample LaCtaG_2_FD_187115 | JGI IMG/M metagenome (GOLD analysis project Ga0247837, IMG submission 187115) | Freshwater microbial communities from meromictic Lake La Cruz, Castile-La Mancha, Spain - LaCruzMarch2015_14.5m | ecosystem: Environmental > Aquatic > Freshwater > Lake | place: Spain: Castile-La... | reverse complement strand
CATATAGCTATCTTCCGTCTAATTCTCTCGTATGTTAAGTTTTAGATATTTTTAGTTAGAGTTAAAATGTTTTTAGAATTAATGTTAAACCGGGTAACATGGAGCAGTGGAAGAAGTGGAATCCTCTGAGGAGTTAGCAAGAAAAGTAGGCACTGGAAGAGCCGGTAGGTCAAGGTCATTAAGTATTGACTAACCTGTCTCTTGCTTTGCAGAGTCGCCTCTGGTCTCACTCCAATTGATTAATGAGCTTAGACTATGGACTAGTGTCGTAGTCTGTGTGGCTGCTACTACGACGAGCGCTCAGTTTGCCTCCTTCCCGCACAGTCCTTGACTTAGCCAGCAGCCGCTCCCTGATAGCCGCTTGCTCTTCCTGCAGCTGCACTAAGGTCCTATCCGGCGCTGAAGATATCTGCACGTCTCCAGAGCCTTGGAAAGTGCTGTAACTCCTGGCACTCACAGGCTTAATAGCCTGGACTACAGCAGGTGCGAGCAGTCTGGAAGCCTTGTCCAGACCTGCTTTCAGACTAAGACTCAGCAGCTCTGTATGTCTCAGGCCTATTTCCCTGCTTTTCAACTCAGTCCTCAGCTTCGAGTTTTCCTCTTCCAGGCTTCTTATTCGCTCCTCAATATCCACTTCCCGCTTTCGAGCGTTTTCATAGGTTTTCTGCAGTGTTTCTGCCTTTTGCCCCAGTTCTTGACGCAAAGTGTCGACTTGGGCTTTAGCGACTTGCAGCTGAGACTCGTAATTTGCTGTCAATTTCTCCAATTTGGCCTCTTTTTCGCTGTTTTCTGCCTCAGTCGCTAATAGCACTTCACTCACTTCCTTGAATTCTGCCTGCATTTGCTGCAGTTCCGCCTTTAGTAGTTCTTCTGCCTGGTGCATGTCTGATAAATACGCCTTTAAAATCGCAATTTCCTTATCCTTTTCAGCTGCTTTTGCCTTCAAATCGCGATTTTGGACGTCAATATCAGCCGATTGACTCCGAGAAATGGCTGAAAGCCGCTGTTCTTTCTGCGATTCTTGCAGCTTCAATTCCGCTCTCGCGAGTAAAGACAGCGAAAACACCGTTTTCCAAGAGTTATAATGCAGTCTAACCAATCGAGCCTTCATACTAGTCCTCATTTTCTGCCCTTTCAGCCGCTCTTTTCTCCGATTAGCCGCAAAAAAATGCCATTTATTGACCAATTTCGCCGCCCTTTCCTCCGTCTTCCTGACAAATAATATGCGGCCAATAGAGCCTTTATAGTGCCTGGCTCTAGTGGCCTGCACAGTGCGGTTCCACTCTTTGAGGACAGTCTGAGTCCAGGCCTTTTCCAGTCTGGCGGCCTTATTAGTGGGGTGCAGCAGGGCCAGGGACCACTTCATTAGGTAGGCTCGGGACCTACAGAGGCTGATTCGCTTGTGGAACAAAGACTCGTTTTTCCTGAGAATTGCACTTCGCCTTGTTATTTTCCTCAAAGTACTATAGGCTTTTCGGAATAGGACTAATCTGTAGGCGGTTTTAGCCATTGACAGCGATTTTCCGGCTTTTAAAGCCCTTTGCACTCCACATCTAAAGGCTCCTAGGAGTCTGACTTGGTGGTGTTTGAGGGCTATGGAGGTAACGTGGTGTTTGACTCTACGCAGAGTTACAGCTGATTTGAGCGCCTTTAGCCACTCAGAAGCACATTCGTAGGCCTGTTTTTGATAGAAGCCAATGGCTTGCAGGAAGAAATCTTGGCTGGTGTCGTGTCTTCTGCGGAGAGTCTTCAGAAGAAGGTGTTTTAGATGCTTTTCATAGTGCAATTTGGCAGTTAGTAGGGATAAATAGCGTTTTTTGCCGAATCTCGCCCTCCACTCCGACCACAGTCTCCACATTTCCCTCAACCCTGCAGTCCTTTTCTGCATGTCCGCCTTCCTTTCCCCTGTAATCAGCTCCTCTGCAGGGATAGTCCAGGACTGAGTGAAGCCTTTCCAGCCTTGAAAAGCCCGCAGAAAGAGGTGGGAACTGTATATGGACTGGGCTGTGGCTTGTTTGGCTCTTCTGTCACTACGGTAGATTGGGTATTTCTCGAATCCTGTGAATGCTGTGGCTATTAGCCGGGTATTGACTTTGGCTAGTATGCGGTTTAGCCGGAGTTGGCGTCTTTGCCGCTGTTTGAAGGATTTGAACCAGTCGAAAGCGGATTTCTGTGCTCTACGGGCCTCAAAAATGGGCCTGTTGGCAGCTGCCAAGTGAGCAAGCCCCCATTTCCGCCATATTTCAGCCTGTGTCTCCTGCCCCAGTCTCTGCCTGGCCTTGCTTTGCAAAGCCTTTAGACGAACTGCAGTCTGATGGTGCACTTTCCAGTTCTTCCAGGCTGCCCACTTCAGCATCCTGTTCCTCACTTCCTGCGACACTAAGTTGAAGCCCGACTGAGCCGAAACCTGCTGAGTCGGACCTCCAGTCTCTGCCTGTGCAAACAGCACTGACACTCTTTCCTCCAGCACAGCGTTCCTAGCCAGCGCAATGCTCAGTTTGTTGTCCATCATCAGTCTTTCCTTCTCATACATTCCGCATTGCTTGGTCAAATTATCGACTTTCTTGGCTAATTCTTGCGTCTTTTCGTCTACTTCTCCTCGAGAAGTGCGGACGATTTGCTCCTTTTCATGGAGTTTTTTCCTCAAAACCTCGTTTTCAAGCAGCAGGTTTTTATGCAAATGAGCCTGCGGAGTGACGGCGAAGGGTGCTTTTTCTGCATTGGATACAGACTCTGCGGGACTCATTGGCTGCATCAGTGGCGATTCCGATCGAATTGTAAGTGACCGGGACAGTCTCGAGTCTGCCCCTATCAGTCTAACCTTCGAAGACGAGGTTTTCATCGTCTGAACTGAGGCTTCTCGAGTGATGTAAGCGTTCAAGGCCTCTTTGGAACTTTGCTCGCAGAGGATCATCAGCCGGGCCACAATTTGCTGCTGCTCCATTAGGTTCTGAGTGTAGGCCCACAGGCAGTCCTTCGACCCATTCCTGCGTAGCAGCTGCTTCGCCTTGTTTTCAAAGGTGTCCAAAACCTGCATTTTCAGCTCTTCAGGCCAGTCCAAAGGCACCCAGGCTAGAAAGCTCGCAACCCTGGTCCCGCTGTATAGCCTAACAACCCCTTTTTGGACCATTTCCTGATGCACTGTCAACTGCTTCTGCAAATGCTCCAACTTCGTACCTTCTTCTTCGTTCACTATCAGCAAATCCATCATGCGGTTGAGCTGCTTGAGACTGAGTCTGGCCTGAGTGCGCTCCTGCTCATATACATCCTTGGCGTCTAGAGACCGGAGGGAAGGCAGCATGTCTATCACGAAGTCACGGTAGGTTGGCAAAAGACACACTGGACAGCCGTCGAAGTAGACCATTTCCAGCTCTTTCAGTGCACGTAAGGGCAGCAATTGAGTCAACTTCTCAAGTCGGTTGTTAGCCAGAGAAAGCGACTTTAGCGCTCGAAATTGCGAGATTTGGCCTAAATCGCTGATCAAATTGTTGCTGAGTAGCAAAGTCTCCACACCTGCAAAGCGTCTCGGGACTTCGTCAATTGCAGCTATTGACTTCTCCACCAGTGCGATTTTCTTCTCTTCGCAGTACCTTGGGAACTGGTTCATGGCCTGGCTGAGACTGGCTCGTCTCACAGCAGTCTGTCTGGACCTGAGAGAAGTGCGGTTGGGAAGACTCATTACAGTGGTCGTTAATGAAGGGAGTAGTAGGGAACTGGACTAGTAGTGTGTGGCTTGGGGAGTCTGTTGGTATCTAAGCTACCTGCTAGACATAGAGAGCTACTCGTCCTCCAGTAGACACAGCAAGCCAGGGCTGCTTGGGGTGGAACAGGACGCAGCTGGGCTCTGCCTCAGTCTTCAAGGTCTTGAGAGGGATGATGGTGGGGCTTTGGAGGTAGTCCGCGTGCACTGTGCCGTGGTAGACATGAATAGAATTGTCCTTCGCACATGTAGCAAACAGTGGAAAACGGGCATGGAAGCACACCGATGTGAGTGGCTTTTGGTGGAACCCGAAAGTCTTATAGGGAGTAGTGCCCATGTCGTAGTCATACCACTGTAACTTGCAGTCCTCACAGCCCAGCAACAAATGGTCCCCAGAGACGTGGACAGCCATACTCAGCGGAAACTCCACTCCTATGAACTTCTTGACCAGTACTTGGTCCTTCAGGTTGTACACCAGTATGTTCCGCACAGTCGCCACAAAGAACAAAGCCTTCGTAGGGTGGAAAGCCACACAGCGCACTTCCCCTTTGCTTTTCTTGCCAAATAGCTTGTGCGAGGCAGTGCGTTTGAGACTATGGACGGCTACTTGCTTGGACAGGGCTTCCCGCCGAGCCACTGTGGCGAAGTAATCGCCCTTTGCGTGCCAAACAAAGTCCCTGACTTCCTGCTTTAGCTTCAGACGAATAGCCGATTCCGTCACTTTCCAGGAGGCTAAATCTGTGTCGTTCGCTGGCTCGCCTGAGAACTGGTGGGAGCCGACTAGAGGAAAAGTGGTGAGGTAGACGTAGCTGCCCACTGCCACTGCCAAGATAGGAGCCACTGGACTCCACTTCACCTTGGTCACTTTCCCTTCTTTGTACTGCTGAATAGCAACGCATTTCCCTGATAGTGCATCCCACACTCGCACCTCTCCAGCCACATCCCCTGTCGCCAGCCATTCCCCAGACACAGAAAAGTCCATGCAGGCTACAAAGGCTGCATGTTCCCTGTACTCCATTCTCAGCAGGGAAGGAAAAGGCCGCAGAGTTTCCGGGTCCGGCAGCTCAGGGATCAACTCCTCAGGCTTAAGGTTGAGTCTTTGTCTGACGACTCGTGGACAGAGGAAAAGATCGAGACAGCGGTTGAAGCACTCTTGAATGCTGCTTTCGTACCCGGGCACTTTGCGAAGTGCGGAGTACTTCCGACTGACAAAGTTCTGCTCCCGGTCTTCTGGGTGCTTTTGCTCCCATTCCTTGATTTCCTCCTCAGTCATGACGTACTCGTCGGGAGGGTTGTAGCTTTCAGCGTGAGTGGGCAGGGTGACTTTGGGAGCGCTTTTGACCAGAGCCTGTTGAGAGTCGCCCCAGAGGTCCCAGGTCTCTTCCTTCGGCTTAGTCCGGGGCTTGATCCAGCCCTTCGCAATCGCATTGGCGATTTTCTCGATTTTGAGTCTTTCGTACTTATTCGGCTGGAAGCGACTTTTAGGCACTGGAGCGTCTGAATTCAGAGGAAAGGGATCGATTGGTCCTTCCAAGTCCAAATCACGGTAAGGGTCAATGAGCGCTGTGGCTGTCTTGCCTTCTCTGATCTTGCGGATAAGGTCTAAGACTTGAGGCGTGATGCGGACTTTCTTGGCGTTCAGTTCGTCTACGATGGTTTGCCACCAGTGAGGATCGTCCGTTCTGCGGATGTGCTCTTCGAGTTCGTCTCTGGAAAGCTTGGGCACGCGCCTGCCCTCGACGTCATAGCCGAGGGAGCGCTCATCGTCATACCAGGCCAGCGGCACGGCTCCGACCCTCGCCAACACCTCTTCATCCGAGGAGTCAGAGTCCTGCGCGGCCATATATTAGCCTACTTCTTCTTTTCCTGTGACTTGCGCTTGATGACCTTCACCTCCTCAGTCAAGAAAGCACGCACCACTCGTTCTCTGACGGCTCCATGGGAGAGTGTTCCGCCATAGGCTCTGGACACAGTGTTTTGGCTGCGAGACTGCCGACCATAAACCTTGGGTCTGAGGCGCTGCATGCCAGACAGGCGCTCTCCAGTTTCCTTGCACTGTGGACCCTTCGCTATCTTGGTCAGGTAGTGCACTACGAGCCGGCCGCCAGGGGTCTTCACCTGTCGGAACTTGTTCCCTGGCGTGTTGTACCTGGTCTTGCGCCTGTAGGTCACACGCTTCACCATTATTATCTGCCATTCGCTCGACTTCGACACAGCTACGGACTAATGCGCTTTATACCTAGTCACACTCCATTTCCCATATACAGGTGGTCTTTCCTGCACATTCAATCGTCGCTATCATACTATAGCCAGGACATTCCCCTAAAAATACCTTATTTCTGGCTACGTACAGCACAAAATCCCTAATTTCCCAAGCATTGATATGCTGCATATAGAGAACTGACTAGGAACTAGCCTTGCGTTTCTCATGCAGTTCCTTCAACTTCGGGTACTTCTCTTCCATAGCCGCCCTCGCTTGGTCGCTTTTCGGTGTAACCAGCGGGCGAGATCTGTCCGACGGCTGATTCTCGAAGTCGAAAATCGCATCTTTGAGCGTACTGCGGTACCAACAGCTCAGCAAAAGGCAAATTACTGTCAAGATGCAAACTGCGAGGAGCGCGTATCGAATTGCATTCGCGTGTTTCTCGCCTCCGACCTTATTCGCATAGTCCGGATAGCAGATTATCCCGATTGTCAGTCCGCCCACACATACAACTAAGCCGAGAATCAGCAGTAGATACAGGGTCATCCAGTGTGGGTGGCGCCTGTTTTTGTACCCCATGATAGCCACTAAGAACATCACTACTCCGAATATGATAAAAGAGCCGCTGTACCAGCTAAACTCCTTGGCTGCGGCAGTTGCGTAGATCCCCAGGACTGTGACCATCACTCCGACTGCAATCATGCACAGGTTGGCCAGTTTCATTAAGGCGAAAAGACAGCAGTTGCCTTCAACCGTGTCGACCATTATGGAGCGGCTACCTAGAGCAAGATTAGCTGCAGGACTAGGAGGATCACTAGTCCGATGATCACGTACCCTAGGCACTTCTCACTTGTAGCTTCAGTCAGCGACTGTGCACGCTTGGTGAGCGAGTGAAGTTCAGTGGTTTCCCACTCCAAGCGATTGTGAATCTGGGTGAGGTAGCGATTGTCGTCTCTGAGCACTTGGTAGGTAGTTTGCGAGGCTTGAAGCACTCCATGCACAGCGTCTTCCAGTCTTTCCAGGGCCAGTAGTTCCTGAGGAGAAGCGATTTGCTGCATTTCGACCTGCTTCGTCTTTAGACCGTTCTCGATGAGTGCCAGGTCCGTGGCCAAAATCCCCACTTCCCTCTCTCTCCTATTCACTTCCCTGACAGTCAAAGCCGACGCTTCAGTCTCTTGCATTTCCTTCAGTCTGCGGACCTGATGCTGGTACGAGACCAGCGCAGGTCCCAAGGACTTTTCCAGTATCAGCCGCTCCTCGTCCTCAGCCTGCGGCAAACGAGCCAGCAGGCCTTGCAGAGTGTTGCGAGTCTGACAGGCCTGAGTGACCTCCGAATTGAACTCTTCCTTGGTTCCCATTCTAGCTATCCTTAGTCTCTTCCTCAGGACTGTTCACATACTCAAGAACTTCTTCGTCGCTGGACAAGCGAGTGATGTCCTGTCCTCTTTCTCGCATGATTGTCTCGATGTCAGTTCCCTTGCTAGCGAACCACCCCAAGTGGTCCGCGACTAGATGGAGTTTCTGGCAGCCTGGACACTTCACTACTACAATCCCTTCGTGGTAAGCCTTCTTGGAGAAGGTTTTGCCGGACCGCACGTTGCAGACTTTGCAGGTGTAGAAGATGGCATAGAGGCCGCCCTGGCCTGTTTTGACCCCTGGCACTGTCGCTGTCTTCGCTGCGTCTTCGCGGGTCACCTGCTTGCGAGCTTCTGCAGCTGCCATCTGCTGAGGGATCATAGCAGCCCAGCGGGATATCATGCTTTTAGAATCCCATTGATGGCAGCTCTAAACTACCTATCTAAGTCTAATAGCGGAGACACTCGCGAAGCCTTTTCTATCGCTTCTTTGAGCAGATTCCAAAAAGCAGGCAAATCGACCTTCGTGCACACCGTGACATTTTGGGGCAAAGCGCTCTTTCCCCATACATCACACACAGTTTGTCCAGCACACAAAGCACTGCTACATTCCACGTCCACTCTCAATAGGCGGGCGGTAAACATCTCCGGGGCTATCACATAGGCCACTGCTAAGGGGTCGTGCAGCGGCGGACTTGCGAAGCCGAAGACTTGTTGGTAGGTGGTGGCGAAGAAAGTCATCATGTCTCGCATCATATTGGTGAAAGGAGTTCTTCTTTCTGATAAAATGAAGTTGAGGACTGCAGGGGAGACTAAGGCAGTGTGTGTGACTTCCAAGGGCACCATTGTTATCTTGATGCCGGAGTTGAAGACGATGGAGGCGGCTTCGGGGTCGATTTGGATGTTGAATTCAGCCACAGGACTGGTGTTGCCAGCACTCATAGCTCCGCCCATCAGTACCACTTCCGCCATGTCTTTCAACTGCGAGTAAGTCAGCAACGCCAAAGCAACACTAGTCAGTGCACCAGTACTCACTATAACCACTCTCTCCTTCCACTGGGCGTAGTACTTGGATATCGCTGTGAACATAGCCACAGGGGCAGGATCAGCCAGTAGCGGCCTGGAAACAGCAGGAATAAGGGGCCCTGTCGGACCATCTAGTCCGGACTCTCCATGTATTTCCGGACATATCATAGACGTCCTCATAATCGGACCCTCTCTTCCCTGGGCTACAGGGATGTGCGACAGGCCGCAAGCATACAGCATCCTTAGGGCGTTTTGAGTGGTTTTGGCCACGGTTTGGTTGCCCGCCTCGGTGCTGATTCCGAGCAGCTCCACTGTGGAGTTCTGCCCGGCGAGGAGTATCGCTACGGCGTCGTCATGACCTGGGTCGCAGTTGAGCCATATAGCTTTCCGCGCAGCCATCGACTATAGTCATTTGGCAGTTATGAAGCGGACCAAGGAGAACTGGACGGACCCTCAGCCTCGCGACCGCACCGCTATATCCGGCCTGGAAACCTTCGACGGAGAGGACCAAAAGCGCTTCGAACGGCTGCGACAGCAACAAGCCACCCAGCGAGCCTGGATCGAACAGCAGAAAGAAGAAGCAGAGCGCAAGCGGCAGCAGGACCTAGCCGCCGAAAAGGCCTTTGTGAAGACCCAGCAGCAGTTCTATAGGGAGCGGGCGAGGCAGGAACAGGAGTACAAGCAGAACTTTTCAGCTATTCAGGCAGCTACGAGGGCTGGACTCACCCAGCAGATGCAGGAAAAGAAGAATCGGGAGGCTAGTGAAAGGCAGCTCAAAATACAGGAAGAACTCGAAGACTTGGAAGAAATGAAGCGGATTCGGGCAGTTCTGGACTAATCCCTAGCACCAATTTGACTACTTCTATGGGTCTTGTAGAAGGCCGTGTCCGGATACACCTAGGTTTGGCGCCTCCTGCACTTCTCGAAGTCGAGAGCGCGGCTTCTTGCCAGCGTAGCGCTCCTCCATCATGTCCTGTGCCTCAAATATGCTCAAATTCGCTCCGTACGACACAGGCTTGAAGGCGTTCGCTTCACTGCGGTACTTGTACAGCACCGAAGTCATAGGGTTCCTCGGAGTGGGTCCGACCGAACTGAGTGACTGTAGGATAAAGCCTTCGACATGGCCCGGCTTTTGCTCGGGGAAAGGCTGCAAATCAACTGCAGGGGCGGGGTTGGACTTGACTACTGAGTAGAACCCTCCGCCCATGCTCAGAGTTATGTGGCTCTGTGAGGGTTTGGACTCGATCACTGCGGGGGTCACTTTCTTGTGAGGAGAGCCCATGTCAGGCAGGCGGAAGAGAGACTGAGGGATGTCAGGGTCAGCAGGAGCAGTCCTGGCCTGCTGGATCATCTCACTCAAGTACCGCTGAATACTCTTCGTTTTCGCTGGAGAAGTGGCAGGAGAAGGCGACTCCGAGCGATCCAAGCCCAGTTTTCCCTTCAAATAGTCCTCATAGCTCTTAATCTCCCTCTGAATCTGCAACTCCCCTTCCTCATTCCTCGGCCCAAAGTGCAGAAAGCGGTCAATCAGCTTGACAGTGGCAATTCCAATCCCAAACACCTGCAGCCGAATAGTCTTCCCTATCAAGTCCTTCGGAGTTCCCACCCACGACAGCGACTTCAAAGGGTCAAACATGCCCTCATCAGTGTCTCTAATGAACCCTGCCTCGTCACACTGCAGGCCTGCTTTGATTTCCTGCACATAGGCAGAATCGCTGATATCAGTCAGGACTACTGAGTAGGACCGGGTTTTGCGGCTGATTTGAGTGGGGAGGAGTTTGATTTTGACGAGAGGGATTTCGTCGAAGCTGTCGGAAATCGGCTCGAGGAAGGACTTGGGAGTGCGCAGGGACTCTTCGGAAATAGCGGCAAAGGCGCGTTCTGCCTCTTTGGCAGGCCTTTCAGTGTTTCCGCCACTTGGAGTCTTTATGGTCGCCTGGGATTCGCCTTTCGAGTATAGTTCCCACTCGTGAGCTGTTTTTTTCACCATTTCGACGTTCATAGCAATCATGCGCTCGCTGTCCTCCGAAAGCAGAGAAGAGCGGCCCGCTGCAAGCGACTTCAGGTCCAGCGAAGCCTTCGGGGTGTGTTGGCCTGATATAGCCGCCTTCTGTGTGCCTTTGTCCTTCCTAGTGGGGTCCAGGTCAGCACTGGAGTTGAGTCCTGTGAGAGTTTCCACTGCTTGGTCAGGTTTTTTGCCTGCGGTTTTGGACTTGCGGGGCTGCACAGGGGCCAAATGGTCACTGGGAGTGTCTCTTTTGAAGGGCATGGAAGCTGCGGTCCGCACCTGTCTTTCGGGGATGAGGACTGCTTGCCTGGCTGCAGGGTTGGAGACTCCGGGAGTGTCGGCTGCGGATGTCCGCCAGATTTCCGACTTCTCCCCTCCTCCTTCAGGCTTGATTTCCAAAATCTCCGGCTTCGTGATCTTCGTAGCGGAGAAAAGCCCAATATACCTGTCCTTGTTGAGCGGCTCTTTCATCTCAAACACTTCTGGCTGCTTCCTCTTGGCGAACACTCTCCTGCTGCCTGCAGTTCGGTTCCGAGACTGGGAGACTTCTTTGGGAGGGGAGGGCTGGGCAGGGGCGGTTTCGGGCTTGGGCAGGGAAGTCTCGGACTCGTCGAGATAGCGGGAAAAGCCGTACATGAGGTTGTCGTACTGGAAGTCCGCCTTCAGGTCATGTATGAAGGAGTGCTTCTTGCCGCCGCTGGATCGGGGGTCGAAGTAGTTGCGCACTTCGCCTTCCTTCTTCTCCAGCTCTCGGAACTTGCTTTCTAACGCCAGGAAGTTCATACTGTTCTATTAGAATGGAGTATGCTGCTACAGCTCTGCATATACTGAAGAAATGCATAGGGACAGCCACTGTTGCCTCCTTTGCAGCAATCAAAGAAAAGGGAAACATTCAAATGGCCAAATTCTTGCAAAATCAGCAATCTGGATTGCTGAATTATCCCCTTATCCAGGCAGGGAGAGCGGAGAGCCACTCATAGGGCTGTAATATGGCCACTCTTGTAGTGGTAACGCTGCCCCCTGCCAAGCGCCTTCGACGTCCAGGACCCAAGCCATTGAGCGAACTGCCCTTCCCAAGCAAAGCCAAATCACAGCCCAAACTGCTCTACAAACATCGCAAAATAGACGTAAACCCTTTGGACCTGAACTGCGATGGCCCACTTGTCGCCCTCTACAGAGACTTACTGCAGCTCGAGGAACAGCTTGATTCCGACCTCAAAGCCCAGAGAAGGTGGATCCAAGCACTGCTCGTGCAGTCTCCAGCTCTGCTGCAAGCCACTTTGCGGGTGCACATATACAACACTCACTTCGTAGAGCAGGGCATGGTGGGGTGGAAACTGCGCATTCAGGGCCGCTTGATCCACCCTGCACTGCCCCGCTTCTACCGCTCTCAGGACCAGGTGGAGCAGCGATACACCAAGAAGTTCAATTGGTTCTTTCGACGGATTCAGGTGAAACTGGAGAATGGGGAAGTGATGGAGTGGAGGAAGGAAATTTACAAAAAGGAAAGTGACGGAATTGAGATAAATCGCAAGAAGGAAAGCGCTGGAGAGGTGCAAATCAGCTTCTTCCTGGACTCTTGCAAGTTCCAACTCAGTCCCGCACTCAGCTCCTTCCTGGGAGTCGCAGAGGAAACAAAGGAAAACGTGCTAACCACTCTATGGGAATATATCAAGAAAGAGGGTCTCCAGGACTCTGAGGAACAAAGGTACATTAACAATGACTCCCTACTGGCTGAGCTGTTTGCTGAGCCCAGGACTGAACTTTCAGGACTGCTGAGCAAGGTGGCAGTGCATATGAGGGAGCCGGACCCAATTGTCATCACTCACAGGGTGAAGTTGGAGGGGGACTGGAGCGACACGGAGCACATCTACGACTTCAGAGTGGAAATTGAGGACCCGTTTCAGTTCGAAGTCGCGACTTATTTGGGAGAAAATCGGTCGGTTCTATTTGCACGGCAGAATTTCGCTGATAAAATAGGTGCACTGCGGGCTCAGTTCGGGGCAGAGGTACCCGGCAACCCTGTCGACCACCGAGTCAGAGAAATCGACAGGAAAATAAAGGCGCTTTTGCCTGCTGTCTGCAAGCACGCTCGCAGACGCGACTGCGCCAGTCAATTCCTGCGCTCCCCTTCAGCTTTCGTGAAGGACTTAGGGAGGGAGCAAAACAGCTTGGTGAAGGTCATGCGAGACCCGGGGCTTGAGGAGCGACTCACTGAGGAGCGGGAGTCTGCAGCGTACTACCGACAGCCCTGGGTCAAGGACTTGGCCAAGAGGATTATAGACATGCAGAATAGCCGTACTTAGCGCTTTACTGTATTTGGAGATCTGGATGATGCTTATAGCTACAGGGAAAAGAGGCTTAGAGGCTTTGAGACCAGATGCAGGACTTAGGCGTACTTGGGAAGTAGCAAAATCGGGTCGAACGGCTCATTTCTGTCTTCGTCCTCATTCTCCCCAGGGCCTATTTCCAACTTCTGCAAGGTGCGGGTCTGCCTCGCTTCCCCAATTAGCCCCATTGTCTTCAGGCAGGCCCCCGGACTCAGCTTCTTGAAGGGAGTGTGAGACCTGTGGACCTTGGTCCTTCTACGCTCTCGCAGAGGAAAAGGCTCCAGCAAGGTCGGCAATTTCCCCGAAACCACTTCTAACTGAGAAGCCGAGGACTCATTCGGCTCACAACAAGCGAAGCGGGAAGCGTCCTTTCCCAGGTAGAGAGTGGACTTGAAGCCTGAAACCATAGGACGACGTGGGGTCCTGCTCTGTCTCAGTATGTCGCTTTTTGTATGCGGGTCAACGATTTTGCAGGCCAAAGGTCTGGGCTTGCAGGCGAACTCTCGAACAGGGGAAAAGGAAACCAGTTCGAAATTCGGCTTGAAGATAGTCGAAAATCCCTTATGTTCGGGACTCGGGGTGTTCAGGTTGTTGAGGAGCCCGCCGTGATAGCACCTCCCTCTGCCTTCCAAGCGACCCGGCTTCCTGGTCTGGGGCTGCGGAGTCCTGGAAACAGGCGGCAGGGCCTTGCGTATCCCTTCGAAGTACTTGTAAAGTTCTCTTTCAGTCTTTTCGAGGTAGCCCCAAGTCTTGTCGATCCTTGGAGTCGACATATACTAATGGCTCTACATTCAGGCTTTCCTACTCGAGTCTTTGGGAGTTCAATTTGGACTTGAGCCTACTCACTAAGGGAATTTCGGCCTTATGACACGCTATTGCAGGAATTGACTTCGATTTGGACAGTTCTCGATAATCGACAAAGTCCTTGTTAGTCTTCTGTCTAATAGTGCAGAACTGCGGCCCTATATGTCGTGACTTGCAGCGAATATGCATTTGAAGCTATTCCTCCACGTCCTAATCAGCTCTAGATTAGGTCCTAAGCCACGCTAACAGCAGGCCTCGGATGCAGTACCTTCAGTGTGGACCTTTCCTTGTAAATATCCAGCAGAAACCGATAGTCCACCATGCCTTCCCTGTCCGCCACTCGCAGCAGCTTCCTCCACTGGTCCTCTGACAGCCGGAACTCCCGCAGTGCCATCGACAGCACTTCTCTCGCCTTCTCATAGGTCACTTTGGAGTCGCGAGACAGGGCTTCGAAGGCCAGCAGTATCAGCTTGCGGTTGCGACCGACAGCTGCACACACCTTGTCGAAGTCTTGGGTGTCTTCCCAGTTCGTCACTGCTTCTGTTACTTTGAACGCACTAGCCCACTCCTTGCGGTCTAAGTAGCCGTCTTTTCGCGCATCCACATAGTCAAATAAGTCCTTCAGCACCGTAAACGCCGGCAAAGGGTCCCCCGACAACTGCGTAATTCTCTTCATCAGCGCATTAAAGTCCGAAAACGACATCTCCCCTCTCCTTTTCGGGTCAAACTGCCTAAAAGCATCATTCGGCGACAGCATATAGGCAAACATATGTCCTCTCAGCCGCGTAATCCTCTGCTCCGCCACTCTCTTGATCCTTTCCTCCGTCTCATTGCTCTTAAACCTCGCTTTGAACTCTTGCCAGTCGATTTGGCCGTCGTTGTTAGTGTCGATACGTAGGAGTAACTGGTCGATGTCGCGGGCGGTGAGGCCTAAGTTGAGTTTCCGCATAGCGTTTCGGAACTCCAGAGCGGAGATTTTGCCTGAGTCGTCAGAGTCGATGTGGGCGAAGATGGTTTCCAGGTCCAAAGCACTGGTCTGCAGCACTGACAAGAGTCGCTTCAAAGGGTCCTCCCCCTCACTGAACAGGGCAGCAGAGAAGCGAGAGCCGGAGCGCATGGAAGGAGCTGTTTTGGGGCGGGACAGGTTGGTGTGTCTGGAGCTTTGGGTCCTGCGGGAGGAGCGGGAGAAGGAGGAAAGGAACTTGGTGTCTCCGAAGGCAGACTTGAAGGATTGGAAGTGCACAGGCGCTCCCTGCGGACTGACCGTTTTCCACATATATGCAACATCAGCCGCTCCAAAGCGACTGGGCACCAACGCCTTCACCGCCCTCTCAAAGTCCTGCACCGTCAAATAGTCATTATTCCCCTCCGTCTGAAAACTCGCAAAGTAATCAAACGCAGTCCGAATATCCGCGAAATTGGCCCTAACTGCATCCTTCAATTCCTTCATCAACTGGTCCTGCCACTGGTAGTTCTGGAAGGCTTGTTTCCAGTCCTGCAGGGTGAGGTAGCCCTTTTTGTGCCAGTCGATGTCTGCGTAGAGCTGCTGCAGCAGGTCGTTGGTGAGGTTGAAGCCGGCGAGGGCGTTGTGGGCGGTCACCCAGGTGCGGAACTGGTCGAAGGTCAGTTTGCCTGCGAGCTGGGAAACTGCCTCGAAGGAAGCGGTGAGGTCGGGGAACTGCTTGGATATGAAGACTCCCAACTGCTGCTTCGCACTTTGCTTCCACTCCGGCACACTGTTTTCCTCAAAAAGCAGCTTGAAGTCTGTCAACTGCACATTATCTCGCTTATAAGTGTCCATCAGCTTATATAGGCGGTCTAACTTGCTAGAAGGCAGTTGTCCTTCTTCCATCTTTAGCACAGATATGAGGCTTTCCCGGAGGTCGTTTTTGCTCAGAACTCCATCGAAATCTCTATCAAAGGCGCGGAAAGCTGCTTCAATTGAGATGTTTTCGCTGCGAATCCACTGCCGGATTCGCTCCAAAACCTCGTCTTCCGTGTTCCAACTGTCTTTGCCCAGCCCTGCGTCCATGTCTCCGTCCTTCATCACTTTCAGGAAGGAGGAATAGTCCACTAAGCCGATTCCCTTGGAGTCGAGTATGGCGAAAATGCCGTCTTTGATAGGCTGAGACAACTCTATGAACTGAGTCATGCCCTGCGACCAGTCCTCCGCAGTCAGCATTCCATTCTGCTTGCGATCCAAAGCCTTAAACGCATCCGCGAAATTGACTCTTTTGTACACTAAAGCCTGCTTAATCGCACGAATCACCTCTTTGGCCTTGTCCCTGTTCAGACGCTCACTAGGGAAGGTGGAGTTGTGCATCAAAGTGACCCGCATTCTATTGGTCAGTACTGCGGTGAGGTCTTGGAGGTCGATAAATCCGTCCTCGTTGAGGTCCATGGTCTGTGCTAGCTGCAGGGCCATGGGCTCGCTCAGGCTTTTATGCACTTTAGCTGCGAGGAAAGAGGCGAAAGTGGCCACAAGGACTTTCCCTCCGAAACGCTTCAGCAGCTGAGCGGGAGTGATAGCGTTTTGATTGAGAAAAATTAGCAATCGACTGCAGACCTGCTTGAGCGGATCTTGCGGAGGCAGGTTTGGGCCTGTGAGGTGAGCCAGAAAGTCATTGTAGTCAATCATGTGTGATTCGTGTTTATCCAAAATCCTCGCGAGTCGCTCGATTTCGAGCGGATCCAGTCCCAAGTTCGCCCTATAAACGCAGTCCTGAAAGTCCGCAAGTCCCAATTTCCCAATAGACCTGGTGTCCATAGCCTCGAAAAAGCCTCTAAGAGCCTTAGTGTCTCCATTCATTTTTGCCTGGATTTTGTTATGAATGTGCTCCTTCCAGTCGCCTTCGTACGGTATTGGCTCCTGACTTAGTTGCAGTAGGAAGTCTTGCACATCTACATACCCTCTTTTCTTCGTGGCTGTAGTTGCGATTTCCACTGCTTTTCCTGTGGTCAAGGTCGGGTCCATTGCCTGCAAAACTCTCGCTAAATCTTCGGTTGTAAGTCGCTGTTTGTCTCTAATGTTCATACGAATGAGCAAGTCTTCAGTAGGCACCTGGTTGCCAATGACGACATCTCTCAGTGCTTGATAGGGTCCGTACTCCTCGTAGATTTTGTTGCACCACTCACCCAGGTCAATCACTGAGTCGTGTTTGGAGTCCAAGGCTTGGAAGAGCAGTTCTGCTTCGAGACTGTTGAGGGAAAACGGCTGCAGTGCAAGGAAGAACTGGTCGCGGGTGAGGACTTGAGACGCAGAGCTTCTGCTGAGGAAGGTTTCAAAGGCCTGTTCTGAGGTCAACTTGTCCCTTCGAAGCCACTCTCGCAGTACTCTAAAGCCGCGGTCTGCCACAGTCTTCGCACCTCCCTGGGGCTGAAACACACTGATCCACTCTGAAGCGGAAATCACCACTTGTCCTCCAGTCGCCTTGAGAAAGGCTGCCTGTGCATCTACAGCTCTTATTGTGCCTTTGCCTACAATCGTCATTGCCTCTACGAAGCTTTCCACTGTCACCATATCATCAGGGCCGATGCAGCGCTCAAGGACTGGCTCCATTGGGTGAGTTTCGAAATAGCGACGAATGTGGGTGAGTTGAGGCTCGGGCTGGACTGGGGTTTGCGGCCGCAGGTCACTGTGCTGACTCACAGCCTCTGTAAACACTGATAAATCCGATTCCTCAGGCTGAAGCAGTCTCCGGACTGCTTCAATCAGCTCGAGGATGGAAACTGCCTGTGGGTCGAGGTGGACCTCTCGAAGCACTGCGTGCAGTTGGTGCAGGTTCACCTTCAGTCCGGACTTCTTTAGCACTGACAGCAGTTCTGAAGATGTGGATTTGACGCGAGGTCTCATGCCTCCTTTTTGACTAAACTCAGTGATTATCAGCTTCTTCTCCCAAATCTTGTGGACAAAGGGCATGAGAGCAGCTCTCGGGTAGTCCAGAGTAGCATCAGACCTAGCGCTTCTGTGTGAACTGGCCGCACTACTGATCCTTTTCATTCGGAACATCGTAATCCCAGTCACCAATTGGCGGTAGTTAATGAGTCCGTTCGATTCCGCTCCTGTGCTCTGCACTAAACTTCGAATAACCGTCTCAGTCACCATCGGATTTTCCAGCATTCCAAACCCTTCCACCAGCTTCGGAAAGGCCAAATAGCCAGTCCTTTCCTTGTCAATTTTCTGCAGCGCGAGCAGCAACTTGGCCTGGTTGTGGAGCAGGAAGGCGACTGGAGACCCAGTGGTATAGTTGAAACTGCCGAGAGAGGTAGAGGCAGCCAGGGGCGGCTTGGGTGCGGGCTGGGTGAGGTCAAGGTTGAGGTTGGTGCGGAGCCACTCGGCTCCATCAGGAGCCACACTGACAGAGGAACCCGCTGTTTTGGGACGACTGCGGGGACCTTTGTCGAAAACCATCACCAGTAGTCCGTCTCTGCCTATGAACTCCCCTACGCCCGGCAGCACTTTGCGATGCTCCGTTTCTCCCCTCACCTTCTCCTTCAAGTCTCTAATTTGCTGACTCAGGCCTCTCTGCGCTGTCTCTTCGGCCACCACGGCCCTAGCCGCCACTTCACTCCACGACACCACCTCAGCTTGAGATTGTTCCTCTGTGCTGAAGAAAATCGGCTGGCGGTCTTGTGAGAAGGTGAAAGTGCCCAGGCCCTGCACCTTCACACTGGCCCTGGCAGCTATCCGCTTGGCGATGATGGCGCCCAGACTCTTCCACAGGCGAGATTGATCGTCTGCCATGTAGCAGTTATAAATAGCGACTAGACATATGGGGAACGAAGGCAGGCTAAAGGTACTATTAGCAGCGTTGTTAAATCAAGCAGTTACGGAGTCCCAGGGCGTGGCTTCAGTCCTTCTCACGATTTCCGTTAGCAGCTTTTGAGCACGGACCGCCAAGTCAGTGGCTTCCTGGATGCAGGCGGAGTTGGTACTCACCTCCTCCTGCATGCTGCTAATCACTTCCTGCAGTCGCTCATGAACGGGCAGCTCTTCATTCACTTGCTCCTCAATGTACTGGATGCGGTCCTGGCCTGCGAGGTTGGTAATTGAGCCTTGGGTTGCCTTGAGACGTATGAGTTCCAAGGTTTCGAGCAAAGCTTGTCGGTTGCGGTTACTCCGTTCGAAGGCAATTCTGCGGAAGTCCTGGGCTTCAGCCGGGAAATCCGCGAGAATCCGCACTAAGTCTGATTTCCCTAAGACTAGGAACTCTCCTGGGGCGTGACACATTGCTGAGTTGAGGCGATTAGTCTTTTTCACGATTTCGATTTCGCCTACATAGGAGCCTCTTAGGAAGGACTTGTACACTATTTCCGACTCTTCGATCACGAAATTGACTCGACCATGAAGTATGAAAAACATCTCGTCTGGGTAGTCTCCTCTGTGATACAAGTAGGACCCAGACTCACTCTTCATTGGTTTTAACAGCGGCACAATCGCAGTCAACAAGGAAGCTTCAAATAGAGTGAAAATCGGGAAGTCCTTAATTGCTCCGCCGTACATACTGAGGACCACTTCCTGTCTCAGCGACTTTGGCAGCTCTCGAAAGAGGGAATGTTTATCAGACCAGACATTTCCAATGCGATATGCGTTGTACTTGATTGCCTCTCTGATTTTAACTTTCGTCGCTAGTGAAATGCCGGTTTCCTTTGCGAACTCTGTCACAGCGGCCAGCTTCATAGAGAGCACGGAGTCGCGAGTGTCGATGGAAGTGAGGAAGCTGGACAGAGACCCTACGGTGAAGGAGTAAAAGCCGACCCCTACGACCATCCAAAGCAGAGCCAATACCAGCTCCAATTGAGTCCCCGGCACAATGTCTCCATATCCCACTGTGGAAGCCGTTGTTACTGCCCAATAGATAGACATTAAGTACTGATGCTGGATTGTACTGTCCTGCACTCCATTCCGCACTACCCACGTGCTGTTATCGAAATCTGCCATTTTCGCTGAAAAGTACCACATGCAGCCGAAAATGTGCACACAAAGCAGCACAGACGTTAGGAACTTTGCTAGTTTGTACAGACCTGAGTGGGACTTACGAGAGTTCAGCTGTATGCAGTCCTGACAGCGCTCAAACAGAGGAGTGGCGGAGTAGTGCTTTAGCACCTTCACGATGCGCACAATACGGAGTAACTTGTAAAGTCTGGGCAGGCGGGCAAGTCTAACAAGGTTGTTGTATTTCCCTTTGGGCATGCTGTCGCCTCCGGACATGTAGTCGATTAGGGTGGCTGGGAAGCAGGAAATGATGTCAATAAGAAACCACCCTCGAAGGTAGCCACAAGCAATGTTCCCTCGATTTGTCTCGAACGTTCCGTCGTCGTTCACAGTGATACTTGCGAAATTTATCCCTACGTCCAGCAAAAACACCCCGTCCACTGTCACTTCCAGGACCGTCCACCCGTCCCAGAAGACTTGCTCTGAGAAGGCTAGTCGATACGGCATGATCACGGCTGTATATATCATCAACAGTGCGAGCAGTCCGTTCCATATACGCTTGAAAAGGTGGTCCGGATGCAGTAGTCCCTTATACTCCTCTATAGTTTCAGTAGTAAGTGATTCCTGTCGGAAGGACTCTCGCTTGTTAACCTTCCTCGTAATCAGCTCATCAATGTTTCCCTTGTACTGCTGATTTAGATCTGTCAGTTCATGGCCAGTGCCATAGACCAGCAGCTCTTCATTGATAGTGCGCAGGACCTTGCGGACCTTTATTTTGAAGAGCGCCCGGCGCCAGATAGGGTAAAAGCGAGACTGAACTGGAGGCTGGGAGGAGCTGCTCGAGGAAGTGGGCCGGTCTGCTTCCGTCAAGGCATTGGCTTTATATAAGTGCGTTTGGAACTGCAGAGACTTCGGAGACTCGGGGGCGGAGGAAGGAGTGGACAGGGGCAGGACGCTGGCAAGCTTCATATATGTATGAGTTATTAGAGCTGGAGACAGAGAAAACTAGCCTGAGGCTTGAGAACATATACGAGAACCACTGAAAATGCTCTTTTCCTACTGATTTCTCATATATACTTCGATAGTAATGAGGAATTTCCTCTCCCAGACCTGCCAGTCCACTCAGACTAAAGAGAGAACTACTCCCTAGATGTTGAAGTTGAGGACTACTGAGAGGATCTGTCCCAGACCCATGCCCCCTGTCTCGTAGTTGCCGTCCACCAGGCCGTAGTAGAACGTCTTCCAGCTGTCAATCACATCGGCCGACTTGATAGCTATCCTCGCCGCTATAGCCGCTTGCCCGCCTGTATTCCTCAGGGCTGAGATTTGCTCAAATAGTCTCGAAAACTCGCAAGACTTAACCGCCTGGTCGAAGGAATCCATGAAATCGGCAAATTCATTGAGGCTTTGGAAGATGTAGACGTAGTTGTCAAGTATACTCACGATATACCTTATCAAGTTGTCAGCGTTCTCAGTGATCCCTTGGAGTTCCAGGACACACATTGACTCCATATTCGGATTCGCCTGGAAACCCTTGAAAATGCCTATAAGGAAGCCGCCCAGGTGGCTGTCGAGTTTGGGAGCGGGAGGCGGAGTGAGGCCCTGTCCCAGTCCCAGCAAAGTCAGTGCAATTAGCAGAGTCCCAGTCCGCATATTTTATCACCAAGTCATCACTCAATATGCCCAAGAAGTCTGCGGTGGGGCAAGCGCTGGTCAGAGACCAAAGGAAGTCCGCTCAGACCAAGCTGTCCACTCGGCACATAACAGACACTGCAGCTCCTCTGGCCTCAGTGGTCGACGCAAATGACGTGGACGAGTTCATGACCATTGCAGCAATGAACCACCGCAACTTCGAGGCAGACCGTTCGCACCGGATAGTGTCGGAAACCAGAGTCGTGTCTACAGGCCTGGAGCGCAGAGAGGCCCCAATTAGACACTTACAGCTACCTAGGAAGCCCAAGTGGACGCATGAAATGACCAAGGACGAACTCGTGGACTTGGAGCATCAGAACTTCCTGCAGTGGCGGAGAGGCATTGCGGAGGCGGAGGGAGTGGCTCTGAATGAGGCTATCACTCCCTTTGAAAAGAACATTGACATTTGGCGGCAGCTCTGGAGAGTCATTGAAAAGTCCGATACCATCGTGCAGATTTTAGATGCAAGGAACCCGCTTTTTTATAAGTCCGTGGACTTGGAAGCCTATGTGCATGAGGTCGACCCTCAGAAGCAGTTCATACTGTTGCTCAACAAGGCGGATTTCCTGAATGACGAGGAGAGGGTCATGTGGCGAGACTACTTTCTGAGCATCAAATGTCCGTTTATATACTTCTCAGCACTGATCGAACAGGAGAAAATCGACAGAGATGAAAGCGTGGTAGCTGTGGCCCCGGAAATAAGCTCTACGAAGGTGCACAGTGCTCCGGAACTGCTCCAACTTCTACATACGAAAGAAGGTCATATGAACATTGGCTTCGTCGGGTATCCGAATGTGGGCAAGTCCTCTGTGATTAATGTCCTGTGTGGACGCAAGCGGGTGGCAGTGGCGGCTCAGCCTGGAAAAACCAAGCATATGCAGACAGTCCCTATCACTGAAGACTTGACTTTATTGGACTGCCCAGGACTCATATTCCCTTCCTTCGTCAGTACTCGGGCTGAAATGCTAGTGTGTGGCGTACTGCCAATTGACCAGATAAAGGACCATTTATCCCCGATTGAGCTGATTTGCTTGCGTATTCCGAGTCAGCAGTTGGAAGAGAACTATGGAGTGAAGTTAGGGGGGAGAGTGTCGGCTGTGACTCTACTGCAAGCATTCGCCACTGAGCGCGGCTATGTGACTGGTAGAGGTCTTCCTGACGAATTCAAAGCCGCAAAGCTGATTCTCAAGGACTACACAACTGGCAGAATTATATACACCCACAGACCTCCGGGGCAAGAACCTCCCCTAGAACCATTAGCCCCGCCCGCCCCTCCGAACCCGGCCTTCGACCAGTCCTGGTTCGCCCAAGCAGCTCCAGGCCACATCGAAATGGACACTGAAGGGAACGTGGCGGTTCACTCTTCCGCCAAACTCAACAAAGGCGAACGTCGTGAACTCAAGTTTGCAGCCCAAAGAGGCCAAGACCCTACCGAGAAACTCCACGAAATCGAAAAAAGACGCGATGCAGACGTCTACTCCGCAACGACAAAGAAGCCTTCTTAGTAGCTAAGCATTCAAATATGAGCAACTTGGGCAGGTTTGTGGACAGGAACCCTGGACTTAGGCCGGCTGGCATGGTCACTGCGGTGCTGGAGGAGGGGACGGTGAAGTGCTTGCAGCCGCCGATGCAGAGGAATCGGACGCCTCCACATCTTCAGCGCTATCGAAAATCATCCAGTGACGGACCTGGAGTCAAGCAGACTCATTTCGGCCTAGTGGACGTACCCTTACCCCCACCCTCCCACATCTACGGCAAAAAAACCTACGAGTCTGACCACGTGAACGAGGTCATTCGCCAACAGAACTTGCAGGGATTCAACGAATTCGCCAATGAGATGAAGGAAAAGCGATACGCCTCTACTCGGCGGGAACCTTTGGGGGAGACTATCAGTAGGGATTACACCTATCCAGTGGCTGTTACCCAGGGTGATTTCAAGTTTGGAGTGCCTACTAAGGTTAGTGAGCCTGCGAAGGAAGTACTGTTCCCTGCAAAGGGCAGTCTGGAGAACGGAGAGAAAGAGGAAGTGATGTATTTCAAGTCGCATGGAAGCACGCAGGCAGGACAGCAGCTAAGCAGAGCCTACAACTGGCCTGTGAACCCCGCAGAACACCGCTTCGGGCTGAAGGACAAAGGATCTGTGGGCGGAGTCGAAGAGGCACTAAAGCCGGAATTGTTAGAAAGCACGACATTGGTACAGAAGACAGTCGAAGACTACCGCAGCACTGCCAAGGACCAATTAGGCCAACCCCGAAACCTGGGCTCAGGAAAGCCGCCTGTCCCTGAAGGCTACGCCTTTGGAGCAAAGGCCGGCAGCTTAGAATGGGGCGCTGGACAGTGCATCACAGGCCAGCCCACTGCCACCACTCTCGCCCCTGACAAAGACTTAGGCCACAGCACTCGCTTCGGCTTCCGCAACCAGCCCAAACCAGGCGACCAATTCCGAGTTTTCGGAGTGCCTTCCATTCGAGCAGATGTCGCCAAGAAGAGTCTGAAATCTGTGGCTGACCATCAAAACTACGGAGACGAAGCTGTGGCGGTGGAAGTGCTGTTTCCGGACCATTGGCTTCGATACGGCCTGGAAAAGGCGGAGTTCTTACGTCCTCGATCAAAGCAGGAAATCAGGGCATTGGTGAAAGGAGCAGGAGTCGATATAGGCACTGGTCAGTTCGAAGCTGTGTATACCAAAGCTCAAGTCGCAGTGCAGCAAGCCGAAGTCTCCCTGAAAGACTGGGTCGCAGCCTACCAGTTCTTCGAGGAACAGCGACTTGCAGCGCCCATCAAGTAGTGCTTATTCTAACACTGTGGTGCAATATATCTCATCTAGACTAGCTGATTTCCGGACTGCCCTCCGTACTGACTGGAGTTATGACGTCCCTCGGAGTCAGGCTGCTTTGGAGTGAGTCCGCCAGGTCGACTTGGCGGTAGCGGGAGTCTTTGAAGAGTTGAGGTTTGAAGGAAAAGGTGGAGACCAGAGGCACAGGCGACTCCAGGCCTTCCCGCTCCTGTAGCCGCTTTTCTCGCTTTTCCAGGCTTTGCTCCAGTCGCTCCAAAGCCTGCTTCTTCTCAGTCAAGGACTGTTCCAATGCACTCAGTTCCTTTACCTTTATAACTGCTGTTTTCTCCTTCACTGTCAAATCTCGACTTTTGGCTAGTAAGGAGCGCTTTAAAGCCGCTAGTTCCTGCCGGTCCTCAGCTACCTGGTCCTGCGCGGTTTCTATAAGCAGAACTGTGCTTTCAAGTGTACTGCGCTCTTCCTGCACTGTAGCCATTTGCTGGGCCATTTCCTGCCGCTGTCTTTCTATGTGTTCGCAGCGAGAATAGGCGTCTTCTAGCACCATTGAGACCTGATCTGGGCGGTTTGTCCGGTTCCAGTGACTCTTTTGGTCGATAAAAGTCTGCTTTTGTTGGGCTAATTGGGCCTTTTCTTGCTCCAAACTGTCTGCAAAGGCAACCAGCATCATTTCCTTGCGACGCAGTTGGTCCCGCTTATCAGGGTCTGGCCTGGCTTCGAGTTTAGCCGTCAAAGAGGCGATAAGTTCCTCTTTGGCCTTGATTTCCCCTTGCAAGCGCAGCAACTCCTTCTCTCTTTTCTCCCCACTCCTCTCCCTCTCCTCCACAGCCTCCTCCTTCAGTCTGACTTCCCTCAAATGCTCATGGTACCGTTTTTCCAGTTTTTCAATTTCACCCATTTTCCGCTCCATGAACTGCGACTGCTTCTGCACCTGCTCCCTCTCTTGGCACAGCTGCAGTCTCACAGCCTCCACTTCCCTGCCCTTGGCTTCCAACTGAGCCAGTTTCTCTGTCAAGCGTCTGCGGTCCTGGTCTTCGTCTCTGGCAGTTCTGGCGGAGTTCTGCAGCTGCGCGTCTCTGCTTTGCAGTTCTGTGGAGAGGATTTTGACCTGGTGGGCGGTGGCGCTCTGACGCCTCCTCATTAGTCCAGCCGCGACTTTGATATATTCAATAGTCTGGTCTTCAGTCATAGAGGAGGGAATGGCGGGCAGGGAAGGCTCTACCTCTCTCAGCATTTCATACACTCTAGAGCCCAAAGTGCTTCTTCGTTCCGTCATCAGTGGAGATCGTTCGCGGCCGCTGTCGAGGGCGGACATGTTGAGCTTGGAAGTCGGCGGCTTGGTGGCTGCGCAGGTAAAGGACAGCGAATCCGTGTTTATTTCCTTGAGCGGGGAACTGTGGCAAGCAGCGCGATGGTGACCACGGCGGGGGTCAATGGTGATGACTTTGCTTGAGTTCATATAGTCTAACGGCAGCCAGGCTAATGGAAGCCTATCCTACGTATCGCGCTGCCTCTTCCCGCGAAGCGCCTCCCTGGCTACCTTGGAACTTCTTTCGGTCCAGAGTCCCGCACTCTCCCGTGTCTCCTGACAAAGCCAAGCGTGAAAGCCGCTCATCTGCGGAAGTGCCTCAACTTGTGATCAGACAACTGCTGAGACCAGTGCTCAACAGGAAGCTGGAGGACCCTATTGTAGTAGAAAGCTGTCCTGAGGACAACTTTTTGACTGAGTATTTAGCGAATCATGCATTGACTACGCTGCCGCCAGGGGAAGTGATTCACACGATTACGCTGCCTCCAGTGAATCCAGCTAGAACTACTCCAGTGTCGCATAGAAGAGTGGTGTCCAGCTGCATGCCAGACCGAGGCGACTTCCTAGAAGACCTGTTTCAAGAGGCGAAAGCCAGACCCAGAGCAGTCGTCTCTTCTTTCGGCCACAGACGACCGAAAGCCCTATCCATCGCTCCAGTGCGTATGGAGATCTGCGGCAGTCGCCTGGCCACTCCCATCACCGACCTGCTCCCCGGCACCAAGTCTTCCTTTTCCCCTGTGCGTCGCTCAGGCAACAGAAGTTCTCTCCGCAGTCCGATAACCATCCCGCAGCCCAAGGCTCACCGCCGCTTTGAGTCCCTAGACGCCACTACTCAAAGTGCCAAGCCGCAGCCTCTGTACGCCGAGTGGAGCCGCGACAGTTTCAGCTCGTCTGGGCATATGCCGCCCATCGCTCACAATCCTAATTAGCGCTATGTGCATTGGAGCAGTGGCGATGGAGGTGCATCCGGTCTACCCTGTGGTGTTGGTCTTCAACCGAGATGAGGCGTTTGAAAGGCCTGCAGAGACTTTGCACTTTTGGACGCATGAGGGAGTGGAAGTGTTAGCAGGGAAAGATACTTTGGGAAAGGGGACTTGGTTGGGAGTTAGTAGGGACGGAAAGGTAGCTGCGATACTCAACTACTGGGAAAGCGGGGAGGAAAAGGCACGGCAAAACCAAGCAACCTTGGAAGTAGGGTCCGATGCAATGCAGGGCTTTTTGACGAGGGGAGATATACCCTTGAAGTTGCTCAGTTCTGCTGGCTATTTACAGCCGACAATAGCTGAAATTTGGACTAATCGTCACGCCTACAAAAGCTTCAACTTGATATATGGTGACCTACAGACTAAGGAAATGTGGCATTGCAGTCATAACTATTCGCAGTCTTGGCAGGGGATTATGCAGCTGCCTAGGAGTTTTTCTGTTTCCAATACTGTTCATACGACTGAATGGGAAAAAACGAGTAAACTCCAATCTGCACTTCAGGACTTCCTTTCAACTCATACAGGTATTTTCGAACCACAGGAGTTACTATTGATGTTAGCAGACTGTAGTTATGCAAATTCTTTGCCTGGTATTTACCCTGAGGAAAACGCTATCTTTGTGAAGACTTTTGAGAAGGAACTAGGCGGAATGGTGTGCAATAAAGGCACAGTGTCCTCAACCGTCATACTGAGAGACGTTTCAGGGAATGTTACGGTTCTTGAGCGGTCTTTCGATCCTTCCCAAGCCCAGTACTCCGACACTACTCTCACCTTTCCCTTAACTCCAAGTCTCTAGTTTAGCAATTAGTGTGACTTTAGACTAGCTGGTCGTACAACTCGGCTCTGAGGATGCATACAGTACAATGACAAGGCTGGCGTAGCTGTAGAAATGGCAGCCCAGCACGACGTCAGAACAGAGCTGCTGATGCTGGCGCGCAGTCGTGACTTCGCAGGCCTCTTCGCTCGTTGCAGTGAGTTGGAAAGTGCCCAGACTCCTGGAGTAGTGTTGGACTCCAGCTTCTACGTGCAGTACCTCTTCTCCTGCCTCTTCCTGGGCAACCTAGTGCAAGCGCGGTTCCTGTGGAAGCGACTCCCTGCAGACTTCAAGTCCGACAACGAGGTTGCAGCGGTGTGGGCAGTGGGCAAGGCTTTGACCAAGCGAAAGTACTCTGACGTCTACCGACACTTAGATGCAGGTCGCTGGCGTGTGGCGGAGGACCTGGCGCAGCTGTTCCGAGCCCAGTTCACAGAGCGGATGACTCAGTTGGTGGTCAAGGCCTATAGCAGCCTGAAGGTGCAGCAGGCCGCGGGCTTGCTGGGCATGTCGCTCGGAGAAGTTACTAGCTTCGCGAACAGCAAAGGCTGGACTATCACTGGGGAAATCGTCCGTCCGAGAGCAGCGGGAAGTGGTGAGGCCAAGCAAGTGCAGGCCAAGGAAGTGGAGCGGGTGACCAAAATGCTAAACTTCCTGGAGCAGAAGGAGCACGCCTTTTAGCGGTTAATACCAATAGGCAATCAACACTAGTCCTTCCAGCAGTCTACCTCTCTGCTGTATTCGCCCTACATGCAGTTCCCAAGGGATATTTCGGGCTATTTACGCTGTGCATTTCTACAATTGTTTCCAATTCCTTGACCCCGACATACTCTCTTTTTCATATGTCGATTTCGTAATCCACGTTACGTGAACTTCGTTTACATATGTTAAATTTCGATTTCTTCATCTTTTTATACAGTCGCTTGCAGGGGAATTCAGCTCTAGGCTACCGATACGTTGAATTCGAAGGAAACTCGAGTTCATCCCAATACACTAGAAATGCTTAAAACTAGGCAAAAACAGGAATTCCAGACCTGCCTTATCCTTCCAAATTAGGCCCTACAGTCTACCTGTCAGACAAATTATGGCCTTCTTGGTATAAAGAAATGGGTGGCGGCAAGAGCCGCACTGCATGCCAAACAGCCTTCACGTCCCTCTACGATATCCCCATCCTCGACCTAGACGGCCAGCCTGTTTCCCTCGCTCAGTATCGTGGCCAGGTCCTCCTCATCTCCAACGTCGCTAGCAAATGAGGAATGACCATGAAGTACTACCATCAGTTTGGAGAGCTGCAGACTCGCTACCAGGCCCGCGGCTTCACAGTCCTGGGCTTCCCTTGCAACCAGTTCTTTAAGCAAGAGCCCTGGCCTACTCAGCGGCTGAAGGAGTTTCTGCAGGAGAACCAAGTCAACTTCCCGGTCTTCGCCCGAGTCGAGGTGAATGGGGACGGCGCTCATGACTTGTTCAAGTACTTGCGGCTCAATAGTTCTCTGGACTGCGGCAAAATCGGGTGGAACTTTGGGAAGTTCCTGGTAAATCGGGAAGGCAAAGTGGTGGGGTACTACGGACCCCGCACAGAGCCTAACGAGATGATCCCAGACATCGAGAAGCTACTCTAATCACTTCAAGCCAAGTGAAGTCGCCGGGCCAAACTCGCTCTTCGACCGAGGCTAGTAATATGAAGTGGAAGGGAATAGCTGTAGGTCAGGTGCTGGCTGCTTTGTACTTAGGCACTGGTGTCTTCTCAGAACTGCTGCTGGAGGCAGGAGTCGCGACCCCTGTTTTTCAGAATGTGTGGGTGTATTTCACACTAGTGTTGCTGTATGCAGGCAAACTGGTCTACCGAGTGAAAAGTGGAAATCTGCGAATACACTGGAAAGAAGGGTGGAAATACCTACTGGCCAGTTTATCAGACAGCCAAAGCAACTTCCTGGTGATCCTCAGCTACCAGTTCACATCCCTTACATCCGTCTTCATACTTGGCAACTCCTCCGTACTAATGGTCTGTCTCCTCTCTGTCCTGTTCCTGCGCAGGAGGTATAGCCGCTGGGAGTGGACGGGAGTGCTGCTAGCCTTGGTTGGTATTGTCCTGGCGATATTTGCAAGTTTAGTGCAGGAAGACTGGGAGTTCCGAGGGTCAGTCCTGGGGAATTGCTTAGTGCTGTTAGGGACTTTCCTCTACGCGTTGACAAATGTATGGGCGGAGTATCTGTTTCTGCATGATGCTGATGGTGACGAGTACTTGGTCGGGTTAGGATTGGGTGGATGCTTATTGTCCCTAGTGGAGTCCCTTAGTCTCGAAATCAGTCAAATTGCAGCTGCACCGTTTAGTTCAGTGGGGTTTTACTCCGGGTACACTCTGTGCTTGGCAGGGATGTACACCATTTGTCCCTATTATTTTAAGTATTTCAGTGCGGTTATGTACAACTTGTCCCTGCTGACGACTGTGGGGTATGGACTGCTGGTGTCTGTGTTGCTGTTTAGTCAGGAGCTGCAGTGGTTAGATGTAGTCGCGTATTTCTTTATTATATTGGGATTGGTGTGTTTCAGCTACCAGCCTCAGCCGAAGATATCACTTTTGCAAGAGAGTACCGACAATATGCAAATTCAAACCATTAGTTAACTTTTTTCCTATTATAGTAGTCCAGTTCATAGACAATACCAATTAAAACAGCCCAGTCCTTCATTTCCGCACTATAAGGGTCCTCTATTCGTTCCTGTAAATATGATGGTATGGGAGCGAGTCAAGGCCATGGACCATAGTTTGAGCGTCCCCCTACACAACTGCCCCTCTATTGGTATCTGCGAGTACGTAGTCTTCCTTCTAGCAGTGGCCTTCAACCCTTGCGTATTGCCCTTTCTTTGGGCCGCTGCTCTGCTGCTCTTCCCATTCAGTACTCAGCTGGTATTCACCTGTATCTGCTCTGTGCTGCTCACACTCGTCCTGACCCTTATCCTTAAAAAGGCTCTAGGGAGGCCGAGACCACACTACAACTCGGCTCGTGGCGCTCAGCTCCTTTTCAACTTCCGTGGCAGGGAAACGAACTGCTCAATGCCCTCTGGAGACTCTGCACAGGCAGGACTGTTCTGGGCCTTTCTAGTCCTGCACGCCGGGTTATCTGTGCCTCTGGCATGTATGTGTGCATTTGGCACTATGCTGGCAAGAGTGTTTTACATGTGTCACTACTGGGGAGATACGGCAGTAGGTGTGACTATGGGTGTGCTGGTTTCTTTGCTACTACGCGATTTCGTGCCTAGTATATAGGAAATATAGCCCAGCAGCAGCCTCTGTGCATGTAAATGGATAGAGACTCAGGCAGTATAGATGTCTTGGCTATACGCAACAGCCTTCGGCGCCTGGTTTACAGCACTGCATTCTTCTACGCCAGCATGAAGCTAGCGCCCAGACTAGTGCGGGCGGTGGGGAGCTACTGGGACGTGGAGCTGCAGGCGGACTTCAAGTAACTAGAGAGGCTGGGAGTCTAGTTCTGGGAATTCCTCTGTGTCGTAGTCACTGCTTTCGCAACTCCGTACTTCTTCGTCTTCCTCAGAGTCCTTGCGGTCTATGCCCGGCGCTTTGAATGTTGTCTCCGGGTAGAACAGCTTCTTGCACTCCGCACTAAACCGGGCTTCTTCCTCAGCTACCAACGCCTCGTCATAGGGCGCCGCCACCGCAAGCCAACTCAGTCCCTCGCCCACTACATTGGTGGTCAGCTGCACTCTGTTCATATTCTAACTAGACTTCCACTGCGCCAAGGCTTGTGATGGTCTGCCGCACTTCCTCAGAGAGTGCAGGGCTGCCCTCTGTTCGCTCTCACTGAAGCCTGTGTGAAGCTTACTTTTGTGTGCGGTGTCGGATAGGATTTCCTCGAGACTTTGAATGAGTTGGGGAATGACAGTGGTGCCTTTGCCTGCCTTGTCTAGGGTCTGAATCAGGACTCCAAGGCTGCGCAGAATGATACGGCGGGAGCTGGAGTCGAAGAAACTCGCTGCAAACACTGACCAGAGATGCGAAGAGTAAAGCTGGTAGGCATCTTCTGCTGGGTTGGTCCGATACAGAGCCTTCAGAACCTTGTGCAGGTCTTCTTCATCATTACGTGAGGCAGAAGAGACATGTATAGCGACTTCCTGAGACAAGGCAGTTGCTTTGTTTTCCAATATTTGGGTGAGGACTTTGAAGGAATACAGGCCTGAGCCTGGCCACAGCGAGGAGGCCAGGGCTGCAGCCTGCCGCATTCCACGAGAGAGCAGTGTGACTAGTAGGTCTCTGTGCTTCGCTGGGAACTGCCCTTTGGAACAGATGAGAGTGTGTAGATGCACGATCAGCATCAGCAAGTTGCCACTTTCCGCGCCCTGGACAGTGACTGGCATTTTCCGCTTGCAGCCTTGGAAGTCTCTTTGCTCTGTCATTTCCGTCGCTAGTGCTCTCAAAGCCTTCAAAAAGCCACTATCCCACCCTTCATCCAGCCCTATTAGTCCATCCACAACCGCGGAAACCAGCTCCAAAGCGTCTCCAAAGTGAAACACATCCGCAGCTTCTGTGAACTCTTGCACCAGGAAGCTGGCTACAGCCGCAGGCCGCTGATTGCGCAGGGCTTCCCTCAGCACCGCCACATCCGCAGCACTGAATTTGTCCTGGGAGAGATACAGCACTTTCAGCAGTTGGAAGCCTTCGCGCCATTTCACTGAGGCGCCTTCCTTGTGCTGGAGAGACTCGTAGAGAGGGGTGATAGCTGCAGGCTGCAGGTGTGTGGGAGTATAGGCAGCTTGGAACTTCACAGGGGCGTACGGCTCCATGTAGGCGGCTTTGCGCTTCTGAGGACGCTCCGGAATGGACTCCACCGGTTCCTTAGCCTCTTTTTTTGCCTCAATTTTGGTTTCTTGTTTCGGCTCCAAAGGTGCCTTATTGAACGGAATTTCGCCTTTCAGCATGCGATTCAGCGGAGTTCTGCGAGTGCGCGGCTGTTTCGGAGGAATGATTTCCGGCGCAGACACAGGCTCAGGCACTGGGACAGGCTTGGACTCTGCGGGTAGTTCAATAGGCGCCTGGACCACTGCTTCACAGTCCTGCGTCTTGGGTCTAAGTCGCAGCTTCAGCAGGGAACACTTCCGACGGAAGCGGTCCAGCTCTCGATACACACGTAGGAGCTCTTTTTCCTTGTAGTACATCTCTGCCTCCAGTACCCGTACCTGCTTGCGCAGCCGTTCCTCTTCGGTCATAAATGGCAGGGGCCTACCTCTCACTGCCTTTCCTGATCCTCAACATGGGCGGGGAGATGATCTACATTCTAGACCAGCGCCTGCGTGCCCAGAACATTGCCCCTGACAAGAGTCAAAGAGTCCTCTTAGACGTCATTCGCAATCTGTACGCTGAGCGCCTGCAAGAGGACCTGTTCCGTCCACAGCCTCTCTACTCCCTCACTTCCGCACGCCAGTTCTTCGACCGTCTCGCTCACTCCAGCATCATGAAGCTCAACACTTCCAGTATGAACAAGCTCTTCGACCTAATGGTAATGGGCGTGAAACGGCAGACGCTGTGTGTTCGCTACCCTGAAGAGTTGCTGCACGTCATTGCTATCCACCTCGAGACTGTCCGAACACTAATATCAGAAGCACCTGAGACTCAGTTGTTAATTGCCTGTGGAACTCGAGTAAGCCAGATATACGAGTCAATGCCAGTGCAGACTTTCTTCGAAATCAGACAAGAATTGCTGCGTTTCTTTCAGGACAGACATGTGAAAGTCTCGCTTTTTCTGCAGGATGCTGTGCAGCTGGAGGACGGGGTGTTGGTCATATCTGTGACTGGAGAAGGGCCTCCTGGAACCCTAGTGCCGGGCTCAATATCGAAGTTCGGAGCAGGGGGAGAGGCTCTTAGCAGAACAGCTGTGGACACGGCCTGCACCAAAGGCTTCCTTCCTGCTATGTATACAGACCGAATCCACGTCCGCAAGACCACTCTGGGCAGGAATATATATGACCACTCGAGCAAATTGCCAGACCAGCCTTCCCCCGGTCAACCCTTAGCTCCTGTCTCTGTTCCTTTCGCTGAGTCCAGGCCTCCCGCTCTCCCAGTCCAGGCGCCTTTCGTCGCTCCGACGCTCTCTTCTGAGATGGATGAAGCTCGCGGTAAAGTAGCAAAGTGGGAAATCGACTCCCTAGCCAACATGATCCGGCCTGCATCCACTGATGAGCAAGTACTTCGAATCGACCTGTTCCCTGAAATCACGGAAACTGACAGGTCCCAGAGAAGTGAAGTCAGAGAGGTCGAGGGCAAGCAGAAAAACGAACATTTAGACCGGCTCAGGAGGGAGCTGGAAAGCGTACCAGAACCAGCGAAGGGCAGGACGGAGGAGGAAGACCTGATGGACCTGCTGGACCCCTAGCTAACCTTGAGGCTTAGACAGGAAGAAAGTCGAATCAGTCCTAAGTTAAAAGAAAGTGGGCAGTGCGTTCCAAGTGTGCTGCAGTCCTGGACTTCTATCGACCAGTAGAGTCTGCTCTGCTCGTACAAAAGCCCACCCCAACCTTGCACATTTCTGATAGAATAGCAGCTATTTGGCCCTTACGCCTGAGCTATCGTCCCCTGTGAGTCTCAGCATCAGTCCCCAGGAACTCCACAGTCTCGCTGCAGTTTCATTGAAGTGGTCACAATCCGCCCCCAAAGCAATCGCATCGCTCCAATTCGTTTGATAGGGAGTCTCGTACTCCAGCCTTTTCCTCAGACACAGCACTAGCCTTTGTGTGCTGTCCAAGCCTTCCAAAGCCTCCGCGGTAATATCTCTCTGGAGCTGCGAGTCCCAGGAGTCGAAAAGTTCCTCGACCAGTTCGTAAGGACCATTCGGAAAGAGGCCTCTGGCTGCTGCCTGGCTGGGACTTACAGGGGCGAGTTGGTGCTGGGTGACTGCGGAGAGCAGGGTGCGGTCGGTCCACCCTTGCACCTTTGCAAGTTCGAGAGCGGACTTCACCACAGCAGTCCGCAGCGCCTGCATATTATAGCGGACTGTGTGACATGCATAGGGTGCTATGGAGACTGCGTTTGGGTAGTGTTTCCGGGAACGCACGTGGGGATTAGGAGCGTGGCTGGAACACTATTGATAGCTGAGTTAGTATACTCACTCAAATTGCGACAACGTTCTTCCATTTCTCTCGTCGATATATGTTCAGCTCCTATCTCCACCACAAGCGAGCTCAAACCGCTGTACAATCCCCTTCTCCCAGCAGTCCCAAGCGAAGGAATCTACTCGCGCTCAAGTTCAAACGGCGCCTCGACCAAGAGCTGATCAGGGTAGACACCATTTAGCTGGCTCGCAGGGATGTCGTTAAGCCCAGAGAGGCACAGACCAGCAAGCGACTGGGAGAAGCTCGATTCCGGGTGACTGGACACAGGACAACACTGGAAAGACTCAGTGAGTCTGCCGATAGGAGTGCTTGGCTGGATGTGTCTGGAGCAGAAGAGCCACTTTTTCTCCTGAGACAGAGGAGAAAGGAGCTGGAAATCGGGAAGGAACTGCACTTCGGGGGGAAAGCTCTGCGGCCGCCTTTCAGGGCGAATGCGGATATCGCCACAGCTCCGCCCCGAACTCACTACAAGACCATACTGTCCCTGGACCAGGATCTACACGTCTGGCAGCAGAACCTCAAAGAAAGCGACCTTCGCATCCAAATGCAGCAGCAGAAAACCGGCTCCTTAGGACCTCTCAGTGACCGCAGTGTCCTGCTGAAGCCTCTCAGACCCTCTCTCTCCTTAGTGGATACTCTGCGCAATGTGCCTTCTTCCCACCTCGTCATTCTCAGTCAAGAGCAAAAGCGAGAACTGAGTCAGGAAGTAGTCCGCAGTTCTGCTCTGCGGACGGAAAGGAACAGTCAAGTGGTCCAGTTGAGAGCACATATAGGCAGCAGTCCCACTACCTACAGAGTGCGCACTCACTCCTTGGCTATACGGGGACTGTAGGTACGTAATATGGACGGGCTAATCCGCGCTGCCAAGACGGGGGAGAGGATGGCCTTGGAGCGTGCGTTCGAGACAGGCCAAGCGACGCCTGTGACTGCGGATGAACAGGGCAATACACTACTTCACTTGGCAGTGGAGGCACAGAAAAATGAACTAGCGTGCATACAGCTGCTCCTAGCACACGGCTGCAGCGCCACTGCTCGCAACTCCAAAGGCGCTGCTCCTCTGCACTACGTAGCCCTTCGCAAGGACAACTGGACCACAGTCGCCCAACTGCTACTGGATCATGGAGCAGATGTGAATCAGCCGATGACAACGGGCCACACCCCTCTGCACGTGGCTTGTGAAAAGCACAAGCCTGAGTTTGTGGAGTGGCTCTTGGCCCACAGTGCAAATCCCAACGCTTTGGATCAACAAGGAAACGCTCCTCTGCATGTGTGCATTGCAACACCTGGCCGCGACCATGTAGTCAAGTCCATTGTTCAGATGCTACTAGACTGCCAAGCCCAGATCAATGCAAAGAACAATGAAGGCAACGACGCTTTGCTTCTCAGCGCTATGAAAGGCTACCTCAAACTGGGCCACTTCCTCATAGAAAAGCACGCTGATATCCGCACTCGCAACACTCAGGGCAATACAGTCCTGCACGAAGCTGCCAAGCACGGCCATGCCGAACTCATGGAAATCCTACTCACTGTCCCCATTCTAAACATCAACGCCTCTAATGTGGACGAAGAAACTCCATTGCACATGGCCACTCGCTACAACCACTCCGACGTAGCCCTTCTTCTACTACGCAAAAAAGCCGCCACCAACGTATACAACAAAGACGGACAAACCGCTTTCGACCTAGTGGACGTGGAGAGTCGCAACATCTTCGACTCCAAGAGTCCGGAGTTCGAGCGAATCATCAGCATAGCGAAGCTGCAGAACAAGGAAATGGAGGAGGCGGATGCAGGGTGTGCACTCATGTAGTAGCTAGGCTGGTACTTGGTCGAGCACGTTGTCATACAGCTGACGCAGGTAGGCCTTGCCTAGTTTCTGAGAAGGACTGGGTGCCTGCATATGTAGGAAGGGCTCCTCTTGCTCTGACTGCATCATTCTCGAAGTCTGCACGGAGTCCAGGGATCCCAGTACCTTGACTTGCTGTTCCAGTGAGGCTATCAGACTTTCCCGGTCCTCAATCTGTCTGCTGGTTTCCTCCTCCACCTTCAAACGCAGTCCCTGCTCTTCCAGCAAGTGCTTCGAGAGGAACACACTCAAGTCTGAGAAACTGCTTTGCACTCTTTCCACGGTCTCGATCACTCGGTCATCCAGACTATCCAGCCCTAGCTTTTCATCTGCTCCCAAAGCCTCCACCTCGGCCAGCACTTCCTCGAAGTCAAAGCTGCTCAGGTCCTTCCGTGCCTCTGTGCGAATGTAGGACATTGTGCTTTTGCTGGATATGTGCGACTCGTTCAGTCCAGGAGACTTGTCTTCGTCACTTTGCTGCAACTGCTCTCTCAGCCGAGCGTTTTCCACCTGCAGTTCTGAGAACTTTCGGTCCATTTCCACAGCTTCATTGCGCACAGTCTCAAGCAGGACTTTGGCTTTGCGTTTAAAAGTCCTGTCTAGCACTCACTCCTCTGCCATTCGGATGCGGTCATCCTTCGGCTGCGTACTGATCTGGTCGTGAATCAACTTCTGGAGCTGCTCTGATAGACTACCCTGTTGCTTCATGTATTCCTCGGATTTACGCTGGAAGGACTTCAGAGAAGTGGAGATGGATGTGGCCACTTGGTCAGGCTTGGATGAAGAGAAGGGAGAGCGGAGTCTGCGGCCTGTAGAGCTGCCGGAGCTGGAGCGACTGGAAGGCTGGGAAGACCTGGGCATGCGCGGTCGAGACATGCGCGGCTCTGTCGATCGAAAAGTGAGCGGCGGAGTCGAGGACGAACTAGACGAAGTCTTGACCTGCTCTGCAATATTCAAAGTGCGCATGAGAGAACTCAAGTCCGCAGGCAGCGGAGCCACTGGCCCCGGCGCCCCTGCCGCTGCTTTTGACTTAGGACTGGAGTCTGTCTTCTCCTCAACAGGGCGAGGAGGAGAAGGAATTGGAGGCGCTGGGACTACGGGCGTAGGCAGCGTCCCGCCTGTTTTCAGTCTTCTAGTGCGGTCGAGGAGTCCCTGCACTCTCGAGGTAGTGGCGGACATAATAGGAGGACTTATCTAGAGGCCAGCACTAGAGCTGCTTTCTTCAGTATGAACAGCCGCTCCACCTCTTCTGCATCTTCAAGCCTGATATCTCCAATGCTGCTTTCGCCTCTCAAGCGCTCCTCGCCCTCTGGAGTGGCGAGAGGCTGGGGCTGCTGTCTGCCTGCCTGAGGGTCGATAACAGCGCCAGTCTCGTCTACAAGGAGACCCCTAGGGTTCCAGGGCCCTGCATTGGCGTTGAGACAGCCCTGCGGACAGTCACAGTTCCCACCTAAGAAATCAGGTAAATTCTCCACATCTACGTCTTCCAACAACTGAGTTTGGTACTTCGACCCCAAAATCGTGATTTTATTCCTCGTCTTTTCATCCAAAAAGCCTCGAATCGTGCTCCAGGCCATCGAGAAGAGTGTGGGCGCGTTCACAATGAACATCTTCCCTAGCATTTCCGGGTAGTAGTCCTGCGCAATGGAGGACGCCACCTTGACAAAGTTGTACACTTGCTTGTTCATCATCCTCATCGATATGCCGTTCAGGTCCAAAATAGTGAAGGACTGCTCGATATGTCTGCCTTCCTTCCTAGAGCAGGCCGGGAAACGCTCCATCAGTACTCTCTCATACTCCCTCACATAGTACTTCATCATCCGTTCCTCAGTCGTGACTTCGAACAGTTTCGTTAGTTCCAAACGTCCGATGCACTCGATGTAGATAGGTCTGCCCTGCTTGTCCGTCTTGTGATATCCATGTGGGTAGAAGTTCTTCATCTCCACTACTTCGGGAAAGGAGTAGGACAGGATGCTGTCTGTGCCGAAATCCGCACGCCACTGGAAGAAGTTCCGGACCATTAGCAGGGACTTATCCAGGTCGAACTTGCGAGCACGGAGGAAGCGAAGGCAGAAGTAGTCGTCGTAACGAACTGCATCCAGGGCCATAGGCGCCAGTTCCTGCTTGAAGGCAGATAAAGTCTGCTCCTGCTCAGGACTCAGGTCGCCATAAAACCCGGTGCCTTTTTTCATCTATTAGTGACTGATATGTTGGACTTTAGACCGTTTGCAGGTGCCTACGTGTCCAACACGTACGAAGAGTTTTCCAAAAAGGCAGAAGCCGCAGGCTTCATCGGACGCAACCGAAGCAGCGAAGCAGAGCCGCTGTTTACCTATTCCCCCTCAGAGCAAGACGTGAGAGAGCAGCAGCAACGATTTCAAGACTTGCAGCACCACGTCCTCAAACAGCGCTTGCAAATCAAGGCAAAGGACCAGGAGTTGACCCGGTTTCAGCAGCTTCGCAGGGAAACGGAGGGCCGCAAATTGAAAGAAACAAATGAAAAGCGGAAAACCTTCATAGTGCAGTTGCGGGCGTTTTCCTCCCGAAGAGGGGAGCGAGAGAGCCAGCCGAAGCAACGAGTTGCAAAGGAGGAAAAGGTCAGAAAGACGCCTAGAAGTCTACAGACTCAACAGGTGAAAACCCTGCCGCAGTTGAAAGGGAAGCTGCCGCAGAGAGACTCGAGTGCAGAGGCCAAAGCCCCAACTGGCTTTTACATCACAGAGGCCTATAACTAGTTCCTAGCTGTTTCTCTAAAGCGTTTCGGCTGAGATTAGTTGGCAATAGGAATTTCGAATTAGCGAAATTGATGTTTCGCTGAAATACACGTTGGAGGATTAGAGAATTTAGCCTGTTTTCCTCCAACAAAACACATGACATCCCCAGAATTTGAATATCTTTCCAAGAAAACAGCAATTCATATATACAAATCGACCTAGTCCCACTCTACAAAGCAATTAGGCAGCTTTTACTATTGAATGAGGCCTTGGTTCGGACAGAAGTTTTCATCATTTTCAGCTGGCCAAGCGAATTCCAGATCTGCGGTATCAGTTTCTCTATCACGGACGCGCTGCTTAGACCGCGGCACCGAAGCAGCTCGAATAGCAGGTGCAGACCCCATCGCACAGAGACGCAGCATCGAATTCGCGCTGATTTCAGCCCCTGAAAGAACGCTTTGCACCTGTAAAGGCCTAGCCGGCTGCTTGAACAAGCCCTGGCAGGTGACATTGAGTTCCACAGGGGGTAAGTCTTTGGCCCTGCAAAGCACACTTTTGGCCCTAGTTCCCTTGCGTCTCAAAGACAAGAGACTCTCAGGGTCCAGGGCTTCCGGTCTTCTGGAGGCCAAAGTGTACTCCAACGCCCAGTGTTCGTACATTTCCCTGAGCACTGGACCGTTCTCTGCAGCTCCCGTCCAGTCCTTTGGCTCCAGCACGCCTCGCTTGCTGGCTAGTAGCTTCTTCAACTGGGTGTTCCTTACCACCTTTTCAAGCGGGGCGCGTCCACTTTTCCGCTTTTCATCGACGCTCGTAGAAAGTGGGGCTTTGCGCGATTTCTGAGGCTTGAGACGGAGCACGGTAGTGGGCATTCTGGCAGTGGTGTTGCGAGACGAAGGGAAGCGGGGGGGACGCACAGCAGTGAGCAGCGGCAGTTCCAGTCTGGGCACAGGCCGTTGAGCCATTAAACGTTAGAAAGGAGGGAACTAGTAAGGCGCACAGGGAATGTGGACAGAGTTGTGGAGGGCAGTAAGCAGTGCTGAGGGGAAATCAGAGGTCTATACAGTTACTCCGCTGTTTCAAATTCACTGCAAAGCAGCTGTGCAGTTCCTCTGCATTGCAATAGCGGGGCTGCTAGTTCTGAAAACCTGCTTGGCTTGAGGGAAGGGAGGATGACTTGGACCCTATTACTGTGCCTTTTCCCTTAATAGTGCTCTTAGTTGAACTTAAGACGCTGCTCTGCCCTTATCTCTACAGAGGACTTTTCCATACAGCCTTCATTTTTCCATACAAAAGTTACTTGCTGGTAGACTAAGCAGAGGCCAAATAACCTTCCCGGCTTTCTATCTTGTTAAAAAGTTGTAAGCCTGATGGCCTTATAAATATTTGGAAATTAGCCTTTAACAGCCACGACTATCTTAATTTTCCAGGATTATCTGTCTTCGCAGTCCACAGTGTCGCTTTTATACTATTGTATAAACCTTCTTTTACAAATACATAGAACTGCAATTCCTACCCTACCCCCTCCAAATCCCTGCAACCTTATGTCATTGTCCAATGGCTATCGGTGCGGATCTGACTCACATATAAATGGGCAACCACGGCAGTGTGACAGCCCACACTCGCACTCGCTCTGGCCCCGTGAACCTTCTCCAGTCCCTGCCCTCTCCTACACCTCGCACCTTCTCTGCCCGTAAAGTCCGTCTTACCTCTTCTCAAACCTCTACTGAGGTTGTGCGTATCAACGTCAGAAAGCGGACGCAGATTTCCCTTAAGGCGAAAGCTCCAGTTTCCGCGCCTGTTAAGAAACAGGCTGAGCCGATGTACGCGACTACTCCGGACTTAGGCAGAAGTGGGTCTATATATACGTCGAGAGATGGACTGGGCAAAGGACTGAAGAGTGAAAAGAGGTACAGACTGGTGAGACAGGGGAGCAAGACTTTGACTTCTCCCTTGTTCACAGGACGCAGGTCTCCTGAGGAGACGAAAGACAACCTTATCAGGCCGCTGCCCGAGCTGCAAGTCTTCCGCCCTAACGAGACGCAAGGTTTCCTGTTCGCAGAAATCCCCAGCATTCACGAGCGCCTGGCAGAGCGTCAGCACTCCCTGCAGCTGCATGCCATAGCCAGTCCGGTCAAGATGACCCGCACTCTCTCCTACGCGGCCAAGCTACATCTCACTAAAGAACTGTAGTGTGCTAAGTAGGAACTGCCACTTCCAGGACTGGCTCCAGCTCTTGCTGGAGGGTGGGCAGACCCACCTGCTCCCAGGTAGCAGTCCAGACTTCAGGCGGGTACTCCTCCTCTGCTTTGAGGACTAGCAGCAGGTTCTTGATCACCTCGTAAGTGCGTTCGTTCACCTCATCTCCCTGCTTCACTGTCTGCGACACCAGCTTAATCAGTCGCATCCAGAACACATAGAACTCGGAAGATTGCCGGATCAGCCGCAGTTTGGATAGAAAGGCCTTGCAAATGAGACCTACAGCCCGCTCTCTGCTTTGCTCGTACTCCGCCTTCAAGTACGATGTCACATCTGCACTGGCGCCTCTCAGCATATCTTTGGTTATCACGAAAGGCTCGATAACTAGTGGAAACAGCACATGTTCGAAGCAGTCCTTCCACATGTCCCAACTTTCAAGCAACTGAGTGGGCATTTCGCCCAGGATAATGTCCTGCAGCAGGCTGTACGCCCGCACTCGTAGGTCTCTGCGGTGCTCCTGACACAGTTTCCCCACATGTGCAATCACATGCTTCCACAAGTACATCGAAATGTCGCTGGTGTAGCGAGCACTTATCGTGGAGTAGAGGAGGAAAACCAGACTGATGCCTTGGGAAATGCGAGTGCAGGACGCATCCGCCCTCTTGATGAAGGAAAGCACTAACTCCAAGGTCTCTTCAAACATCGCCAGTTCAAACTTCGGCAAGTTAGGGATTTCCTGTATAATGTGAGTCAGGATTTCAAAGCTACTGGCGCACGAAGACTCGAATACCAGCAGTCGCTGCAGCAGTGCCAATAGTGTTTTCCACGAACAAGCAGAACTGGTGACGAATTCATTGCTGCTGGAACGCACTAGGATCAGCAGGCCTGCGGCTACTCGCTCTGCGAACTTCGATAGCATTGGAGCAGGGAGTTGAGTCAGGTACTGCAGGGTGGATAGGAGGGCGTTTTCCAGTGCTGGGACTTCCTCGTGGTAGCGGATGGCAATACGCAGTAGACTGATGAAGGCGCGTTCGGACTTGTACTGGTAGTCTTCGGAGCGAATTAGCTGGTCTAGGAGCTGAGTGACAGCAGTCCATTGCACTGGCGAAAGCTGCTTGTAGGCGGATAACACTGTGTTGGTTAGCAGCTCCATACTCAATATCACACTGTACTCAGACGGACTGTCCTTGCTGAACCGGGCCAAGGCCTTCAGCAGTCCATCCAGCGACTCCGGACTAATGTTCCTGAAGCTTCCGAACAAAGCAGGCAGACCCAAAGCCTTCACTTGAGTCCTCAACTCGTCCTGCAGTCTCATCACTACTTCCTCCGGCCTCCGTTGAGGGGCTGACTGGATGCCTAGGATGCGGGTGAAAGAGGACCAAATGCCTGTGGCTTCTTCCTGCTCCTCCATTAGCTGGGCTATGGGCGTCCTAGATCCTTCCGGAGGCCCGGGGTCCATATCCGACTGCTCAGTTTCCGAATCAGGCGCACAAGGCAGCAACCTCCCCTCCGCGTCTATAAAATCATCCAATTCGACCATAGTTTGCGGCAGTATCTGCAGCGAATGGAGCTTGAGCACCACTGCCACCAGCCACTGCCAAGCCGTAGTCAGTGCATTGCGAGTAGCTAGAGCTGTGCGCACCAGTACTTCCAACGCTGTCCAGGCCCGTTTGTCTTGCTGGAAGATCTGCACTGAGTCCTGGGCTCGGAGGACTACATGTGCGAAGGCGGTGAACATCTTCGTTATGTGTTCGGAGAGGGAAAAGTAGGCGCAGATCTTTCCCATGTCCACGATTATTGAGACGATGGACTTGAAGGCTTTGGGCTCTTCTGCACATTCCAAAACGCTCAGAAAGGCACCTAAAATGCCGCTTTCCCATAGGATATCGAACATGTCCTTTTCGTTTTCCCCTGCGGGGTGCAGGATGAAGTCGCTCAGCATGGAGTAATTGCCTGTCATTTTGGCTCTGCTCAGTATCCTTTCCCACTTGTTATCTGCCATAGCGGGGTCTTCTAGCTCTGCGTGGTCCACATGGTGCACCAAGTAGTACACCTTTATTTCCTCAATCTGTATATTCTCGTATATGCCTTCCAGCATATCTCTGGGAAAGTCCTTCTTGCCATTTGTGCCTCTAACATTGCGGATATAGTCATCTACAGTCATACGGGACTTTACGCCAGGGTTGTGTAGGTCCGTATTGAGCTGAATGATACTGTAGGCAAGGATATATGCAGCAGTTTCATCTGCATACACGTCAGCATGCGCCTTATAGTAGACATTGGAGAAAGCTTCAATGTAGCGAGCGATAATCTGAGCTTCTCCCGGCATTCTAAAGGCGGAATTGACAGTTTTGAGCGCCATGTCAATGCGCAGATTTGCCAAGTCGAATAGATTGATGAACTCTTGCAGGACTTCCTTGTTGAAGTCGTCAGGCCGGCCCAGGTACTCCCCTAGCATGTCTTTGTCTACTGCGGGGTTTTCCTTTAGAAACCGAGCCACTGTCCCTGCGTCTGCGGGCTTCGGCAGTAGCCCCATTTCCTGCAGCTTCGGGATGAACGTCTTATATGAGGCATTAAACACCTCCGCGGCTGTCATAACTTTCCCTTTGAGCGCCCTTTGTTCCCTGTACGAGCTACTTTCCGAAGGCTGCAAAGCCTCAGTTTGGCTGCAGCGCATAGCAATGGAGGTCAGAATGGCCTGCAGTCCCTCAATGCAGAGTTCATTGAGTCGGTTGACCTTCTTGTTGAGTGGGTAGGCGTGCTTGCATAGGAACTTCGCAAGGGTTTCGAACAAGTTGGCGAAGTGCATGTCGCAGTCGTAGTTGGAGTACAGCTCTAGGATGAGACTGGGCTCACGACAGAAGTCAATTAGACTTTCCAGTGCTAATTCGCTGCGCTGAAAAAGGGCTGGGTCTTGTGTGTCTTCATAGTTGCCTGCAATTTTCAGGTGGATACTGTTGAAAAAAACTTCGAGTTGCACCTTTAAGTGCCGCTTGACTGACATGAAAAGGTTGAAAACGACTCGAAGGGTAAGTGAAAGGATGAACAAGTCGTCTGTCATGGAGTTCACCAGTAGACTTTTGCACAGGTTGTCTTGGATCACTCGCACCAAATCGTCGAAGTTGCCGATGCTCTCCCCCGCTGTTTCAAGACAGGTATTGAGCAGGAACAGTCCCAAACAGCGTTTTTCCTTGCTGAGCGGATCCTCCTTGTCATTCCACCCAATCAACAGGGACAGGTGCTTGAGGATCTCCATCAGACAGGGAATGCCGTAGCCCTGGGACACTTCCGGGGCGCCCAGGCGTCGAAAGACGATGACTAGCATTTGCAGCATTGTGTTCTGCACTGTCTTTTTGAGCAGTTCACTCATTTTCCCCTTCTCGAAGACTTCGAAGCAGGTTTGGAACATCGCCCACATGTTGGCGTCTGATATACCGTCGGCCACAGGGCTTTTGAGGCACTCCAGGAAGACGTGCAGCAGCTTCATCAGCACCACTTCCTCACTGCTCGAGTACACCACTGGCATGGTGCAGCGCACTACACTCTCCACGATCCTATTGAGAGTCTCTCCGTCCTCAGCCGCAAGGAAGCCATAGAGCAGAAACTTGTGCACTGAAGAAAGAGCGACTCCGCTGATGGTTTCCAACACATCCTGTGCTTGGATGAGGTTGAGGAAAGGCGTCCAGAAGTCCACGGCTCTGATATCGGAGCAGACAAGCAGGGCTTCGAAGAGAGATTTGAAGGCGTTGATGTGCTGCTTAGGACTCACGAGGTCAGGCACAGGACAGAAGTCTGGGACGAAGCGCATGATGGCTAGGAGGTTGGTGATTTCGCCCTTGACGCAAGCCACTGTTTTGCCTCTGTCCATATATAAATATGAGGCGGAAGGAGAAGCCCTCAGCGCCCATGGACCAATACAGGAAGGATATTGGCGAGCACCAGAACAAGGTAGCGACTAAGTTCGAGAAGCGTGAGGATCGGGTGGAGAAGAAGGTGGGCAAGAGGGAGTTGCAGGAAGGCAGTCAGGTGATCTTCGGCCTGTTGGCTGTGGTGCTCCTGAGCATTTTCTTCATCTTCCTCTATATCTTCTCTAGCTAGATAGGCTACACTAGCACTCCCGCCCGCATTATCACCGGAGTCACACTGTGCGTGCTGTTCCCCAGTCTCGAGTACACTTCGCCCACCGTCGTGTCAGGGTTGCCCACCAAGCGTCCCGCCCCACAGCGTAGGAAGGGCGAGGACACTTTCCTCTTGACATGGCAAGACTCCAGCACTGTCTGCGCCACACTTTCCGCTTCTTCTCTCGAGAAATTCCCATGCTTCAGGACATTTTCCTTCGAGAATCGGACTTGTGGAGAAGTGGGCAGCACTGGCGAACTCTTGCGAGTGCTTCGCAGACTCTGCAGAGTAAGGGAGGAAACAATAGCGTTGAAGTGGGTTTTCTTGTGCAGACTCGGGAAGATGTCTTTAGGGGACATGGTGGGTGCATGTCTGCGTGCAGGGGAACTTTCTCTGCTCACATCGACCAAGTTCGCAGGCTGCACGCGTCCAGGACTCGGGACAAAGCGTTGTTCTAACTGGGTGGGAGTTACGATGTTGGGGTACTTGGCAATGTCTCTGAGGCGGTCTAGAGTGTTCACAGCGCCAAAGCGCATCCGGCCTTGGAGACGCTTGGAAGCGTCGTCTTCGCGGAAGCTGTGTTTGGTCAAAACTGGCTCAACGTCGAGAAACTGATTTCGAGCCACTTCGCGCTCTACTCGTTTTCTCTCATTGGAAAATCCGTTCAGTATGAGTCTCGCAGAGCCTTTAAAAGTCCTGGTCTGGCTGAGCGCTACTAAAGGGTCATTGATGAGCACAGGAGTCTGCAGCATCTGCTTAGCACCTACAGCCATCATGAAGTTGTGCACGCGCCCTTCGTAGTTGCTGGCCATTTCCTTCCTCTGCTTGGCTGCGAATCGCTGCTTCTTGACGTTGCTCACTCTTTGCTTCTGCCCTTCGCTTTGGGTCTGGAAGACCTGTCCAAGTCTGTACCCATTAAACATACTGGATTATGGCTAGCTAGATTTGGCGAGGATTTCGTGAATGCTGGGTACGGAGTGGGGAGGCTTGGGGTTGATGGTCAGTGCAGGGAAGCGGTAGGTGCCGTAACCCAAACAGACTAAGCTGAAGAGTGCTGCGAAGGTAATCCACACTTTGTAAGGTAGGTACCAGGCTGGAAGTCGTCCTAGTCGCTTCGCATACAGCCAGTCTAGTCCGAAAGTGGCTCCGTAGGACAGACTGAGCACTACCAGTCCGCTCATCCAGCGAGCTTCACTATAGGGAAGCACTGACAACATCGTTAGACTGCTCCACACGATGCAAGGAACCGCAGTAGCCAGAGCAAACCACTTCGAGGACTCCGCTTCTTTATAATCGGCAGAGGCCAGACCCCAGTGAATGCCACTATGCATAGAAGAATGCAGTGCTGTGTAGATCACTGTCGTGTGAGTGAGCTTTGGCAGCAGTGGCAACAATAGTCCGAAATGAGGGCAAACCACGCAGCTCACACCTCCAGCTAGCAAAGGCAGGAGAGATAGAACTGTAGGCCAGCGAAAAGCTGCAGGAATCCGATTCTCAGCCATCACTGGAGCGAACAGGTCCACTTCGTCTAACTCCTTGGCGATCGCTTCAGCTGAGGACGGCGCTGGCAGTGTGATGAGTTGCCTGCAGCTTGCTAGGCGTCTCAGCATTTGCTAGTATAAACAGGATGGTGCACGTCTTGCTCTACATCCCCAACATAATCGGTACTCTCTAGCCAGACTACGGACGAGTCCTTGCCCTAATAGGCGCAGTGCTGGTTTACTCCTCCCACCCTCCGCTGTTTCTTGTGCTCTACATCGTAGCAGCCCTGCTCGATGCATTGGACGGCAAGGCAGCCCGGCACTTCCACCAAAGTAGGCACTAGGCAGCCTCGGACTTCGGGATGATGTTCGACATGGTGATTGACAGGGCTTCCTTTGCAGCTATATGTGTAGTGGATGCACTGCTGTGGCCGCAATGGTCCTTACTCTTTTTCCTCCTTATGACCCTGGACAATCTTGGCCATCTGCCATTGGTGACGAGGTATGACACAGTTAGTTCACTGATTGGCGGCATGGGCACTCACAAAGGCAAGGGTGAAGATATCAACTGGATCATTTCAGTGTACTACAACTTCCCTGGCGCTCTATTCGCACTGTGTTTCTGCAGCGAAGTACCATTCACACAGGGCTTTGTAGTATGTTCCTACCTGTCCTACTTCTATGAGTTCACGGGAATGTGGCACTTGGCGCATGTGGTGGCGTTTGCGGGACTGGCAGCTGGCCTGTTTTTGAAGCAGGTAGTTAATGTGGTGCAGTTCACAGACTCTGTGAAACGTCTGATGCAGCAAGAAAGTAAGGCAGACTAGGTTAGAATTGAGGGAAGAAGTCGTCTTTGCCGCGGGTAGTCACTTCACGGGTCGTTGGAAAGCTGGCACCAGGCGTTTGGAGCAGCAGGAGGTGTGAGTAGCCACACACTATCTCAGTCACACGCTGAGCAGAGAGGAAAGCAGGAGTTGCGCTTTCTTGGCGCTCGCCGAACTGGTAGTACTTGTTGCCGCCCCAACCCTTCAATTTGCCGTCACTTCCCAATGCCACCGTGAAGTTCCAGCCACAGGCCACTCCTTCCACAGCCCAATCCCTGCCTGTGTCGACTTCCCTAGGCTCCAGCACCACATTCTCGTCACTTGTATAGCCCAGCTGGCCGTAGCCATTCGAGCCCCAGGTCCACACACAGGCTCGTCTACCCAGTGGTTTGATCACCACTGCACTGTGGTTTTGGCCGCATGCCACACTTAAAATTTCGCTGTCTGCAGCTAGAATGAACTGAGGGTAGCACTTCGCAGGCTCTTCTGAGACATCAAGGTAAGGCCGGCCCCAGGTATAGATACCCTGGCCTGACACAGAGGCTAAGCAGTGGCTCCAGCCACTGGCAATACTGCGAACTCGCTTCCATGTTAGTTCCCCACAAACCCGTTCTGCAGTGAATTGCTGACTAAGCCGTCCATTTCCCAGTACTCCCCACACTCCAGACCCACACACCAATACCCCTCCCGATACTGTCAGCAGCATAGTGAAGTTTTTCCCACAAGCCACGTCTCCAACTGCTTCCGTCAGCTCCACTTTCCTGGGAAGCAGTTGACATCGGTCCCTCATGAAGGGAACTACATAGGAGTCTCCCTGCAGCATTTCATACCCCAACTGTCCATCCGACCCCAGTCCCCAAGTGAAGACCGATCCAGCGTCGCTTAGCGCTGCTGAGTGACCATGCCCCGCTGCTACTCTTCTGATAACTACAAGTGCTCGGAATGATATGAGTGCAGGCGAAGTTACCAGTTCCTTATTGTTCTCAGGGTTGATTTCCCCTGTGCCCAGTTGGCCGTACACGTTGCAGCCCCAGGCAAATACCTCCCCCTTGGAAGTGACGGCGAGACTGTGATTGACTCCGGCAGCTGCAGTGGAAATGTAGTCTGCGTGCTTGATAGGTTCTCCCTCTGCACCTGCTTGTCCTTGGGCGTTATTACCCTGGGATCGAAGTGTGAAACATATCGGCCTCACAGGGGTTCGAAAATAAGATGTAGCGGCACCCATTTTAGCTGACTAGGACAAAGAAGGTCTGGTAAAAAGCTCTTTAGGAAAGTGCTTCAGGGGGACTTTGCAGAAGCAAGAGATGAGAATAGCCACTGACCACCTCAGTCACCTGCTGAATCGCCAGGAAAGCGGGCTGGGCACTTTCCATCCTTGCCCCGAACTGAGCGTACTTGTTTCCCCCCCACCCCTTGACTCTGCCATCACTGCCAAGCGCCACAGTGTAGTTCCACCCACAGGCAATGCCTTCAACCTTCCAATCCAGTCCTGTATCCACCACTTTGGGAGTTGGGACGATGGATTCTTCACTAGCGTAGCCCAGTTGGTCAAAGCCATTAGAGCCCCAGGTAAGCAAGTAAGCTGGTTGATTATACGGCTTCACTAGAGCGGCGCTGTGGTTTTGCCCGCAGGCTAGACTAAGGATATCCACGTTTGTTTCTAGGACTAACTGAGGAAGTGGAACTAAGTCCATATTGGAGGATATTTCCAAATAAGGCCGGCCCCAAGTGTATATTCCCAGGCCCGAGACTGACGCTACACAGTGACTCCACCCACATGCAATCCTGCACGCTCGTTTATCCGCCAGTTCCCCTGCTACCGGCTCTGGAGTGAACTGCTGACTGAGTCTGCCATTCCCCAGCACTCCCCAGATGCCAGAGCCGCAGGCTAGTACGCGTCCTTGGGAAGAAAGCAGCAGAGTGAAGTTCTTGCCACATACAACGTCCTCTACACGGTCCACTATTTCCACTCGTCTGGGAGAGAGCTGGCAGCGATCTTTAGAGCCAGGGACCACATAGGAGTTCGTCATTAGGAGCTGATACCCTAATTGACCGTCAGACCCCAGGCCCCAGGTGTACACCACTCCCTCGTTACTGAGTGCTGCGGAGTGGCCGAAGCCCGCGGCCACTCTGCGAATGATAGGCGGTCTGCGGAGACCTCGGAAGACTAATAACACTGGGTCGGGAACTGCCTCTTCCCCCGCTGTGCTGCTGCCTAGCTGTCCGTACTGGTTGCTGCCCCAGGCCAGCACTTCCCCTCGTGTGGTGACAGTCAGACTGTGGCAGACTCCAGCTGCTGCCTCTGCAAGGTAATTCGCGCCTTTCAAGGGATTTCCGTCCTTGCCGACTTGCCCCTGCTCGTTGTTGCCCTGACAACGGAGAGTAAATCCCACAGGTCTGGGAATCCGGGTAAGATACGAAGTGGCAGTGCCCATCTGTGAGAGATTGATTATATAATGGTGCGGTGGTATGAGCGCGCTATGCTCAACATTGCTGGGTCTGCAGGAGTTCCCCGGCATATTGCCTTCATCATGGACGGCAATCGTCGCTGGGCAGTCCGCCAAGGCAAAGCGAAGCTGGAAGGCCACAGTTTCGGCCTGGACAAGTTGATCGAGGTCCTGGATTGGTGCTTACTGCTGGGAGTAGCAGAGGTCACTGTATTTGCACTGTCCATGGACAACTTGCAGAGGCCGGAGGAGGAAGTGCAGGAACTCATGAGATTGATCAGAAAGGCGTCAGAGAAACTGAATAGAGAAGGGGACTTTCTGAATCAAAAGGGAGTACGTGTTCGCTTGGCAGGAGACTTGTCTCTCCTCGGCCCAGTGGAACGGCAAGCCCTCGAGCAATTGGCCCAATCCACCGTCCACAACTCCTCACTGGTCCTGAACCTCTGTGTCGCCTACGGCGGCCTAGAAGAACTCACACAGGCTGTAGCTACAGTGCAGCGGCAAGTGCAAGCAGGCCTCAGTCCTGAGTAAAGTCCATTCAGTCTGGTCACTCGAGACGACGTGGAGAAGCGACTGTGGGTCGGGTCGAAAGTGGACTTGCTGATTCGCACAGGCGAGGCTCGTCTGAGCGGATTCCTCCTCTACCAGTGCAGCGAAAGCACGAAGTTCCTACTGCTGCGCCAAGTCCTTTGGCCCGAATTCAGCGCTCTGCACCTCTCGTGGGTGCTCTTCCAGTACCGCTTTGTACTGTAGTAACGCTAGCCCGCCACGTGTCTCTCTAATATGCTGCTGTCTCTGCTCTTCCCGCTGCTGGCCACAGCTAAGGTGGTGGACAAGGACCCGGTGCTGCTAGTGGATGATGTGGGTCTGGCGGAAACACTGGCCACCAACAGGACACTGCTCGTGCAGTTCTCTGCTGCATGGTGTGGACAGTGCAAGAAATTCGCTGCAGACTTTGAAAAGACAGCCAACAGGCTGAAGAAAGAAGGAGTCCGAACTGCACTGATAGATGGCTCCATGCACCCACACTACGCTACTGCCTATGGAGTGTTAGGGTTTCCCTCACTTTACCTGGTTATCGACAAAAAGCCCATTGAATACGTCGGTCCACGCACAGCTGCGGATCTAACCAAATGGGCACTTGCAAAATCCGCCCCGCAGGCCAAGTTGGTCTCATCTGCTCCTGACCTGGAGGCACTTGTAAAGACCCGCGCTCCTGTCACAGTCCTTTTCGCTGCTCAAAACAGCACTGAAATCGACCTTTTCGAAACCGTAGTCAGACCTCTGAACGGAACTTTTGTGAGGACGGAGGAGGTGGCTATAGCTGAGCAGTATGGAGTGAAGATGCCTGCCGTTGTCATGTTGAAGAAGGATGAAGAGAAAAGAGCGGATTTCGCAGGGGAAATGACCGAATCCGCTCTCAAAGAGTTCATCGAACGGAGCGCAATGCCCTGGAAACTCACATTTTCCTCCAAAACCAGCGCTCAGATATTTTCCCCTAACTCGACGCGTCTTTTCCTCTTCCGCAAAGAAGCAGATGTGGAGCACTTCAAAGACCTCACCGAAGAGCTGCGCACTCACTTGCAAGGCAACCCGCCCCTCGTCACTGCAGACCTCACCAGCGAACTGAACTCCCGCCTTGCGGAACTCCTGGGTGTCAACTCTGAGGCGCAACCCTTCATGGTGCTGTATCAATCGCAGGGAGCGCAGGTGTTTAAGTACATTTACTCTGGGGAAAAGAAGGTGGAGGGCATCCAGGCGTTCCTCGACCAACAGCGGAAGGGTGACTTGGCAGCTTACTACAAGAGTGAAGAGCCGCCCAAGGAGACTCACGACAAGGGAGTGCGAGTGCTAGTGGGCCGCACCTTCCAGGAAGTGGCTCTGGACCCTGCCAAGACAGTCCTCGTGGCTTTCTACGCGCCTTGGTGCGGCCACTGGTACCGCCTGTCCTCTGAGTACGAGCGAGTCGCACAGCACTTCAGCAGTCGGGGAGACGTCGTCGTGGCCAAGATAGACGCTATGGCGAATGAGGTGGAGGGACAGGGACTGCACACCTACCCTGCGGTCAAGCTGTTTAGGGGCGGAGACAAGCGGGGAGTGCTGTTCCAGGGAGAGCGGAAGGCTGCGGATCTAGTAGAGTTCGTGGAGACGCACTTAGCAGAGCGGTAATAGGTAGATTAGTCGAGGGAGAAAGGCAGTTTAGCCGAGTTGCCAGTCAGTTGCCTGCAGCACTGCAGTTCTCAGCTCTTTGTGTGCACAGCGGACTGCCACTGTACATAGGTCCATATTGGTGAAATGGAAGAGACACAGCACTGGGCAGTCCAGCAGCTGTCCGCCTGAAAGGAAGGAAGCTGAGTCCAGACAGCCCACTTCTTGTCGTGAAAAGAGGCTAAAGGAGCCGTGGAATTGAGCCAGTTCCTTGATATCTTCCAGTGTGAATCTCTCCAACCCGCTCAACTCCTGTGTGACTTCACAACTTGCAAGAGCGCTCCACATAGCTTCAACATGGCTTGGGGAGGAAAGCGGTCTGATCAAGTCCACACAGGTTAAAGGCAGTTTGAGGAGTAGCTGTCTTGGCCCTGCTGGATGGCGGTAGCGGAGACGTAGCATTGGAGAGGAAGTGAAGGGCTCAAAACATGCAAATGATAGTAAAACGTCTATTTGCGAGTTGTGTTGAAAGTGCTGCGGAAGTTTGCGTAGAGCCACAGTCAGTGCATACCCACTTCCTGCCTCTGCTTCGATTTCCACAGCTGCCAACTCTTCACTCCCTCTATTCACCACATAGACTAGCACAGTGCCTTCAGGTCCGCAGAGCACAGATCGGTACCCGGCCTCTACCTCCTCGTCTCTGTAGAGCAGACCACGTTTCTGCCCGAGACTCTCCCGCCACTGCAACTCATTATCAGCAGGACTGGGAAGGGACGCAGGTCTGCAGGCCTGAAGGCTGGAAAGGAGCTGAGAGCCAATGGCTACCTTCTCCTTGGTTGCCTTCAGTTTCCTTTCCAGCTCTTCTTTCTTTCTCTGTAAGGCTTCCAGGTCGAACTCCGTCTGCTCACTTTCCACTGTCTTCTGCCTTTCCTGCGCCTTTGCAAGTGACGCCCTGACTCCGTGCAGCTCCCTGACCTGAGCCTTCAGCTGCTGTTTTGTGACTTCAGCTTTCTCAACTGAGGCCTGCAAAGCAGCTTTCACGCCTGTCAAAGTATCGACCTTGGCTCGACCTGATAGATACAAGTCGTACGCAAGTTGCAGCTTTTGCCGCATCTCTGGGAGTTCTGTGTCTGCAGCGGGACTTGGCAGGAGCGCTAAAGAGGTCTTGCTGGCAGCAGCGAATTGCTGAGTGTCCCGCAGCTGCTGGGAGGTGACCTGGAGAGTCGCAAGCAGGGAAAGGACTTCTTCCTGAGAAGTCGTGAGAGTGTCATTCAGCCCTGCAAGCCCGTGGGTCGTGCTAGCCAGTGCCTCCTCCTGTTGCCTCAGTCTCTCCACCAATTCAGCCTTTTCCTCACCCAGCCTCTTCACTCTGCCCTTCAGTCTCAGTACTTCCTCGGCCTCTACTTCTTCCTCCTCCTCAAAACTCTACATGACTCATACGAACTCAAGCTCAGCCCTAGCTGGCGAAGGGAAAAATGGATCCATGTCGACGCAATCCTCAGAGTTATCCACAGGTGCAGGAAGCGTCTGTGGCTCAGGGAGAGCCCTGGCCCACAGCTGACTATCAGGCTTGAGGCAAGCCTGAGGGATGCTTCCCTTTTCTGGGACTGTGTGGGAGCGCTGCACTACAGGCCGCCAGCACTGGTAAGCAGTTAAGCACTCATTCAAGTGCTCGCAGACTTGGAGGATTTCCTGCACGTCTGTGCCCTTATTAAGTCGGGTCTGCAGCTCTGCTTGCACTACTGAGAAGGACTTGTGCACTGCGTCGGCAGCTGCCTGCACTGAAGTCGGGTCAGTGCTTTCTCTCTGGATCAACTTGAGGAGAGCCGTTCCAGTCTCTTTGTGCCGTTTCAATACGGAGTTTTCCGTTTTTCTCTCTGATTTCGCTTCGTCTTCCCTAGGAAACGTCACCCCCTCTCTCACAAGCGACCGATACGCTTCCCTGAAAGCCGCCTTTTCCTTTCCCTCCACTCTCAAATCCGGCCAACTCCGAAGAGCAGCCAATAGGCGAGTGAGAAAAGCCACAGATGCAGAAGTTTCTTCCGCACTGGACAGGGAGCGGCCTGCAAACAGCGTCGCTCCACGAGACTCACTGCGCAGTTCCTTCTTGTACTGAGCGAAAAGCACCAATCTCCGCAGCAGCTTTTTAGCCACAGCGGCAGCGAACACAGGGTGGTGAGTGTCCATAGCAGTGCACAGTGAGTCCAAAGCCCTGAACTTTAGGGTGGGAAATCGACTCCTGTCCTTAATTAATCGCTTGATGTATGCGACAGCGGCAAGGCAGTCTCTGGACGAGGCAGAAACAAGGACTGTCTGCAGACTTAGAGGGAGACTGGTGGTGTGTGCTGGGGAGGACAGCCACAGTTCCCACTCCTGCACGAGGGCCATATATCTAAGTGGGAATGTAGAGCTTGTAATACTATGGCGGAACCTCCGAGCTGGATCGATTTCACTACTCCCGAAGCCCAGCAATTCCACCGAAAGCTGCAGACCGACGGAGGGTTCATGGGCTGCTTTTTCTTCCCTGTCCATGCTCCAGACGCCTTTCTAAAGCTATTCGCCTATATGATGGCCTCGCATTCTTCCTGCGAATATACCGAGATTGCCACCTACCTGAATAGAGAGAACGGATGGAAGGAACTGGTGCGCCCCATGGTAGCTGCCTACAACCGAGGCTCAGACCGCTACGAAACAGATGGAGGCTGGTGGGAACATCTGGGAGCAGCCTGCAAACGGCATGTTTTCCAGGTATTTCGAGACTTGTCAAAGGAGGACTTGACCAGGAAGCTAGCACTTGGAGAGACGAATGTCCGCAACGACCGTCCTTTCCTGCTGAAACTAGTGGAAGTGTTCAAACTCTACATAGTCTGGATTGAGCGACAGGGCGATGGAAGTGTGGTTACCACCTGTTTCCATCAAGGCCTGCGGAGGAACGAAAATGCCTTTTTGGTGTATTTCTTGGAAGAAGGGGGTCAGTTGTGTCTGCTGTACCACTCTGAGTTCCAAACCCGTCCAGAGCACGGCAAGCATCCCCACTATATCCTGTTTGAAATTACTCACCCGTACTTGCCTGAAGAGTATGTTCCTCCACCGCCTTCCATATCCAGGGAAAACTCTGTGGAGTCCTGCAGAGCTCTCCAAGATAGACTCACCACCACTTTGCTGGAAATTGTGCTAAAAACCGCTGCCAACTCCGGCCTCCCAGAAGCAGTCCGCATTGACCTCATGTCCATGGGGGATGTTGTGAAGCAGCTACAATTACTAGGAGAAGCGAAAATTGACCTAGCGATGGCAGCTAAGGTCGCTACACTGCTTCCCAATCAGAAATCACTGCCCAGACAGCATGACTTGACTCAGTGCAGGCAGTTCGAGAGGCCGGGCGAAGAGATGAATGAGTCCTGTCATCGCTTTCATACGCGCTGTTTGAAAATATACTTGGCGGAGTGTCATCGCCAAATAAAATTACCGACTTGTCCAATCTGTCATATACATCTTCCGCAGCTATTCGTGGAGCATGTGTACCCAGAACTCGCCCGGACCATAGACTTTAACAAGTCACAAATAGTGCGAGCGGTTACCCATGCGCCGTTCTCGCAGTCCTCCACTATGGCTGCCTTCCGATGTGACTGTGGGAACAACGAGATCGTGTGGAGCAACCAACATGGAAGACACGCATGCAAGCGGTGCATTTACAAGCAGCTCTCTCAGGGCATTGCGACTTGTCCGAAGTGTGGGCTGGTCGTGAGTAGCGATGAAGAAGTGATCATCATTGATGCTAATCTCTCCTAGGAATGGTGGGCAACCTAGACTTACTAAGCCTCGGCCTGAGCGGCAGCGGAGGCCTTCATAATCTTGCGCTTGACGTTTTCCTTGCGCTGCTCGCGAGTGAGACGGTTGGGTCGCGGATACTTGGCCTTGTGCGTCTTGACGAAGGTGCCTGCCCGAGTGTGCACAGGCGGGTGTGCTCGTTGTGCCTTGACATGTGAAGGGTCCTTGCGAATTGCAGCGTGGACGGCCTTGTAAATTGCCTCCAGCGTCTTGCCGCCCGTGGCCTTGTCCCAGAGGGAGAAGTGCTTCTTGTAGGCCTCTTCATCGCCCTTGAGTAGTTCCATGTACTTCTGTACGTGCATGCCGAAGATGCGCTTCCTGTGCACCTCTGCGTCGTACTTGGACTTCCCACCCTCCACCTTGGTTCCTGGGAATCTCTTGGTGGAGTGAGGGACGTTCAGTCCTCCGTCACAAGCTCCCTTCAGAGCGCCGAAGACACGGTTGCCAGTGGTGGTGTGCACCAGACCTACGTCGAGGGCGGCCTTGAAGGGCCGGCGGTCCAGGCTTTCGCCTTCGCTCTGACGCTTCTCCATGTCTTCGTAGACGTCGAAGGCTGCGCCGGTGGCAGTGGCGACTCCTTTGTACATATCGTCAAGTCCTTGCTTCTTGAGCAAACGTCTGGCCAGCAGGAGACCTGTGCAGTAGCAAGCTGAGTAGTTGGTCAGTCCAGCGGTCAGTCCGTATCTCTTGAGTTCTGAGGAGTTGGCCTGTTCCAGGACTCTGTCGCCCTTCATGGTGGCGTAGATCACTTGGCAAATGACCTTCGAGGCAGTGAGACGCACAGTGAAGCGGTACTTCGGGCAGATGTACTTGTTCTTTTCCTGGGCAATCAAGTGCTTGCGAGCCACGTAGTCGGTCTTTCCCTCTCGCCTCCTTCTGAATTTGACCTGGAACCGCTTGAAATAGGCCTTAGACTTGACTTGCTTGACGAAGACCTAAGTGGCTTTCTCACCATTTTGACCACTCGTGCAGTATAAGATGGCGCAAGTCGCAGACACTTGTAGTGTATGTAGGCTGCGCCTAGGGAAATACACCTGTCCCCGCTGTAAAGCGACTACCTGTTGCCTGACTTGCTATAAAGGACATGGGGACAGCTGCGTGCAGGACTTTTACAAGGATCAGGTATTCGAGGTGCTGAGAAATCGCAAGGCGAGTGATAGAAGTCAGAGAGAGATGCAGGAAATACTGGGAAGGCTGTTTCCTCAGGACGAGACTTTGCCTGAGTACCAGCAACTCTCGGAGGAGCGATTGGAGTACCTACTCGAGAACGCTGAGAAGCCGGGTATACTGGCAGAGCTGTCGCCTGCGGAGCAGCAGGATTTCGCCGATTTCCTCAAAAGCGGAAAGTGTCGAGAAGGCTTGGAACGGTATACGCCCTGGTGGGAAGCAGACCCCAGCCCTAACTACGAAGTCCTGGACCTGTCTTCCCCCAAGGCAGCGGCGTATACTGCTTTGCCTGCTCTCCAGGCCCTCACTTCCATCCCGCCTTCAGCAGTTTTGCCTCACCACATCCTTAATGCACTGTGGGCTATTGCGTATACCTGGAGGCTGTTTAATGGGGATACAGAGACTTGCGGAGAACTGATGCTTGGGCATGTAGTAGAAATCAGTGATGCGCTGGGAGGCAGGGCTGATGCTTCGATGGGAACTGCGGCTTTGGCAATAGAAAGAGCTGAGGAACGCGCCCTTCGACTAGACCAATCCACCTGCAAACCGCTTCTCCCAGTAGTTCTCTCCGACCTTAGCACTATTGCCAGCTCCAAATCCCTCTCTCTCGAGTCCTTTTTCCACCTGCACTCCCTCGCCCAGTCCAACTCCGCTCTGAAAGCCAAAGTCCACTACTACCTGGTCTACCTCAAGTCCCAGCCCACCAACTTCTTCCACTCTCTCACAGGAAACACAGGACTACCTTAGCTAGAACTAAAGGTGTTTGTCCAGGAAGATAGTAAGGCGAGGGAACTTGGCACTTGGAGGGTGCACACTGCGAGCGAAGTCCAAAGCCCGCTGGCGGCTGCTACTGCTGGAAAAGGGCGCGTCTTGATGGTCTAATTGGTGGCTTGAGGCGTTGAGACTCAGGCGACTGCTATTGGTCGCAAGGACTTGCTGTCCGTAGGTCTTTCTTCGACTATCGAGTTCCTTTTTCTTCATCCACTCTTGAGTCCCAATCATGAACGGCCCAAGTCCGCCTAAAGGCAGGTACTTCGTAGGCTTGATGAGGTGGTAGTCTTTCAATGTATAGGGAGCGTAGGCGAACTGAGTGCGTGACCCCGGAATAGAAACCTGTGTAGAAGAAGCCTGGCTTATTGACCCCACCAGCGCAGGCCGCTCTATATCCTTAATAACACTTGGAGACCTTTTCGGGGTTGCACTTCTCCGAGGCGACGGAATCGGCTTTTTGGTGTGGTCTGGGAGTGCCCGATTAGACAGCTGAATTGACTCAGATGAACTGCCAGCCAGCGAAGTTCTGAAGTCCAGTGTGCTCTGAGTTTCACTGGTCTGCAGACTGACTGGCTTGGGGGGCACTGAGGAGAGTTTGTCCAGGACGAAGGGGGGGAAGGGGGAAGGAGACCGAGGCAGGCGGATGGGCCGAACAAAGGGCAAGCTTGGGGATATTGGCAGACTTTGAGTTCCCCGTTTGCTCAAGTCCTTAGAAACGGGTACCGACCCTGCAGTCTGCAGCTCGCCCTGTCGTCCCACCGCTGCAATCCTGTCCTTGAATCGTTCCTGAAAAGCCAGCGACATACTATATCCCACCTACACCTGCAAGTCTGCTACGCTATTTCTTCCCCCCTTCTGCCTTGCAAGGCTCTCTGTCCTGCTGCACACTGCGGCTCTAGCTAGGGCGTACTCGGGGTTTGGTAGTCTTGGGTGGGGGGACGCGAGAAAGTTGGGAGCGGTATTTCTGCATGGACTGATAGGCTTGGTGGAGTCGCTTGGCTGAGGGGAAGCCTGCCTGGGAGATAATTCTCTGGGCCAGTTGACTGTTTTCTTCTGCTATTTTGTGGTCTTCCTGTCTACGTTTCAGGTAGTTGAGAGACCGGGGGACCTGCGGAGCTTCCAGTCCACTGTCTCTCCCTCTGGATATAGCCAGCATGCGCGAGAAGAGGGCTTTATTTGCTCTGCGAATATCGTCCTGCCGAGCCGATTGCAGGAATCCGATACTCTGCCAGGTCTTCGGAGTGAGCTGCGCTTGACTAGGCTTCGGAGACCTGGAACCTATAGCCTGCAGTCTACGCAGGTGGCTTTCCCTCTCCCTCTGTCTCTCTTGCTTCACCAACTGACTAGTTTCCACATACCTCGGTCCTAGCATTACTAGTCGTTACTAACACACGCCCGGCAGCCGATGTGCGTCTTCATGTGGGAACTCAGGTTGCTGGACTGCGTGAATCGCTTGCCGCAGCCTGGCTCTGTGCATGGAAACGGCCTTTCCCCTGTATGCGTCCTCATATGCGTCTTCAGATTGAACCCCAGTGCAAACAGCTTTTCACACATTGGACACTGGAAAGTCCTTTCTCCCTGGCTAGACCTTACAGTGTGGACCAGCATGTGTCGTCTCAACTTGGCTTTTTCGTAGAAAGACTTGCTGCAGATCGGGCAAATGTGCTGCGGGTCTCCGTGGGTCTGCAAATGCTTGTACAGGGAACTGCTGTCCAGGAAGGCCTTGGAACAGCCGAGGAGTTTGCACTGGTAGCTGCGGGTGGGAGGGGGTCTTTTCTTCTTAATCAGACTGGGGAAGGGAGGGAGGTGTTGGAGGGGAGTGGGGGTGCCAGCTTCGAACCATAGTGATGGCAGTAATACTGCTTTTTCGCTTGTTTCGAGTCTAGATTCGGAGTCTGGCCATACTTTGAAGTGGGCGAGCGAGGCTAGAAGGCCGGGCGAGCCCAAAGGTTCGGACTTGGTGTACAGTGCACAGGGTGTAAAAGCAGCCATAAGCTTTCCAGCAAATTTGATATAGCGACTGCAGAATATGGCACCTGGCTAAAGCCAGTCCCAGTCCTTCCCAAGCTAGGCAATGGCAGACCAAGGACTTCCAGAGCTATTTACTATGTGAATTACACAGGGAAAGGGGACTTGGCGAGGGAACATCAGAGAGTCACGAGGCACGACTGATTCAGATGGGAAGAATAAGGACTCGAAGAGAGATAAGAGGGCCAATTCTCTGCCTGCAAGTCAGAAAGTTTGGCAGTGCAAAGACATGGCGCACTCTAGGTGCCAACAGCGCAGGGAGTAGGTCAAATGGCCGCTGCCTGTCCCAATCACCCTGAAAACCTACTTTTTAGGACTAAAGCCCAAAGGCCCCACAAGTACTTTAGTCATGGCCAGCATTGGCCCATTTCATAATTCCCACTTTCGCCCCTTCCTCAGTCTGGCCTCAGCTAGCATGTGGCTTGTCTTAATGCTTCATCTCTGGCCTCCCATTCCTATGCGGACATTAGCCTTGGTAATATGATAAAGCGCCTGCTCATCGCTAACCGAGGAGAAATCGCCTGCCGAATTATGCGGACGGCGAAGAAGTTAGGCATTGAGACGGTGGCTGTGTATTCCGACGCAGACCGCAAGGCAATGTTTGTGCGAATGGCGGACAAGGCTTATCACATTGGTCCGTCCGCCTCGCTCCAATCATACTTGAACATGGAAAAAATCCTCGCAGTCTGCCAGGACGCCAAGGTGGACGCAGTGCACCCAGGCTACGGCTTTTTGAGCGAAAACTCGAAGTTCATGGACCTTCTCGATCACAATAAAATCATCTTCGTAGGTCCGAAGAAGCACGCTCTGGAGGCAATGGGCGACAAAATCAACAGCAAAAAGATCGCCAAGGACGCAAAGGTGAACACGGTGCCTGGATTCGTGGGCGAAGTGGAAGCCACCCCCGAGATGATCATCAAGGCCTGCAAGGAAGTGGGGTACCCGGTAATGATCAAGGCTTCTGCGGGCGGCGGCGGAAAGGGCATGCGAATTGCTTGGAGTGACGAAGAAGCAGTCACTGGCTACCGTCTCTCCAAGGCTGAAGCCAAGTCTAGCTTCAATGATGACCGCATTCTTATTGAGAAGTACATTGAAGAGCCCCGCCACATTGAGTTCCAGATCTTGGGAGACAGTCAGGGCAACGTCGTGTACCTGCCAGAGCGGGAGTGCTCGATCCAGCGCCGCAACCAGAAGGTCATCGAGGAAGCGCCCAGTCCTTTCCTGGACCCTGAGACTCGCAGAAACATGGGGGAGCAGGCTGCCATGCTGGCCAAGGCCGTCCAATACCAGTCCTCCGGCACTGTGGAGTTCCTAGTGGACAAGCACAAGAAGTTCTACTTCTTGGAGATGAACACGAGACTGCAGGTGGAGCACCCTATCACGGAGGCAATAACAGGAGTGGACATCGTGGAGGAAATGATCAGAGTGGCGGAAGGGAAGCCTCTGTCCTTTAGACAGCAAGATGTCAAGATTAATGGCTGGGCTATGGAGTCCCGTGTCTACGCAGAAGACCCGTATCGCGGCTTCCTGCCGAGCATTGGGCACTTGCTGAAGTACCAGGAACCCACCGCTGCCAACATTCGAGTGGACACAGGCGTGCGGGAGGGAGACGAAATCTCCATGTGGTACGACCCCATGATCTCCAAAATGTGCTGCTGGGCGCCCACTAGGCCGGAAGTCATCGAGCTTTCCAAGACTGCGCTGGACACTTACGTCATCAGAGGACTCGGTCACAATGCGCCTTTCTGCAGAGATGTGATGAAGCGACAGTCCTTTATTGAAGGCAAATACAGCACCAAATTTATCCCTATCGAGTACCCGAAAGGCTTCGTCCCGATGCCGTTTTCCCCGAAAGAGAAGCTGGAACTCGCGGCTATCTCCAGCCTGATGAAGGAAATCTCCCGGCTGAACAACATCACTCCGCAAAGAACTGAGTTCCTAGGACCCTACATCGTCAAGATCCAGGGAGAGTACTTCGCCGTCTACTCCGAAAACAAGAAACTGATGGCTGTGCAAGTCGACCTTGAGGGGAATCCGTTGGCTCAGGCCGAGGAATTCACTGACTTGCAGGTGCAATGGGACGGCGCAGCTGCTCTGATCACCTCCAAAGTAGGCGGGAAAACTGTGTTTTCCCAGTTCATTGAGCACACGAACACCGGGTACAGCATGGTGCACAGCGCCATTCCGCTCAAGGTGAACATTTACACGCCGAAGGAGTTCGAGTTTGTGAAGCACATGCCGCATACGGAGGAGGGAGTAGCTAGTGGGGATGTCATTGCTCCTATGCCTGGCGCGGTTGTGGCCGTTTCAGTGAAGGTCGGCGACCAAGTAAATGTGGGTCAAGAACTAGGTATCCTGGAAGCGATGAAGATGCGCAACGTAATCAAGGCGGAAAAGACTGGAAAAGTGAAGAAGGTGGCTGTGACTGTCGGGCAGAACGTTGCAATCGATGATGTCTTGTTCGAGATATCATAATAGACTCTCGCTTAGGTCCAAAGTAGCGGCAGTTATATGGCGTTCGACCCAGACGAAGAGGTGGAGATGGAGCAGCTGAACAACATCGTGGGCGAGTCACTGAAAGGCTTCAAAGACGAAAGCGTCTACTTCCTGCCAGACAAAGTGGGCCAGTGGACTCAAGCAATCATAGACACCTGCTTGAAAGAACTAGTGAAGATGAACAAGCCCTACAAGTACGTCGTCACCTGCATTATTCAGCAGCGGCTGGGAGCCGGACTACAGACCGTGACAGCCATGCACTGGGACAAGAAGACGGATGGACTCACGACTGCGCAGCTGGACGCGACCAACCTCACGCTCATAGTCACGGTCTTCTATATGCACATATAGATAAGACCTAGCTACTCTTAGATCCACTGCCCCGCCGCTCCTTTCTATATGCAATACTTGCATCTATGATGTGAACTTAGGCAAACTAGGAACCAATTTTGGGCTTAGAGCTGCATACAGGGAAATGAAGGGAAGTTTGCTGTACAGTGCTGCAGACTGCTTCCCGGCAATTGCTGTATCAACTGGGAAGGCCATACTATCTTAATACCTCGATGTAGTCCCTATTCTTTTCGACTTGGGACCCATCGTTGCACCTAACTATCTTTAATCGTTCAATCAAAACTTGTCGGTGTCTATTCATGCTGCTGTTGTCAGGCTTCTAATCACGCTGCCCCAGGTAAAAAGGTTAATTTCTCAAGCCCTTTCGCCTCAAAATATACATAAGCATGAGAATATAAGGCTCGTGAACGTCCTTCAAAGCCCACCTAGTTTCCGTAACTTTTAAAGCCTCCAGTTCCTCGCCCGCAAGGGCCAATGTCTTGCGGCTCCAATAATTAGAATGAAATCCAAGTGGAAGGAAGAAGAACTGCGGAACTGGCTGTCAAGCGTGAGTGGACCGACTCTACTGCTAGTCCTGTGGGGGTTTGTTTTCCGCATTTACATGCTCTATTACTTTGGGTACCTCTCCAGGGACGTCGTTGCTGCGTTCTCTATACTTTTCGTCGGGTGCCTCACTGAGCACCAACTAACCGCCAGAACTAGCAGTCCTACTCTCAAGCGAATTGGGTGTTATGTCTACTTGGAACTAATGCAAATTTGTCTGTACCTTGTGACTATATATGTGGATCCGGAGTACAGTCACTATTACGCGGTGACGGGTACTATGTTGTGTCTTACCTGTCAACTGAGTATCCATATGTCTGCTTGGGTGGTAGTGTTGCTTATTGCCAAGCTATTCGGATCCTGGCTTCTAATTGGCATATATGTCGGTGACGGGCGTATGCGGCCTTTTTTCCCCTATATGCCTTTCCTAGTGATGCTGTTTCTCACAGTCAAGATATGCAACTACAGGCAGCGATTAGCTATTGAAAGGATGGACTTCTGCGAATCTCTGATAGTCCAAGAACGCCGAATGCACAGTATTCTCGCCGCCTTTCCAGATGGACTTTTAGTCCTCACGACCGACTTCGAAGTAAAGACTTGGAACCAGGAACTGCTCAGACTCATGTCGGTGAGTGAAGATGCACAGGTAGAGGACGGCATAAGAAACAGGTTGAAAGAACTGGTATATGTACAGGGAATGAAGAAGTTTCAATCGAAGGGAGAAATGTTCTGGAAGGATATAGTGGCAATGGCAGAAGGCTGTGATGCTCCAATCACCTTAGGAACCACAATGAGCGCTGGCAAGTATCTCGAGTGGAAGGGCAGTATAGGCGCTTGGGACCAAGACAAAGTCTGCATATTGACAGTCAGAGACTCCACGGACTGGATCCAAATGCAGGAGCAAATCAAACGAGAAAGCGCCTCAAAAACCGCTCTTTTGCGATCCGTTTCGCACGAACTACGAACTCCGACCAACGCAATTATCAACCTTGTCAGGGAAATCCTGGAAGAAGGCGCCTGGTCCGTTCACAGTGCAGAAGACCTGAGCCTAGTGAGTATCTGCACTCAATTCCTTCTCTCAATGATTAACGACCTGCTGGACTACTCGAAGTTAATCGCTGGGCAGTTTGCACTGAGGCAGGTTTTACAGCAGTCT
>Ga0247837_1000893_pt1 | contig 64192 bp, 54 predicted proteins | sample LaCtaG_2_FD_187115 | JGI IMG/M metagenome (GOLD analysis project Ga0247837, IMG submission 187115) | Freshwater microbial communities from meromictic Lake La Cruz, Castile-La Mancha, Spain - LaCruzMarch2015_14.5m | ecosystem: Environmental > Aquatic > Freshwater > Lake | place: Spain: Castile-La... | reverse complement strand
ACCGAACATTGTCTGCTGCGAGTGATGCCAGCATCTGCGCACGGTCACTCACACGGATCTCGCTGCGCGAGCCGACCCGCAACAGTCGAAATAATGCTGCCACTGGACGCGGCATATGTTGTCCACGCCGACGGAACGGATTGAGGGTGTTCCGCGGCAATCGACGTTCGTCCTCGTCGTTCCAGGGTCCCGTCAGCATCGGTTGCACCCACGGCATCATGGCAACGCTCTGCCGGTGAACCTTGAGATCGCGGGGCATGCCCCATGCTTTCATCACGCCATTGCTATGGATGAAGGCGACATCATCAGACTCCAGACCAAATCCCCCGGCAACAAGGGCAAGTGACGTAGTGGTCTTTCCCACGCCACTTGGCGCATGGAGCAGGATCATCCCGCTGTCGTCTGGCAGCGTGAGTGCAGCAGCATGAATCATTGCTTGCCCGCCCGCAAATGCAGCCGCTTCAATGGCCGCAATACCAAGCGTGGTCCCCAGTGAACCTTCCTCGCCCGGACGGAGTGTCACGTGCGCACACATTGCGTGATGGTCAACATGCATTGCGCCACGCCCCGGGAACATGAGGAGCGTCCGCTCGCCATCAATGAAGAGTTGGCAATTGCCACCCGGCATAACGCACCCTTCAAAAGCCAGCACCGCTGTCGCGCTCGCTGTGGGCAGTGAGCCGTGCGCGATCTTGATGCGAAAGGGCGCTGAGTCGACTCCGTTACTTGTTCCAACTTCGCGGCCAGCATCAGATAGTTCGGAGTAGCTGTTGGCAAATTGCGCTGCAAGCGCGGAATTGGTTGTTTCAACAATCAGCATTTGATCGCCGAGTTTGTATGCGGTGCGACATGGCATCATTGTGCGCTGGCCTCTGTGCTAACGCGATGTACCAAAATGGTGGTCATGTGGTTGATGCGGTCATTGAGGACGGGCTTGCCGTTGATGCACACCCAGCAATGTGCTGCGAGGCGATGTGTTCCGATTGAATCACCATCGATTCCAAAGTGAAGCTCTGGTGCATAGCCTGCTTCTGCCAAGAATCGGCATCCGAGCAAGCCTTGACGAAGACACCGTCGATCACGCATCAGCCACGGTCTGCGGGTGGCGCGCAGTACTCGCGCCGTGATGTAGTCATGATGTAATCCGGCGAAACGAAGCGACGTCGGCTCCGCTATCTCGAGCACCTGTTGCAGCGGCTTGTTCGCAACGCGCGAAGGGAGAAGCCGCGCCGCCAACCACAGGGACACGCGGAAGCGCAACCGCGTCCAAAGCCGCGCACGCGCCGCCGCCTCCGCCGGTTTCACCCCCGTCAGCTCCACCCCCGTCAGCTCCACCCTTGTCACCGCTTCACCAACATCACAGATTCGTTGAGTAGTGCGGAGGCAAGGGTGGAGAGATCGGCATGGGCGGTCACTTCATCCGTCCCGAATTCGTTAGCAAACATGCTGACGATCTCTTCGAAGTTTCGGACTCCATCCAACTTAGAAAGAAATGACAGTGCGCTTTCGTTGCATGTGAACAACTGCCCGCTGTCTGCCAAGAGGATCACCGCGGAGTTTCCAACCCGCTGCACCGATGCATGATCGCTGAGGGCGAACACGGTGGACGCGTGGAATGGATCAATCTGCGTAGAACTCGGCATCATCACTACTTAATAAGTATGGAAGGATCTGCGTTCAAACCCGCCGGGCGCGTGACCATACACGTCAAGCCTCAGCCGGAGGGGCAGCAGCGCTTGATGCGGCCTGAGCGGTTACTTCTGACAGGCAGTCCATCTTGACGAGTTGTGGGCGGACGTATTCAGGCTTCGTTGTTTCCATTGCAAGGCTCCTATGAGGGTTGACTCATGCCGCTGAGAACACCCGCGGTGCGCCAGCAACGGCGGGGGCAGAATACGGCCGGCAAGGCTGTCGAGAACAGCCGAAAGCTGCCCTTAATTTTGGGACGGGGGCCTGCTGACCGCCTGCGCAGTCGGAGGGGCGGACTTCCGGGGGCCGGTGTGGGAAATCATGCAGAAATTCAGCCAAACGAGCTGAACTCGAATTCTTCGCACGTCTTCGGCGACGTGTGTATTTGTGCGGCCCGCCCATGATCGCCACATACCCATGTCCGGATATAGTCCCGTGATGCGGGCCACTTTCCTGCCTTTCTGCCGTCCATCCATCACCGAAGAGGACATTGCCGCCGTTGCGGATGTGCTCCGTAGCGGTTGGATTACCACTGGTCCCAAAGTTGCGGAACTGGAAGACATGGTCGCCGCGCGCACTGGCGCAAAGCACGCCATTGCCGCAACAAGCGGTACCGCGCTCATGCACCTTGCACTGGAAGCGATGGGCATCGGTCCGGGCGACGAAGTAGTGGGCGCATCCATGACTTGGGTCTCCACTCCCAACATGGTTGAACTGCGCGGCGCGCGCAATGTCTTCGTTGACGTTGACCGCGACACGCTGCTCGCCTCCGCCGAAGCGATCGACGCAGCCATCACCCCTCGGACCAAGCTGGTGATTCCGGTGCACTATGCGGGCGCCCCGGTTGACATCGACGCTATCCGCGCGGTGTGTGCGCGCCGTGGCGTTCCAATCTTGGAAGACGCCGCGCACGCCATCGGCACGCAGTACAAGGGCAGAGAAGTGGGCGGCGGCGACACCGCGATCTTCTCGTTGCACCCCATCAAGAACATCACCTCCGGCGAGGGCGGCATCCTCACCACCAACGACGACACCCTTGCCAACAAGGTGCGCCGCCTCCGCTTCCACGGACTTGCCGTTGACGCGCATGACCGCAAGCAGCAGGGGCGATCGCCACAAGCCGAAGTACAAGAGCCTGGTTACAAGCAGAACATGCCGGACATGAACGCGGTTCTTGCTGTGCGCCAGCTACCGCGCCTTGACGCCATTATCGAACGCCGCGATGAAATCTCCGCGATTTACCGCGCTGGTCTTGCGAATGTTGACGGCATCCTGCCGCTTGCCGACCCCACGTGGTCGCACCGACACGCGCGCCATCTCTTTGTAGTGCGCGTTGATGAGCGCGCCTGCGGCCTGGACCGCAACGCCTTCATGGAAGGCCTGAAGGCGCGCAACATTGGCACTGGCATTCACTTCCTCGCTTCGCACACGCACCGTTGGTACCGCGAGAACCGCCCCGAGTGGACCGGGCAACTCCCCGCCACCGAGTGGAACTCCGCGCGCATCTGCACCATCCCGTGCTTCCCCGACATGACCGATGCCGATGCACACGGCGTAGTGGACGCCATCAAGGAAGTAGTCGCAGGCGCCCGCACCACTGTCGCCGGAGGCATCCGATGAGCGAACGTTCCTCCGTCAGCGTGATCATTCCCGTCTACAACGAGAAGGACAACCTTCCCGAATTGCTCGCGCGCACGCTGGCGGCGTGTCACGCACTCGGTCGCCCATGGGAACTCATCTTGGTTGATGACGGCAGCCGCGACGGCTCCACCGACCTGCTGGCCGATGCAGCCCGCGCGCATCCCGGTGAAATCAAATCACTGCTACTCAACCGTAACTACGGTCAACACAATGCCATTCTGTGCGGCTTTGCTGCCGCGCAGGGCGACATCATGGTGACGCTCGATGCGGACTTACAGAATCCGCCCGAAGAAATCGGCGCGCTGTGCGCCAAGATGGACGAGGGCTACGACATCGTCGGCTCCGTTCGTCAAGATCGCCAAGACGCGCTCTTTCGCAAGGTCTTCAGCGGTGTTGTCAACTTGATGGTGCGCCGCACCACTGGCGTGAAACTGCACGATTACGGCTGCATGTTGCGCGCATATCGGCGCCGCGTGGTGGAAGCCATGCTTCTGTGCCGCGAGCGTCACACGTTCATTCCCGTGCTTGCCAATCTGTTCGCCAAGCGCGTGACGGAAATTCCAGTAGCGCATGCGGAGCGTTCGCGCGGCACCAGTAAGTACTCAGTGCTCAAGCTCATCAACTTGCAGTTTGACTTGCTCACCTGCATGACCGCCGCGCCCTTGCGCCTGGTCACTTGGCTCGGCGTGGCCATCTCTGCACTCTCCGTTGGATTCGGCGCGCTGCTCTTGGTGTTGCGCTTGATCTACGGTCCGGAGTGGGCCGCCGCTGGTGTGTTCACGCTGTTTGCAGTTCTGTTCTTCTTCATCGGCGCGCAGTTCATCGCGTTCGGTTTGATGGGCGAGTACATCGGGCGCATTCACGCCGATGTGCGCGAGCGCCCTCGTTACATTCTGGATCGCGTGGTTGGGGAAACGCTCGGCGAGCGTCCCGGCACCGCGGTCCAAGCGCACGCCGCGCGTTCGAGCGGCAACTGAGGTCATCACTATGCGTACCGTCGTCCTTGCTTATCACGAAATCGGCGCGGCCAGTCTGAAGGCAGCGATCAAGAATGGCCTCAACGTGGTTGCTGTGTTCACGCACCGCGATACACCTTCGGAAGGCACTTGGTTTGCATCAGTGGCACGCATCGCCGCCGAGCATGGCATCCCGGTGTTTGCGCCCGATCGCCTTGATCACCCCATCTGGCTCGAACGCATTCGCGATATGAAGCCGGAGCTTCTGCTCTCGTTCCATTACCGCAACATGGTGGGCGCCAAGGTGCGCGAACTGTTCCCAGCTGGTTGCCTGAATCTGCATTCGGGCATGCTGCCCAAGTACCGCGGTCGCTGCCCCATCAATTGGGTGCTTGTGAACGGCGAGACGGAAACCGGCGTCACTGTCCATCACATGGTCGACAAGGCCGACGCTGGTGACATCATCGGTCAGAAGCGCGTGGAGATCCTTGCTGAGGACAACGCATGGTCGCTCACGCAGCGCATGGCCACCGCATCAGCCGCGCTCTTGGATGAAGTGCTTCCGCTGGTCAAGCAGGGCAAGGCCCCGCGCACTGCGCAAGATGAATCAAAGGCCACCGTCATGGGTCGTCGCGGTCCGGACGACGGACAGATCGATTGGAACCTCACCGCAGCGCAAGTACACAACTTGGTGCGCGCGGTTGCATCACCATGGCCCGGCGCGTTCACACACGCGGGCGCACGCAAGGTGATGGTGTGGCGCACGCGTCTCGTGCAGGGGACAGGCAAGCCTGGCGAGGTGCTTTCGTCGGAGCCGCTCGTCATCGCCTGCGGCACTGGCGCACTGGAAATTCTTGAAGGTCAGTCCATCGACGGCGTCTGGTCCAACGGCACGCAGTTGGCCAAGGAACTCAATCTTCTGCCGAAGATTCGCCTTGGTTCGCCCATCAAGTCAAGCAAGAAGAAGACCACCAAGGTCTTGATCTTGGGCGTCAACGGTTTCATCGGCAGCCATCTTTCCGAGCGTCTCCTTCAGGACGACAGCTTTGAGGTCTACGGGATGGATCTCCACAAGGAGAATCTTGGATCGCTCACTGAGCATCCACGCTTCCACTTTGTTGAAGGCGACATTTCCATCAACCGCGAATGGGTTGAGTTCCATGTTCGCAAGTGCGATGTGGTGCTGCCGCTGGTAGCCATCGCTACACCGATCGAATACGTCCGCAATCCACTGCGCGTCTTTGAGCTGGACTTTGAAGAGAACCTGCGCGTGGTCCGCGACTGCGTGAAGTACGGCAAGCGCCTGATCTTCCCAAGCACCTCCGAGGTGTACGGAATGTGCACCGACGAGCGCTTTGACGAAGACTCAAGCCCGTGTATCACTGGCCCGATTCATCGGCAGCGCTGGATCTACTCCACCAGCAAGCAGCTGCTCGACCGCGTCATCTGGGCATACGGAGCGCAGCGCGGGCTTCGCTTCAGCCTGTTCCGCCCCTTCAATTGGATCGGACCGCGCCTGGATTCGCTGGACTCCGCACGCGTTGGTAGTTCGCGTGCCATCACGCAGCTGATCCTCAACTTGGTGGAAGGCACGCCCATCCTGCTTGTTGACGGTGGCAAGCAGCGTCGCTGCTTCACGGATGTCGACGAAGGCATCGAAGCCCTGTACCGCGTGGTTGCCAACAAGAGCGGCAACTGCGATGGCGGGATCTTCAATATCGGTAACCCCGACAACGAAGCCAGCATCAAGGAACTGGCAGAGATGATCGTTGCAGCATTTGATAGCAATCCGCTGCGACCGTTCTATCCGCCGTTTGCTGGCTACCAAGAGATCGAAAGCGCGCGCTACTACGGCGCCGGTTACGAAGACGTGCAGCACCGCCGTCCAAGTATTCGCAATGCGCAGCGTTCCATTGATTGGACGCCTGCCATCAGCACTCGCGAGAGCGTTGAGCGCACCGTCGACTGGTTCCTCCAGCAACACGCGCGCGAGAACGGATTCGTAGTGGATGCGGCCAACGCCACGCCACGCGCTCCGCGCACGCGCACCCCGGCCGGCTCGGCGTGACCGTCGCGCTGCGCATCGACGTGGACACATTCCGCGGCACCCGTGATGGGTTGCCGCGGCTCTTGTCCGCGCTGCAGCGCCGCGGTGTTCGCGCCACGTGGTTTGTGACGCTTGGTCCGGACAACATGGGTCGCCACGTGCGCCGTATGTTGAAGCCGTCGTTTGCACTGAAGATGTTGCGCTCCGGCGCGCCGAATCTCTACGGCTGGGACATCGCCTTCCGCGGCACGTTGTGGCCGGGCACGGTGATCTCAGAACACCTGGCCGACACGCTGCGCCTTCCGGATCGCGCCGGGCATGAAGTTGCGCTGCACGCTTGGGATCACCACCGCTGGCAAGTTGGGGCAGAGTCCCTTCCAGACGACGCCCTTGACGCCGAACTCGCTCGCGCCATCGCCGCGTTCACCACGGTCTACGCCCGGGCGCCCCACGCATGTGCCGCGCCCGGCTGGCGCTGCGACGATCGCGTCCTGGCACTGTCATCATCGCAAGCATTCACGTGGCGAAGCGACGCACGCGGACCCGCCGTGCCGTTCTTGCCGCACAGTGCGCGCCTCGGACGCACGCTTGCGCAGCCGCAGATTCCCGTGGACCTGCCCACGTACGACGAAGGCGTTGGCCGCGGCGCCGGCGCCGATGAGCGTTGGAACGACCGACTGCTCAACCGCCTTGCCGACGGTGCGCCGCACGTCCTCACCATCCACGCGGAGAGCGAGGGCGGAGCCAAAGCTGCACTCTTTGAGCAGTTCCTCGACCGCGCGCTTGCGGCAGGGCACCAGTTCGAGCCGCTTGGAGACTGGCTCGCCCGGCAACCAACGCCACGCCAAGGCCGCGTTGCGCGCGGAAGCATTCCCGGCCGCGAAGGCTGGCTCTGCGTCGGCGGCTAGCATTCGCGGCGCATGGATGCACGTCGCAACTGGATCATCTGCATACTCTTGTTCTTGGCGCTGGGCGTCACGGGATTAATCGTTCGTCCATTGGTTGTGCCGGACGAACCGCGCTACGGAATCATTCCGGCGGAGATGGTTGACACTGGCAACTGGCTGGCACTGCGCATGGCTGGCTTTGTCTATTACGAAAAGCCGCCGCTCGGATATTGGCTCACCGCTGCAAGCATGACCGTCTTTGGTCAGAACGCGTTCGCGATCCGTCTGCCGAGTGTGCTCGCCACGCTGGTAGTTGCACTGGTCGCCGCATGGATGGCGGTACGCATCACCGGCCGTCGCCAAGACGGACCGCTGGCATTCATGGTGCAGGCCACCACGTTGGCGCCGCTCATCATTGGAACAGTCGCGCTGCTTGATCCACCATTCGCAGCGTTCGTTGCGCTCTCCATGGGCGCCCTGTACTGCGGATGCACATCCATCGGCCGCGTGCGCGCTGGGTGGCTGGCGCTTGCCGGCGTTGCCGCGGGTTTCGCGTTCCTCACCAAAGGTCTGCTTGCCTTTGCCATTCCGGGCGTTTCCGCGCTGTTGTTCCTTGCATGGGAGCGTCGCTGGAAGGACATGCTCACCATGCCGTGGATCCCGCTGGGTGCCGCTGCCATCACCATCGCGCCGTTTGCGTGGATGATCGACCGTGCCGAGCCAGGTTTCTGGGAATACTTCATCGTGGTGGAACATTTCCGGCGCGTTGCCAGCCCGGATTCCAATCAGCATCCGGAACCGTGGTGGCAATTCTTAGTGTTGTTCCCGATTGGCGCCTTGTTGTGGACGCTTGCCTGGCCCAACGCATGGAAAGGTCTGCGCGATGCCACCGAATGGCGCAGCGGCATGCGTTTCATGGCCGCGTGGGTGATTGCACCGATCACACTTCTTTCATTGAGTAGCGGCAAATTGCCCACCTACGTGCTGCCGCTCTTTGCGCCAGTGGCAGTGCTGGTTGCCATCGGACTGCTTCGCGCGCGCGCTGCGGAGCGGGTCATGCCGGATCGCCTTGCGCTCTTTGCACGCACGTTGGTGCGCATTGCTGCGGTGGCATCGTTCATCATCGCTATCGCCGGTGGGCGCCGCTTTGGCATTCCCGTGTTGTGGGAGTCCGGTGAGTCGCTGCGCTTTACGTACATCGGCGCTGCGCTCCTTCTGTGGGCGCAACTGGATGTGTGGAGTTGGAAAGCCACCGATCCGCGCACGTGGCTCATGCGCACGGCCATTGCTCCGGTGCCCGTCTTGCTTGCCATCCAATTCCTGTATCCCGAAGCGGCACTCACCGCTGTCAAGCATCCATGGCCGCTCTTACAGCGTCATGCTGAAGAATTGAAATCAGTCAATGTGTTGGTGACCAGTGCGGCTCCTGCGCACGCGCTCTCTTGGGTCACCGGTCGCCGCGACTTTGTGATTGCCGGATCGCCCAGCGAATTTGATAACGAACTCGATCTTCCGCAAGAGCAATCGCGCAAGATTGAATGGTCTACTGTTGCAGCCAAAGTGCGCGCCACCAAATCGCTCGCCCCTGCGCAATCCATCGCTGTACTCGGTTCAACAGTTGAACTGGAGCGCTTGGTGCAGACTCCTGGACTTCCCGCGCCCGATGCGCGCGAAACCGTCGGGTCACTCACCATCATGCACTGGCGTTGATCAGCGTCGCGGGCGCATGGCGCTCCGCTGTACTGGATACGTTCGCTTGCAGCAGCATCACGGAATCCACCGTCAATCCCGGGCCAAACGCCGTCACTAACGATGGTTGGGGCAGGGCGTACGGCGCGCCGCCGTTTGCAGCGCGCGCCGATTGCCACATCCGCTCCAATACAAAGAGCACCGTTCCGCTGGACATGTTGCCATGCTCCCGCAACACCGCACGCGGCACCTCGGCACTTGGCTCGCCCGCGCGCACCACGCCGGCGCGCACGCACGCATCAATGATGCCCGCGCCGCCCGGATGCAAGATCACCGCTGCATCCGCGCCGGCAAACTCGCGCATCGCTTGCTCCACTGCGTCCGGAACCTCGCGCGCTAAGGTCATGGCAAAGCCGCTATCAGTCACGGTCCACGTCATGTGATCCTCCGTTCCCGGAATGACGCGGCTGCGCCCCGCACCGATCGCCGCCATCGCCGCGCCCGGCAACTGCGCGCAAGAAATCACCGCCGCCGCTGCGCCATCAGCAAAGAGCGTAATCGCCACCAAGTTCTGCGGATCAGCATCGGGTCGAAAGTGCAGCGAGCACAATTCCACGCACACTAAGAGAACGCGCGCCTCTGGATCCGCGCAGGCAAGACCAGCCGCAGCCCGCAGTCCGGTGACGCCGCCAAAGCAGCCCATGAATCCCACCTGCATATGACGCACGGAATCGCGCATGCCCATCGATGCAGCGATCGCCAAGCCAACGCCCGGTGATCGAAATCCGGTGCAGGTCACAATGATCAGATCGGTGATGTCCTGCGCGCTGATACCCGCGTTCACTAACGCCTGTCGCGCGGCGCGTTCAGCCAGCGGCGGCGCGTGCAGATGGAACGCATGCATGCGCTCAGCGGTACTCATGTGTAAGACATCCGCTAGCGGCAACACCGCAGCACGATGCTCGATGCCGCTTCCGGCAACCACGCGCCCCAAGAACTGCTGCGCAGTGGACGAAAGCCCCAGACGCGTTGCTTGTTCTGCTGCAATGTCGGTTTGTGCGCGCACCAACGCTGGCGTTGCTACTCCTGGCGCGTGCAGTAATGGACGGGGCACACTCACGCGCCCACCACCATTTCACTGGCGCGTCGCGCAGCCCACGGCGCCATCTTGACCGCCGCGCGCGTGGCGTGTGCCGCCACTCGACCGCCGCGGAGCAGCATGCCCACCCGCAGGGTGTGCGCCTGCGCGCGGCCAACCGTGGCGCGCCATCGCCGTTGGTATTCCGCTGCCGCCGCCGCCGTCCATCCATCGCGGAAACACTCGCCCAGCAGCATGGCGCCTTCAATCGCCCAGCCCATTCCTTCACCGGTGTATGGCTCCGCGTAGCCCGCAGCATCGCCAACCAGCGCCACGCGACCAGCGGTCACAGCACGCGGTTTCCAAGGCAGAGGACCGCACGCCGCCTCCAGCGCGGGCATCGGTTGCGATGCCTCATAGTGCGCCAAGAACCGCGCCAGCTGCGGCGCGCGCGTGGCCATCATGCGCAGCGCCTCCGCCGGCGCCGTGGGCCAACGATCGCCACGCTCCACAATCGCCGCCATGTGCACTGCATCGCCGCGTCGCACCAGACCCACGTACGCACTTCCAAAGAGAATCAGTTCGATCGTCCCCTCTGGCGCCAGTGTGTGATCATCGGTGCATCGTTCGAACGTAAAGCTCCAACCAGCGCGGGATCCCACCGTCGTGGGCGCCAGTCCGGCGGCGCGCGCGATGGCGCTGCCAACTCCGTCCGCCGCCACCACCAGATCAAAGTGCAGGTCGCGCGGTGCGACCGATGAATCGTTGAGCGCGGTGATGGTCACCACGGCCGGCGCGCCGACCTGCGCGCCCTCATCTCCACCCGCTCGGACAAGTTTCACTCCGCGCCCTGCGTGGATCACGGCGCCTGCGCGGCGTGCTCCGTCGCGCAAGGCTGCATCGAACGCCGCGCGCGGCACGATCACGCCCGGCTGACCGCCGAACGCGTGCGTCCAGACGGGGTGTGCATTCCCGGCGCGGGCGTCCAACATGCGCACTTCTCGCGTGGAGCCTGCGCGTGCCTGCTCCAGCGCCTCCCCCAGGCCAAGCTCCGCGAGCCACACCGCGGCGCGGGGCACCAGGCATTCGCCGCAGCACTTCGTCCGGGGCAGGGGCTGCCGCTCCACCAGGGTCACCTGCCAGCCATGTCGTGCCAAGACGGCCGCCGAAACCGCCCCGGCTGGTCCCCCTCCTACCACGCAGGCAGTGCGCGGAACCGGGGTCGGGCGGGGGTCAGGCATGCGGTCAACGATAGCCGCCACGCGCTGCAATTGGCGGTTGGGCCAACAATTGTGGCGGCGAACAACAAATATTCAGAATCCGTGATGGGTGACACCTGCAGATCTCGTTCGAAAGAGTGGCAGATGGATCCCTTCCCCCTTTCGGGGTCCTTCCGCCGTCGTTCGCTGAGTCGGAACCTTCCCCTTTTCTTGGTTCCGCCTCAATTCCTCGAATCGCTCGCATTTCCTCTTGGAGCATTGTCATGACCCGAACCTTCACTTCATCGTTGTGCGTCCTCGCATCGCTGACCGCAGTTGCCAATGCGGACGTCGGCGTCGTTGAGGCCACCGGCCAGTTCCAACTCCCGGGCGGCAGCAGCGCCACGTACGTGTCGGCCATCGGCGCAGGGTCGAATCCGCGCCTCAATGGTTACGACTTCGGCTCGGTCAACGCCCTCACTGGCCAGACGCTCCTCTTGCAGAATTGGTATTTCGAGAACTACGCCTACAACGGCGGCGGCACTCCTCCCGGCGGCACCACGAACAACAACTGGCTTGACGGCGCCAACATCGCCTCACTGGTGGTGACTTTGTCACAGGGCTCCACGCAGCTCTCGAGCAACACCTACGGCCTCTACCAAGTTCTCGACAGCGGCAACAACCGCTTCTGGCAGCTCGTTGGTGGCTACCAAGGCATGAATCTCGCCGCGGGCCTGCCCAACGGCAGCTACTCGGTGTCCTTTACCACTACTTACAACTTCAACCAGTACGACGGCAGCACCTCGCAGGTGAATGGCACCACCGCCGCCAGCACTGGCACCTTTACTGTTGTTCCCGCCCCCGGCGCACTTGCGCTGTTGGGCGTCGCTGGCCTCATCGGCGCGCGCAAGCGTCGCTGACGAGCATGATGTCGACTGCGTTCTTAGCGCATTCCTAGCGCAACAGTCCGCACTTCGATGATGGTTGAAGCCTCTGCCTTTCGTTTGCATAGGTGATACAGGTCTTTCCCCGAATCCCCTAGTCCCCCTTACTTCTCAAACGATCGAAAGAACACTCAACACTCAACATGAAGAACATGAACACCATGACCCTCCTGGCTGCTGGAACTTGTGCGATGATCGCTGCCAGTGCGGCGAATGCGGCGTATGTCCCGAACTTTGGTGGGACATACACGTTCCCGAGCGGGGCTCAAGCGTCTTCTGCCGCTGCGGGTGCCTACAACGGAGCGACAATGACTGGGCTGACGCCAAGTTCCGTTAGGAACTCAGCAGCCACTACCTGGTCAAGCAGTAGCAGCAACTATCGCGCTACCAACTGGGCAACCGGAGCAACAACTGGCAGCGATACTTTCACCGGCAGCGTTGATCTCACCGAGTACATCGGTTTCACGCTCGCGGCGGAAGCTGGATACAGCTTTGATATCACCTCGATTTCGTTCGGTCTTGGCCGCAGTGGCACCGGTGTTCGTCAGTGGCAATGGCGCTCAAGTGTTGACAACTATGCGGCAGCTTTGACCAATTACACCACTCTTGCAGCGGGCCTAACAAACACGAGCGGGGTACTGACAAATCCTGATTCGAACTCAAGTTGGACTGGCAACGTTCTTACCCTGAGTGATGCTAGCTTTAAGGCGCTGACAACGGTCACATTCAGACTGTACGGCTACAACTCGGAGGCAAACCTTGGTACCGGCGGTCTGCAAGGTCCACTCACCTTCGTTCCCGCTCCCGGCGCCATCGCGCTCCTCGGCGTCGCTGGCCTCGTCGGCTCACGCCGTCGTCGCTAAGCCTCGGCTGCGATCTCTTTCGTCTCACTCTCCGCCGCGCGCCCCGTTCAGAGGCGCGCGGCGGTGTTTTTCCTTCACCTACTATGTGCGGCTCGGCGTTGCGCCGTGTCCCACCTGCCATGCTCCTCGTCGCCTCTGATCTTTCCAAGTCCCACGGCCTGCGCGAACTCTTTCATGGAGTCAGTATCAGCGTGGCCGACGGCGACCGCGTCGGCTTCATCGGCCCGAACGGCGCAGGCAAGTCCACGCTCCTACGCATGCTTGCCGGCGCGGAAGAGCCAGACGAAGGCATCGTGCGCACGCAACGCGGCGCGGTGATTGTCTACGTACCACAGCGTGATGACTTTGACGACGGCCTCACGCCGCGCATGGCCGCCACCGCCGCCGCCATGAAGGCCGCGTCCGTCCACAGCGATCATCACGAAGCAGAAGTCCTCGGCAGCATGATCCTCGGCAAGCTCGGCTTCCCCGAAGCGCGCATGGATGAACCCGTCGAGCGCCTCTCGGGCGGTTGGAAGAAGCGCCTCTCCATCGCCTGCGGACTTGCCGAAGCGGGCGGTACGCCTGACCTCTTGCTCTTGGATGAACCAACCAACCACCTGGACGTTGAAGGCATCCGCTGGCTTGAACAGTTTCTTTCGCGCGCCTCCAACGACATTCGTGCCGGCGCGTGCGTCTTCATCACCCATGACCGCGCATTTCTTGAACGCGTTGCTACGCGCGTGGTGGAACTGAGCCGCGCGTATCCACAGGGAACGCTTGCCGCCGAAGGCAACTACTCCGAGTTCCTCCGCCGCCGCGGTGAATTCTTAGAAGGGCAAGCCCGCGCCGAAGCCGTGCTTGCCAACGAAGTGCGCATCGACGACGCCTGGCTCGGTCGCGGCGCGCAGGCCCGGCGCACCAAGGCAAAGGGCCGCATTGAAGACAGCGCAGAACGCCGCGAAGAACTCGGCGCGATCGCTGAACGCAACGCCGCCGCCGGAGCCGGTGGCGCGCGCGTTGACTTCACCGCCAGCGGTCGCCGAACACGCCGCTTGGTGCATGCCACCGGTATTTCCAAGGGCTTTGAGGGCCGAACGCTCTTCCGCGACCTTGACTTGGAACTCATCCCAGGTGACCGCCTTGGACTCATGGGCCCAAACGGCAGCGGCAAGACCACGCTGCTGCGCATCCTCTGCGGCGACCTTGCCGCCGACGCCGGCACCGTGCGCTTTGCCGATCCCAAGCCGCGCATTGTGATCTTGCGCCAGCAGCGCACCGACATTCCGCCCGACACACTCTTGCGCGATGCCATCTGCCCGCACGGCGATGTTGTTGACTTTCAAGGTCGCCCCATGCACATCACTGCATGGAGCCGTCGCTTCCTCTTCAAGGACGCGCAACTCTTGCAGACCATCGGCACGCTCTCGGGCGGCGAACGCGCGCGTGCGCACATCGCCGCCATGATGCTTGAGCCCGCCGACATCTTGGTACTGGACGAACCCACCAACGATCTTGATATCCCCACGCTCGAAGTGCTTGAAGAAGCGGTCGAGTCATTCCCGGGCGCCGTGCTGCTGGTCACCCATGACCGCACCATGCTCAAGCGGCTCGCGAAGACCATTGCAGTGATCGGCGCGCCCGACGCGTCGGTATCAGTAGTAGCGAGCCTTGATCAAGCACTTGCATCACTCGAACGCGCCGAACGCAGCGTGCAAGAACGCGACCGCGCCGCGCGCACTACGGCGCCCGCAGCGCAGTCGTCCGCCGCAGACACTTCCGGTCAACGCCGCCGCCTGAATTTCAAGGAGCAGCGCGAGTTTGACGGCATGGAAGCCGCCGTTGAAGCCGCCGAATGCGCGCACGCACTGGCCGAAGCCCGCGTCGGCGAACCCGGTATCGCTGCCAATCACGCCAAGATGGCCGCCGCCTGCCAAGCGCTTGAAGTGGCGCAACTGGCGGTCACCACGCTCTACGCGCGCTGGCAGGAACTGGAATCAAAGCGCGGCGGGTGAGTGGGGCGCACATCAACCTTCCACCCTTCGCCCGGCTGTGGCAGGAACTGGAGTCAAAGCGCCGCTGGTCATTGGAGATGAAACGGATGCAATCGGCGGGCACCCCCATCAATGTAAATATTTGCAGGTATTTCTCTGTACATCCACGGCAATGCAAGTAAATTTCCCTGTATGAAATCTGCCGCACAAGCGCTTGGTCGGCTGGCTCCGGAACAACTCTTGGCTGCGCAACAGCAGGTGCTCGAGCAAGTGGCCCGCGCTGCGCCGCTCTTTGAAACGCTCACCGCCATTTCGCGCTACTCGGAAGCGTCCATTCCAACCATGATGGCCTCGATCTTGGTGTTTGATGAGACCACGCAATCGCTGCGCAAAGGTGGATACGGATGCCTGCCTGCCACGTTTGCTGCCGCAGTGGATGGAATGGTGCCCGGGCCCGCCACCGGTAGTTGCGGAACCGCCGCGTTCCGCCGCGAGCGCGTCATTAGTGAGGACGTCCGCGTTGATCCCCTCTGGGGTGCGTTCCGCGAATTCGCGGCCTCGTACGGAATTCAGTCCGCGTGGTCATCGCCCATCTTGGGTGCTGATGGACGCCTGCTTGGCGTGTTCGGCATGTACTACGGCGACTGCCGTGCACCGACTACCGAAGACTTGTCGTTTGTTGACCACTTCGTCCACCTTGCCGCGGTTGCCATTGAGCGGCATCGCGTCGACGCTGATCGCGATCATCAATTCACGCACGACAGCCTCACCGGTCTTGGCAATCGCCGCAAGCTTGAGCGTGAGGTTGCACGCCTTGCCGCCGATCCAACCACAACGCCTCGCTGCATTGCCATCGTTGACCTTGACCATTTCAAGATGCACAACGAGAACCTTGGCCATCGCGCCGCGGACCTACTCCTGCAGGACGTGGGCGCGCGTATTTCCGAGGCCGCTGGCCTTGGTGACCTGCCAATTCGTTTCGGAGGTGATCAGTTTGTCCTGATCACCCCTGCAAACAACGAAGCCATGCACGCGCGCTTCAGTCGGTTGATCACGTCGTTTGAGCGGCCGTTCATTGCTGACGGCCTGCCCATTCGGCTTTCGGTTTCAGCCGGCATTGTTGAATGGAATCCCCACGCCACTGACTTTGAGACGGCCCTTTATCAAGCAGAGCAAGCGTGCATCGCTGCCAAACAGCGCGGTCGTGATCGGTGGGTCGCCTTTAGCGCCGAAGATCGCCAACTTGCCGACGAGCGCCGCCGCGTGGCGCGCGTCCTCGCTGATGCCATTACCGCGCACAAGGTGTTCACGCATGTTCAGCCGATCATCGACCTCGCCACCGGCGCGCCGGTTGGGTTTGAAATGCTCGCCCGCCTCGCGGACACTCCATCGGGAGTGATCATGCCGTCGGTGTTCATTCCAATTGCTGAAGAGAGTTCGCTCATCGATTCCCTGTGCATGAGTGTGCTCCGTTCCACATGCCAACTCTTGGCCTCTTCCGGCTCGCAGCTTGACGGCATGACTGCCAATGTCAATGTCTCGCTCCGCCAGTTGATGCGCGACGGATTCCCAAAGGCCGCCGCTGCCGCCGCTGCAGAGCACGGCGTTGCACCCAATCGCCTGTGCTTGGAAATCACCGAGAGTCAATGGCTTGACAGTGATGGTCCAGCGCGCAACGCGCTGCTGGAATTGAAGGAGATCGGATTCCGCCTCGCGCTGGATGACTTCGGTACTGGCTATGCCTCGCTCCGCCTCCTGCAGAGCGTTCCGTTTGATGTGGTGAAGATTGACCGCAGCTTCACGCAATGCCTTGGCGACAACGGTGCTGGCACCGCGCTGTGCGAGGCAGCGCTTCGCATGGCCGCCGCGTGCGGCATGCGCGTCACTGCTGAAGGCGTGGAAACGCAAGAACAAGCTGACTTGCTGCGCATCATGGGCTGCCAGCAAGGGCAGGGCTATTGGTGGTCGCGCCCACTACCGTCCGCTGATGCCATCAAGTGGATTGAGAAGCGCCAAGCGCAGCCTGCCTTCTAAACACCATGCCCCCAAATGAAAGGCGCCCTCCGCATCACTGCGGAGGGCGCCTTGTCTGTTACTTGCAGTGAACTACTTACTTGGCCAAGCCAGCATCGATCGCTGTGCGCAGGCCCTTGTCACCTTCTGGTCCAAAGCCCACTTCGATCTTCTCAATCTTTCCATCCTTACCGATCACGATCAAGGTAGGAATGCCAGAGATGCCGTAGGCAACAGCCAAGTCATCACCCGCTAAGAGGCACCCGTAGGTGAAGCCCTTGTCGGTCATGTACTTCTTGCCAGCGCCTTCCTTCTTCTCCCAGGTGTTCACGCCCAGGATCACCACATCCTTACCCTTGTAGTCCTCGCTGATCTTCTGAATAGAAGGCATGGCCTGCTTGCAAGGTCCGCACCAGGTGGCCCAGAAGTCCAGCAGAACAACCTTGCCCTTGAGTGATGCAAGCGTGACTTCCTTGCCAGCAAGGTCCATGAGCTTGAAGTCCAAGGCGGCATCGCCGGCCTTGACCTTCATCTCCGGTCCGCGTTGTTCGGACTCTGCAGCCATTTCCTGCTTCTTGAAGTCAGCAGGAGCAGCGGTCGAGAAGGTCTTCTCATCCATCGTTGGGTCGGCCTTCACACCGCTGAACGTCGCAAGGGTGTTCATGCCAGACATGGCTTCTTCGCCCGGAATTTCAGTTGCACTTGCAACGCGGCGTGGCATTCCGTCAGCGCGCGCGAATGCGATCGTCTCAGTGATGCGCATTTCCTTGGATTCCATCGGCTTGCCGTCATCATCTTCCATGCCGTCGAGCTTCATGCTGCGCACAATCTTCACCACGTCGCACGGCGTGCCGTCAACAGTTTCTTCGCCAATAATGGTGGCTGCAACCATCGCGGGCATGTCTTCTGGTGTTCGGCCCATTGCGGCCATGTCCATGCGGTTCTCGATGTACCACTGCGGAAGAGCCGCGGCGCGCTGACCGAGCAACTGGAACCACTGCGCGTCGGACACCGCGTAGGACTTCGTAGACATGTCAATCATGACGGCGCCCTTGCCATCGAACGCAAAGCGCGTCTGCGCCTTGCCATCCTTCATGGACTCAAGCACAAAGCGACCGAACGGAGCCGGCCCGGTGCCGTCGTTCTTAAAGTCAATCACAACGCGCGACTTGCCATCAAGCCCCGGTGGCAGCATGCTTGGGTCCACGCCTTCGACCTTCATTTCAGCGACCATTTCAACGCCCTTCAACTTCTTCACGGTCTCGATGGCGCGGTCGTTGATCGCCTTCGCCTTGGCGTCGATGACGTCCGCGGTCTTGGGGGCTTCGGCCGCGCCGGGAGCCTTGGTCCGGGTCACCATCGGAACCATCGGGACGCCCTTGACAGGGGTTCCGGGCGCCGTGTCATCGGCGGTAGCGGGTAGGGCGCAGGTCAGCGCCATGGATGCGGTGAGGAGGAGCGACGCAGAAATGGAAAGTGGTGCTTGAAGCATGGTGGGACGATACCCTTTCAATGATGATTCGGCGCCCCGGCCCCACTGCCCGTCCACTCTTCATTGCGGTCTCACTGGCTGGAATTGCAGCCGGCGCCGTCATGGTTGCCCGCGGATTTCTGCCAACACGAACCCTCGCGCCCGCGCCCGCCGCTCCAGTCATTGCCTTCGAGCCCGCCACGCTGGACATGGGCGAACTGGTCGCCGAAGCGCCCAAGACAGTCGCAGTCACGCTTCGAAATGTTTCCGGGCGCACCCTTCGCATCACCGCCGCGATCGCCAACTGCGGATGCACAACATCAACGTTCCCTGCGGACCCCATTCTTGCCGGCGGCACCGCCGAGGCACTCGTCACCGTGAAGGCTCCAGCAACGCAGGACGAATCGCTGATGAAGTCGGTGACCTTTGTGGTGGAGGGTGCGGATCCGGTTTCGATCACCGTGCTTGGTCACGTGATGAAGTCGGCACCCGGCACAGTGGCACCGCCGACAACCGTTGACTCGGTGGAAGAGTTGGCGCTCGCCGATCGTCCGACTGTGTCGTCGCCTGCGCCGCCAACTATCCCCGCGCCCGTGACGCCGCCCGCACAGCGCCCCATCACCTTTGCGCGCATCAATCCACCCATTCAGCCCGGCGCTCGTGTTTCGTTTCCATCACTGGCGTCATGGGTCAAGGGCACGCCGATCACTTCATTCACGCCGGGCAAGGTGTACGTCTTCGAGTTCTTCAGTACGTCATGCTCGCACTGCAAGGAATTTGCGGAACTCATTACTCGCTTGGCTCGCACCTACGGAGCGCAGGGCGCGGAGTTCATTGCCATTACGGATGAGGAAGCGCCCATCGTCAAGGCATGGCTTGCCCAACCCGGAAAGCTCAATGAAGTGCCGTATTCAGTGGTCTCTGATCCGGATCGATCAGCCATGATCACCTTGCAGAATGGCACGTTTCGTAACTTCAATCCACGCTTCTTTGTCATTAAGAACGGCATCGTGCAGTGGTTTGGCCATCCCAAGGAGGCGGAGGAGCCGATCGCCAAGGTGGTTGCGGGAACATGGGATCCAGAAACGGTGCGTGCCGCTGCCATCACCGACTCCACCGTGTCACGCGGCAAAGATCTCTTAGACCGCGTGGCGCGTGAGTGTGACAAGAGCGGCGATTGGACGCCCATGTTTGCAGCGCTCGATGCGGTGCGCGCCGCCATTCCGGAACGCGCGGGTCAGTACGACGCGCAGCGGTTCGTCATCATGATTGGTCTTGGCGACATGCCCGACGCCGGCTACGAATTCGGCCGCCGCATTGCTAAGGAGTATGCGCAAGACATGCCCACTACGCGATCCTTGGCGCGGGCAATTCTGAATTCCCCTTATGCCAAGCGACGCGATGTTGATTTCGCCATGGAACTGGCAGTTACCGCCGACACATTGGCCAAGGGTGAAGATGCCCGCGCCGCCGACACGTTGGGTCTTGCATGGTTCTCCAAGGGCAACCGAGAGAAAGCCATCGAGAACGCCGAACGCGCCGTCAAACTTGAGAAAGACCAGAAGACCCGCGAGCAGTACCAACAGGCGCTGCAGAAGTTCCGCACCGGAACCCCCGGTCCCGAGCCCACCAAGCCACGCCCGGTTCCTGCCGCGGCTACTCCAACGGCAGCGCCAGCTGCAACTCCAGGCGCGACTCCATCTGCACCGCCCGCTCCAGCGCCTTCGCACCCCGATTGAGCGTGCGAAACACGGTTCATTCCTGCGCGTGGTGAGTGCGCCGCTACGGCTCTACTTCTCCACCCGCACCGTCACCCGCGCGAATCTGTAGCGAAATGTCTCGCTTGCGAATCGCCTGTGAGAAGTCATCTAGCCCAGCATGCTTGGCGTCATCAGTGATATCAGCCTGCTGTTTCGCGTCCGCAAAGCTTGCGGCAGACTTCACCCATCCGTCATCCCATGCCTGTTGTTCCCACGTTCCGTTGAGTAGTAATCGTGGTGAAGGGAACAGTGGAATGCGTTGACCAAGCGCAGTGCGCAGTATGTCTACGCCGCAACTCTGCGTGATGGCGTTGTACCAACGCGGTGCATGCGTTACGTCAATCGAATGCAACGCGTAGCGCTCGAACAAGATGCGCGCGTTCTCTTGTGTGCACTCAATGCGATAGCGGCGCACGGTTTCGCCTCGAAAGTTTGTGCGCACGCGTACGACATCTCGCTCATCCGCCCACACATAGATCAGCGTGTACTGGCGAAACAGCCCACCTACTGTGGAGTATTGCTGTCCAACACGCTTGCGCGCTTCAATAGAGGCGGCCAAGTACGTCATGGTTCCGTCAGCGCGTTCAAAGCCGAAACTCACAAAGTTGTGGCAAATGCGTTGCGGTCCCCAGAACGAAAAGAACAAGTCAACCGTGCGCAGTTGTGACAGGTCATAGCTGCGCTCCACCCATACTTCTTCGCAGTCGGTGTCACTGCTGCGGTAACGGAAATTTCGAATGCCTGACACGGTGACCTCATCGCCGTTCACTGCAAACGTAGCCGTGTCCTGCACGTCCGGCTGCCAGTCTGCCTGTGCTGGTGCAGGAACGAACCAGAACCACGTGACGACAGCGCCCCACAGCACAGCCAATCCCATCCATCGCACTGCCCGAGCGCGCGCGAATCTCGGCAGTGGTCCGGCCGCCAGCGCCACACACGCAAGCGCACATGTCGCACCCATGGACCACGTGATGGCTGACGGGCCATCGGGGGCGTATCCGATCGCCAAGGTGCACCACGCCGTGAGCACCAGCCACAAGATTGCCAGTGGTGTGCGCCACGCCGTGCCAACCACATGGTGGATGATGCGATGCCGCACTGGCGGTGCATCGGGAAGCGGCGGTGGTTCGGGCAAGGTGGAGTTCATGACGGTGTGACGTGAGGCGGTCAATCAGCGTTTCAGTTGGTATCGATCATTTTGGCGTGGTTCATCGGCGCGACGCGCGTCCATCGATAGAGCAGGGCGCCTGCAACCGGCACTCCGACTGCTAGTGCATTCCATGTCCAACTTGGCACGTTGCCGCTGGCGTAGGCCGCGCCGCATGCCGCCGCGGTCCCGAGCAGTGTGCCGGACGCCACCGAGATGGCACCAGCGACGGAGTGCATACGCGGACTCCGGCTCCAGCACCCAACCAGCGCAATACTTCCAGCCGTCCCCGCCAAGGCCACGCACATGACGGCAAGCGAGGGGAATCCCGTCATGACCGCACACACCGCCATGCCAGCGCAGGCCACCGCCAGCGCACACATCGCAGTGCGTAGTCCACACATGGCGATCGCGCCGGATGACAGGGCGCATGTCGCAGCAAACAACGCACGTCCGCCGTTACTTGCGCCAGGAAATGCAACGAACACCGCCACGCCGCACGCACACAGCAGCGTGGCAGCAATCACCAGCGCCCGACGATGCCTCGGCACGCCCGCGGTCAGCAGCGCTAGCGCCGGCGACACAACCGTCAACAGCAAAGCAACCAGCCCAAGTTGGTGCCAGCGTTCGAACGGCGCGTCATCGTCTTTCAATTCAACAGGCAATTGCCGCAGCAGCGCCGGCAGATCTACTTCATGCACAAACGAGATGAGAAATGCAATCGCTAGCCCATAGGCCACGCAGCATTCAATGATGACCGCTCGGTGGCGCAGCGGACCAAGCAGTGCAGCACCAGCAAGCGCGCTGCCCACCAGTATCGGCAGCAGCACCACGCTCAGCAGGTAACTCACGGCGTCGTTCCGCCGACGGCATCGCCCTCAAGCGCAATGATCAGTTTCACTTCATCGCCGAGCGCCTTGGCTGGTTTCTCAATGCCCCACTTCATGCCAAAGTCACTGCGCTTGAGCGTGAGGTTGCATTCAAACCCCACCTTGGTGCCCGCGGGTCCGGTACCAATGCCCGTTGCCACGCAGTCCACCTCAACGGGTTTGGTGACGCCGTGCAGCGTCAGGTCGCCCTTCACCATCCAGTGCCGGTCGCCAACGGTAGTTGCGCCCGTTGACTTGAAGGTGATGGTGGGGAACTCCTTCGCATTGAAGAAGTTGGGTCCTTGGAGATTCCCATCAAGCTTCTCGCTGCCCGTGTCGGCGTTGGCGATCTTGGCTGCAATGTCAAAGACTGGCGCTGCGGTCGGTTCCATCGTCCACCTCACCGTGCCTTCAAGGGCGTTGAATCGCCCCCAGAAGAGCCCCGCCTCCAAGTGTTGGATGCGGAACAGTGCCACCGAATGCACCGGATCGAGCGTGATGGTTGCTGGATCCGCTGTCCGGCTCGGCGCAGCCGCCATTCCAAGCGACAGAGTCGCCATTCCAAGCGCTGCGGCGGTCAGTCTGGCGAATCGAACGTACGGCTGAGCGTGGGGCAGGGTCATTGGGGCACTTTACGAGCCCCGCCGTGGTTGCGCCGTCGTTTCGCGCCTCGTAGTGCCAGCGGAAACTCCTCTTGCCACCCCACAAATTTGCGGTGGATTGTGGCGGCGAGCATCGAATTAGCGCCATTTGGCACCTATTTATCAGTCATAAGGCAAAGTTCATTTCTGTTTGCACAACCGTGATGGGTAGCACCCGCCATTCTCGTTCTCGTACTCGGAGAAAGTGATCAGGGCATGAATCCCGCTTCCGCGGATCCATGAGTCACCAACAGTGTTGCTCCCCCAGCACTGTGCTTGAAGTGTTCCTGTTCCCTGTTCCCTATTTCATCGGAGTCTTACTCATGTCTTCCCGCGCCCTTATTGCATCCGTTATCGCTTTGACCTCTGCTGGCTATGCCACTGCGGACGTGTCATCGATCTTCTACACCGTTGATGCCGCTGCATGGACCGCCTACTCCACGAACGCTGGAGCGTCCATCAGCACCGAAAACTTCTCTACGGTTTCAAACGGGTTCTACGGATCCGGTGTTGCCGGCTCCGTCTCCGGGGTTTCTTGGACCGCCAACGCCATCGGCGGCGTCACTGCTTCCGCCGGCTTGGTGTCCACCAGCAACGGATCGACCACGCTGAGCTTCGCCTTTGCGCCCGGCGTGAACGGCATCGCGGGCAACATCTACGGAACCGACGCCAAGTGGGTCGCTGTCCCGGCCGTCATCACGGTGACCCTGTCCGATTCCACCACCTACGTTGGCTTCTCAAACGGCCCATCGGATTTCATCGGGTTCTACTCCACGGCGTCCACCATCTCGAGCCTCTCCATTGCAGTTGCCGGTACGGGCGTGACTTACGCCACCGTTGACAACCTTTACTTCGCATCAGTGCCGGCGCCGGGTGCCGTGGCCCTGATTGGGCTTGCTGGGGTAGTTGCTCGACGCCGGGAACGTCGGGCCTGACCAGTTACAGGAACAGTTATCAGTCAATTCAGGCAATTGCCCGCCCAGCGCCAACGCGTTGGGCGGGTGTTCTTTTGGCACCGATGGCTGGCGATCAACATTTTTTGGGCATGCCCCAAAATTCCACGGCCTTTTCTTGCATCGGTCCATTGTGGCGGCATATTCCCTTTGTCGGTTTGCAAATGTTGGAAAGGTGCATGTCTTCCCCGGCATGCAGTTACGTGACTCCTGCTTGGATTCGCTTGCTTTCCCAATTGTATTTCCGTCCTTAGTTTCCCTTGTGTTCCCTTTACTCGGAGTTTCCTCAATGTCATATCGAATCGCTCTGTCAGTTGCGGCTATGACCGTAGTCATGACCCAGGCCGCCTCTGCTGCCATGGTCACCTTCACCAATAGCATGCTGTGGAACGGCTTCTCAGCCGCCCAAGGTTCTTCGGTTGTAACTGAGAACTTCAACGCGTACAACGGCTTCTATGCCAACGGCCTCACCGGCAACGTTGGCGGGATCCAGTGGACGGCGAGTGCGCCAGGCGACCTCCATGCAGGTTCGGGCTTCATGTCCACCAACAGTCCTGAAGCGCTCCTCACGTTCAACTTGTCGCCAAGCGTGCAGGGAGTTGCCGGCAACTTCTTTGCGACGGACGCGAGCTTCAACATCCTCCCCGCCATCATCGGCGTGCAACTTGCGGACGGTTCCGCGTACGTTGGCTACGCAGCATCAGCCGCTGACTTCGTTGGGTTCTACTCAACGGGTGCGGCGATCGCCAGCATCTCAATCTCCGTGGCAGGCAACTTGCCTGCTGGCACCAACTTTGCCACCGTTGACAACCTGTACTTTGCAGTGCCGGCTCCAGGCGCAATCGCCTTGCTCGGCGTCGCTGGTCTCGTCAGCGGAGCTCGCAAGCGTCGCTAAGACGCGAAGCAGAACTGAAGTAAACACAACAGGGGCGACCATCACGGTCGCCCCTGTTTCATTTTGCATCCGTCCTTTGGTCATTGGAACGCCTACCTTTCGATAGACCAGCTTTCTACCGAGCGGCAAATGTTGAATACATCGACAAATGAATGAGAAGCACGCCTCGATTACTTGCACTCGCAGTGAATCGCTGCATACTTTCTCTAGCACTGAATGATTCCCGTCTGATTCCGGTGTTTCCCCTCATTTCCTTTCGGAGTTTCCTCATGACAATTCGTATCGCTTTCTCAGCTGCGGCTATAGCCGTAGTCATGACCCAGGCCGCATCTGCTGCCATGGTCACCTTTACCAACAGCACGCTATGGAGCAGTTTTTCAGTAAGCCAAGGCAAGACCGTGGCATCTGAGAACTTCAACGCGTACAGCAGCTTCTATGCCAACGGCCTCACCGGCAACGTTGGCGGGATCCAGTGGACGGCGAGTGCGCCAGGCGACCTCTATGCAGGTTCGGGCTTCATGTCCACCAACAGTCCTGAAGCGCTCCTCACGTTCAACTTGTCGCCAAGCGTGCAGGGAGTTGCCGGCAACTTCTTTGCGACGGACGCGAGCCTCAACATCCTCCCCGCCATCATCGGCGTGCAACTTGCGGACGGTTCCGCGTACGTTGGCTACGCAGCATCAGCCGCTGACTTCGTTGGGTTCTACTCAACGGGTGCGGCGATCGCCAGCATCTCAATCTCCGTGGCAGGCAACTTGCCCGCGAACACCAACTTTGCCACCGTTGACAACCTGTACTTTGCAGTGCCGGCTCCAGGCGCAATCGCGCTGATCGGCGTCGCCGGTCTCATCGGTGGCACTCGCAAGCGTCGCTAAGGCGAGCGCAAGCAGAACTGAAGTAAACACAACAGGGGCGACCATCACGGTCGCCCCTGTTTCATTGAGGTCCTGTTTCATTGAGGTCCTGTTTCATGCGCATAGTGCGGCAGGCCCAGCGCGTCAGGCGAAGTGCCTCAGGCCGGCTGCGTTCGCGGTCGCGTTGCCAGTGACACCAAGATGCCGGCCACCGCGCCGAGCGGAATGGTGACCAGTGCGGGCTGGCTGAACGGCATCCACGCATCGGCGCCAGGAAGTCCGTACACCTTCTCAAAGGCGTCCTTGGAAAGCAGCACCCACACCAAGCTGGAGGACAGCCCCACAATGATGGCGGTGGCAATGCCCTGCTTGGTGGCGCGCTTCCAGAACAGTGCCATCAGCAGCGCTGGCAGGTTGGCGCTGGCGGCAATATTGAACGCCCACCCCACCAGGAACGATGCATTCAGGTCTTTGAACAGCAGCCCAAGAATCATGGCGCACGTGCCAAGCACCAATGCTGCAATGCGCGCAATGCGTACTTGTGCGTGATCATCCGGCGTGCGGCCGAGCACGGTGATGACCAAGTCGCGCGCCACAGCGCCGCTCCCCGCAAGCACCAACCCACTGACCGTTCCCAGCACGGTGAAGAACGCCACGCTTGAAATCAGCGCAAAGAGCACGCTCCCAAAGCTGCGCGCCAAGAGTGGCGCCGACATGTTGCTATCGGAAGTATCCAGCGCGCCGCCAGTCATGGCGCCAAGACCCAAGTACAGCGTCAGAATGTAGAACGATCCGATGGCACCAATGCCCACCACCGTACTGAGCCGCGCGCTGCGCACGTCGGACACGGTGTAGTAACGGATCAAGATGTGCGGCAGGCTGGCCGTCCCCAAGAAGAGCGCCAGCATCAGTGACACAAAGTCAACGCGGTCCATCACGCTTCCAGAACGCAAGCCCCTGAATGTGGGGCTGTTTCCGGGCTGAAGCAGCACATCGCCATGGATCGTCTCGGGTGTCGCCATGCTGTGCACGGCACCGGTGTCATCCTTGGCACTCACAGTGCGCCATGCAGCGACATCGCTTGCGGAGAAGACACGCAGGAAGTCAATGGGGCCGAGCGGACCAGTGCGCGCGCCTTCGGTGCGAACCAGTCCATCCGGATCCACTGCAAAGTTCGCCGCTTCGCCCGGTGGTCCTTCCATCACTGCCCACGCTGGCAGTGCAACTACTGATCCAACGTTGCGCGCCGGGGCTTCGCGCGCTGGCCCGGGCGCGCGCACTTCAAATCCGCGCCCCAAGATGAGTGCAGCAAGAATGGCGCACAAGGAGAGTAAGAGTCCGCCCTTGATGAACTGCACCCAGGTGGTGCTCACCATTCCGGCGGTGGTCACGATCACCGTCACCACCACGCCCACCAGTCCAACACCTACCCATGATGGCAGACCCAGCAATGGTTTGATGAGTGCGCCCGCGCCCACCATCTGCGGAATGAGATAGAAGAGGCTGACCAATAGAGTGCTGACGGCAGCAGCAAGCGTCACCAGCCGTGAACCAAAGCGTGCGTTCAGTGCATCTGCAAACGTGTACTTACCAAGCCGGCGAATGGGTTCTGCAACCACCAGCAGCGCCACGATCCATCCAGCCAGGTATCCGATGGAGTAGAGGAAGCCGTCATACCCCCAGAATGCAATCAGTCCGCAGATACCAAGGAAACTGGCGGCGGAGAGATAGTCGCCCGCAAACGCAATGCCATTCACAAACCAACCGATCTGTCCGTGCGCTGCAAAGTAGCCCTTTGCACTTGACGCGCGGCGGCCGAGCAGTGAGCTCAGTACCAGTACGGCCACAGTGAAGGCGCCGAAGACGCCAACTGAAACCCAATCGGTGGGGGTGGTGTTTGCCAGCATGTCAGCCTTGCTCCGGAAGTCGAAGTGCAGCAAGCGCAATGACGAAGGCCAGCACGATCAGTGCAAACCCCCACACCACTGCAAGATTGATGCCGCCGATGACGGTGGTCGCCAAGAGTGCTGGCGCAGTGACTGCTACGCCAATGAATCCGCCGTATGCAGCGATGTACAGGGTCAGCAGCGACCAACGTTTCCAATCACGGCGATGATGCTGGCTAGGTGGAGTACTCGCTGAGGAACGCGCTGCTGATTGGTCTGGCACGGTGCGGAGGATAGGAGCGAACCCGGGTGATGTGCCTGCGATGCCCATGAAAGAAGTTCGCTGCTCGAGGGGTGGCCTCGAGCAGCGAACTGGTAGTAGCAGTGAGATGGAGCGCTTCGGTCAGACTGGGCAGTTGCCCCAAGCACCGAGCATCAGACCAAGGTCAGCACCGTTGACCTGGCCGTCGAGGTTCAAGTCAGCAGCGCATGGGCTGGATGGGCATGGGCCCCATGCGCCGAGCATCAGACCAAGGTCGGCGCCGTTGACCACGCCGTCGCTGTTCAAGTCAGCAGGGCAGGCCGGAGGTGGCGGAACGTTCGGTCCAACCACTCCGAATGCCTCAACCATGAAGCGCGACGGACGGTTGTAGAACGTAACGACTCCCGTCGCGGCGGGGGTCCAGGTGTACGCCGGGTTGAAGGTATAGGTGGTGAGCACGCCAGCATTGTCCATGGCGAAACTGTTAAATGATGCGCCGTACGCTGGATTAAACCCGGTGAGTGGGCCGTTGTTGCCCAGCAGTGCGTCCGAGTCACCGAGGAAACGAGCACCCACCCACATTCCACCGAGGTTGGCGTTGGCAGGGTTGTCGGTGTTCAGAGCAACTACTGGCGCCGTCGCTGGGTTGCTCCACGTCCAGTCAATCCGATCCGTCTTGGCCGTTTCGGAAGCTGCAAGCTGGAACGTCTGGGTTGCCACCACATCGCCAACGCCGTAGGTGCCAGCAACTGCGTCCCAGGTCATCTTGACCAACGCCAGTTCCACACCGATGGCAGGAGCCGGAGTCAGGGCCGTGCCGCCGCGGTAGACGTCCATGGAGACCTTGTTTGGGGTCAGTGCCTCGCCAGCATTGGCGCGCACGAAGACGCTGTTATAGAACCGCTTGGAACCAACGCCATCGAGTGCATCGGTCGGCAGCCAGTACGCGCCAGTTTCAAAGATCCTGCCGTACACCAGGGTTGGGGGCGGGGTGACGGAATCAGTCACCAGGCCGTTCACGTTCACGGAGAAACGAGCTTGGTTCTCGCGGGTTACACCGTCGGTACCCACGGTGGTGCCGAAGTAGAAGTTTGCACCCCAACCCGTGTTGGTTGGGTCATTGATGCCGAAGTTGTTGTTGGAACGACCAAGGGCGGGCTCAGTGACGACGCGCCATCCGTTGGTACTGCTGCTCGAGCCAGCGCCGGTGAAGCGGACGCCAACCCAGAAGCCGGCGTAACCATTGGCGCCGTTGGTAATGGTCTGCAGGTTCACCACTGGACGAACCGCTGGGTCAGCATCACCCCATGACTTGGAAACCACTTGCGTGAGCGAGGTGGTGGACGCGGCCAAGTCCTGCGTGAAGGTCTCGACCACATTGCCAAGGTTGTAGTTGGTGCCGTCGAAGGTCATCTCTAGGATGGTGACTTCCACGGTCACGGCCACTGCTGGCGTTGCGACGCTACCGACGCGGCGGATGCCGACGCTGGCTTGGTTCACGCGGAGTTGCGACCCGCCGTTTGACGTCACATACACCGGTGCGTACGCAGTAGCGTCCGGGCGACCGGTGGGGTAGGTGGCACTGGTGGCATTGACGTTGAATCGCGTGGTGGTCTCCGGGCCGGCGGTAAACACCGGTGGATCCAACTGCGCTTGCGCCGAAGCGGCAAGGCAGGCGGTGGCGAGAACGGCGATCGAGGACTTGAAGATTGACATCCTGGCGAAGTTCCTTCTATTAAGAGAGATGATGACGAGCAGTCGATCTGCTCGCGTCACATATATGTCCGGGGTTGACCGGACAGCCGTTTGGTCACCACGCAGACCGAAATCGCGTGGCGATTGTCAGACTTTCATAAGGCGAAAGGTAGCGCGGTTTTGCGTGTCGACAAGCAGCACACCGCGGGTTTTTCAATAATTACTGAGGGATTGACGTTGGAGTTGGGATTTTGGTGGCGATGGTCGGGGAGCGGGAGCGGGTCGCGCGGGGTTCGAGATGGGGCTGCAATATTTCAGAAATATCGGCTTTGAATGAATCCGGCACCCGTAGGCAGCGAAACCGCCCCCGTGGGCTCTCGCTGAGGTGGCTATCTCTCAACCGATTTTTGTTCTGACACGTCGCACCACAAACCCAATCACCCCCCCCCTATGTCAACCCCCACATCCGCCAATGGCGCCCTTCCTTCTTGGACGGCAGCTCAATGGGAAGCCATTTCGTCCGCCCATCGCCTGCAACTCCTGCAATTCATTGAGGGGTCTGGCCGCGCCACCATCAAGGACCTGAGCGGATGGACCGGTCGAACCGGCACCTCTCTGTACCCGCACCTGGAGATCCTGGAGGCCGCGCAATTGGTGGCGGTGGAGATTGAAGTCGGCAAGGGCCGCCCGCGGCGGTTGTATATGCCGGGACCAGCCGTGGCTTGGGAGCGACAAGCTTCCGAAACGGCAGGCGAGGGTCACTCGTCCATTTCCTTAGGTGTGCAACTCCTTAGTGATCTTGCGCTGCGCCTGCGCCGTTGGGGTAAGGCGCGTATGAAGAAGGCGGTGGAGGCACGCGACCTGCGCAATGCCGCGCTGGTTTCTGAAACCACGTGGCTTGATGACCAACAACTTCAGGAAGTAAACGCCAAGGTCAATGAACTGATGTCGTTCGTTCGTGAGGCCCGTGCTCAGCGGCGCGGCAAGCGACACAATGTCGCCGTGTATCACTTTCCTGATGTCACGCTTCGTGAAGCCCGTGACGGCGTGTCTGAATAGCAGCACGCCCCGCGGTATCCGCACGTTTCATCGCCTGTAGGACGGCGGTAGCTGTCACTGCGAACGGTTCATTGTGAATAGTGTCCGACGCGATGGTGGCTCGCTCGGCGATGCGCAGTAGCAGTGCATCACTCGGGTCATGAAGCCCAATCTCGGCGAATGTCACCGGCAAGCCGACCGACGTGCAGAAGTTCAGCACCGCGGTGATTTCGTCTTGCGGAGCATCTTCAAGCATCAATTGCGCAAGTGTTCCAAAGGCAACTTTTTCGCCGTGATGGAATGCATGCACCTCGGGCGCAACGGTGAGGCCGTTGTGAATAGCGTGCGCGGCCGCGAGTCCGGCTGATTCAAATCCGATGCCGGAGAGCAGGGTGTTCGCTTCGATGATGCGCTCGAGCGCTGGCGAGGGCGTAGCGGTTGGTGTCTTCATGGCGTCTAACGCGCTCACGCCGTCCGCTTGCAGGATGCGCCAGCAGAGCTCTGCGATCGCCATGCCAGCGCCGGTGGAAACGCCGTTGCGCGAGTTGCGCGCGCCGCTTCGCATGCATGCGCGTGCTTCAAACCAAGTGGAAAGTGCGTCGCCCATACCGGCGACTAAGAGTCGTACCGGTGCGCGCGCAATCACTGTGGAATCCACCAAGACCAAGTTTGGATTGTGTGGGTGAAAGAGATAGGTTTCAAAGAGGCCTTCATCGCTGTAGACCGCGGAGATGGCGCTGCACGGTGCGTCGGTTGACGCAATGGTTGGGCAACACACCGCGGGAATGCCAAGCTCTGCCGCGACAGCGCGACCGGTGTCGAGCGCCTTGCCGCCACCAGCCCCCACGATCACCTGTGCTCCGCATGCCGCTGCCGCCGCGCGCCCGCGGGCGATTTCGTTGCGCGAACATTCGCCGCTAAACGGATGAATCACGAATGCCATGCCAGCCGCAGCGAACACCGTGGTCCATGTTGATTCAAGTTCTTTCTGTGCCGATCGACTGGCAATGATGCAAACTGGACCACGCAGACCAAGCCCCACCATTTCGGTAGCCAAGCCTGCGGTGGCGTCCGGACCTTGCGAATAGCGGAGTGCAGCAACGAGGACTTTATTCATGAGGTAAGGGTAAGCCATGGTGCTCTGGCGGTGCGTAGGGGCACTTTTAGCGAAATGTTTCAGATTGATGATCCATTCTGCATGGAAGTTACGCCTTCGAGGGTGGACCGGTCTTCCGGCGGGTTCCGTTGGGCGATGTAGCCCTTTGTTCGTCCGACCATCGACTCTGTTTGAAACTTTTCTGAGTGTCACCTATGAAAAATACAACACTTGCCGTTTCCATCGTTGCCACCCTTGCCGGTCTTGGCATGTCCTCCATCGCTTCGGGTGCCGTTGTGGTGGTCAATAGTCAGGTCGCATGGGATGTGTATGTTGCGGCTCAGGGCGCCACGGTGGCTACGGAGACGTTTGAGAGTTTCGAAGTTGGCTACCGATCATCAGCCACGGGTACCGCCGGTGGTACGACATGGACCGCCAACGCTTCTATCGGTGAGATTACTTTCCAAGAGCTCGGTGGTCATCGGATCATTTCCACCGCCTTGGGCGGAAGAACGCTGAATTTCACCTTCGCTCCAGGCGTTCAAGGTATCGGCGGGGAGATGTTCGGGACGAACGCCTCCTTTGCGGTGGTGCCCGCCGAGATTACGGTGACGCTCGCTGATGGCACCTCGTACGTCAATGACCAAACCTCCGCGTCTGATTTCGTTGGCTTCTACTCGAACGGTGCAGCGATCGCGAGCATTTCGGTGTCGACATCAACTGAGGCCACCTATGTCACTGTTGACAACCTGTACTTCGCCACCGTGCCTGCTCCAGGCGCTCTGGCCTTGCTCAGTCTCGCCGGTGTTGTGGGTGGACGAAGCCGTCGCCGTGCAAATTCGGCAGCCGTCTGACAAGTGTTCGTAAGTAATTCGCCGATAGTTCACCTATTCACCATCACTCGCCCTTTCCGGGACCTTTCAATCATGAAAAATACAACACTTGCCATCTCCGCTCTCGTGACCCTCTCTGCAGTTCAAGGGGCTTCAGCCGCAGTCGCCGTCTTTACTAACTGGGGTGTTTGGAATAATGCTGTGACTGCCGAGGGACACTCAGTTGCGGTTGAGACATTCAACAGTTACGGTCCGGGCACGGCTACCTTGCTCACTGGCAGCCCGCTCCCTGCTTCCGGCATCACATGGACGGCGACCGCGCCAACGAATGGCCTGGTGACGGACGTCGCCACGGTGCGCACACATACTGCGACGGATGACTTGGTGTTTGACTTTGAGCCAGGTGTTCAAGGCATCGGTGGCAACATTTACACCAGTGTTCTTGGTCAGGGCAAAAGCTCTGCGTTCATCGAAGTGACGCTCGCAGACGGCGTTTCCTACTTTGGAAACTCGGACAATGCGGAGATGTTCATCGGCTTCTATTCCGACACCGCATCCATCGCCAAGCTCACGATTAAGGTGTATCAGATCGTAGGCGTGAATTCACACGCAACCGTTGACAACCTGTACTTTGCAGTGCCGGCTCCTGGTGCGCTTGCACTTCTTGTCACCGCCGGTCTGGTTGGCGGTCGCAATCGCCGCCGCGCATGATCGCGTCACGGGCTTGACAGACACGCAGTAACCCCACAGTGGCGACCATCACGGTCGCCACTGTTTCGTTTGGGGGCAGATTTCTCGCCTCGCGTGCGTGCGTGCGCGCACTCGTCCCCGCCGCGTTCATCGCGGCCGGGTATTCGATCACTCTGCGGGGCTGTTGCGGTTATGCAGGATCTGCGGCTCGCGCGGGACCACGGTCACTATCTTGCAGGACTGCAGTATGCGGCGCGGGCTGTGTTCGCCTGCCGCAAAGCGTTGTAGGAAGTGCTGCACTGCCGCGGGCTCCCAGAGCGAAATCATCGGCTCGATCTCGGATGTCTTGTGATTGAGGAATGTCACCGCGTCTTTTCCGGGTATGCGCGCTTCAAGCAGGCGACGGATGTCTTGCGGTTCAAGGAATGGGTAATCGCATCCGATCACGAGCCACGCAGCATCCGGCGCGTGCAGGAAAGCCGCGTGAATTCCGCTTGCCGGGCCGTGACCGGGCACCTGATCAAGCACGCCCGATTCGCCAATTCCCCAGTCATCGCGTTGCTTTGCGGTGCAGGACCAGTAGGTGCGCGCGCAGATCGGCGCCAAGAGGTCAGCCGCCGCGCGCCACTGTGGCTGTTTGCCGTAAGTGATTTCTGCTTTGTCGCGGCCCATGCGGGAACTTGCCCCGCCGGTGAGCACCAGTCCGTGCAGCTCAGTGGCCAACAGTCGCCTTCGCTTGGGTTGCCTGTATTTGGTTCATCTGTACTTGGTTCATCTGTACTTGCGTCGCCTTCACCAGGGACACGATCACCGACTTTGAAGTGGGCGTGTGGCTTCCCTCGGCGAAACTATCAATCGGCACCAACACATTGGTCTCCGGGAAGTAACTCGCGAGGCATCCGCGCGGAATCTCATAAGACACGATGCGGAAATTGTGCGCGCGTCGTTCGGTTCCGTTGTGGTGACTCACGATGTCCACGGCATCACCGTCGGCAAATTGGTGCGCGGCGATGTCATCCGCATTCATCAGCACCACGCGGCGGCCGTTGCGAATGCCACGGTAGCGATCATCCAATCCATAGATGGTGGTATTGAACTGATCGTGCGACCGGATCGTGGTCATGATGAACTGGCCAGGGCCAACCGGCAACCTTGGAATGTGGTGGACAGTGAATTTCGCCTTGCCATCCGGAGTACGGAACTCGCGGCGATCGCGGACTGCGTGCGGCAATTCAAAGCCATTCGGCTGGCGAATGCGCGTATTCATGTCCTCAAAGCCAGGGATAACCCGTGCGATGCGTGCGCGAATGGCATCATAATTAGCCACATATCCGCTCCAATCGACGCCGAGCGTTGCGCCGGCAATGGCGGCCACAATCGCTGGCTCGCTCAGTAGGTGCTCGGATGCGGGTGCCAGCGTTCCGGTGGACGCATGAACGACTCCCATGGAGTCCTCCACGCTCACAAATTGCGCGCCACTACTTTGCACGTCGCGCTCGGTGCGACCGAGGCAGGGCAGCATCAATGCATGCTCGCCGGTGATGAGATGTGATCGATTCAGCTTGGTGGAAATCTGTACGGTCAAGCTGCAGTTGGTGAGCGCCTGCGCGGTGTATGCGGTGTCAGGCGTTGCTGACAGGAAGTTGCCGCCAAGCGCGATGAACACTTTGGCTTGCCGTGCATGCATCGCGTTGATGGCTTCAACAGTGCTGTGACCGTGCTCAACAGGAGGCTCGAAACCAAACTCGTCGGCGAGACTCTTGAGGAACGCCGGGCTTGGGCGTTCCCAGATCCCCATGGTTCGATCGCCTTGCACATTGCTGTGCCCGCGCACGGGACACGCGCCAGCGCCAGGGCGCCCAAGGTGCCCGCCCAGCATCAAGAGATTGATGATCTCCTGAATGTTTGCAACCGCATTCTGGTGTTGGGTCAGTCCCATCGCCCAGCAGCAGATCATCGCCTTTGACTTGCCGATGACGGCTGCAATTTTGCGAATTTCCGCTTCGGAAATACCGGAGCCCTCCACGATGGCGCTCCACTCTTCCGCCTCAAGATTCGCGCGGTATGCATCGAACCCTTCGGTGTATTGGCTGATGAATTCACGATCAACGCGTGCGCCCGGCGTTTCCAGGATCGCTTTCTGAATTCCCTTTAGCAGCGCAACATCGCCATTGATGCGCACTGGCACATGGTGCGTGGCAAGGGCGGTGCTCATACCCAACATGCCGCCGACTTCTTGCGGGTGGCGGAATCGCTTCAGGCCAGCTTCTGCAAGCGGGTTGATGCTCACGATCTTGCAACCGCGGCGTGCGGCTTCTTGCAGCGTGATCAGCATGCGCGGATGGTTGGTGCCCGGATTCTGACCGATCACCACAATGCAGTCGGCGGACTCAAAATCCTTGAGCGTCACTGTGCCCTTGCCGGATCCGATCGTTCGCATCATGCCAACGCCGCTCGACTCGTGACACATGTTGGAACAGTCGGGGAGGTTGTTGGTGCCGAACATGCGCACGAACAACTGATAGAGGAACGCAGCTTCGTTACTGGTGCGGCCGGACGTGTAGAAGAGCGCTTCGTTTGGGGATTTCAGCGCTTTCAGTTCATCAGCAATCACCGTGAAGGCGTTTGCCCATGAAATTGGCTCATAGTGCGTTCCCCCGCGCGGCAGATACATCGGCTCGGTAATGCGTCCCTGTTTGCCGAGTTGGTAATCGCTTTGTCGGGAAAGTTCTTCAACCGAATGCCCTGCAAAGAATTCGGGAGTGGCGCGAGCAAGCGTCGCTTCTTCAGCGATGGCCTTCGCGCCGTTTTCGCAAAATTCAAACTTGGAACGGCTACCTGCCGGGTCTGGCCACGCGCAGCCGGGGCAGTCAAAGCCGGTGGTTTGGTTGACACGCAGGAGCGTTGCCATGGTGCGCGCCACACCCATTTGCGCCACTGATGTGGTGAGCGCCACCGTGACCGCTGGTGCGCCGCCGGCAGCCGTCGCGGGAGCGCCAATCCGAATTGCTGGATCAAGCAACTCGGGGCTCAGAAACAGCGGGGCGCGTGGACGGTTGGTGGGTTGGTTCATGAAATGAGTTGGTGGCGCATGTGCTTCACGGGCCACACGATGAATTTGGATTCATGAACGCGTCGGAGTCGTCCTCGCGCAGCGCCGGGTCGCGCGGTTGCAGACAGGCAAAGTCTTTTTCAACAAGGATGAGAAGCGCGCCTGCTGGCGTGACTTGTTCAGCAAGCATTCCCACTTCATCGGAGTTCGCCCACTGCAACGCAGGAGCCAACGGTACGCGAATACGGATGGTGTTGCTTGCGAAGTCGGCGCACATGGCGCTCACGTCGGCACTCACCTCGATCGAGCAGCGCAGCGTCTCTGTGCCGAAACATGTTTCATCGATCACTGCGCCATCAGCAACAAGTTGCTTCACTTCATGTTGTTGAAGTCGCAGGCGCAGGGAGTTCTTTCGGATTCGGAGTTTCATGCCGTTTCGCCAGTCAGTCGCCAGTCAGTCGCCATTCGCCGCTGTACACATTGAAGCGTTCGCCGCGCAGGAATCCGATCAGCGTAATGTCAAATCGCTTTGCAAGTTCAATCGCCAGGCTGGACGGGGCTCCCACCGCTACCACCATCGGAATACCGCCCGCCAGCGCCTTCTGCGCCAGTTCAAAGCTAATGCGTCCGCTCAGGAAGAGCAGGTTGCTTGAAAGTGGCGTACTCCCCTGCAAGAACTGCGCGCCGAGCAACTTGTCGACGGCGTTGTGGCGCCCGACGTCTTCGCGGATCGCAAGTATCTCGCCCGCTGAGTTAAAGAGTGCCGCCGCGTGCAGTCCGCCCGTTTCCTCAAACACCGATTGTTGCGCGCGGAGGCGGTCGGACAAGATGCGGACGGCAGCAACTGGAAAGCGAAATCCATCGCGCGCAATGGGGCACAGTCCGGGCACTTCTAAAGCCTCAAGCGAGGCTTTGCCGCACACGCCGCAACTGGAAGTTGCGTAGAAGTGTCGCTCCACGTTTGGCCATGAAATGGTGGCGTGGTCGGCAAGGCGCACTTTGACCATATTGTTTCCATCGTGTGCGCCGCTCTCTGGACCACACGGGCGAATGGATTCGATGTCGCGTGCAGAACGCACCAGCCCTTCGGACATCAGGAATCCGGCAGCCAATTCCTCATCATGCCCAGGCGTGCGCATGGTGATGGAGAGACTGCGGACGGAACGCTCGCCATTGGCAACAAAGTCAACGCGAATCTCCAGCGGCTCTTCAATGGCCACGCGGTCAGTCAGTTCGCTGCGCGCATCGCCTTGAAATCGAACAATCGCTGTGGCAACACTTCGCAGAGTGACATCGCTTGCGCCGCTACGGGTGATGTCACTTGCGTCATTCATTTGCGCGAGAGTGGCGTGACTGCGTCCGCCTTTGCAACTGGTTGCAACAGCACTCGTCGCGCAGACGGGTGTGTGAAATGACGATTCAAATCAAGCAGCGCGCGGTAGTTACCCACTGGGACGATGGCAGGTGCCAAGTCCATGGTGAGTGTGTAGGTCAAGCGCGTTGCATCAGTACCTGCGCCGTTTTCAGCAGTAAATCGCACCGAACCGAGGTTTCCCGGTCCACGCCAGTCGAGTTCCTCAGGCTGAATGATCGGCTCAAGTCCGGGCGGCGCGGTCACTTTCCACGTGTTGCGGGATTTCTGTTCTGTGCTGGAGAGGAGCGCGCGTTCGCGGTGATCTGCATCGGTCGGCATGATTTGTGCTGGAACATTCGGCAGGTCAAAGTACAGACCGCCCGCGTTCTTCACTCCATACCGGTCTACCTTTACAGCGAACTTCAATGTCGCTGGATATGTGAAATCCGTCTCCAATTCGCCCTGCGGCACAGCGTTCTGCGCGATGCCACTGACCATCGCTTGGAATGTACGGCTTCGCTCCTCGGGGGTCATCTCTGTGAATGCCTGAACGAATCCGGCGTGATCATTGCCATGGAAGTGCGAAACCGTCGTGATGATCGCAGTACCTTCGGCGTCAAAGTCCATGGTGATTTCAGTCTCACCAAGGTCTTCCATGCCCTTCGGGTCTTTCCATGTGAACGATGAGCCGTCCATGGTGAGCCCCGGCTGACCGTTCAGTGATGTTGCGCCAAGCGGCGCATACTGCGACAGATTGTCGAGGGGCAGCCACTCACCGCTCTGCGGATGCTTTACGCGGCAGACGATGCCACCAAAGTAGGTGTCCGACGGGTAGTCAAGTTGACGCTTCTGGATGGTTGGTTCCTTGGTGCCCCACGAAGCCAAACTAATCTCCGCGTCAAATCCCGCGCCGCGCAACATGGTGCAGAGGAGGATTGATCGGTCGTCAAAGTTTCCGTAGCCATCTTTCAGTGTCACGTCGGCTGGCGAGAATGCTGCGGACAGCGGCAGCGAACCGAGGCCTGGACCGTCGGTGCGAATTTGTCGCGCCACAAAGTCACGGATGGCGGTCATCTGGGCAACCGGGGTGTCCTTGGTTGCAGCCAATTCTTTGGCTTTGGCGATGCTGGCGGTTTGCCCAACAAGCATGGGATTTGCGTGGCTACCCACTTCGGTGGCGTAGGTGGTCCAGCTACCAGCGCTCATGATGAAATCGGGTGAATCCATCCATGTTGGCGGGGCAGATGCCTCGCGCTGGCGCGGCTCAAGGTCCTTCCATGTGAAGGTGATGACGCGCCGGCCGTCCTTCTTCTCTTCAGTCATGTGGCCTTCCGCGGGGAAGTCCATTTCCATCTTCGGAGTGACTCCGTCCGGCAGGTCGTAGGTCAGCACCATCTCACGAATGCGGTCACTGGTTGTGAATGCAGCGCCACTACTGAAGATGGGCTGCTCCTTGGCGGTCTCAGTCACCGCGTACTCAATGGTCGAACCCACTTCGACGCCCGGCAAGGAAACCACCAGCGTCTTCCCGCCCGGATAGCGCGGCGCACTGGCAACCCCTCCCGCGTCCATCACATTGATTTCCTCGGGCCTCACAGTACGGACGGTGCCGTCCTTCTGTGTGACCCGTGCATACTCAAGCGTTGCGGTTTCCCACGCAGGGTTGTAGGCAATCTGGAGTTCGCTTGCCGATTTCACTCCTGCAGTGGTGAGCACCTTCTCCGTCACCTCGCGTCGCGTCGACCAGCTTGTTGGGCTGTCCATACGGAGTGTGCGCGCCGTGTGAGTGATTTCTACATTGGCGCTCGGAGCTGGCGGTGCGCTAGTGGTTGAAACCCGCGCAAACACGGGCTGCTGCCGCCCATTGATTTCCATGTTTGCCATGGCGCGCTTGAGCAGCGGGTATTGGGTAGGTTCAATCTCCGGTGACTTCACGCGGATATCAATGGAGGCATTGATTTGCCCCGATGTTGCGGAAATCAACTGCGAAACGGTGAAGTCCTTATGCTCGGTGTTCTCATACTTTGGTAGCGCAATCGGCGCTCCCAAACTTGGGGGCAGGGTGATTTCTAGGTCTTCATGCACGCCGCACGGCTGTTGCATCACCAGCGGGAAACGCCGCTTATCAAGTTGCAGCCCCGCACCGATCATCCGTGTGACAACGCCGAAGCCGTAGCCCATGTACGGAAGATCGAGTTGCGCAGCGTTGCCGCCCGCCACTAAGAGATTCGGCGCACTCCATTCAAGAGTGAGGCGAATCTTCTGCGTGCTGTCCTTCATGTCTTTCGGCGTGAGGCTCATGCCGGTGAGTGTTCCACCAGGCAGCATTCCTTTGACTGCGCGCTCAAAACCGCGGCGGATATCGGCGGGCTTGGCTTGCAGAAAGGACCCGCGGTAAGCGTTGTCGTTGATGCCTTCAAAGGCGATCACGGTGGTGCCGGTAGCGCTTCCATCATCAGCCACTTTGACGGTGGTCTTGGCGGTCATCATGTTGTCATCGGCGGATGCAACCGGTGATGTCATGAGGGTTTCGCCCTCGGGTGTGGCAACCAAGAAACTCTTGTTCTGCAAATACGGGGGCAGCAAATCAGCGGTGCTTTCGTCAGTGCTGTCCATCAGGATGAATGTGCCATCTTTCCCGCGCGCCGCAGTGATGGCGTGGTTGAAGGAAATGGATGGAACTTCTGCATCAAGTTTTTCACCGGCGTTCACCAACACCGGGAAGGATTCAATGCCGCCCGCAGAAAGCATCGCCACCAACAGCGCGGCCTTGTCGCGACACACGCCGTAGCGATTCTCAAAGGTGATGTTCACATCGTGCGGCTCGTAGCCGGGGGCATCTTTCTCGGTGGTGATGCCCATGTAGCGGATCTCTTGACTGACGAACTTAAAGATCGCTTTGATGCGTTCTTCGTCCGTGGTGAGGCCGTGGGTGATAGCAGCCACTTTCGCCTTCATTTCCGGCGTTGCCGTATCCAAGTGCGGCTTGGTGAGTTTGGAATACCAGCGACTCACTTCCTTCCAGTCAGCAAGTGTGCTGACGCGTAGGCGTTGCCCCACCGTGTAGTAGTCAGGCATCTGCGGCTCAGGGAACAACTGCGGAATGTCCTTGCCGATCCACGTGCAGATGACTTTGTCGCCCTCGGTTCGTTCAGACGAAGTGACGGTTCCCTTCAGTTCCGAGAGCAGCGCTTTGTTGCGCAGCGGTCGATCTTTCGGGCATACATATTCGTAGACGCAATTCTTGATTGGGTCTGGCGATTCGAGCACGCATAGGTCTGCAAAGTGGCCCTGGATGCGTGGCTTTGATTCCCAGCTGCGGACATAGAAGTGCACCAGGTCGCCTATCTCTACTCCTGGAAGTGCGGCGACGATCATCTTTTCGTTTGGGTCGAAGATGTTCGCGCCCATACTTGATGTGCTCACCTGTTCTTTGCTGATCTGCGATGGATCATGTGAAGTCACCGCGCCATTGGGCTTGATGACATCGACTCCAAGGATTTCCATTCCGCCGTACGCGGCATCGAAACCAAACGCGCGCTCCCGAGCATCCTTGCGGCCAGCCTCGGTGAGCACCTTCACGTACTGATCATCAAGGGTCACAAAACTTCCGTCCGCCTTGTATTCGGTGCGTTGGTATTCAGAGACCATCACCGTGTCGGCGTCGGGGTACTTCTCGGTGGTGACCTCCTTCGCCTCTGCGATCACCTTGGTCTGATCAAGCAGCCAATCCGGCGCGGCGACCACTGGTGGGGTCGTGGGCGCTGTTGCGACCGTCTGTGCGAACAGTGCGTGTGTTGCAAGGAGGAGTGCCCCGACAGCCGTGTAGATCGATCTCATACCGCCATTCTAAATAGGTGCCGTTCACCCCTGTCCCCATTATTACGAACGGTTAATCACGTCACTCTCGCCAGTACTTTGCGATCCATGGCACTGGCAACAGAAACGCTCGTAGGTGGCGCCATCGCCGGTTATCCACGCGTTCGGACACGGGACGGAACGTGGCAAGAATGTGACCGAGGGAACCGCGTGACTTTGGGGTGCGTTTGTTCCAGCGGCCGTGCAACGCGTCATCGGGAGTGGGGCCACCTGGGAAGGTGACAATGCGTGCGCTCTTTGGCAGCCGTGCAGGCACGAACAACCGAATCGGAAACTGGGGCAAGCAGTGCAGGCGAAAGTGCTTCGTCCACGGCTCGGGCCAGAACTTGATCCCGCCCTTCACCGCGTGCGTCATGTAGTGCTGTTCGTACTGGAATCGATCGCCGATCCCTTGTGGGTCGGCGCGAAAGTCTTCGAGGATGTGTGGATTGGCCCCCACCGGGTAGCGAAACACGGACGTTTGTCCCAGTTTGCGCAGTGGTACCGCCCAGTTACGCGCGAGAATGACGTCGTTGGGGTCGCCGTAGGTGAAGTAGTCGTCGATTGAGCCGACGATGATGGAGTCGAGGTCCACGAAGAGTGCTACTCCGGTGAGGCCTGGCACTTCCTTGCCCCACAGCACCACCTTCTTCCACTTACCGAACGTGCGGACCGGGTGCGGGCAGCCGAGTTCCGGTAGATCGAAGCATTCCACTTCCGCGCGGATTCCCGCGCGCGAGTCCGTCAGGCATACGAAGCGGAAGGGCGGAGTAATGTTCCCCTTGACCATCGCATACAGCCGATTCACATATTCCGGCCCATACTTGGTGCCCCACTTGACGCAGACAATTTGTTTAACAGTGGTAGGCATTGGGTTAGTCAATTTTAAGTTTACTATCTCCGCGCGCGAGTGCATGCATGCGAGCGCGAACCCCTCATCCGTTTGCGCCGCATCGCTCGACTCTCTATCCTTTCGGATGTGTCATCTACGCCTCCAATCCTTGCCCGTCTTCGTGATTTCTTAGAGCCGGTAAACACCCCGATTCGGTATGTGCACGAAGGTCTTCGACACGCTCGTAACGAGAAACGCAGTCTAAAGCGCCTCACGCAGCAGATTAAGATTCGTCCGAATTTGGTGGTGGTGCTGAGTGCACCGAAGACGGCATCCACAAGCGTCTTGCGCGCGCTCCAGGCGGCGAGTGGGGAGTTCACGGTTTCTCGCGCTCACCACGCCCAGCCGGAGGCGCTTTGGCCCGGACCAGGAACGAGCACGATCTCTGCGCATGGCGGCGTGCGTCACCGCGCGCACGGCGACATCATCATGCTGCCATTTCTGAAGGCGTTCTCCGGCGAGCTCCGGTTCGTCTCGATGGTGCGTGATCCGATCGCTTTCAATGTCAGCAACTTCACGTACTTCGGTCGCGTCTACTGGTTGCGGCACCACTGGCGTACCGTTCGCTGGATGCCCGCGGAGCAGCTGGCCGAGTTGTTCTTTAAAACGTTTCCGCACAAAGCATCAAGCGTCTGGTGGCAACGCGAGTTTGCGCAGACGGTGGGCTACGACGCCCTTGCGCAGCCATTCGATACTGAACGTGGTTGGGCGGTAGCTGGATCCGGACGTACCCGCAGCCTCATCATGCGGGTGGATGTGCCGGACGAACAGAAGACATCGCTCTTGCGCGAGTTCTTGGAATGCCCGACGGTTCCGAATGTGCGGCGCGAGAATCTCAACGACAGTCGCGCGCCGTCGGAGTTGGGGGTGCGCATCAAGGCAGCTATCGCCACGCGGCCGGACTACGTGGACAGCTTGCTCGACTTGCCATCAGTTCGCCATTTCTGGAACGATGCGCAGCGGGCGAAGATCCGAGCAACCTGGCTCAAGACCGACAAATAGGTGCCGTTCACCCCTGTCACCATTTATTGGAGCGACGCGCCCGGGTACGTCAAGAATCCAAAGTGCATGGCCGTGTGGTTGAGGTTGAGCCGCACCCATTCCTCATGCGTCATCGCGCCGAGCTACGGGCTGGGCTTGGTCATGCGCTCGCCGGATTCGATCCGTGCGAGTGCGCGGCGGATGCGACCCATGCCTTGTTCGAAGGTGACGCTGGGGCTGGGCATCAGCTCCGGGTTTGACTTGCCGACGTTGAATCCCGGGCGCATTGCGTCGGGTTTCGCTTTCAGAAGCATCGGCTTGATGAGCTTTGCAAACATTCGCACTACGAACGGCACCTTCTTGGTCGAGCCATCAAGGCCCTCCTCAAGAGGCACCGCGCAGTGGTCAAGATTCTGACCAGGCGTCCAGTTGCCGGTGGTGTTCAGCGTTCCAGCACGATGTGCGGCCTCGATCCGATCCAATTCACCACGCAGACATCCCATGCACTTGAAGAACAGGTGACGACGTGCGGCGGTCTTGGTATTGACGGGCATCAGGGCAGATTACTCGGCAACCGCCACGCTTACGCGCGACGGCGACGGGCAACAATGCCTGACACTGCCAGCAGGGCGAGGGCACCTGGGGAGGGCACGCCCACCAGACTGACGCCGTGCAGAACGATGCTGCCGGTCCATGTCCCGGACGCGATGTAACTCTCGCGACCGTTACCAATCCAGAACGACATGTTTGGATGGCTTGCCAGGTTGATGGCGCTGTTCAAGTCCACGCGCCCGGTGGAGGTAGTGGAGAAGAGTCCGCCACCGGTTGGCCATGCACGACGCTCAGCGGCGCCGGTATTCACGGCGCCACCGATTTGCAGCAGGCCGCCAGTGCTCACGGGAGCGATGTCCATGTACAGGGTCAAATCGTTGGCCTTTGTGAACCAGAACGAATTGGTCATTTCAACATTGATGGTGGCACCAGTCAGCGTGCCAGCGATCACCCCGGGCGCGATGGCCTCAGCGAATTGGTATCCAGCGAGCGTCAAGCCGGTGAACGAAATCGTCACGTCAGCGGAGGCGGCGGATGAAATGAGAGCAACGGTGGCAAACCCGGAGAGAAACAACTTGTTGGTGATCATGGCTGGAAACTCATTTAACAGGGGAAAGGAACAAATAACACACCCTTCCGTGCACACGGGAATGTGCGCGGACGACCCCTTTTCACAGCCTCTCAGCGAGTCAGAAGTGTGCCACGTGATTCAAGGAAGGCAAGCAAAGGGAACACAATTTGCGAATTTGTGAATCCTGCGGCCTCGATGCGGGGCGCCCCTCCCCATAGCTTGTCACCATTCCCGCCCTGTAAGCGCGCGTCAGTTGGGGCAGGGACCCCAGGACGCGAGTACCGCACTCAGATCCGCGCCGTTGACGACGTCATTGCGATCGAGGTCGCCCAATCCGTCAGCGCCCCATTCGCTGAGCACGATCGCGAGGTCGAGACCATTCACAATTCCGTCCAGGTTCAGATCAGCTGGGCACTGCGCGCGAATCACTGGCGTGGAGGTTGGGAGCACTGCAAATTCGAGGTTCAGCGCGGGGTGGCCGGCGGGGAAGTTGTTCCGCTCGCGGCTGATGTCATACGCCGGACCGACGCTTGCGCCCCAAAGCCGCGATGTGGTGTCTGCAGACCATGTTCCGGCAGTTGGGTTCTCGGCAAGCACCCGGAGCGAATCACCGCTTGCGAACACCACTTTGCCACGCCCGAGCAACCGCATGTGCTGCGGAGCCACAATGGAGGTGCTCGAAATACTTGTAGCCGACAAAACGCCACCCGACGCGCTGAGTGCCAACACATAGAACTTGCCTGCGGTGCCGCTGCCGGCAATCCACACCGTGCCGTTGTCGGGATTTACCGCCATACTGATGTCACCCGCAAGTGCCACCGTGAGTGGTGCGGTGGATGATGTCACGGCCTCGGCTTCAAGGCGTGGAATGACATACAAGGTGCGCGTCGCGAGGTGGTACGCAAGCAGTCGGTCGTTGGCATCGTCGTAGCAGATCGCGTCTGGCTGTTGCGGCAGAGTTCGCTGTGTAGGAGTGGATGTCTCAGATGTCTGGAGGCGTGTGAGCGTGTTGCTTGTGCCGTTCGTACCCAGAACAAACACTTCGCCGAAGCGACCAGCCACCACCTTGCGCGGCTGCGAACTCAGTGTGACGGCGGTGGTGCTCGTTGTCAGTCCGTCCGTCAGCGTTAACTTCGCGGAGGTGCCGCTTCCGTGGATTGCGTAGATGCGTCGTGAAACAAAGTCGAACGTCATGTCGGTGACGGCGGTGGGGAGGTTGGTGGCGATCGGCTGAATCGGGTTGATGTCTTCGTATTCAAATCGCAGCGGTCGCACGAGTTGCAGCAATAATCCGCTTGGATCGCAGGTATATATGGTGGTTGGGAAGACCAACTGCTGCGACATCAGCACACCGCGCGTGGTACCTGCAGAGAGGCCTTGCATCCAACCGCCGGTAATGGTCCAAGTGCCGTTGATCGGATAGGCCCCATCGACCGCGTTGTAGATGGCGGTGGTGAACACTGACTGTGCGGTGGTTGGCTCGGTGGGATCGATGCGTGCGCTATCGGCTGGGTCAAAGATATCCAGCTCAACCTTATTGTTCGGGACTTGCCAGATTGCTTCGCCCATGGTGAAGCAGTGGCCACCGGTGATATTCCAAAAGGTGGAACCAGAGGCTGGCGGTTGCAGCCACCCCACGCATACGGCGCTTGCGGGGCGCGGGAAGAGCGGGGTGGCGAGTATCTGCACTACCGTCGCCGACCCGAGCCCGTTGAACGCGCCAGCGGCGCCGCCGAGGGTGAGCAGCGTGAACTCGTCGCTGGGCAGAAAGAATTGCAAGCCGCGATTGATTTCTGAGTAGCGCGTCCCATTACCGAACACATTGGTCTGCATCACGTTGCTGCAGGTGGCAATGAGCGTGTTTGATGATGCATATTCGTCAGCGTTGCGATCAGTCCACGAGTCGTTGGGCACGCCAGAAATTCCGCCCGGCGTTGCTCCAGCGAGATACGCGAGCACATTGCTCGTGGCTGTCGGTGCGCAGTGTTGCCGTCCGTTCAGCCCAAGTCCGGGGATGTTTCCCGAGGCGGTGCGCAATTGATCAAAGTCGCACATCCCGGACACCCGGTAGGCCTGTCGCGTGGGCGACACTTGTTGGGTGACATCAGCGGTCGCGATCGCGACGACGGAGGCGGCGAGGAGCGAGATCGGCAGATGATGGGCGCGCATGCGCAAAGTGTGCCACGAAAGTTCTTCGGAAGCAATTTCGGTGGTTGCCAAAAAAGCAGAAATATGTGGTCCTCGGACGTTCAGGTGTTTCGCTCACCGTGCTTCATTCAGCCACACCATCGCCGCAATCTCGCTCGTTTCCAGGCTTCCGCCGGACCAATTGCACACCACTTCCGACGTCCCAGCGCCGCGATACAGCTTGGTACCGGAGACGTTGAATAGCGCCTTTGATGAACCGGCACCTTCGTACACCTTGCCGCTGGTGATGTTCCACAAGCATTCTGATGTGCCTGCGGCGCGGAATACTTTCGTGCCGGACACGGTGAACAGCGCCTTACTGCTCCCCGCGCCCTCATAGGCCTTCGTACCGCTCACGTTGAGAAGTACTTTGCTTGAGCCCGCGCCTTCATAGAAGTTGCGGCCGTTTGAATTGAAGAGCACTGTGCTTGAGCCGGCTCCTTTGTAGAACTTGATTGATGTCATTGCAGCTGTAGTCCACGCCCCGAGGGCGGTTGCGCTTGCGATTGTGAGCGGAAGCAGGGCAGCGAAGCACAGTCCGAGCGCGCGCAGACCGGATGTATTCGAGATGTTCTTCATGGTGTTCCGGTGGTGGGCGGGATGTAGTTGGGACACGATTCAACACGCACTACGTGCGACGCCACATTACCTCCCCGGCCGCTGACCTGGTTTCAGCAGGTGACCGCGCTGTTGCAGCAGCATGCGCAGGGCGCTTGGGATGCCGGTCATGCGGATCAGGTTGTCTTCCTTGATTGCGATCGGCGAGCCCATTTCGTAGCGGTTGATGGTGGCTGGGCTCATACCGAGAAGCGTCGCGAACGCCACTTGGCTGAGCCCCGCGCGTTCGCGGATCGCTTTCACTTCCTCAGGATGCAGCGTGCCCGACGCGGTGCGATATGCGTCGTAGACCGGACGCATCAGGTCTGGGTCGGCGGGGTCGGCCAATTCTTCGCCGCACGTCCGGCATTGGTAGGCGGTGACGTGGTAGGGCAGTTTGATGCCGTGGATCTCGCAGTGCTCGTCGTATTCAACGAACGTGGCGTCCCGCATGGTCGAGCAGATCGGGCAGAACAGAGTGCGCTGGGAATGTTGAGTGGTGTTCATGCGGGGTGGTCAGCGCATTGGAAATCGAGGTTGATGAAAGGACCAAATCACGAGCGCGGACTCGGAACTCTCCTGCACGCGTCGGAAGGCGATCTTCAAGTACATGCGCCTGCCATCGAGTGTGGGGCAGAAGATCCAGACCTCGCGGTCCGGACAGTGGTGATCGGGAAGTGGCCCGTCGTGAAAGTCGATAGGCGACAACTGGACGAGCAGTTCCCAAACCATGTCTTGGGTGGCCGCGACCTTGCGCATGGCGCGGCGCGTGCTGCGTCGGTCGACCAAGAAGCCATGTCTCTGTTGGGCCAGAAGCCGGATGTGCACCAGCGCATCATCCAACTCGACCGGGAAACGGATGGGCCGCGGGGCATTGTCCATACCTCTACTCCTAGATAGAGGTCAAGTCAACCCTTTGCTGCCACGATCTGTGCAATCTGCCCAACATTTATGGGGAATCCAGGGTTTCCGGCCCCTTCCGTCGCCCGAAGGAGTTTCCCCCGCGCCAACACATGCATGGGGTGCGAAGGATCTCCGAGCACGCGCGCAATTGCGCGTGCGTCAATGGAATCAGGATGTCGCGACATGGGATCGCCTCCGTGCGGGTTTGCCGCGGTTGCTCCTTGCGTTTCACGATGTAAAGACGGACGGAAGGTAGGCGCGCAATGGGGCGCATCCCTGAATCACGGCTCTAGTTCGCGTGAGATTGAGCAACTTGTTTCGCCGACTGCGCCATCGTGCGCGACGCCCTCTGAACACCAACTTGACCGTTTATGAGTCCACCCCGAATAGGAATCACACAATCTTTGCGGAGCATTCTCGCGTATATCGGAACTGTTCTGCCCTGCTTGAAACCGGAGATCCGCATGCGCTTGCACTACGCCTCGCTCCTCGCTGCTTCGCTCTCTGCCGCCGCCTTTGCGGGTACGCCCTTCATCACGCTGCAGTTCCTCGGTCGCTCAACCTCCGGTGGATACGACGTCTCCGCCGCGGAGATTGCCGCGTACGACCCCACCACCTCCCGCGCCTTTGTGGTCAACGCGCTCTCCGCATCGATTGAGATCATGGATCTCTCGGTCCCCGCGGCGCCGATTCGCGTTGGCTCCATTCCGATGATGCCGTACGGCGCGCAGCTGCAGAGCTTGGCCGTGCGCAACGGACTCGTCGCGGCTGCCGTCTCGGCCACAACCAACACCGATCCGGGCAAGGTCGTTTTCTACACCACCACCGGTACCTTCGTAGCCGTGGTCACGGTCGGCGCGGGTCCGGACATGGTCTGTTTTACGCCGGACGGAACCAAGGTCATGACCGCCAATGAGGGCGAGCCCGACGCCAACTACGTTGTTGACCCAGAGGGTTCGATCAGCATCATCGACGTGACGGGCCGGATCTCGCAGGCGAGCGTCACGACCATTGGTTTCAACGGATTGCCGGCCGGCGTGATCGACCCCTCGATCCGCGCCTTCGGACCGAACTCACCGACCATCGGGCAGGACCTTGAGCCGGAGTACATCGCGGTCTCCGCGGATTCCTCCACCGCTTGGGTCACACTGCAGGAACACAGCGCGATGGCGGTCGTTGACATCGCTACGCGCACCATCGTCGCCGTCCGTCCTCTTGGCTACAAGCCCCATGGCTCCGGCACCGCGGCCTTGACCACCGCCACGTTCACTGCACCGCCCGTGGTCGGCACCACCGCCGCGGGACAGGACATCCTGCTCGGCGGCTTCAGCGGCCTGTGGATCGATTCCGTTGATGCAACCACCGGCGTGATCACGTTCCTTGCGCACCCGGACCGCGGCCCCAACTGCGAGCCCCTGAATCTGGACGGCGATGCGGCGCTCGAGCGTCCGTTCGTACTGCCCGCTTACCAGCCGCGCATCTGCACGTTCACCTACAACCCGACGACCAACGCACTCGCGCTCACCGGGCAACTTCTGCTCCGCAAGCCTGACGGCTCCCCGCTCACCGGCCTTCCGAACGTGCTTGGGCAGTCCCCTGGGTTGGCGAACACCGATGAGGATCCCTGTGACCTGTTCGGCAACTCACTCGCGCTCGATCCGCTGGGCGCCGACCTTGAAGGTTTGGTGCGCACCCCCGACGGCTCGTTCTGGATGTGCGACGAGTACCGACCCTCGCTGTACCGGTTCGATGCGACCGGTCTCATGGTCGAGCGCTTCGTACCGGTCGGCGCCAACAACTACGGCGTGACGTTGGGAACCGAGGCGTTCCCTGCGGTGTATGCGCAGCGCCGCGATAACCGCGGGTTTGAGGCGATTGCGGTGTGGGATGACCAGCTGTTCTGCTTTGTGCAGAGCCCGCTCGACAACCCGGACGTGGCGAACGACGCGAACTCGAAGGCCTCGCGGCTGGTGCGGATCGCCAAGTTCAATTCCGTCACCCGCAGCGTCGTTGCTGAGTACGCGTACATCTTGGAGGGCGGCGCCAGCGACAAACTCGGTGACGCGTGCGCCTCCGGCCCCGGACGTTTCCTGGTGGTCGAGCGCGACAGCGCCGTTGGCTCATCCAGCCAGAAGCGCATCTACGAGATCGACCTTGCCGGTGCCACCGACCTTTCAACACTCTCTGCCGCGATCGCTGGTCCCGGCGGAACGCTTGATCGCATGACCCCGGCTCAGCTTGCGGCTGCTGGCATCGTGCCCGTTCGCAAGACGCTGAAGGTTGACCTTGCCGCCGTGGGGTACGCCGCGGTTGGCGACAAGGTGGAGGGTCTGGCAATGCGCGACCCGTCCACGATCTTTGTACTCAACGACAACGATTTCCAATTGCAGGGCACGTTCGACCGTGCTACCGGCCTGCTGACTCCGAATCCATCGCCTGCGTCGACGGTCCTCGGGATGATCACGTTCTCTGGTAACGGTCTTGATCCGAGTGACCAAGACAGCGCCAATGCCATCCGCGGATGGCCGGTCGACGGCGCCTACATGCCGGACGCGATCGCCGCGTTCCGGTCCAGCGGACAGGATTACTACGTGACCGCCAACGAGGGCGACGCGCGCGAGTGGGGCAGCTTCGTCGATGGCACCACGGTGGCTGCGGTCACGCTTGATAAGCACGTGTTCCCCGGACGCAGTTGGCTTCGTGGCAACGCGCGCTTGGGCCGCCTGCAGATCCGCAAGGATCTTGGCGACCTTGACGGCGACGGCGATTTCGACCGCATCGTGTCCTACGGCGGACGTGGCTTCACCATCTGGGCCGCAGATGGCAGCCGTGTGTGGGATTCCGGCGATCTGCTTGAGCAGGTGACGGCATCCACGTATCCGCTCTACTTTAATGCGAGCCACACCAACAACACGCGCGACAATCGCAGTCGCTCGAAGGGTCCGGAGGCTGAAGGCGTCACTGTCGGCGTGGTTGCAGGTCGCCAGTTCGTCTTCGGCGTCTCGGAGCGAGTCGGCGGCTTGTTCGCCTTCTGCGTGGACAACCCCGCATCGCCAAGCTTCGAGGGCTACTTGAATAGCCGCATCTTCACGGCACTTCCATCGAGTGGCAACGCTGGCGACCTGGGCTCTGAGGGCGTGTGCTTCGTCCCCGCTGCGCAATCGCCGAACGGCTATCCGCTGGTACTTGTGGCGAACGAGGTCAGCGGCACGCTCTCAGTCTTCCAGGTGAACGCTATCTGCGACGCCATCGGCGACCTGAATGCCGATTGCATCGTCAACGGACTTGACCTTGCCCTGCTCCTGGCCACGTGGGGACCGTGCACGTCACCGTGCCCGGCCGATCTGGACGGAAACGGCTTCGTTGACGGATTGGACCTTGCCTTCCTTCTGGCTCGATGGGGCTGAACAATTCGAACAATGTCCGAACGGCAACTGCATCGGTTCTGAACGCGTTGCTCACAGAGGTGGCTTAGTTTGTGGTGTCTAGGAGGTTCGGTCTAAGGGGCAACGTGGCGTTCCAAACGTCCACGGGCATTCGTCTTCTGCTTCGCTTCCTTTCCCTTTCCCTTCTTTGGAGCCATCTCAATGCGTTACTCCCTTCTGTCGGCCCTCGTGGTCACGTCTGTCATTGTTCCCGCCGCGCACGCCGGCATCGTCATCACCGAGGTGATGAGTTCGAGCGGCACCGGTGGAACCCCCGACTGGTTTGAGGTCACCAACGACGGCAGCTCCGCCGTGAGCCTCACCGGCTGGAAGATGGACGATGGTTCCTTCAACATCGCCGCCGCAGTTGCCCTCAGCGGCATCAGCTCGATCGGCGCTGGTGAGTCGGTGATCTTCATCGAATCCGCAGCCGGCGCAGGCGTCGCCTCCTTCCGCACCTTCTGGGGCGGCCTGACCAACGTGCAGGTCGGCTACTACTCGGGCGGCGGGGTCAGCTTCAGCTCCGGCGGCGACGGCGTCTGCCTCTTCAACGACCTGAGCGTCAACGTGAACCAGGTCAGCTTCGGCGCCGCGACCACTGGTTCCAGCTTCTTCTGGGGCTGGGATGCGCAGGGTGCGATCGACCCGAACTATTCGGCTGTGGTGAGCACCGTCGGAACGATCGGCACGCAGGTCGGATTCGTGTCTGCGGATGCGTTGGGCAACATCGGCTCGCTCGGCACTGCGATCTTGGTCCCCGCCCCGGGCGTGGCCGCTTTCGCAAGTCTCGCGCTGGCGATCCGCAGCCGTCGTCGCGCCTGATGCCGACGCTGGTGTGATGTGACATCCGATCCCGCGGGTCGCGTAGGCGGCTCGCGGGATCGGTCTTTTTTGGCGTATTGGTGCGTGCTGTGCGGCGCCCCTGCGGCGGAGCGTTTGTGGTGGGTCAACCTGCGATCAGCCGTTTGAGTTCGTTGGCCAGCCACATTTGATCAGCCTCTGCTGGGCACAGCGGGTGTTCACGCAATCTGATCCTGCCGATGCCAGTTGGGGCTACGAATAGTTCATCAATGGTGCGCATCGCAGCCGCGATCACCGGGTCTTTGGAATATTGCAGCGCGAGAATCTTTGCCGCGCCATCCTCCGCCTCGGTGAGCATGGCGATGATTCGGTACAAGTCGAGCGCGTGATGGCGACCTTCGTCCTTGTTGGCGTCGTTGATCCGATCACGGAGCGCGCCCAGCTTCATCAGTGCGAACGGGAACGCCTGTGGAACCAGGACTTCGCTTGATCGATTTCCATCGCTGACAGAAAGGCGAATCGGTTCGTACTCCACGCCAATGGCGTCGTTAGCAGCGCGAGCGTGCAGGCCGGAAGTTCCGATTGGCTTAACGCGGATACTGTGCCGCTCGGTTTGACTTTCGAACTCTCCCAACGGTCCGACCATAAGGTCAATGATGACCTTTCGCCCACCAACATCTCGCGCGAACTTCATCCACTTGGCGTCCTCTTCTACGATGAACCCAAGTTGATCGAGTACTTGTCGTAGCCGGTCCATGTGCGCGGCATCTGCGACAATTTCAGCACGAAGGAACAAGTCGATGTCCTGCGTTGTTCTCGCCTGCGGCCACTTGGACTTTGGGAGAAGCGTCTTCAGCCCAGACTTCTCAAGATGTAGTTGCTTCAGGTAGAGGCCAAAGCCGCCGCCGATCATGAGATTGGCGCCACCGCCCAGCGCGGCATCAAGATCAAGCACCGTGATGGTTAGTGGATCTGCTGGCATCATGACCTCATTGCGTTGGCGGTCTCGCGAAGGATCACCGTGCGAATGTCGTTCGCCATTTCCTTGTCGCGCTTGTCGCCGGAGGCCAACTCAAGGTACGCCTGAACTGGCGACGCGTAGGTCATTCCTGCCTTATTTTTTCTGGCATCGAAGAAGGGGGTTCGGTCACTGGTCTCGATGATCGTGAGGTCAGCGAAGCGCTCTGTCTCTTGGAAGAGACTTCCGGCACGAGCACGAATGTCCTTGAGACTTCCGCAATACGCGGTCAATTCATCGGATCGCATGCCTGCGGCGTAGTGATCTTGAGAAGCGGTTCCGGTGAGCACTAGTCGCGGAGTCATTGAGCTCTCGTTGGCTTGCTTCAACAGCGCGCCGATTGGTCCGGTCACTTTCACGCGGATGCTTGCTCGAACGGACGGCGGCCGAAAGTTCTCGCGAAGTTTGTCAAGAAGGGCGGCAGGCTGGACGAGCGTAATCCGTGCATCTGCACGTTCAACCAGCACATCCTCCGCCATGCGCGCGAGTGCCTTGGAGACCGTTGACATTGCGACGGCGCCGCCACGCGCTGCGATCGCCGCCTGAATCTCGCTCACGCTTGCAAAGCGCGGCTGAGTAAGAAACGCGCGCGGGACGATAGAAGTGGCGGCGCGGTAGGCGTACTTGCTCGGCTGCGATTCCGGATATTTATTGGGCTGGCCCGAGCGACGCAGGAGGAGACGCCCTGGGACGGTCGCGATACCGTTCCCACAGAGATCGATGCCGGAGACTCCTTCGTCCGCGAGCCGATCGAGCCGGCGTTCATCGAGGTAGGGCACGATGATCATCGGCGGAAGCCCAGCGGCCTGGCTGTAGCGTCGGACTTGCAGCAGCGCTTCGTCAATCGCCTTCGGGGTGCTTCGGCTCTTGCACTCGGCGGCAAAGTCGTACGTCTGGTTTTCCCAGCGCAGGCGCACTCGAATGTCCGCATTGGGGCGGCCCTTGGTCTTCTTCCAAGGGGTCAGTTTCAGATTCACCTGGGCCCCCCACGGCGCACCAAGCGCTTCAAGGAGTGCGGGGATCTCGGCTTCGGTGATGGGTTCCTGAGAACGCATGTCGTTCCAGTATATTATAATTTTCCGGATCCGGAAAATAATATATATATGGAAATTAATACAGGTCGTTGGAATACTGGGCTGGCACTTGAATCATGGATCGCCTGAGCCGCCCCTCTCAAAGCACCCCCAAATAGCACATAAGCGAAGGCACAAACCTTCGGCTTCAAGCTTTAAGAGCGGGTGAAGGGGTGGTGAATGAAACACAACCCGGCGAAGCGTGCGCTTGGCCAGCTTGGGTGGTTGTGCGTGACTTGTTCAGAGAGGGCAGGCGCCCCAACCGTTGAGCAGTTCGCCGAGGTCTGCGCCATTGACTTGGCCGTCATGATTGATGTCGCCCGTACATCCCGTCGTCCCAGCGGGGCAAGACCCCCAAGCACTGAGCAGAATGCTGAGGTCTGCGCTATCGACTGTGCAATTGCCAGTCAGACTCGATGGGCACTGCGGGCATGCCGCTTCGAGTGCGATGGTGTGGGCGTTGCCCCCCGCGATGCTGGAGCATGGACCAAGATCCGCGGGCGTGTTGCACTGGCCGTAGTAGTTGTATCCCCAGCACCGGACGACGCCATCAGCGCATGCGCTCTGCTCGCCCGCAACAACGCCCGCCGCGAGAAACGCAGCGACAAGCCCCGTCCACACGAGGAGTGGACACGTCCGCCCGGTGTATTCAGTTGTCCTCATAGTTCTGAAGGTACCACCGTTCTCGCGGGATTCCAACAACAATCTCGTGCTCGGCGCGCCATCGACCCCCAAAAAGCGCAGAAGCCGAAGGCACTAACCTTCGGCTTCAAGCTTTAAGAGCGGGTGAAGGGACTCGAACCCTCGACGTCCACCTTGGCAAGGTGGCACTCTACCACTGAGTTACACCCGCAAAACCTCCGGTCGGGCGCGCAACCGGCTACTTCGAACTTCGCGCGCGCCCGAACTCGGAAAGAGAGATTGTAGTCACAGCCGACAGCGTGCGCAAGGGGTAACTGCAACTTGATAACACGGCGGACGTTGCCTACATCCCAGCCCAACGGGGCCGAACAGCATCGACACGACGCTTCATACGATCCCCCACATGCAAGCCCAAATGTACGCCGTTCGCAGCAGCGTCGCCACCATCATTCGCGCCTCCGCCATCACCGGCGCATGCCTCGCCGCAGCCTGCACCCCGAACGCAACCAACACCAAGAACACACCCAATGCAACGCCCGCGCCATCCACCGCGCTGGCATCCACGCCCACCCACATCGCCGTCCTCGCCGCCGAGACCGGACCCATGTCGCCCATCGGTCTCAGCGCCATGCGCGGCGCGCAATTGGCAATCACTGAACACAATCGCGCGGCCACACTCCGCTTCGACGCCGAGTGCATCGATACGCAGAGCTCCTCCCCGCGCGCCACGGAAATCGCCCGCGCCGCCGCCGCTCGTAACACCATTGGTATCGGCTTCACCGACAGTGACCCCGCGCTGGTTGCCATTCCTGAATTCACACGCATCGGTAAGCCCTTCGTGGTGATCGGCGCAACGGATCCCAAACTGCCCGGCCGCTGCGGCGCTGGCACATTCCTTGCATGCTTTGGCGACGACGCACAAGCCATCGCCGCCGCGGACTTTGGAGCGGCACACTTTGGGAAACGCGCACTGGTCATCTTTGACTCGCGCCATGAATACACACGCACCGTGGCAAGCTTCTTTCGCAGCCGATTTGGAAATGAAGTCGGCGGCAGCGCCGTTGCAGAATTTGACCTCAGTTTCACCCCCGCGCCCGCTATCGCGCCGCACCTGGTTGCGCCGGCCAACAACGCCGACTTCATCTTTGTTGCCTGCATGCCAGAAGACATCGCCGCAGTACTGAAGTCCGTTCGCTCTGCACTGCCAATAACGCCAATCATCGGCGGCGATTCGTTCGACTGCGATGCTGTACTCCGCACACCCACTGCCAATAGCCAAGCAAGCGCGAACGCCGCTTCCGCAACCGCCCCCACCAACCATGTGTGGTTCACCACCCACGCGTGGCTTGGCGCCGGCGCCTCGCCCGCCGCGCTTGCATTTGTTGCTGCGTATTCCGCCGCGTACGGAACCCCGCCAGTCAACGCGTTTGCGGCACTCGGTTACGACGCCGCCCGCCTTGCCATCGACGCACGCACGCGCGCCGGCAGTGATGATCCGAAAGCCATCGCCGCTGCACTGGCCGCCACCACTGACTTTCACGGCGTCACCGGCACGATCAGTTACGCGAACGGTCCCGTTCCAAAGAAGGACGTCTGGATGGTTTCAGTAACGAATGGCACACTGCAACTGGCGCGATAAAAATACTCACGCGCTCGCCAGACAGGCCGAGCGCGTGAGCGTGGGGGTTAAGAATTCGCTGACTGTGCGTTGGTGCCGAACGCGTCCATCACATCACTGGCATGCACCCCAGGCGCTCAGGAGCTGCCCAAGATCCGAGCCATTCACTACGCCGTTGCCGTCAAGGTCGCCAGGGCCAGAAAGTCCCCATGCGCTCAGGAGCAACCCAAGGTCCTCGCCACCCACCACGCCGTTCCGCGCGTTGATTGGGGCAATGTCCGCTGGGCACGCACCTGGGTAACTGTTCGGATCCGATGGATCAGTAGCCGCAATCACTTCATCGCGGTCGAGCGCGCCATCTCCGTCGCGATCAATACCCAATCGACGCGCCATGCCTGGAGGCACCAGCGTGTAAGTGACTTCATTGCCACTAGTGGCACCAGCAAGCAGGGCCGCGGCAGTGATAGTTTCGCCAGTCAGGTCGCTCACAAAGCTTCCGGATTGCAGCAGCCAACCGCGCGCCACGCCGTCACGATTACCCTTGGCAATCAAGCCAACTTGTGTGCTCTGGCTTGTTGCCAACGTAATGAGCTGCGTAATGCGCGCACTGTCATCACCACTTCCGCCCGCGTTGCGCGCGGTGACTTGCTGACCAGCGCCAGCATGCGTGTCCGTACCGAAACTCAACAGGAACGCTTCCACGTCACGCCGTTGCGTGGAGCCAGTGGCACCAGCAGGGAATCGGAAGCCAATGTTGAGAACATCCTGCAGCGTTGCTTCATCGCCACCGTGATCGAACCCGAAGCCGCGGTTGTTGACCAGCGAACTCTTGTTGGCGCCGACCTTTCGGTACGTGTCGCGCAGTGGCGAATTCTTGCGGTTCTGCGGCTCATTTGCCGGTGGCGGGGCAGGGATATCAACCTTCTGATTGGTGCCAGTGATCCCAGCGTGGCAATTGATGCACGTGAGTCCGGGAGGCGCGCCAAAGATCTGCGAGGTGTTAAAGATGGTCTGACCAGCAGTTGGATTACCCGTGCCGCCCGTACCGGTGACCACGCCACCAACGATCGGAATGGAAGTCTTCAGCGTGTTGTCAATGTTGCGGTTTGGGTTTGGTCCAAAGGTGAGCGATGCAACATAGTGCTCCATGCTGGCCATCTCTGTCACGGTGATTTCACTGTCACGCCCCTGCAGATGGACGTACGCCTCATTGAACTCAGCAAGATCATTCTTCTCGCCGCGCCAGTGGAACGGCTCGGTGCCGATGATTCCAAAGAGCGTCTGCGTCGTCATCGGTCCCTTCATCGGGTGCCAACTAATGCAGCCCGGTACTTGGCACGATTCATCAAAGAGCTGCACGGTGCCTTGGGTATTACCAATGTCCCACGCCACACGATCGCTCCGTGCATCCACATGGCACGATGCGCAGCTTGACTGCCCAAGGCCGGAGGTGAGATGCGTATCGAACAGGAACTTGCGCCCCTCCTTCACGGTGGCAGGCGTTGGATCATGGAACGCAATCCGTGCAATCTCAGAATTGGTGGCGGTGCTGACTGCAGACACCGATCCTTCAAATCGATTCAACACATAGAGCCGGCTGCCATCAGCATTCATGACAAGACCCGTTGGGCCTTCGCCAACATTGATGGTGGCAGTGCGCCCGCCGCCGGCGTCAAACCCAATCACATTGTTGGAACCAAGACCAGCAACCCACGCTGTGCCGTTTGGGCTGAATGCCACTCCGCGCGGATCACCAATCGACTGCAATCGATTGAGCACCGATGTGGTGGCGCTGGTGTATGTGAGGTGCGGATTCATATCAATCACCGTGCCCGGACCTGCGCCGCCAGCAAGGCGTGCAGCCACACACTTCACAAACACGCCGTTGACATTCTGCTCAAAGCGCAGTTCGTTGCGTGATTCCATGCCGATGGCAACCACATCGCCATTGGGCGCAGTGCCGATGCCGGCAACGATGGTCATGAGACCCTTCACGTAACTCACTGAGTTGGTCTGCGCGTTGATGACAGCAATGTCGTTGTCGTGCTGGTCCCACGTGACAAAGCTGGTCCAGTTGCGATTGTTTCCATCAAGCCACTGGTTGGTGGTGGTGTTCTTGCGAACGATTTGACCAACCCTTGGCGCAGTGCCGTTCGATGCAGCCTTCGCGGGGCTGAAGGTGGTGCCAGCATTCGGAGGCGGATTCACGCCGCCGTACGGACCACTTGCCAGACTCACCGTTGCGTGCGGCAACATGGTGGAGTGATTGCCCGATTCAAAGATGCCCAAGTAGACGGTATTGCCATCGGCACTCGCGGTGAGTGCGCGCGGTTGACTGCCGGCAATCGCCACCGTTGTCACGGTCGCTGGGCTTGCAGCATCAACCACCGCCAGTCGCTCGGCAAGTGACAGTGAAACGAACGCTTTCTGCGGAGTGCCCGCAAAGACCACGTCCGATGGCTCGTCGCCGATCAAGATGGTTCGGGTGACGCGCATGGTGGCAAGATCAACCACGCTGACGGAGTCAGAAATCTGATTGACAACCCACGCTTCCGTTGCACTGCGCGCGCGCACCGACACGGGGTCAAGACCAACCGGCACTGAGCCGCGCTTCACCGGCGAGCCGCCCACAACGTCGTACACCTCCAGGCGCGCATCGGCAGTATTCACGGCGAGCAGGACGAGTCCGTTTGGCGTGAGGTCGATGGGGTGCGATTGCGGTGATTCCCAGTTCACAAACGAGCCGCTCTGCGCAACAGCTGGCAGGGTGATGGCGAGTGCGGCGAGGGCGGCTGTGTGGAAAGTGCGCGTCATTGCAACCACCTGTTGCCCGACGCGGCGGCTCAGGGACAGCGCCGGCGAGAATTGTGGGTGGCCACCAGTGCGTCCCATTCCGGTCCGAACGCGGATTCGTAGTTCTTCCAGCGGCCGATCGAGGTTCGATTGATAGGGCGTCGGACTTGCTCATGGCTCAGGGTCAACACCGTGCGGGTGTTGTCCTCCGGGCGCAGCATGTCAGATTCTTGGGCAATTCCCAGGAACTTGGTCACCCGCTGCGCGTGTCCGTCGGGGTCTTCGATCAAGTCTTCGTACACAATGTCTTCGTGGCGAATCTTGAGTGCGGAGAGTGCTTCCATGGAGAGCGCGCGTTCGGCGGTCATGACCTCGCGGATGCCGCCAAGCGAACCGGTCCATCCAAAGTGCTTGGGGTTGAAGCTGGAGAGATACAAACTCACCGCCGTGTCGCGTGGATCACGGGTGATGTGCATGCAGCTTGCACCCGGAAGAATGGCGGCAACGGCAGGCAGCCAGCGCCATGTCTGCAGCGACTTGTCTACGAGCCACGCCTTGTCTGCAACGTCTGGCGTCCGCGCGCCGGAGATGTAGTTGTTCTGAAACATCACCGCATCTTCTGGACTCATGGTGCCAAGTCCGCGCGGCCATGCGCCCGCATGAACCAACGAATCTCCAAGCGCCATGATCCCTTCGTACTCGCCGATTCCAGCGACGCAGGAATGACGGTCAAGCATTTGCTCAAGGAGCGTTGTGCCACTGCGCGGCATTCCCACAATGAATGCAATGCCCTCCACTTGCGGAACGCGCGGGTTGAACCATGCCTTGCCATTGGCAAGTAGTTGCCGCTGCGCATGCACATCCGCGTGCATGTCGGAGAGGTTGAAGACGGGAGCCGTGTTCTCGTGGATGTACGTTGCCAACTCCCACGCGCGGCGATATTCGCCAGCAGAATCAAGCAACAGCACCGCTTCAAATCCGGCGTTGCGCCGCATGGACATTTCGCCTGGCTCGCGTGCGATTGCTTCAAACTCAGCAACTGCGCCTTCGCGGTCATCTTTCGCGCGCACGCGTGCCGACATGATCCGGCCGCGCACGTCAGTGAGCCACATGCCACCTTGCTCAACCAAGGCCTTCATTTCCGCGCGCTTTCCGGTGCGGTGCAGGATGTCTGCCAGGAAGATCGTTGCATCAAGCGCATTCGGCGCCTTGCGCGCAATCAACACGCGCAAGCGATCAATGGCCTTATCGCTGCGAGCGAGGTAGTGATCAACGATCGCCCACGCCATGCCAATGCGGTGGTCGCCAGTGATCATGCGCTCCGCGCGTTCGAGCGCTTCTTCTGCAACTCGCATGCGGTTCATGCCGATCGCGCAACGCGCAACGCCAAGCCAGGCCTCGCCGTCGCGCGGGTTGCGGCGCAACATGTCGCCCGCAAGATGCTTGGCATTCAGGAAGTCGCCGCGCTGCAGCAAGCGCTGAAGTTCTGCCCGTTGATTGACAGGAGGTGGCATGGAGTGGTGATGCTACTAGTGCCAGCCGCGCTGCCGCGCTGCCGCTCTGTGATTTGCGCGGTTAGTCCCACTCTGCGCCGAACGCCCACTCATAATTCTTCCAGCGCCCAATCGACGATCGGTTGATCGGCTTGCGCACCTGCTCATGGCTCAGAGTGAGCACGGTGCGCGCGTTTGATTCCGGCGCCAGGACGGTCTCTTCCATGGCCAATCCCATGCGCTTCAGGCACCGCTCCATGTGGCCGCGTGGGTCGGCAACCAACTCTTCATAGACGATGGATTCGTGCGGGATTCCGAGCGTGTGCAGGGCTTGCGGCACCAGCGCCCGCTCGGCGGCGATGATGCGGCGGATGTTCGCCAATGAACTGGTCCACCCGAAATTCTTCGGATGGAAATTGGAGAGGAACAGGCTGACCGCCGTGTCGCGCGGTTCGCGCATGATGTGGAAACACGCGGCGCCCGGCATGACGGCTGCGACAGCGGGCAACCAGTGCCAGGTATTGAGTGACTTGTCGAACATCCACTGCGTATTGCCGCGCCGCATGGAAGCGATGCCGGACAGGTAGTTCTGCTGCATGGCGAGTGCTTCATCAGTGGGCAGCATGGCCAGTCCGGTTGGCCATGCGCCAGCGGAGATGACTGCAGTACCAAGCGTGTTGATTCCGTCGTACTCACCGATACCGGTCACCGCGGAATGACGATCAAGCATCTGTTCAAGCAGGGTGGTGCCACTGCGGGGCATGCCAACAACCAGCGCAACACCATTCACTGCGGGCGCGCGCGGCGTGAACCATGGCTTTCCGCGGGCGAGCAGTGCGGATTGCGCGTTGGCATCGGCAATCACTCCATCAACATCAAACCGTTCGCCGGTGGTGGCATGCAGGTGTTCTGCAAGTGCGAAGGCTCGGCGGTACTCGCCGGCAGCGTCAAGCATGCGGACGGCGTCGAAGCCGGCGATACGGCGTGCCAGGGCAATCGCGTCGCTGCGTGCGAAGGTTTCCAGTCGCTCGGCAGTGCCGGTTGGGTCAGTCAGTGCGGTGACGCGCGCTGTAAATATCTGCGCGCGTGGGTCGGAAAGCCAGTGGCCGCCACTACTCACAAGGGTTTGCAGTTCTTGGCGACGCCCGGCGCGGTGAAGCACCTCTGCGAGGGCCATGGTGGCGTCCACCGTGTTCGGTGCTCCTTTGGCGATCAGGCCGCGCAGGCGGTCAATGGCAGCATCGCTCCGGCCGAGCCGGTGATCAATGATGGCGCGCAGCAGGGCAAGATCGTGCGACGCCCCGTTGAGGCGTATGGCGCGTTCAATTGCCTCATCCGCTACGGTGAGGCGCCCTAAGGCGAAGGCTGCCCGCGCTTGGGCGTGCCACGCCCGCAGATCTCTGGGATTTCGGCGCAGGCTGATTTGGGTTCTCTGGAGCACTTCCCCGAAGGCCCTGCGTGCCAGCAACGCATCTAAATCAGGGATTTCAGGGGATGCTGGCATCGGCAGGGGGACTTTACCCTGAGGGGAATCAAATATTCACACATTTCATTTGCAACTCATGGAATCGAGGGCACTGTTGTTTCAGATCAGTCGGGCTTCCCTCCCCTGATCGGAATTGTTCCCTGCTCTTTGTTCCCTTCCCGTTTCCCTTATTTCAGGATTTACAACATGAAGACTTTCATCGCCTCCGGCATTGCCGCTGCTGCCCTCGTTTCAGCTGCTTCAGCTGACGTGACCATCTCGTTCACCAATCAGACATGGACTGGCTTCAACTTTACCGAAGCCTTCGCAGCAGGCAGCCTCAGGGGCGTCCTGACCGGCGTTTCTGTCAATGCGACGCTCGATGCTTCGGTCGCTTCGGCCTACGCTGACGACCTCTGCGTCTACATGGACGCATCGCCACTCAGCACTGGTGGACTGCTGCAGGTTGGTGGTTACAGCAACCTCGGCGCTACGCAGCGCTACTCCTGGCCAAACGGCGCCGATAGCGCACCGGGAACACCGGTGTTTGGCACGGTGACTTTGACCACCGCCATCGACATGGATCGCAACCCCCTCCAGTCCATCTGGGTCGGTAACGGCTACGGTGCTGCTGGAAATTTGGGCATCTGGACCGGCACCATCACGCTGATCGGCGTGACTCCTGCTCCGGGCGCAGTGGCGCTCTTGGGACTCGCTGGCCTCACCGGCCGTCGTCGTCGCGCCTAAAGCGCACTGACGATCTGAGATACGAATGACACCAGGGCGATCCGTACGGGTCGCCCTGGTTCTTTTTTCAGCGGCACCGCAGGTGCACTCGTATCCTGCACCCATGAGCGCCGGCACCATCGCTGAGATCGAGCAACTGCTGAACGCCGGGCAGGCGGCGGATGCCCTGCGCTCGGCGGAGCGTCTGTGTGCAAAGTCGCGGCGTCATGTGCTTGCATGGCTCTGCGCGGCTCAGGCGCACACCATGCTGGGAAACGTGAACGCTGCGGACCGTGCGATTGAAACTGCCTTTGCACTTGCTCCCACGGACGACCGCGTGAGACTCATCGGTGGTCGGGTGGATCAGCAACTCGGGCGCATGGATCGATCGGCTGAACGCCTTCGTGCCGTCGCCCGTGGTCGCAGTCCAGACGCGCGCGAGGCGTGGATGGCGCTGTGCGACACGCTGTACATCGCGAACCGCATCCAAGAATTGCGCGATGAAGTGGCGCGCCCAGTTTCGTGGTCCGATGATCTGCGTTACGCGTTCCACGCTGCGCGCGCCCATGCCTCCGCCGACCCGGAACGCTCGCTCGCAACGTTCATGCAGGTGGCTACCGAAGCGCGTTGGCCAGCCATACGCCGCGTGGCTGGCTTTGATGCCGTGCGCATGCTTGACAAGGCGGGTCGTTATCAAGAGGCGTTTGCAATGGCGCAGCGCGTGCATGCGGATACGGGCGCGCCATTTGATCTTGAGGGCGTGCTCGGTCCACTCCGCATGCAGCGCGAGTTACTTGCCAAGGGCGGTCGTTGGTTCGAGCCGCAGGCTGATCGGGTGGAGGATCTTGCCATGGTGATCGCTATGCCTCGGAGCGGCACCACGCTCTTAGAGCAAATGCTCGACCGACATCCTGCGATCAGTGGCATCGGCGAGTACGAAGGGACGCGCCTGCTTGGCGACGCATTGAAATCTGCCGGGCGCGATGGCAAGGCCCTCGCTCGGCTCACCCGCGTAGAGGCGAATGATTTGCAGCGCGAGTTTCTCAGTGACGCACGTCGACGCAAGCGTCCCGGCGCATCGTGGATGTTCGACAAGAACCTGCGCGGATGGCGACATCTTCC
>Ga0247837_1000891_pt1 | contig 64327 bp, 41 predicted proteins | sample LaCtaG_2_FD_187115 | JGI IMG/M metagenome (GOLD analysis project Ga0247837, IMG submission 187115) | Freshwater microbial communities from meromictic Lake La Cruz, Castile-La Mancha, Spain - LaCruzMarch2015_14.5m | ecosystem: Environmental > Aquatic > Freshwater > Lake | place: Spain: Castile-La... | reverse complement strand
GGAAACCGAAAATCACTCGCACGGTGGAGAAACTCGCCAGAGCGGTTGACCGCCGCTCGCTGCGGGAAATGCAGAATCTTCTTTTCAAGATCAAACGCGATTACCGCGCTGCCCACAAACGCTACTCGCAAACTCACGGATTCCATTCCTATGCCAATCGAAGCACCCAATCACACGTCCAACGGGAACAAGGCCACAAACTCTGACTTCGTTGTCTGCCAGAGTTTTGTTTTTCGGCCTTCCAACGTGGACGCGTTCTCGCATCAGACATACGGGGACGGTTCCGCCATCACGACGGTCAACTTCAAATCCTACACCCAGAGCATTCCCGATGCGGATCGGAAGCTGTTCGACTTCCTGACTTTAAAGCTCAACCCAAAACCGACCGATGAAAATCATTGATGGCCTCATTTGCATCGCCTGTATCGCTGGCGCTTTGGTGGGATACTTTCTGCTCGCCCCGTCGATCTCGTTCGCGGTCATTGCCCTTTGCTCGGTGTTCGCCACCTGGAGTTTGATGGCAGCGGATAATGCCGGACAAAATGTTCTCCGGCTCGGCGGACTCTCATGGACGATGGAGGATTTCGTTCGCGGTTGGCTCATCACCGGGCGCACCGGATCGGGCAAAACCCAGTGCGCGATCAATGCGATCACGTTTCAGATTTTCCAGAACGTCAAAAACTGGGGCGGGATTTGTCTGGATCAAAAAGGCCTCTACTGGGAGATCCTGACCAAAATGGCCGCGCACTTCGGACGTGGGCACGATCTCGTTTTGCTTCAAACCCGGCCCCCAGGAGAAGATGCTCTTTGGCGTCCGCCTCACACGATCAACATCACCGGCAACCCGAATGTCCCGGCATCAACATATGCGAAGGTCATCGTGGACACGGCGGTTTCGCTGACTGGAGGACGTGGAGGCAATCCGTTTTTTCCAACAAAGGCGCAGCTCGCCATTCAGACGGGTTTTGAAATCCTCCGACATATCGAGGCATTCGTGACTATTCCGAATATTCACCGGCTTTTGCTGAACGCGGAGGATGGAAACGCAACGATTGAACTCTTGATGAACAAGGGTGACCAGCGATCACGCGAGCTTGTCGGTGCGTTTCGCAGTTACCTAGACCAGCCTGTCGAACAACTCGGCGGGGTTCAGGGCACGCTCAGCACGTATCTGGAGTTCTTCCTGAATCCAGAAATCTCCGAGGTCTTTTGCGCGAACGAGCCGACATTCTCCATTTCGGAGATCGACGCAGGAAAAATCGTCTGTCTCGCCATGCCGCAGAAATTCCAGAGCGAGCGGTTGTATATCAACACGATCCTGAAGCTCTCGTATTACTTCCATGCTCTGAGCCGGTTCGACAAACCCGCCGAGGAACGAGGGAAGGACAATCTCATCATCCTCTTTGCGGACGAAGGTCAGGAGATTATCACGGGCGCTGAATCCGCTTTTGCGGATCACCGGGCCGTTGGTGTCATCCGGGAGGCACGGGCCACCATCGTTCTCGCCACTCAGGCGTACACCTCCCTTCACGGGGCTCTCGATAAACGTTACGCCGATGTCCTCATGCTCAATTTGAGCAATGAGTTGATTTTTACTGTAGCGAATCACGATTCGGCGATGCTCGCCTCGAAAAATATCGGCGAACGGGAGGTCACCGAAAAGTCCTGGGGATTCTCGGCCGGCCGGAAATCCTACAATTTCCAACGGAAGATCAAACCCTTCCTTGAGGCGTATCAGTTGCGGAAGCTTCCAAAGTTCACCGCCGTCATCCGGCATTGTGAAAAGCCATTCCGCAAAAAGATGATTCCCCCGATCAATCCAGACGGAACCTATCCGAACTGGTTCACGAGTTTTCGCCCCGATTACGCCATCCGACAATGGATGCGAGGTATCAAAACAATCCCCGTCAACACTCCATGAATATCGAGATCGAAAAACTCACAGGCCTTGAATCCCATCTTCGTTCCAAAATTCTAGGCCAGGATCACGCCATTTCCCGCGTGTGTTCGGTGCTGGAGCGCGGCCAACTTGGCTTGCAGCCCGAAGGCAAGCCGCTCGGATCGTTCCTTTTTCTCGGACCAACCGGGGTGGGGAAGACAGAACTGACACTGGAATTCTTTCGCTACCTTTTCGGCAAGGATGCCGTGTTCCGGTTCGACATGTCCGAATTCCTCCACCTCGACAACGTCAAGCTGTTCATGGGCGACGAGAACGGCAGCTCCGGTCGCCTGGGAAAGATCCTTTCCGAGCACCGGCAAGGCGTCCTTCTGTTCGATGAGATTGAAAAGGCCCATCGCCTGATCTGGGATCTTTTCCTGCAAATGCTCGATGCCGCCCGGATCACCCTCGCCAATCACCAGACCTACGACCTGTCCGGATTCTACATCGTCTGCACCAGCAACATCGGTTCCCAGCAACTTCTTCGTCCAACCCGCCTCCCCTTCGCGACATTGGAGCGAGCCGTCCTTTCGGAACTCCACCGCGTTTTCCGACCCGAGTTGGTTGGCCGGTTCGACGAAAAGATCGTCTTCAAACCCCTGTGCCCCGATACCCAGCGACAGATTGGCCGACTCGCGATTGATGAGGAACTTGCCCGACTGCGCCAGAAGGGATTCGATCTATCCGTTTCCGAGGATGCCTTCGAGTTTCTCGTCCGGCGTGGCATCCACAAAACCCTCGGTGCCCGCCCGATGAAAAAAACCGTGCAGAAATTTCTGGGCGATGCCATTCTGGAAGCCGTCAAAACTGCGGAGACACCCTGTGGAGCGCTTGTGGTTTCTCTGGACAATGACAGTCTCAGCTTTTCTTCAAAAAATATTCAGGCTTGAACCGGATAAAACGCCCTTGGGGATCGTGAGGGCTGCTCGCTACGATGAAGATATTTCCAGCTACCACCAGCCGTTGGAGCCGATCTCCTGTCGCACGCGGGGTGAGTTCCGATCTGGGCGGTAACTCCTTCGTTCAACCCGACTCCCACTCGCGACGTTGCAACGCGCCGCTCTCTCAGAACTGAACGGCGTTTTCCTACCCGAGTTGGTCGGACGCTTCGACGAAAAAATCGTCTTCAAACTTTCCTAATCTGATATCCAGCGAAAGGTTGAACTTCAGGTTGAGACTGAAACGGCTTTCCCCCTTACCGAAATGGGGAGCCGTTTCGGAAATTCTCCCTTTTGAGTTTAGCCGACTCACGATGTGTCTTTATGTGCTGGCTCTCGGGGCAGGCCCAGTGCTGGCGCGGACGAGAAGTTCTCCGCCACGAATCGTGCGCGGCTTCAGGTGGTCTCCCGAGTTTTCCTGGATTCTTTGGTGGACAATCGATGCGGCTTCCTCGCCGATGACTTCGTAGGGCAGGCTGATCACCGTGAGGGCTGGGTTGGAGTAGGCACAGAAACGGGAATCATCGAAGGAGAGCACGGAAATATCCTGCGGGACGCGAAGTCCGCGTGTGGTCAGTTGATGGATGGTGGCGACGCCTTCCTCATCGCTCATGGTCATGAAGGCGGTGGGAGGTTGGGGGCGTCCGAGAAGGGCATGAACCGCCCGGGTTGCGAAGTCGAAGGCATCTGTGGGAGGCACCCCGCAGTCCTGCGGAGACATGACCTGGCAGTCGCGATCCGGTCGGCCGGCAGATTTCATGGCTCGGTGGTAACCGGCCCGGCGCTCCACTCCGAGGTCAAACCCGGTCAGGCTGTCGAGAAACGCGATCCGCCGGTGTCCCATTTGGAGCAGGTGCTGGGTGGCGCGCTCCGCCATTCCGGACGCATCGGCCAGAATCGTCCACGGACGCGCTTCGGGAGGCGCGGTCATCACGCAGCAGTAGGGGAAATTCTGCTGGTTGAGGGATTTGAAATAGCCGCTTTGTCGGCTGGTGTTCAGGAATACCGCTCCGTTGGCACCGCGGCGGCCAAGGACACGCACAAGATTGCAGGACTCAAGGCGCTCGAGTTCTTCCCCGAACAAGGACAATTCAATCTCGTTGGTGCTGCAATAACGCCAAACCCCGTCGAGCACGGAGTCCACATAGGCCGAGAAGAGGCTCCGCTGTTTCGGACGCGTTTCGATCACCACACAAATATTCGTCAGACGTGACTCGAAGTTGCGAAGTTTGAACCCCAGTTCCTCGGCCCGTTTTCGAATGGAGGTGCGGGTTGCTATGCCGATCTCCGGACGGTTGCGCAGCGCGCGACTGACCGTGCCGGGTGTAACATTGAATTCCTTTGCCAGCGTGTAAATCGAGACGCTTTGCTTTTTGCGCACCTCGCGCTTGTGAGTCATAACGGATCCACTATCCTGAGTTGTGGTTGCCATGGCAATGCCAATGTTGCATGCTGTCGCGCGCAACATATCGCGCAGCCCAAGGGAGTGTCCTGACCTGTAACCATTTTCCAGCAATGAATGCCAACCGAATTCCGCCTACCGTCTTCAACTCCGTCTTCACGCAAGCCCGATGGATTAGTCACCCTGATCGTTGCCTCGTTGACTGGCGGCAGCCTACGCATCCGGCCCCCTTGCTCCGCCGTGAGTTCACGCTTGCCGCTCCGGTTCGCGGAGCCCGCCTGCGCATCTGCGGGCTGGGCTACTACGAGCTGCGCCTGAACGGAACCAAGGTGGGCGACCATGTGCTCGACCCGATCCCCACCCAATACGACCGCCGAGTCCGCTACGTCGAATACGAGGTTGCCGATCTGCTGACCGAGGGGGCGAATGCCCTCGGCGTCCTCCTCGGCAACGGATGGTACAATCCCCAGACCGCCGAGGTCTGGCATTTTGACAAGGCCGCCTGGCGGGATTACCCCAAGCTTCTGCTTGAGCTCGTCGTGACCTTGGCCAGCGGCGAATCCGTCACCCTTGCCTCCGGTCCGGAGTGGAAGATCGGCGACGGCCCCGTTCGTTTCGACGCCCTGCGTAACGGCGAGACCTACGATGCCCGCGAGGAGCGGCCCGGCTGGGACCGGGCGGGCTACGACGACTCGGCCTGGAAAGCGGCCCGTATTGTCCCCGGGCCCGGCGGGCTCCTGGAGCCGCAGCTCTCTCCGCCCTGCAAAGTGACCGATACCCTCGCGCCCGTATCCGTCAATGTGATACGGCCCGGGGTCGCAGTGTTCGACCTCGGCGTCAACATCGCAGGTTGGGCACAGCTTCGGCTGGCCGCTCCCGCCGGCACCGAAATCGTGCTTCGCCACGGAGAGCGTCTGCAGGCGAGCGGGGAGGTTGATCAGGCGCACATCGGCACCTTCATCCACGGCGGCGACTGCCAGACCGACCGCTACATCTGCAAGGGTGGCGGCGAAACCGAAATCTGGGAGCCCCGTTTCACATACCACGGCTTCCAATACGTCCAAGTCGAGGGCTTCCCTGGAGAGGCCACACCAGAGATGATCCGGGGCCGGGTGGTGCACACTGCCTTCGATCCGGCCGGCTCCTTCGAGTGCTCGCACCCCGACCTCAACCGCCTGCAGGAATGCACCCGCGGCGCCTTCCTCGGGAATTTCGTCGGCATCCCCACCGACTGCCCCCACCGAGAGAAGAATGGCTGGACGGGCGATGCGCAGCTCGCCGCCGAGACCGGTCTGTTCAACTTCGACGTGGCCTCGAGCTACCGCCAGTGGCTGGAAACCCTGGCCGACCTCCAGCGTCCGAACGGGCAGATCCCCTCCATCGCCCCCTCTCCCGGCTGGGGCTACAACTGGGGCAGCGGCCCGGCTTGGGACGCCGCCCTCGTCCTTATCCCGGGATACATTCACCTCTACACCGGCGACGACGGGGCCATCCGCGACCAGTATGACGCCATCCGCCGCTACCTTGACTTCTGCGCCGGTATGGCAGAGGGACACATTCTCGACTTCGGGCTGGGCGACTGGTGCGCTGCCCGTCCCGAAAACATGCCTGCGGCCGCCCTCACTTCGACCGCCTATTACCATGTCTTCGCCCGGGAAACAGCCCGCTACGCCTGCCTCCTTGGCCGCGACGACGAGTCCGCAGCTTACCAAAATCTGGCAGCCGAAATCAGCAGGGCTTTTCAGAAGAACTTCCACCAAGGCAGGGGACTTTACGACAATGGTTCCCCCACGGCCCAGGCTTGCGCCCTCTACCAGGGACTGGTTCCGGAGGCCCTGCGCTCCCCGGCCACCGAACGGCTGGTCGAGGCCGTCGAAGCGTGTGGCGTGAGATCAGACTTCGGCATTCTCGGGGCCAAGTATGTGCCCCGCGCGCTCGCCGACAACGGGCGGCTCGACCTCGCCTGGCGGCTCCTCACCCAGCCCGACTATCCCGGCTGGGTTCACTGGCTGCGCCAGGGTGCCACTACTCTCTGGGAAAGCTGGGACGATGTGAACAGCCGCAACCACATCATGTTCGGCGACCTCAGCGCCTGGGCCTTCCATTACCTTGCAGGCATCCGCCCCGATCCGGAACAGCCGGGATTCAAGCACGTCCTGCTGAAACCCCACTTCCCCGAGGGCCTCGATCACGTCCGCGCCACCCATCACTCGCCACAAGGCCCGGTCAAAGTCCATTGGCAGCGGGAGCCGGACGGCATCCGCCTGGAACTCGAACTACCCGCGTCAACCACCGCCACCCTTGCCCCGCCGAAAGGTGCCGCGCAAACGCTTCCCGCCGGGCGGCATGTGGTGAACCTGGAACTGCACGCGGCGTCGTGATTCTCCGGAAGTTCGCCCAGCCGGGACAATGAGGGCGTTTCTCTGTTTGTATTTTATGATCTGACAAAACTGTATTGTCGTAAAAATCGCATTTATTCTTTTAAAAGAGACACTTTTGGAGGTTTTGAAGGAACCTATTCATCCGGTTCCGCCGCAGCCAGTGGGAGTGCGATTTCGTCTATGAGAATACAGCCCTCCAAGCGTGCCTTGAGCTGACCTCCGAAAACCGCGAGCGCGAGACACGCGGATTGCTGGAAGCCATCCGCCGCTCCAATGGCCGCCTGAGCGAGGCCATTATCCTGACCCGGGACCAGGACGACCGATTGGAAGTGGACGGCCAAAGGATCCGCATCCTTCCGGCTTGGAAGTGGCTTTGAGGAAGAATGCGGACCCATAGGCGCTCGTCGGAGTCAGTTTGCCGACACCTTGCCGCCGTCCGAATGGTTCAGCTTGAGGAAGGCCATGCAGGTTTCCCCGTCGCCAGTGAAGGACCCCAGATAGATGAGGTCGCCGCTCTTGGCGGCGACGGTGGTCGTGATGTTTCCTCCACCATAATCAATGAAGAGGGGACCCGAGATCTGGCCGCCCTCCGATACCAAGCCGGAATCCAGTCTGTTTTCGCCCTGGCTGGCAGAGGCCCTTTCCCCGTTGGCCGATGTGACCGAGATGGTTCCCTCGCTTCGGGCCTTGCCAGCGGCCGCGAGTTTTTGAAGTTCCGCCAGCGAAACGCCCGAAACGTCGCCGACTTTGGATTTTGCAGCAAGCGCGAGCGCCTCCTGGTTGGGAACCGTCATGAGGATCACCTCGGCGGTGATGGTTTCTGCCTGCAGGGTAAGTGCTGCGAGAAGCAGTGTGGCGAATGAGGTGAGGATGGTTTTCATGGTTTGTATCTGTTTTTGTGTTTTTTTGTTTGGTTGTGGGAGAGTCTTTAAAACAGGGTCGTGGCCGGGCGGGCTGCCATTCAGATTGTGGCAGATGTGCGACTTGCGATGGCAGCCTGGACCTCCCTCACCCGGTTTTCGGTGAGCGGGTAGAGCCAGACGAAAAGAATGCCGAGCGCGGCCATGGCGGCGGGCACTGACATGTAAAGCAGGCGCAGGCGGTCCACCACGCCGGGCAACTGAGCGGCCTCGCGCGCTGCATCATAGCCTGCGAGATTGAGCATGTAGCCACTCAGGATCATGGTCAGGGCGATGCTGAGTTTGATCGACCAGGCAAAGGCCGCGCTGAACATCCCTTCGCGGCGCAGACCGGTCTGGAGTTCGTCCACGTCGCAGATGTCGGCGATCATCGAGGGGCCGACGATCCACAGGCAGGCCAGCCCGGGACTGATCAAGGCCAGGGTGAGCCCTTGCAGATACGGTGCCTGCGGGGTGTAGGTCCACCAACTGATGCCAAAGCCGACAATGACCAGACTCAGGCCGGAGATGAGGGTCGGGCGCTTGCCGATCCGGTGCGCGACAGTGGCGACCGCCGGCGTGATGGCGAGGCCCACGAGTTGGAACACCGCGTTCATGGCGAAATTGAGCCCGGAGACCGCCTCCTTGTCGCCTCCGAAAACGTGCACGATATTGATGTAGAGCGCGAACGCGTTCACCGCGAAGACGCCGAAAATCGTGCAGACCGTGAAACCGATCACGCAGAGGAATGCGCGGTTGCGGAACGTGCTGATGATGGCCCGGACAAACGGGATGCGTTCCCGCCCTGCCGATGCGTCGGGAGATTCCCGGACCAATAGCGCCGGCAGCATGCCGAAGACCGCAATAAGAACCCCGAAAATCAGACCGACCCACCGAACACCCTCGACTTCGTCCGTTCCGAGTCGCAGGGAAAGCCACCAGAGCGCACCAAGGAAAATACCCCCGAAGGCCTGGAAAAAATTCTTCCACGCCTGCACGTTGGTCCGCCCGTGGTAGTCCCCGCTCAGCTCAAGCCCCAAGGCACCCCACGGCACGGTGAAGATCGCATAGGCCGAGTAGTAGAGAATCGACATCCCAAGAAAATACCACCCGATGACAGCAACCCCGGCCGATGCCGGCGGCATCCACATGAGAGCAAAAAACAGGCCCGACAGCAGCGCACCGAAGAAGATAAAGGGCCGACGGCGTCCCCATCTTGTGCGGGTGTTGTCGGAAAGATTCCCCACGAACACATCGGCAATCGCATCCCAGAGCCGGGGAATCCCCATGGCCCAACCCAGAAAAGCCGGGTCCACCTTCAGCGCGACGTTGTAGATCGGAAAGGCGAGGTAGCTGAACGCGTTGGCCATGAACACATCGGCAAACGCGCCGCTCGCCCAAGCCGCTTTGCGCTTCCGCGTGAGCGGTGGGGCTGGCTCTTGGAGGTTGGAGGGGGGAAGGGAGGCAGCCATATCGGCTGAGCGGAATTTGTGTTATGGCTGGCCCGGCAGGCAGGGGCCATCGGCGAGACACCGCTCCACCAGTTGGGAGATGGAGGTGGTCGCGAGGCAGATCGAGCTGTCGGCCGCTCCGTAGTAGATCAAGAGTTCGTCCTCGGTGCGGCCCGGGATCGCCGCCGTGGGGAAGACAACCTGCGGCACATTGCCGCGAAACTCGTAGTCCTCCTCCGGCCACATCAGGCAGGCCCGCATTTTCCCAATGACCTTCGAGGGATCCTCCAGGTCCAGAAGCATGACACCCATGTTATACATGATGCCGTTCATGTGCTCCCGGCAGGCATGGTAGATGACGAGCCAGCCCGCTTCCGTTTTGACCGGCGGGGCGCCCGGCCCCAGCTTCAGGCTTTCCCAGTAGCGGGTTCCTTTCTGCAGAACGAGCTGGGTTTTTCCCCAGAAAAGGAGGTCCGGGGAATACGACAAATAAATGTCGCCGCCTGTTGTGCCCTCCCCGTTCGGACGCTCCAACCGCGCATACATCCCCCCGATTTTCTCCGAAAAAATGACGCAGTTCCGGTGGTCGATCCCGGTGATGAAGCCGAGGTCCTCGAACGCCTCGAACTCCCGCGTGCGAAGGAGTCGGATCCGCCCGCCCAAGCCAGAGGAGACATTGTAGGTGATGTAGTGCCAGCCATCCAGAGTCGTGATCCGCGTGTCAAAAATGCCGTCTTTGCGCCCCCGGTAGGGATACTCGTCGGGCGGATGGGCGATCGATTCGGCGGCAATTTCGAAATGCACCCCGTCCCTGCTCCGCGCCATCAGGAAATGAGGAGCCCACTCCGCATCCCAGCAATTGAGCACCATCACCACCTCACCACCCACTCGCACCGCTCCGCTGTTGAAACAACACTGTCCGGGAAACGGCAGATCCGCTGCCGTGATGACCGGATTGTGTGCGCTGCGGGAAATCAGATGACCCGTCTCCGCCGCCTCCGGAGTCAGGGACGTTTTGACGGAAGGAAAGTTGGCAGCAAGAGTCGTCATGTTGTTTGAGGCAATATTGTGCAATAAATAGTTGATGCCATGGCGATGTCAACGGAATAGAAAAATTAATCGTAAAAGCAATGGTATTGACAATCAGGCCATCAGGTGCGGTATTGTGGCATAATGTTGTGCCCTCCTAAGATCTTTCGCCTTGGCATGGGTCGGTGTGCCCTTCTGGGAGCTTTGCTGCTCGCCCCGGCAGTTGGCCATTCCCAAGGGCTGAAGTCCGAAGGCGGCCGGTTTTTCCTGGATGGAAGGCCCTACCGGGGGGTGGGCATCAACTACTACGATCTTTTCACCCGGATATCGGCCAAGCCTTCGGAGGAATCCACGCTGGAAGGTTTGCGACGGTTGGCAGAGGCGGGGATTCCCTTTGTGCGGTTCAATGCCGGGGGCTTCACCGAAAAGGACTGGCAGCGTTACGTGGACGATCCGGAAGGTTTTCTTGAACCCTTCGACCGGGTGGTCCGGACGGCGGAGGAAGCGGGAATCGGGCTGGTTCCATCATTGTTCTGGAATCCGATTTTGCAGAAAACGGTCGGCGAACGCCGGGAGGCATGGGGCGATCCCGACAGCCAGACCATCGCATTGATGCGCCGGTATATTGCGGATGTGGTGGGTCGTTACAAGGATTCCCCGGCGATCTGGGGTTGGGAACTGGGCAATGAATGGAATTTGTATTCCGACCTCCCGAACGCCGCCGAGTTTCGCAAGGAGGGAGAGGACCAGCGTGACGACCTCCAGTCGTGGCAGGTGGCTGTGGCGATACGGGAATTTGCGGCCGCCGTGCGCAAGCTGGACACCCGCCGACCGCTCATCACCGGCCATTCCCACCCCCGCGCCTCCGCCTGGCACAATACCGCAGAGCGGAGTTGGAAGCCCGACTCCTTCGAGCAATGGAGGGAAGTCATCCTGCGGGACAACACCGATGCGATGGATACCATCGGAATCCACATTTATGGAGACACGGAGGCGCCGGAGACCGGCGGGAGGTGGAGTTCCGATTGGGCGGACTACCTGCGCAAGCTCCGTGCGTTGGCCGACGAGAAAAAGCTGCCGGTGTTCATCGGTGAGTTCGGGCTGGCTGAGGGCGGCAAAAGAAACCCCGACCAAGTGAAGGAGCGCTTCCGCGAAATCCTCCAGGCCATGGAAGACGCCCGCGTGGACGTGGCAGCCGCATGGGTGTATGATCTCGGCAACCAAGAGGGCACATGGAATATCACTTTCGAAAACGACCGAGCCTACATGCTGGAGGACGTGATTGCCGCCAACAAGCGCTGGAAGCAAAACCCGTGATATAGAATGTCTGCGCTCCCCCCAGTTTCCCCCCTACGGGCCAAGAGCGCGACTCTGCTCCGGGGCACCTCCCATGCCTTTTCGCTCATCGAGTTGCTGGCCGTCATCGGCATCGTAGCTCTCCTGGCGGTGGCCGTGGGGCCGGTGATCACGGGGATCATGTCGGGCCAGGGTCTCTCCTCGGCCGCCTATGGCATCTCGGACACGCTCGGCCATGCCCGCGCTTATGCGGTGGCACACAATACCTACGTGTGGGTGGGGATCGACGAGGTGGACCAGGCGGTCTCCCCATCGGCCAGCCCGCAGACGGATGGTGTGGGACGCGTCGCGCTCTCGGTCATTGCCTCCCGGGACGGCACGCGCATTTACGATCCGGGCGGCGATATTTCCTCGGATTGGACGGCCAAGACCGCAGATGGCAGCCGGTTGTCGCAAATCAGCAAGCTTCTCCGCTTCGACCATGTTCATCTGGACGGGAGCCTGGAACCCGGGGCTTCCGGCGGGGGAATGGAGCGGCCACCGGTCGAGTCGGAATATCGCGTTAGCATGTCGGCCCCACCATCAGCCGTCACGTTCCGTTATCCGCTTCCCGCCGCCACCGGATCGGCCCGCCACACGTTTGAGCATGTCATTGAATTCGACCCGCAGGGTTCGGCCAGGCTTTTTGTGGGAGGAGAGCCCAAGCTGGCCCGGCAGATCGAAGTCGGGATGCGCCCGACCAAGGGCAACACCTTGGTGGCAGGCGAAGTCAATCAGGCCGCCGTTCAGGTGGACGGACTGACCGGTGCAACAGCCATCTATCGACCATGAGAGCGTCGGGTTTCAGACTTTCCCCAAGGTGTCGATTCTTGTCGGCATTTTCACTGGTTGAGGTGGTCCTGGCCATCGGTGTCATCGCGTTCGCACTGTTGGCCGTGTTTGCGCTGCTTCCCGTCGGACTCAATACCAACAGCGATTCCATCCGGCAAACGGAAGCCGCCCACTTGGTGTCCATGGTTGAAGCCGACATCCGGGCGACGCCGAAAGGCAACGACGCGGACGGCAACCCGGTTTCGTCCTCGGAAGGTTCGCCTCAGTTCGGCGTCCGATTCTCGCCATCGATCCCATCCTCCAGTGAAATCTTCCTGAACGAGGATGGGAACCGATCCGATGAGTCAGGCACCTTGTTGACGGCTCAAAATGCGAAGTATCGTGTCACCCTCGAGTTCCATGGAAATTCGGGAGGCTACCAAGCGACCCCATTGCGCATTCTGGTCACATGGCCTGCCCCGATGCCGCCCGGAGAGGCAACCGGACGTTTCGAGGTTGTCACGGCGCTCGATAGAAATTGATGTGAAAACCCGACTCTCCAACACCATGGTTTGCAAGGATGCGTTTGCCCGATCCTCCCGCCCGAAGGCATTCAGCCTTGTCGAAGTGCTCGTCGCCATGGCGGTGGTCGCGCTTCTCCTCGGAATTCTTGCCCAGATGATCGGCAGCGCGAGCGACTTGACCACATCCGGACAGAAAAGAATGGATGCGGAAGGAGCCGGCCGGCAGGCGTTGGGTATTCTGGCGAACGATATGACAAAAATGGTCCGGCGTCCGCAGGCCGATCTCGATGTCGTGTTTGCCAAGCGGCAGGGAAATGACCGGCTCTTTTTCTATGCCGAAGCACCCGGATTCCTCTCGACAAGCGATCCGGGCCAGCAAAGTCCCGTCTCCCTTGTCGGATACCGGGTTGGCCCGGATTGGAAACTCGAACGCCTTGGCAAAGGACTGCGGTGGTCCGGGCCGGGCGAAAGCCCCGTGTTTCTCCGGATCACCGGAGCCAGTGCGGTCCCCTCGACCACCTTGGCTGGCGCATGGCCGGGGGTGATCGGTTCTCCTCCGGACTACAATGGAACCAGCGTCGATTATCAGACGATCAGCGACGAAGTCTTCCGGCTGGAGTTCTGTCTTGTCGACAACGAAGGGAACGCTTTCCTGCCGACGGCCTCCTGGCGGTCGTGGGCGGACGACGACTTAAATGGAGTCCCGAATCTCCGCGAGGTCCGGGCCGTGATCGTTGCGATCGCCGCCCTCGACAAAAGGAGCCGGCAAATCGTCCCCGACATGGAAGTCCTTGCCAATGCCCTGCCAGACCCCACCCAGGCTCAGGTGGAATCCGATCCTGCGGAATTGATGGCTGCGAGTTGGAAAAAGATTGTGGAGAACCCCGGATTTGCCGACTCCCTCGGGATTCCAGAAAAAGCCGCCGCCAACGTGAGAATCTACCAGCGGGTCTTTCTCCTGAACAACCAATAGGCGAACCGTGAATGCCAGACTAGAGCGATACAGATTGATCGGCAAGGGCCGGCGGGGGTTCACCGCGATTCTGGGATCCGGCACTCTAATTTTTTCACAGCTCCACTCTGGCGTTCTGCAGGCAGAAACCAGCGGCGTGGATCCAGCCTCCAAGCCGGTTATGGAAAGCTACTCGGTCTTTCGCATGGGCGTCGAAGCCGGCTTGCCCGAAGGAATTGTCACCTCCCTTGCGCAGATGCAGGACGGCTACCTTTGGCTGACGACGCCGGGTGCTGTTGCACGTTTTGATGGTTTGCACTTCCTACCGTTCCGGGAGGAGGCGTATCCCGACGAACGGCCGCAGCGTCTCAATTCGATCATGCAAGACCGTTCGGGAAATGCCTGGGTTTCCGGCGAGAACGGGATCATGCGCCATGATGGGAGTCGTTGGAAATCATTTCCCCATGAGACCCTTCCCCTGCCTCCGGAATCCGGTTGGAGGGAAACCCCGGATGGAGCGATTCGCTCGCCCACTGAGATGGTTATCTTTTGGGTCAAGGAATCCCGTGACGGAACGTTATGGGCTGCATCCAATGCCGGCTTCCTCAAATTTGACGGAAACCGTTTCGTTTCAGCGTCAGCGGATCAGAGTGTTCTGGCTCCCTTTGATTCGGCGGCTTTGGACGATTCGGGAACGCTCTGGGCGGTTTGTGATCAAGGGCTTTTCCGGTTTGAGGATTCTGCCTGGAGCAAGGAGGATTTTCCTTCACAGGGTGAGGCATCCCGCCCTTATCAAGTGTTTTCCAGCGGCAATGGGACTGTTTGGGTCAAGCGCCTGGATGGTCCATTGTTCGGTCTGGAGAATGGCAAGTGGATTGAAGTGCCGCCGCCCGGCCTTCGGCAGTCGGCAATTCTGAAGGATTCCGCCGGCGATCTCTGGATTGGAGCGGCGGAGGGTTTGTTTCGAAAAAGCAGGGAGGAATGGGAAGTCGTTGTCGGCCTTCCCTTTGAGGCTCCGACAGATGTTCGCTGTCTCGCAGCCACCGGTGACGGCTCAATATGGGCCGGCACCAGTGCCGGCCTATACCAACTGCGTCCACGCATCGTCCATATGATCCCGTGTGCGACCCCCTCTAGGCAGAGCAACGCGGTGACGGCCGTCCTCCCAAAATCGCCCCACGAACTTTGGGTCGGCTTGGCTACTCCCGGGCTTCTGGAAGGCCCCCCCAGGCAGCTAAGCCTCTACGCAGGCCTGTCTACCACAGAGGAGACCCGAGTGTCGGCGCTGGGGCAGGGACGACCCGGAATTCTCTGGGCTGGCTTCCAAGGGAATCACCTTTGGAAAATTTTTATTGGAAAAAACAATCAAATGTTCCGAACGGCGAATTCGTTGATGTCGCGGAACATCACCTGCATATTGCAGGACTCCAAAGGACACGTCTGGGTGGGAACCCGGGAAGGTTTGCTCGTGATGAAGGATCAGTGGCTGACTCCCGTCAAGGCTCCCTCTGACACTGTTCTGGACATTGCCGAGCATCCACAGGGCGACATCTGGGTAGGCACGCAAACAAAGGGGTTGTGGAAGATCCGCAAGGGCGAGGAGGTTTTTGAATTCACCCAGAAAGAGGGACTGCCGAGCGACACGATTCGCGGAGTCGAGATCGATTCAAACGGGACCATTTGGCTGATCACGCCAAAAGGCCTGGTAATGTTCGAGGAAAAACAAAACCCGCTGGCCGCTCCCGAGTATCCTGCTCTGCCATCCCCGGATGTGTTCGTGTTCGGTTCAAAGGATGGTCTGCCAAGCGAGGAGTTCCGACAAATCCTGGACGATAATCACGGCAATCTTTGGCTGGGGACCCGCTCGGAACTGGTTCTCGTCAAGAAAGCTGACCTCATCGCAATCAAGGAGCGAAGGTCCGTCGCATTGAACCCTCGTGTCTTTGGAAAAGAAGCAGGGCTCGATGCAGACCTGAGCGGAGGCGACCACGGTCCCTTTGGAGCGCGTCTGGCCGACGATACACTCTGGTTTGCGACATCTGCCGGGTTGGCCGGACTGGCCCCTCTCCGCCTGCCAGGTGTGAGTTACCCCGGAGAGGTGATGGTTCACGAAATAGCTGCCGGGGACGAACCGCTGGATCGGGAGGGGAGGGCAAGAGCTGGTGAGCTCATGACTTTGCCGCTCAAAACCCGGGACGTGGCGTTCGCGTTCACCTCCCCGGAGTTTGCCGCGCCCGAGCGCCTGCGCTTTCGCTACAGGCTGGAAGGACTCGACCCGGAGTGGTCTTTTCCTTCAACAGGGCGCTCCGCAGTGTATGTGAATCTGCCCCCCGGTTCTTACCAATTCCATGTGGAAGCCAGCAGTCCCGGAGGGGAGTGGAGAGGAGCTTCCTCCCCGGTTTCCTTCTCCATCCCCGCTTTGATTTGGGAAACGTGGCCTTTTCGGATGGCACTCGGAGGAATCGTCCTCGCGTCCGTCGCTCTGGTCAGTGGTCTCGTCGTGCGCCGCCGGGCCGCTCGGAAACTGGAGGCGGAGCGCCTTCGCTCGGCTGCGCGGGAACAGAACCTTGAACGACAAAAAGCGCTGGAAAACGAACGCACGCGCATCGCGAGGGATATTCACGACGATGTGGGTTCCTCACTCACCCGCATTCTCCTGCTAAGCAAGTCCGCGCGGCTGGCCCAGCAGACCCCTGATGGCGGCATCTCATCAAAGCTTGCGAGCATCGAGGCCACGGCAATGAACCTGTGCCGTGGCATGGATGAGATCGTCTGGGCAGTCAACCCGACAAACGACACTTTGGATGCGTTGCTTTCCTACCTCGGCAGATATGCGGAGGAGTTTCTCAGGGAGTCGAATGTTCGCTGTCGAATCGACTTCCCGCTCGATGTCCCAGAAAGACCGGTCGAAGCCAATGTCCGGCATGCGGTGTTTCTCGCGTTCAAGGAGGCCCTCAACAATGCGGTCAAGCACTCGGCCTCTCCCATAGTCCGAATCTCCGCTCGGATTCTGCCGTCCGGCTTTGAATTGCTTGTGGATGACGAAGGCAAAGGCTGTCCCTGCGATCCCTTGGCCGGGCCGGCGGTCGATGCTCGGGCACGAAAGGGAAGCGGACTTGGCAATATGAAAGCCAGACTGGCCGGCGCCGGCGGGAACTGCTATTGGGAGCCCAATCACCCCAAAGGTTGCCGAGTGCGCTTAGTGGTTGGGGAAAAAGAATAACTATTTATGATTAAAGTTGCCATCATCGAGGACGACATCGAGCTCCGAACATTGGTGTCCGACCTGCTTTCCCACGAGTCGGACTTCTCCGTAGTCGCGGAATTCGGCGACGCCGAGAGCGCGATCTCCGAGCTGGGGCAACCTGTGCCGGACGTGGTTCTTGTGGACATCAATTTGCCGGGACAAAGTGGCATCGATTGCGTCCGGCATCTGAAACTTCGACTCCCCGGAACGCAGTTCGTTATGGTGACGATGTATGAGGATACCGAGAGAATTTTCCGGGCTCTCGAAGCGGGTGCGACTGGATACCTTCTCAAGCGCTCCGTTGCTGACGAGCTCATCGGTGCGCTCCGGGATGTGCACGCCGGCGGCTCGCCAATGAGTGGATTGATCGCGCGGAAAGTTGTGCAATGTTTTCACGTAGAATCACCCCGTGTTTCTCCCACGGCGATCCTGAGTGATCGCGAGAAACAGGTGCTCGACCTGCTGCTTGAGGGATACCTCTACAAGGAGATTTCAGATCGAATGAATTGTGGGATGGGCACGATCAATACCTACGTGCGGCGAATCTACGAAAAACTTCACGTCCACTCGCGGAAAGAAGCGATCGAGATGCTCAAAGGAGGCTGAAGGACAAATCACTTTGGGGATACGCTTTGTCATATGGCGACAAAGTTGCCGCTTCTTCTTTTAGTAGGTAGTTTTCTTAGGTGGGGTTCGCTTCTTGCGCCCCGATCTCCCAAGCGCTCTCCCCAAAGCCGATGCTTTCCAATTTCCAGAAGAACCAGCACAAATGTGACATCTCAACTGCAGGCCTGCGCGGTTTGAGAAACCGTGGTTTCGCACTGGTGATCGTGCTGGCGTTGCTGGTTCTCATCACGGCTTTGGCCGTCACCTTTCTCTCCCGGGCACTCGTCAATCGTCAGATGGCGTCCCACAGTGCCAATGCCATCCGGGCGGATGTCCTCGCGAGGGGCGCGGTGGATTTGGTCATTGGAGACTTGAAGCAGGAAATCGCCGCCGGCTCGACGAGCCTCAACGGCAACGGATTCGATGAACCGGTGTTCATCGCCGCGACAGGCAAGAGCGCCATGCCTTTCCCCACACGGATCGAGCGACCTCCAAACCTCCTCAAATGGAGTGATCCCGTCCAGTTCTTTGACAGCGGAGCGACGGAAGATGGAGACGCGTCGTTTCCCAATGCCGGAGTCCATCCGCCAAGCAGTAGGGTCTCGAGCGTGCTCACCACCACTGCGTCCTCGAATGGGCGCTCGATCCCTCCCGCGCGATGGAACAGACCGCTTCTGCTACCGAAAGCGAATCCGGCCGGGACTGACCCGACGCCGGTAATGGGCGGGCCGGCCGGCTTCACCATTCCCCATTGGATTTATATCGACCGGAATGGAGGGCACCCTTCCACGCCGGGTTCCGATGTTCTTGGACGCTTCGCCTATGTGATTTATGACGAGGGTGGCCTGCTGGACATGAATGTTGCAGGCTACCCCTCCCTCAACGACGGCACCCCCCTCGATGTCCCGGGCGGCACCATCGGGCGCAAAGGAACTCTGGCCGCGGCCGATCTCACTCGCATCGGCATGACAGGTGCCGACACGGAAGCGTTGGTGAACTGGCGCAACGAGGCGACTCTCTCCGCCGGAGGCACGCATTACATTGATCAGATTCTCGCCAACACGGGCGACAACCATCTCCGCGTGGGTGGTCGGGGAGCCCGTTCCGACCGCGCCTTCACCTCTCGGCAGGCTCTGATCGAGTTTGTCTCCCGGCAACTCCCCTCTTCGACCCTCGCCCAGCGTCAAAACCTCCTCCAATTTATGGGAACGTTCAGCAGGGAGGTAGATGCGCCTTCCTGGTCGCCGGACTCGGGCCGGCCGAGAGTCCGCGGCGAAAGTGAATCAACCCCGCGAAAGGCCGTTTTAGCCGCTGGCGGAAATATGGCGGCCAAGACCGACAACGACCTCATCAACCCCGTTTTTCCGGACGTCCGGGTTCGGTCGGCATTCACCCGCGTGGACGGCACCCAGGCAGTGGTTGGCGAGCCACTTGTCAAAACGCGCTTTCCACTCGAGCGACTTGCATGGCTTACGCACAAGGGCCCGAGCGCCGAGAACATGGCCGAATCGACGGTCCGCGCCTTGATCGAGGACTACGGCTTCTCCGAAGACTATCTCAGACAAGGGACACGCCAGGCAATCCTTGCCAGCTTCGGCCTCGTTTGGGATGCGAGCAAGCATCGGTGGACCTACGATCACGGAATCCCCCAGTCCATTCTTCGCCTGGACGAGGTGGCGGCGCTCCCGGGGGCTGATGCCCGGGAGCCGGACTTCTTCGAGCTGCTCAACGCAGCGATTCACGTGGGGTCACTGGGGAGCAGCTTCACTGTCCAGGTACCATCCAGCGGATCGGGGCCAACTCGACCTGACGAGCGTCGGTTCGGAACGGACACCATCGCCACCGACATCCCCTGGGTCTGGCCTCACCAGCAGGTCATGGAGATCGGGGCCTGCATCATCGACCAATTCGACGTGGACAGTTTTCCAACGGAAATCTTCTTTCTTTCGCGCTTTGATAATGGATTTTCGGCAAATCACGCATCGGTCTTCGGCCAGGAGAATTTGCCGACTCTTCACCGGCTCTACGGTGTTCTGTTCAGGAGGACACCATTTGAGGAGCCGACACCACCGGAGCCCGTTCATTATGGCATGGGTGAATTCGGGTGCTACCTCTTCCCCGAAGTGTGGAATGTGAACGACCCGGCTTATGAGCCGCCGGTCACCAATCCCGATTGGGTGCCTCAGCAAATCCGGTTCGAAGCTCAGTTCCCTGCACCCAGCCAGCAGATCACCATGAATCCCAACACCAGCGATTGGAATTTCGTTCCGATCAACCAGAGAGGTACGATCGAGTGGACCATGGCCGATTTTGATGCCCGTGAGCCGGTGGTTGCCTTTGCCAATCCGCAGTTGGTCATCAATGGACCAGACGGCCTGAGTGATCTGGCCGGGGTTCCAGTCGTCCGAGCACGGTGCGAATTCATCGGCCCCCCGTGGGAGCGAATGCAGGTCACCAACGTTGACCGCCCGGCCGATGTCGCCGACATCGCTGCCTACGTGACATCGAACGGAACGCAGACACCCAGATACTTCCGGGGTTTAAGTTCCGGCGACCCAGGCCATGGAGGCTGCCTCCAGTTTCAAGACGGCAGTGGGAACTGGCGGCCCTACAACCGCCTTTTGAATACATCCATCAACATGAACAACGATGGAGTCCGGGACCCGTCTCCCGCTGCCAATCAAATCAAGGATGCCTCAAGCATCGCTTCTATCGCCGATCTTCGTTTCAGTGGAACACCCGGATGGAAAGCTAGCACAACCGTCCGCCCCGATCCCCGCACGGACCGTATCCCTCCGACCCGTCACGGATTGGGTGCCAATCCTGATGCCTCCGGCCAGACATCCTCACTCCGGCCTGATGCCTCTCTCGGATGGGGAGGAGGTGCGAATTACTTTGTCAATCTGTTCTCGACCGGCCCGGCGAGCTGGGTAACGGGACATGGCGGCCAGAACGGCTACTACCTCGGCCTCCTCGGAATCAATCAAAACACCGGCGGGATGTTCAAAGTCGGTTCGAATAACGTTTTGACCTACCATGCCGATCCTGACGGGATTATTAGAGGAGCGGATGGCATGTATGAGGGGCGCCAGTCCGACGGGTCCTACGCGGCCACTTCCCGGTGGGACGGGCGGAGCCTCGCGCGGAACGACCTGGTGGGTGGCGGTCGAAACTTCAGCCGCCCCATTGTCCTGGACCGCCCGTTCCGCAGCATCGGCGAACTCGGCTACGCGTTCCGCGGCGATGTCTGGAAGAGCATTGACTTCTTCTCCGGGAACAGCGGCGATGCAGCTCTTTTGGACCTGTTTTCCGTCTCGGAACCCTCCCGCACCGGTCTCCGAGCGGGGGTTGTGAACCCCAACACGCACAACGCAGAGGTGATTGATGCGGTGCTTTCCGGTGGCATCAAGGACGAATCGCTGCTTTCCGGTTGGAGCGGAGCCAAGCCGGTTGCCCTGACCCCATCCCAGGTCGGGAAGATTCGCGATGCTCTCGTTAACCTGACGACTGTGAGCCCGTTGAAGAACAGGGGCGAAATGGTGACGCGTTTCGTCGGCAGCGACAGTGTCTTTCCACTCCTGCCCACCGGGGGGACGGCTGATGATGATGCATCCGTTGTCAAGCGCCGCCGCGAAGCGCCGGTCCGGGCGCTGGTCGACGTGTCCGCGACGAGAACCTGGAATCTAATGATCGATGTGATCGTGCAAGCCGGTCGCCAGTTGCCCGGCAATACGACGGGCCAGGGATTCTTGGTGGAGTCCGAGAAGCGTTATTGGGTGCACCTCGCTCTCGACCGTGTTTCTGGAAAAGTGGTCGACTCGATCTGGGAGGCTGTGAACGAATGAAAAATGGCGCTTCCAAAAACGAGTCTCTTGGCTGCAGGGGTGTGACAAGGCGGCGATTCGGCACGGTGGTTTGGTCGATCACAACCCTTATTGTGGCCATGACAAACCTGTTCTCCCAGGGACCGGCTGAATCCGGGGTTCTCGGCTCTAATGTTCTCCGCATAAGTCTGGGAACTCCTGCCTCTTGGGAGATTTTGGAAAGACCTTACGAGGACGGAGTCGGTGCTTCCTCGAAAAACGCGACTGTCACCTCGAAGCGCACCTTTGCCCGCGTTGGCGAGATATTGCGGATCATCATTGATCGACCGCCAAAGGCTCCGTCCACATCGTGGTATCTCAAAGGTCATGAACTCTCGATGAGTTCGCCGGAATCCAGTGTCTTTCTCAATACCGGGGAGTCTTATTACGACCCCCTTCTCAAAACGGACTTCCCGGAACTGGATTGGCTCCTTGGCCTCCGCTCATCGGATTCCGACACAGTGCGAGGAGAAGAATGCCATGTCTTCGATGCCATTCCAACATCTGCCGAACGCTCTGCCAGGCGCATGGCCTACGTCAGCAAAGCCACCGGCCTGCCATTGTATGTGATCAATGGAGACAAAGTGACCGAGTATCGATACTTGGCCCCGCCTCCGGAAATCGAGTTGCCGGGAAAAGTTCTCAAGGTCCTTCAAGAGCACCAGCGGCTCATGCGGGCAACCTTCCCTCCGATTCCTGCCAGATGAATTTCTAATACAACTACCTATGATAAAACTACCGATGACAACTCACGCGCCCAATCGTCAATTTTTCAGGTGGGAAGCTTTGCTAAAAACCACCGCGCTTTTCCTTTTGCTGGCATCGACAATTCCCCACCTCTGGGCGGAAGAACTCCGGAAAGAGTTTGCAAATCCATCCCCGGATGACCGCCCCGGAGCGCTCTGGTATTGGCGGCATGAACTTTCCACCAAGGAGGGTGTCACCGCCGACCTGGAAGCGATGGCAAAAGTCGGCATTGGCGAGATGCTCATCGGCTTCATTGGCACGCACGACGTGCCTTTGGGCGACATGCCAGTCGGATCGGAGAAGTGGCGGGAGATCATGCGCCATACAGCGAAGGAAGCCAACCGTTTGGGCATCAAGCTGCGTTTTTTCAACGCCCCAGGCTGGTCGGCTACCGGGGGGCCGTGGGTGACTCCCGAGATGTCCATGCAGACCCTGGTCTGGAGCGAGAGTCGCCATCAAGGGCCGGGACCATTGAAGGCCGCTCTCCCGCATCCGCCGAAAGCCGATATGTCTTCCACCTGGCGCTTCACCAAGGAGTATGCCGAGGCTATCAAGCCCTTCGATTATCTGGGGGATGTGGCGGTCCTCGCATTTCCCACCCCGGCGGCAGAGAAATGGGATGGAGGTGCCCCCTCGGTTAGCTCCCCGGACGCGAAATTCGACTTCTCCTTGGTGAGCGATGGAAACAACTCTTCTGTCGCCTTGCTGGCCAACCCAAAGCCGGGCGAACCGGTTTTTTTGAAATTCGAATACCCTTCCGCATTCCCTGCCCGGTTCCTGAGTGTTGTGCCGCGGCATGGTGTCCTCAAACGCGTGCTTTTGGAGTCCTCCGATGATGGCGATGTTTGGACACCTGTGGGGGATTGGACACCGAGGCGTCCGGGCGATCAACCCTTGGATGTGCCGGTTGAATCCAAGCCAGCGCGCTTCTGGAGAATAGGTTTCGTGGGAGATTCTCCCTCCTTCCGGCTCGGGGAGATCGATTTGTCCCCGGGGGCGAGGATCGAGGACTGGTCTGCCCGTGCGATGGCGGCGGACTGGGGGATGTCCCGGCCTCCGTTTTCCGAAGGGGAACTCTCACCCGGAGAAACCATTGAAGGGAAAAGCATCCTTGATCTGACCGATAAACTGCGACCCGACGGAACGTTGGACTGGAATGCCCCTCCCGGCGACTGGACGATTCTCCGATTTGGACGGATCCCTGCTATGAAGACCAATGCCCCGGCCTCGCTGAGTGGTTGCGGCTTGGAAATCGATAAATACAACCCCGATGCCGTGGACTTGCACTGGAACGCCTTCATCGCCCCGCTGCTTGCCGACAAGGACATCAATGCCGCAACAACGGGCGTCCACATTGACAGTTGGGAAAAGGGTGCGCAAACGTGGTCTCCGCGAATCCCCGATGAATTCAAGCAGCGTGCGGGATACGACATCCGCCCGTTTCTCCCGGTATTGACCGGCCGCGTGATCGACAGTGTCCGTGCTTCCGAGCGTTTCCTTTGGGACTACCGCAGGACACTTTGCGAGGCTATTGCCGACAACTATTTTGGCAGGATGTCCGAGCTGGCCCGGGCGGACGGCAAAATCCTCAGTACCGAGCCCTACCACCAAACCCAGTTCAACACGGACGTCGTTGGGACGCGCGGAGATGCGGTCATGACGGAATTTCACCTCGGAACTCTGCCGAGCAAGGGCTACTTCAAAAACGCATCCTCACCGGCACACATTGCCGGGATCAAGTGGACAGAAGCGGAAGCGTTCACCTCGATGCCGAAATTCGGAGGCAACTGGAGCACGGCACCATGGGATATGAAAGGCCTGGGCGACCTTGCCCTGGCAGCCGGGGTGAATCGTTTTATGTTCCACGTCTCCAACCATCAGCCATGGATAAACCTCACTCCTGGTCTCCAATCCCCTTGGGGACAGCATATGGAGCGAACAAATACATGGTTTCCCTTCGCTTACGATTGGATGCGCTATCTCGCCCGTGCCCAGCATTTGCTGCAATCAGGGACATTTTCAGGGGATTTCCTCGTGTCTGTTGGGGAAAATTCCCCCAACCAGGACGGGGTGAAGCCGGACGCACCCCCAGGTTATGATTACGACAACATCAGTGCCGAGGCGATTCTCGATCGGTTGGAGATGGAGGATGGTCGCCTGACCACTCGCGGCCTTGGTTCCTACGGCCCGGTTTTGGTACTCCCCACCGAGTCCAACTATATGACAGCCGCGATGGCCCGAAAGCTCAAGAGCCTGGTCGAAAGAGGCATGACGCTGGTGGGTCCGCGTCCCCTTTTCTCCCCCACGCTTCACGACCAACCGCTGGAGGACGAGGAACTGGCATCGTTGGTTTCGCAACTCTGGGGGAACACCGACGGCAAGAGCCTCACGAGAAACGTGATGGGAGCCGGAAAGGTCGTTTGGGGAGAACCTCTGCCCAAAATCCTGCAGGAGGAATTCGGGCGTCCTCAATTTTCTGGCCCGGGGAAAACGATGCAATACATCGTGCGAGAGACTCCCGATTCCGAGATCTGGTTTATTGCAAATGTCGGCGATACGGAGATCGAGGGAGACTGTGTCTTTCGAACGGGATCCGGAGTTCCCGAGTTTTGGGACCCGATGACTGGGAGCACTCGAAAGGTGGCCGCTTGGTCAAGGTCGGAAAATGCAGTCACGATCCCTGCGCGCTTCGGACCTCGCGAAAGTATTTTCGTGGTATTTTCGAAAGGATCGAAGGACAACGCTCCCAGCGGCCCTATGGGGCCTTCCGAGAACTTCGCAACCTGCAAGCCGATACTCGAAATCGCGGGGGTATGGGATGTCCAATTTGATCCCGATTGGTTCTATCCGGACTCCGGCAGCGGAGGGCGGCTGCGCTTCGAGCAACTGACGGACTGGTCGCAGCACCCGGACCCCGCCGTCAAGCATTTCTCGGGCGTGGCAGTTTACAAAAAAGTCTTTGAAGCCCCAAGCCTGGATAGCGCCAAACGCTTCTTCTTGGAGTTGGGCGAGTTCAAAGGGATCGCCGAGGTCCACCTCAACGGAAAAAAACTGGGAACAGTATGGACGGCTCCCTGGAGGGTCGATGTCACCGATGCTCTGCGAGAAGGAAGCAATGATCTCGCGATCCACATGGCGAATTGCTGGCCCAACAGACTCATCGGCGATGAAAAACTTCCCGCCGATGCCGAGTTTGCCGTGAATGCCGTCGGTGGGGGCCTCTTGAAGAGTTGGCCGGAATGGTTGACCGACCCCAACGATCCCTCGCCGCTGATCCACCGTCCGAGCGGACGCCGCACCTTCTCCACCTACAAACACTGGAATGCGACCGACCCCTTGCTCACCTCCGGGCTGCTCGGCCCGGTGCGGATCGTCACAACCAACTAGTAAACTTAAACGTGCAACACAAGAAGTTCAAAAACATGATGAAGCCGACCATCGGATTGCTCGCCATTGCCATGGCGAGCAGCAGCTTCGGGGCGGAAGCTTCGAACCCAGATATAATCGACCGGCAGGCGCTGGTCACACGGCACAACATCACCATCACTTCATTCGATGAGACCGCAAACCGGGGTGAGTGGACTCCGATCCAGATCGGGAACGGGAATTTTGCCATAGGTGTTGATGCGACCGGTCTTCAAACCTTCATGCTGCAGGGGAACATGGGGCACGCAACCTTGTCCGACTGGGCCTGGTACACGGCACCCAACCCCGAAAACTATCGCGCTGAGGAGTCCTTCATCCCGATAACCGGCGGCGATGGCAAGCAGCGCCCCTACGCGATCAACGGCAAACACCACTGGAGTGAACTCTCCCCAGAAGAAGTCAAGCGCGCGGAAGGCGTCTGGAACTACTTTCGTGAAAACCCGGGACGCCTGTCTTTGGGGCAGATCCGTTTCGAAATCAAGACCAGGAACGGGCAGCGGATCAAGGGCGGCGACCTGAAGAATCTTCGCCAAACGCTCGACCTTTGGACGGGAGTCGTGACCAGTTCTTACGAGATCGAGGGAGCGCCTGTCGAGGTGATCACGCTTTGCCACCCGCAACAAGATGCTGTCGCTGTCAAAGTGAAATCTCCGCTCATCGGCGAAGGGCGTCTGCGTGTCTTGTTCGAGTTGCCTCCCCCGCGAGGGGCCGCGAGCGACACATTGAAAGTCGAGAACCCCACCCCGGATCGGAGCAACCTCCTGCGCGACATCGACGGCACCCGGTATGCCGTTTCCATCAGCCATCCGTCGGCTGTTCTAACCCAATCGCCATGGAAGCCAGGTCAGCCGCACCGGTTCGCGCTCGAACCGAAGCGCGGTGCTGAAGAGTTTGCGTTTGTGTCGCAATTCTCCCCCGAGGTGCCGGCTTCCGTCCCAACATTCGCCGAAACACTTGCGGCCAGTGAGAAATCCTGGCCCGAGTTCTGGAAGAGCGGCGCTGCCATCGACCTTTCGGAAAGCAACGACCCGCGCTGGCGCGAACTCGAGCGGCGCATCGTTCTCGGCCAATACCTCACGAAAGTCAACTCGACGGGGAACTCGCCCCCGCAGGAGAGTGGGCTGTTCTCGAACAGTTGGAACGGCAAGTTCCATCTCGAGATGACCGCATGGCACGGCATCCACTTTGCGCTCTGGGGACGCCCGGAGCAGGTGGAGGGATGGATGGACTGGTATACCGGCCCCGGTTTGGAAGCGGCGAAAGCCGAAGCGAAGCGGCAGGGATACAAGGGCGCGCGCTGGATGAAGATGATCGCACCGAGTGCCGAGTGGGAGTCCCCCTCCAACCATGGCCCCTTCCGCATGACCCAAAATGGCCACGCCATCTACTGGGCCGAGCAGATGTACCGCGCCAAACCGACCCGCGAGACGCTGGAGAAATTCCAGGATCTGGTCATGGAAACCGCGACTTTCATGGCGGACTACCTCTGGTTTGACGAAAAAACCGACCGCTACGTGCTCGGTCCGCCGCTGCTGACCGGTTCCGAAGCCACGGACCCGCTGAAATCATTCAACTCGACCGTCGAATTGTCCTATTGGTTCTACGGCCTTCGCATTGCCCAGCAATGGAGGGAACGCCTCGGCCTGCCTCGGGATGCGCATTGGGATGAAATACTCGCCAAACTCTCCAAACCGCCGGTGGCGGAAGGGCTCGTCCGCGATGTCGAAAATTCCGCCCTGCCGACGAATCTCCGGCCGACACCCGTCGGCAAGTTTCTCGCCCGTCCCGCCTGGTTCGAGGCCTACGGTTGCATGCGGGGCGACGAGATCGACAAAGAAGCGATGGTCACAACCTTCGAGAAAATCTGGAGCGAGAACAAAGAGGGTTGCCAGTGGATGTTTTGGGGCTGCGATTTCCCGATGATGGCCATGACCGCGGCCCGTCTGGGGAAACCCGACCTCGCCATCGAAGCTCTCCTCACTGAGCACAAGAACAACGTTGTCCTGGCCAGCGGCTTCAACAATGCTGGCTCGACCCCCTACCTGCCAGGCACGGGTGGTATACTCTGGGCCGTCGCCATGATGGCCGCCGGCTGGGAGGGTGCTCCAGACCGTCACGCACCCGGCTTCCCCGATGACGGCAGTTGGAAAGTGAAGTGGGAAGGGTTGCAAAAAGCACAATAGGCACCGTTCGCTTATGAAGCCACAAGACAATTATCCAAAAGGTAACTTTCCAATGAAAGCGTGTAGCCCGTCCGGTGCGGCCAAATTGAGCTATGCAGGAGATATTCACATGATCACGCAAACACTCCTTGGAACCGCCGTTGCGATCGCGCTCAGCGCTGTCGCGGCTGATGCGGCTCAAGGCATCGACACAGGCAAAATCGACCGCCAGGCTTTGGTGACCCGGCATAATGTCACCCTGACCGAGGAGAATCACGATCCTAAGCAGTGGCTGCAGGTCGGCAACGGCGAAATCGCATTCGGGATCGGGATCGACGGACTCCAGACCTTTACCGGACTGACCATGTCAAACTGGGGCTGGCACACCCACCCGCTGCCCGAAGGGAAGCAGCCCGGCGACTTCCGCTTGACCGAGTTCGACACCTACGGCCGCAAGGTGGGTTATCCCACGGACAAGCAAGGGCAGGAGGAACTCTACAACTGGCTGCGGGAGAACCCGCACCGCTTCAACCTCGGCAGGTTTTTGCTGTTGTGCGACGGCAAAAGACTCTCGCCATCTGACATCACCGAACTTCGCCAAAATCTGGATCTGTGGTCGGGTGTGATCACGAGCACTTACGAGCTCAGAGGAGAACCGGTCACGGTGGAAACCTGCGCCCATCCCCGCCGCGATCTGCTTGCCGTTCGCATTCGATCGCCGCTGGTCGAGAGCAATCGGCTGTCGGTGATGCTCTGGTTCCCCTATGGCTCTCCTGATGGCTCAGGCGGCGACTTCGGAAAGCCGGAGGCCCATGCGACCACAATGAGCCTGGTCGGCGAGGGACGTGCCCGCTTTGCCCGTCAGCAGAACCAGGATGCCTATGCTGTGGACTTGGCCTGGAGCAGCGAGGCGACGCTGAAGGAAGCGCAGCCGCACCAGTTCATCCTGAAGCCTGAAGGCGGGGTCCTGGAGGTTATCTGCGAATTTTCGGCGACACCTTTTACGGGTAGCATGCCTTCCTTCGATGAGGTAAAGCTCGCCTCGGAGAAGCACTGGCCAGAGTTCTGGAACAGCGGCGGCGCAATCGACCTCTCGGAGAGCAAAGACCCGCGCTGGAAGGAACTGGAACGGCGCATCGTTCTGTCCCAATACCTGCTGGCCGTCAACGAGGCCGGATCCCATCCGCCACAGGAGGCCGGACTCTACAACAACGGCTGGAACGGGAAATTCCACCTCGAGATGCATTGGTGGCACGGCACGCACTACGCCTTGTGGGACCGCTGGGAGATGTTTGACCGCAGTCTGTGGTGGTACCGTGACCGGCTCCAGGTGGCCCGCCAACTGGCGAACAGTCAGGGTTATCGCGGCGCCCGCTGGCCGAAGATGGTCGGCCCGAACGGGATCGATTCGCCCTCGCGACACGGCCCGCTGCTGATCTGGCAGCAGCCACACCCGATCTACTATGCCGGCCTGGACTACCGACTGCATCCAACCCGGCAGACCCTCGAAAAGTGGCGGGATGTCGTGTTCGAGACCGCGGACTTTCTCGTCGATTTCGCCCGCCTCAACCCTAAAACCGGATTTTACGAACTGGGGCCGCCCCTGATCACCATGGCCGAGAACAACGATGTGAACAACACAAGGAACCCTCTCTTCGAACTGAGCTACTGGAAGTTCGGGCTACGGATCGCAAGAATGTGGCGCGAGAAGCTGGGGCTGCCTCCGGATGCGAAATGGGATGAGGTGCATGCGAAGCTGGCTCCGCTGCCGCAGGACGAGGGGCTCTACCTGCAGCAAGAAGGATCCAGCGCCACCATGTGGCGCTGGTGGAATAACAGCCACCCTGCGTTGGTCGGGGCCTTCGGCATGCTCCCAGGCGACGGAGTGGACCCGGCCGTCATGAAGCCAACCGTGAAGAAAGTCATGGAGGGGTGGCAGATGGACGCCTGCTGGGGCTGGGACTACCCCATGATCGCCATGGCCGCCGCCCGCACAAGCCAGCCGTCACTGGCCATCGACGCCCTCCTGCATCCGCACCCCAAAAACAACTACACAGTTGTTGGCAACAACACCGGCGGTGGTTCCGCCTACTATCCGGCCAACGGCGGTTTGCTCTATGCCGTCGCCATGATGGCCGCCGGCTGGGAGGGTGCTCCAGACCGTCACGCCCCCGGTTTCCCCGACGACGGGAACTGGACGGTCAAGTGGGAAGGATTGCAAAAAGCACAATAGGCACCGTTCGCTTATGAAGAATCCAATATCCAACAACTACACATTTGTGAAAACTACGAATCAGTTCTCAAGAATGAAAGCACAGGACGCTTTTCCTGAGCACAGTCCTGTCCGAAGATTCTTAAACACCGCTGCAGCAGGAGCGGCCGCTCTATCTTTGGGAGTCTCTCTGGCAGAGGCAGCCGACGAAGCCACTTTGCGAGAGAAGCCGGGTATGGCCCAGCGCCCCAACATTCTCGTGCTGCTCACAGACGATCTGCGCCGGGATGCGATGGGATACAACAATCCGCGCATCCAAACGCCAAACCTGGACCGCCTGGCTGCCGAAGGGATGATCTTCAACCGCGCCTATACGGCCAGTCCCATCTGCACGGCAAGTCGGGCTGCCCTGCTCACCGGGGTTTACCCCCAGCAGAACGGCGTGGTGTTTCTCGGTTGGAAAAATGGTGTGATGAACCGGCATGCCCGGCGGGAAGACCGCGACACGCTGCCCCAGATCCTGTCCGACCACGGCTATTCAACCGCCCTGCTCGGCAAGAGCCACTTGGGTGACCCCCTGATGTATGGATTCCAAGAAAGCGTCGATCTCACGGCCATCGTCCGGGACGATAGCCGGGTTACGCAGTATGCGATGGAATTTCTATCCGCAGCCGCCCGCGACGAGCGACCATTCTTTCTTTGGTGTGCGCTCCATCAACCGCATCTGGCCACCATGATGGGACTGGACGAGAAACGAGATACTCAATGGCTGGCCCGCTACGACAGCGATGCGGTTCGCCTGCCTCCCAGCTTTCGCAAGGAACCGCTGGCCAAGAGTGTTTTCAACCAGGGCGCATCCGGCCAGAACATCTACAGGGATGGCGAGGTAAAGATTCCGTGGAATAACCTCCAGGGAGGTCCGCCGCGTGATGAAGCGCACATGCGCACTTACACCAAGGGATATTCGGCGCTTGTGAGCCGGCTGGATGATAACATTGGACAGATCCTGACGCGGCTCAAGGAGTTGGGGCTGGACGAGAATACCATCATCATCTTTACCTCCGACAACGGCAACTTTCTGGGTGAGCACGGGCTGGGCAACAAAATCACCATGCACGAGGAATCCGTCGGGGTTCCGATGATGATAGCAGGACCGATAGCGGAGCGAAGCCGGGGCAAACGCAGTGATGCGCTGGTCTCCACGCTGGACGTGTTTCCCACGGTGTTGGATGCGGCGGGCATCAAGAAGCCGGATTACCTGATGGGGCGCTCGCTGGTTCCGCTCTTGAACGATCCGGCAGCGGCGATCCGAGAGTTCGTGCACAGCGAGAGCAGCGGAGACTACAAGATGGGCGAGGGCCACCGAATGGTGCGCAATCATGAATGGAAGTACGTATGGACCGATGCGGATGAGGAATTCCTTTTTCATGAACCGTCGGACCCTTATGAAATGAACAACGTGGCGGCTCTTCCGAAACATCGCGACGTGCTGGGGCAAATGCGCACGGAGATGCGCCAGTGGCAGGACGCGATGGGAGATCGCAAGCGCCGCCCTTCTGCGGAAGGTGGTGCTGAACCCCCGCCGGCACCCGTCGCCCCGAACCCTGAAGCAGCGAAGGCTCCGAGGTTCGAGGTGACAGAAGCGGATGGTGGCGATCTCGTAACCGACCGCCTGAACGGGCTTATGTGGATGAGAGCGCCGCACCTCCTTGCCGGCAATGACCAAGCCATGACCTGGCGTTCCGCGAGGGCATTCAGCGAGCAGGTTTCGTTCGGTGCATTCCGCGACTGGCGCTTGCCGACGTATGCGGAATTGCTGAGCATGATCGAGTTTGGACAATTGCCAACCTTGCCGGATGGTCATCCGTTCATCGGCATCAAAGAAGGCTTTTATTGGGCCGTTGAGGAGCACCCCGTCGGAGTTCAGGGGGCGGCCGGAACGCTCCTGAATCTCGGGAAAGACGTTCTGGGCATGAAGCCTCCCTTGGGCAACGTGTGGCTGGTTCGCGATGCAAATGCTTCCGCGGCACTCGGCGCGGTGGCGGAATCTACGCCGCCACGGCAAGCCGTCGATCCGGCCGCAGCCCGGTTTGTGATTACCACCCAAGGCACGGACGAGATGGTGGTCGATCACGTGACAGGATTGACCTGGGTGAAAGCACCGCACCGCCTGCCGGGCAACGCCAAGCCCCTTTCATGGCAGGATGCCGATGCGTTTTGCCGCGAACTGAGCTATGGCGGCTATGACGACTGGCGTATGCCGGACAGCCAGGAGTTGAAGGAAATGGGAGGATGCCCCCTGGTGGAAAGACGGAAGGATTATTACTGGTCGGCTTGCGCCTACCCTGGGCTACCGATCATGGCCTGGCTGGTGCGGGCGCATGACGGGTATTTGAATGCGGTTGAGCGATCGCATACGTCTAACGTCTGTCCTGTCCGGGGCGACTCAAAATGAGACTGATCGCAGGCACCCACACATAACCATCCCAACAGCAAGATGACCCAAACACCCATACCCACTATCCCAAAACTTATACATTTATGAAAGCGCACACTTTCTGCTCCAGCATGCAAGCAAAGTCCAACTCTTGTTTTGAGCACACGCCTTTTCGAAGATTCATAACCTCCGCCGTGGCAGGAACGGCTGCTCTATCGGTGGGACTCTCCCTGGCAGAGGCAGCCGACGAAGCCACTTTGCGAGAAAAGCCTGGTATGGCCCAGCGCCCCAACATCTTGCTGATTCTTTCCGACGACTTATCGTATGGCGACCTCGGCTGCCTCGGCCAGGAACGCTTTCGGACGCCCAATTTGGACCAACTCGCGGCCAATGGAGTGATCTTCAACAACGCCTACGCGGGCGGTGCCTGGTGTGCGCCCTCTCGAACGAGCCTGCTGACCGGCCTGCGTCCGGACCGGTGGTCCAATCCTCGCAAAGCGTATCCGACCATTGCGCAGATGCTTCAGAAATCAGGGTATCGCACGGGCGTCTTCGGCAAATGGCATATCGTGGACGATGACAAGTTGCTCCCCGGCGCACGCGGGTTCGATACCGCACTGGTTGGCTACATGGTGGCCCACCCGGAATTGAAGTCGGCCAATCTTAACAAGATGAACCCCTACTTCCCGGAAATTCTGCTGCGCGAAGACGGGCGAGAAGTCCGGTTCCCGGAAAATCAGAAAGTGACCGAAGAGTATGTCTGGAGTTACGGGCACTCGAACCAGCGGGAGCCAGCCCGCACCCGGATGTATGACCCGGAGGGGCATTTCAAGGACCCGGAGGGCAACACCAATTTGACTTTTTCAGAAGATGTCTATCGCGATGCCGCATTGGATTTTCTCCGCGCATCCAAGGATGAACCGTTTTTCCTTTATTATGCCACGGCCCTGCCCCACAGTCCGATCGGCATAAATAAGCTGGGACGGTTCAAGGAGATGCCGGAAGAATGGGGCCTTAACCCGGCAGCATCGACGACCTTCCCCCGACAACTCTGGGCCGCCATGGTCGAAGAAATGGACCGGAACGTCGGGATGATCCTCGACGAACTGAAGGCATCCGGCCGCGATAAGAACACGATCGTTATTTTTGCCTCGGACAACGGCTACGCCTGCTGGGGGAACTGGAATACCGGCGAACGCTGGAAGGATGATGATTTCTTTCAACACAAAGGGCCTTGGGATCGAGGGAAGTTCGTCAATGCGAACGGTGGTCTGACGGTCCCATTTATCGCGTCCTGGCCGGGAACCCTCCCTCCCGGCGAGAATGGACGAGCTGTGTCATTTTACGATTTCATGGCCACCTTCGCCGACCTCGCGGGCGCGGAGCTTCCAGTGCCCACCGATGGCATCAGCTTGGCGCCCCTATTGAAGGGCCATCCGGATCAACTCCCCTTGCGTGCAGAGATCGTCTTTCCAAAAGAAGGCGGTGGAACGCTTAAAGGCACACATCCAATGAACGCCGTCCTGCTTGACGAGCAGTACTACGCTTACACGGAAATCGGGAATCCAGAGTTCGAAGACGCGCCGATCCGACTTTTCGACATCCGGTCCGATCCGGGCTGTGAGAACGACCTGAGTGGAAAATTTCCCGAGATGACAGAACGGGCTCTGCACATCTTGCGGCCGGAATTGGCTGGCCGCTGATCTTTGGCCACGAAGAAAAATAGAAATCGAAAGAATAAGCAATCACATGATTCGCAAACTGGTTTTATTCGGCCTACTGGCTGGGGCTACGGGATGGGCGGCGGAACCGCCAGAGCAGATGAATGATCCGACTGTGGCGACACTGAGGCGCACGGACGAAGCTTACAAGAAATTGCACCAGTCGTTTATAAAGAAGGGAAAGGACGGGCCGGTTGGGGTTCTGTTTCTTGGAGATTCGATCACCTTTCGGTGGATTGATGCACCGCAGATTTGGAAGGAGTATTACGGGAAGTGGCAGCCGGCGAATTTTGGAGTCGGGAGTGAACGGATACAGAATGTCCTGTGGCGGATTGAGAACGGGGAGTTGGAATGGATTCGGCCAAAAGTTGTGGTGCTATTGCTGGGCACGAACAACACAGACGTGAACTCGTCCGAGCAGATTGCAGCCGGGATGGAGAAGCTGATCGATACGATTCATGCAAAACTGCCGGAGTCCAAGATTTTGTTGCTGGGGATTCTTCCGCGCGGACCGAGGAATGAAAAGGAGGCGGAGATCAAGGATGCGGAAAAGCGCATGAGGGTGATTCAAGGTGCGAATGAACGATTGGCGCAGATGGACGATGGGAAGGGGGTGAGATACTTGGATTTTGGCACTAAGCTAGTGGTCGATGGAAAGATTCCGATGGAGCTTATGCCCGATCAGGTCCATTTGAGTGTCAAAGGATATGCGATCTGGGCGGAGGCGATGCGGCCCACTATCGAGGAGATGATGAAATAAATGGAACAATGTGCGAATAATGAACCCTCTCTCTATTGCAATTCTCTTGGTGCTGGCCTGGCCTGCCGGAAATCTCAAAGCGGAAAATGCTCCAAGAATCGACGATCTCCAGCATGGTGGCCGCGCGCCGGTATTTGAGAACGGACAAACGGTCTGTTTCCTTGGTGACAGCATCACGCAAGGTGCGCTCTATCAAACTGTAATTGAGTATTTTTATGCCACGCGTTATCCCGACCGTGAGGTGACGTTCTGGAACTGCGGCATCGCCGGGGATACCGCCCAAAGCATCATGTCCATGGAATCCTATCGGTTGAGCATTGATGTTCTAGGACATGGACCGGCAGTTGTCGCCATCATGCTGGGAATGAACGATGTGAATCGTGGACTCTACACTCCCATCAGCAAGGACAAACCGGAAGGCCGTATGGAAGCACGGGAAGTTGCCCTGCATAGATACAGGGAGAATATGAGGTTGATCTTCGACAAAGTCCAATCGTCTGGCGCTGAGCTCATCCTGATGACTCCTACGATCTATGAGGAAAATCCTGCTGTCGCTGGCGACTCCGGAGAAATCTGCAAAGGGGTCAATGGAGCATTGGGCACGTGTGCCGAGTGGCTGCGGAGCGAGGCCGAGCGGCGCAAAGCGGGTCTTGTGGATTTCCATGGGTTGCTCGGGGCGATCAACGCCAGAGAGCAGGCTGCCGATGGGGGGGTCTCACTGCTCAAATTGGGCAGAACAAGCGGGCTCGACCGGGTGCATCCCTTTATGCCTTGTCATTGGATCATGGCTGCCATTTTTCTCAAAGCGCAAGGGCACTCTTCCGTGCTGAGCCGGATCGAGATCGACGCCAATTCCGCCGCTGTGCTGACGGGCAGCCGTGCGCTGGTGGAAGGTGTCAAGGCAACGCCCGACGGCCTGAGCTTCGAGGTCACGAGCGAAGCGATTCCCTTCGTTGTCTCTGACAATGGAAAGTCCGCATTGGATGTTTTTCCAATCCTCGAGGAATTGGGCCAGGAGATCCTTTGCGTCAAAAATCTATTGCCGGGGCATTATGAGTTGCGTATCGACAACGTGGCCGTAGGCGCTTTTTCCCACGCCGAGTTGGGATCAGGGATCAATCTGGGTTGCAACAGCAAAACCCCGCAGTATCAACAGTCGATGAAGGTCTATCAACTGGCCGTCAAGAGGGCATCCTACTGCGGCAAGATTCGGAATGCCGTGGCGGCTCGATACGCGGCGGCCAAATACCAGAAACTGGATCCGTTGAACAACGCTCTCGTGGGAAAAACGATCCTCGACAAAATCGAGCAGGCCAAAGCCAAAGGGGCCGATTTCTCATCTTCAGAGGCCACCTTGGATGCAGTTCAGAATCAGGCAGCGCTGGAGGCCGAATACCAAGCTCTGGGTGTGCAAATGCGTGCTGCCGCCGCGCCATGCAAGCGCCATTATATCCTGACCAAAAGCCAACAATGAGTTGGTTGGGTGATCGGGAATGTCGGTTCGATCAAGATGCATCGCGCCGATTGGTTTCTCACCTTTGCAGAGATCGCGACGATTTAGATCTCATACGAAATGGCATATGCCGAGGGGCTTGCGCTTGCGGCGTCACGGATGAATAGTCGCTAACAGATATTCTCCCCCCTGATATCCTCACCTCCATGATGCATCCACAAATTTCCCGACGGGCCGCCAGTAAACCACAACCGCCGGAACGAAAATGATTCACTCGACCAAAAGTAGCAAGCTTCGCGAGACGTTCGGTCGATGCATATCCAAGGGGTGGTGCCTCTTCCTTCTGGCGTGGGCCTTTCAAACGGGATCGACCCTGGACGGAGTCAGAGCAGCGACTGGATCGGAGCACTGGATCCTTGACTCGGGAGGAATCCACGAAGGCAAATTCCGCGCGGAACTCAGCGGAAATCTCGAGTCCGGCCTCACGGCCTCGGCGTGGTGGCGCGTTGACGGAGAGTTTCCTCAGACAGGCTCTCTCGGGACACTGGCGATCGGCTTTCAGCGCCAGCAGGAGGATGGCCCCTACCCCAAGATCGCACATTGGATTCGCGGCGAAGGCCATTATGAATATCTGGACTTGGTCGGAGTGGTGGAACTCGGTTATTTTCAAGGGATCAAGATACGTCGGCTTGTTCATGAACCGGACATTCGGAGCAATCTGGATTTGACGCCAGGGAAATGGCATCACGTCGCCATCGTCATCGGCGTGGCGCAAGTAGACTTGTTTATTGACGGGGAAATGGTCTCCACCATGGAAATTGCCAGTGGCGAGCGTGGATTCGGAAGCAGTGATCGATTGGCATGGATCGAGGCCGGCGACGGACGGGCGGGGGTGAGTGCAAGCGTGGCTTCCGTCCGGGTGGCGGACAAGGCTCTTGATGGAACCCTCATCCGGGAGCAATTCCTCCAAGGTCCGCCAAAGTAATCGCAATCCTTTCATGAACACTCCACGCCTGAACCCTCCCGAGTTCCAACAAAAGCGCCCCATCCCCCGATTCACATTCTGGATCGTGCTTCTGGCCGCCACCGTCGCCCTCGCGGCAACCCCCGTTTCGCCGGGCGGGCCCAGCCGCGAAATCTTTTCAGACATTCCACTCAGCCAGGTTAGCCCCTCGGGCTGGCAACGGGAGTATCTCATGAAACAGCGACGGGGGCTGACCGGCCAACTGGATGTCCTCGCTGAGCCATTCAATCAGAATATCTGGACGGGCGACAAGACCGGGCAAAAGCCGCCGTTCTACAAACGGACGAATTCCAAAGGGGAAGAGGTGCTTTGCTGGGAGCCCTATGAACAAACAGGCTACTACTACGATGGTGCCATGCGCGCCGGGCTGCTCCTCGAGGATGAATTCCTGATCGAAAAGGCCAACAAACAGATTTTCGGGTCGATCGCCGAGGCCTCGCCGGAAGGCGTCATTGCTAAGGACGTGCCGGACCGGTGGGGTCACGTCGTGTTCTTTCGTGCCATGATGGCCGCTTATGATGCCACTGGCGACAAACGAATCCTCGATGCCCTCCTGCGCCATTACGAGAATGACACCTACTCGCTGGCGGGTGCCCGGAACATTCTCAATATCGAGCAACTTCTCTGGCTTTATGGGAAGACCGGAAAACAGGAGTTCCGGGACCGCTCGATCAAGCTTTACGAAGCAATGGCCTCTCGAAAGAGCGACCGTCTTGTGAACCGGTTCGACGATCTGAAAAGTCCGGACAGGCAGGATATCCATGGGGTCACTTTCCTCGAAATGCTCAAGCTCCCGATCCTGCTCCACAATGTCACAGGCGATCCGAAGTATCTTGCGGCCGTCCGCAATGGTTACCGCAAGCTCGACAAGTATCACATGCTGGCCTGCGGGGTGAATTCCTCGGAAGAGGGGTTGTCGGAGCGGCATGCGCTCTCAGCCTATGAGACGTGCGATGTCGCGGACTTCGCCTGGACGACGGGCTACATGCTGAAGGCGACGGGTGAACCCGAGTGGGCGGAACGCATCGAGCGCGCCATCCTCAACGCCGGCCTCGCCTCCGTGACCGCGGACTTCGACGCCCACGCCTACTTCAACAAGATGAATCACGTCGTGAGCGTGGTCGGCGGAAATACCTCGCCGATCATGGGGCCGGACGGGGGAGCCACCAACATGACCTATGCGCAGCGGCAGATGCCGCTCTGTTGCACCGGGAACGTCAACCGTTTCTTTCCGATCTATGTTGGCCTCCAGTGGTTGAGGGGTGCCGACGGAGGCTTGGTCAAAGCACTCTACGGACCCGGCAGCGTCGTGCACCGCGTCGGCGATGCGGAGGTCGAGGTCGTGGAGGAATCGATGTTCCCCTTTGGCGACGAAATCAATCTGCGAATCGCCAAGGGTTCGGCAAAGTTTCCCATGACGGTCCGCATTCCTTCGTGGACGACCGCGCCCGTTGTTCGCGTGAATGGCGAGCCGCAGGAGAATGTCCAGCCGGGCGCATTTTTCACCATGACCCGCGAGTGGAGACCGGGCGATGTGATCACACTCGATTTTCCGAAGAAACCGACGGTCCGAGAGTGGGAAATGAACGGCGCCATCGTCGAATACGGCCCGTTGTTGCTTGCGCTCCCTGTGCCTGCAAAGGTGGAGAAAGTTTTGCTCAAGGACTGGCTCTGGAGTGGCTCCCCGTCGGACTCCCAAGACCTGTATGCCTACAATCTCCTCCCCGACGGCAAATGGCGATATGTTCTCGCACTCGACGAGGAGCGCAACCACATGGCGCGCGTGGTGGAAAATCCTGCTGCCGACCCGAATGACCCATGGAATCCTGCCAATCCGGCACTGAAGGTGCAGATGGTCGGATTGGAAATGCCACCTTGGGCGATGCATTACCAAGAATACGACCCGTTCGGCGGGAAACCGGCGGGAATGGTACCCATCACCCCGCCACTTCCACCACGCGGCTCCATGATCATGGTTTACCAGATGTGCAAAGAACCCGAGGCTATCACGCTGGTCCCCTTTGGCGGTGCGAAACTCCGGCTGGCTGTTTTTCCCTATTGGGATGTCCGCGATATTCCCTCGTTCCGCGAGAACCAGGTGAAGTTCGAAGGCTCCCAGTAGCGTAATCAAAGGCAAAGAAACCGTCCCCCATAATCCCCTCCCAGAAATGAAACGTCTTCGCTCTTTCGCGCGCCGTTGCTCACGTCCCTGGTGCCATGTGCGGTCTCTTTTTATCTGCCTCACACTTGCTTTCTCGCCATGCGCTCTTATGGCAGAGACACGAGTTCTGGTCCTCGGTGGGAGTCAGGCCTACAAGTCCTCAGCGGAGCAGGCGTTCCCGCCGGCAGAGGTCGCTGCCCAACTTCGGGAGATTTTGTCGGCGGATCCGGCCGCTTCGAAGCCGGTCACTGTTCAAGTAGAGGACTATGGAGCGAAACAAACCCTCATGTCGTGGTTTTATTGGCCGGACTCGCAAAACAGCACCTTGGAGTTGCTCCGTGGTGACTGGGACTACGTGGTGATGCTCGACGATCCTTATGTTGCCTCCAGCCACCCCCAATTTCTGCTCGAAGGGGTCCAGGCCGTCAGTGCCGAAGTCCGTTCTGCAGGGGGGACCCCACTGCTCGTCATGCAATGGTCCAGTGGATCGACATCTCTCTCGGCTTTTGCGGAAGCCGCATTCCGTGTGGGCGATGGTGCGGGCATCGGGGTGGTCCCTGCTGGGTATGCCTGGGGGAACGTGCCTCCCGCACTGAGGGACAGCGGGGTGCGACCCACGCCCCGGGGAGCCTATGTCACGGCGGCTTCCATCTTCAGCCATATGGTGGGGCGGTCGGCGTCGGCGTCCTCCTACCTGCCGGCTGGCGTTCCGCCGGCGGACCGTGATTCCCTCGCCACCGCCGCGTGGAACGCCGTGCAAAGTGCCCCAACCCAAACGCACTATTCCGGGGCTTACCATGGCTCGGTGCGGTTTCTCTCCGCGCCGATCCGCAAACGCGACATTGCCATCTGGGGTCATGGATTCAGCACCGAGACGGGCATGATCCTCGCCCTGCGGGATCATGTCCTTCCGGCGGCCGGGCTGAACGGTGTCACCAGGGTCTCGTCGAATGCCCCCACCACGATGCAGGATATCCTTTTCCGACGGGATTCGATCTCCTATACGAACACGCGACACTGCGCTTACTTCCGCTACCAAATTGACAATGGGGCAAAGAGCATGATCGAGTGGCTCAACTCGTTCAGTATTCCCGCTGCAGAAGCCGTCACTGCTCAGCAGAGCACAGCCAAGCCGATTTTTCATCTCCCCATCTACATTGCGCTGGCCAGAATCCGCGCCGCACACGCGGAGATTGCCGTGCAGACGGACGGCCATCATTGGAGCTCGGTATTCAACAACGCCACCGCCGCCATTCTCTACACCCTGGCCAGTGGCCGCTGCCCGGTCGGAAACGAGCCTGCGGATAAGGGTTCCGATGCCTGGCAGCATTGGTTTGCGCGGAAGACCGGCTACGAGGTCGCATGGCAGTATGGCACCATGAGAACGCGCGTCCCGGGCTTCGAGGTCCTGCCCGGCACCATCTCGGCCAGCACGACGAACGTGACGACAACCGGCGACGAAACCCTCACGGTCCGCTTTCTTTACCCGCCCGAATCGCCTGTCACCGTTTCCGTCGGCGTGGACAAGTCGGCGGCCCTGATGGTATATCCCAATACCCTGACATTCACGCCCGAAAATCACTCGGAGAAGCAAACCATCCGGCTCCGGGCCTTTCCGGGCAATTCTTCGAGCGAAAAAGTCGTCGTCAATGTGACCACGCTTTCGGACGACGAGGTTTTCAGCGGGCTTCGGGACGAATGGGATTTCAACGCATCGCGTGCGGTCGTTTCGTCCCCATCGCTTGCCACCCAGACGGTGCAAAGCGTCGTGCTGGCGGAAGACTCTTCCGTTTCGGTTGATCTTGGAGTGCCGGGAGCCACCGCGCAGAACACGACCATCCTCGGTCCATTCCACGGCACATGGAACCAAGCGACCTCGACCTACACGCCAAGCCCGGACTTCCACGGCATGGATGGCCTGCTTTTTTCGGTCAACACCGGCGGCAGTGTCACCAACGGCGAGGTGAAGTTTCAAGTGACCGATTCTCCCGAAACAACGCTGGTCTTGTCTTCACCAGCACCGCTCTCAGTTTTTGAGGCCGCCTCCGAAATCCCGGTTAGCGTGACCGGTTCGTGGAATGGCGGGCGTGTGGAGTTCTACGTGGACGACACTCTCATCGATGTGGTCACGAAGGCACCATGGACAACGAACTGGCGGGCGCTTTCTCCGGGCTCGTATGCCATTCGTGCGGTCGCGACGGATAGCACCGGTGCGGTGATTGCCTCTCAGACGCTCACCGTTCAGGTTGCCCATAAGGGCGGTGTTTGGCTTGGTCAAAGCTCGGGTTCCTGGGGACTCTCATCGAACTGGTTGGCAGGATCTCTCCCAACTGGGAACACGGCAGCCCGCTTTGATGCCGTGGACTTGAACGGCGTTCTCACGGTCACCCTAGACCAGACCCGGTCGGCGGGCGGGCTCGTGTTCGGGGATCCGAACCCGCAGGCTCCGCGCTGGATCATGGGCCCCGATGCGCTCGGCTCGCCGGTGGTCGATCCGTCCGGTCCACAGATGCCAGGCTACGTTCTCTCCGATGGCGGTGCCGGTGCCCATCTGCTCAGCCTTCGAGGCGACGCTCCTGAGATCGAGGTGGACCTTGGAAGGCCGCCCGACTCGATTTCTCCGCTCCATCCCAACTGGAACTACCAGCGCCCCAACTTGAACGAATACGCAGCGACCCTGGACACAAGAATCAGCGCTTTCTCCCCGTGGAGCAAAACCGGCGAGGGCCGTCTAGTTCTGGGCCGGGCGGGCGATATGTCCAACGGATTCTCCGTTCTGGCCGGCGAAGTCGTTGCCGGAGTCGATGGAGCGTTCGGTTCCGGCCCTGTCTGGCTCCACCCCGGGACCCTGCTTCGGGCCGCTGATTCCCCGGGACTGATCCTGAATGTCCACAACGCGGTTCACTTGGTTGGCGACAGCCCGGCAGTTTACCGCATCTCGCCGGGAGAAGGATCATCGCTGGTGTTCAGCGGAACTCTTGAAGCGTCCGCCTCCCATGGTGACAGCAGCCTTGCGATTGGCTTTTCCGGCAGCAAAGACCTGACCATCACGGGAGAGATCGATCTCGGCTCTCGCAAGCTCGAGATCAACAACAACTGGCCGCACCGGGTGCCGCTCCAGAACACCGTGATCCGGGATGCAAGAATTGTTGCCGGCGCGGTGGAGAACATCTACACCACGATGCTGGACGGAGGTGCGAATACCATCGCCATCACAGGCACGACCGAGATGCTCGTGGAGGGCGATGTCGTGCTCGATTGTTTCTGGGGAACCGGCACTTTTGGCGACTTGGCATTTCTCCAGGCGGGCCGGTTTCTTCCAAAAATGGAGACCATGAACCTCAATGGGGGATCGATGTCGCTGAATCAGCTGGCGAGCAGTCGCACCTCCACGCAGGCGACCGGCAGAATCAATTTCCACGGAGTGACGCTTCAGGCAAGGGAATCGACTGCGGACTTCATCGTTTCCCAGGGTGGTCTGTTTTATATTTTACCGAACGGGCTGACCATCGACACGCAATCCCATACGGTGGGGGTCCCTGCCTGCTTCCACGAGTCAAATGATCGGGGCGGCCTGCGGAAAATTGGCTCCGGGAAGTTGATTCTGACCCCCGATGCAAAGAACCCGAGCGCAGTGAACAAATTTCGGGCGCCGGTGGTTGTGATCGAGGGAACTCTGGAAACAGGCTATGCCGGGGCGTTCACCACTTCTCAGCTCATCGATGTGCGAAGCTCAGCAAAGCTTTCCCTGCTGCACAATGCCATCGCCGACACGTCGGGTCTGGACATCAAAAACGGGGGAACTGTCGAGCTCGGAGCGGGCGTGAATGATACGATTCAACGGCTTTATTTTAATGGGGTGGAACAGGTTGCGGGCACATGGGGAGCGCCAGGAAGCGGCGCCTCTCTGACCGATGCCCGCTTCACAGGTGCCGGGCTCCTGACGGTCACCACCAGCGGCACGGGAAATCGCGCTCCCGTCGCCCTTGCCGACGCCTACACGGCAACGGGTGGCGGGCCGTTGAATGTCACGGCTCCCGGGGTGCTGGCCAATGATACCGACGCCGACAACCATACGAGAAGAGCGACCCTCCAACGCCCCCCTCTGCATGGGACGCTCGCCTTGGAAAGCACGGGGGCTTTCGTCTACACGCCCGTTGCCGGCTATTCCGGCCCGGACTCGTTCATTTATTACACCTCCGATGGAAGAGTTCATTCCGACCCGGTGACCGTGTCCATCAACGTCCAGGCTGCCCCCAACCAGCCACCCTCTGTCAGCCAGGCTGCTGCTGCAATGCCTGTCGCCCTCAACGTGTTTGACGAAACCACTGTCAGTGTAGCCGCCACCGATCCCGACAGTGATCCGCTCGTGTTTTCATGGGATAAACTGTCCGGCCCCGGCACGATCTCGTTTGACCAAGCCAAAGCCGCCCAGACGAGAGTCCGCTTCAACCTGCCCGGCACCTACAACCTGCGTGTTCAGATCAGCGATGGAAAGGGAGGTTTTGTATCGTCCGATGCGGCCGTGCTTGTCCACGACTCCCTTGCATCATGGCTGCGGCGTTACCCGTCGCTCCAGGGTTCCGCCGCACTCTTTACCTCCGATGCCGACGGTGACGGCGTGAACAACCTCATGGAATATGCGTTGGGGACGGATCCCACCCGCCCGGCGGCCACGGCCTGGCCGCAAATGGAGGTTGACGAGGAAGCCTTCTCCCTCATCTACCGGCGCGATCCGCTGAAGAACGATCTCATCTATCGCGTGGAGGCATCGGAGAACCTGCGGGACTGGTCGGGTGCTGCCGTGCAGGACCGGCTTCTGGGCACAGAGGAGGGTTGGCAAATCCGTGAAGGCCGCATTCCGGTCAGTGGAGAGGGAAAAGTCTTTTTGAGGCTGGTTGTCGAACTCCAGTGAACGGCCGTTTTTCACTCGATTCAGCCACCCCCATCGCCCTTGATCCCTGCGATCACTTCTATCCAAAATCCGAATACATAGGCTTTGTCATATCCGGCCCGGCTTGCCTGCGAGACCTAATGCAACTAGTTATAAGGGCGTGACCCCCTCCAGCTTGCGAATTGCCATCGTCGTTACCCTCTTAACCCTCGCCGCACCCTTGGCGGGAGCTTCCGGATTTGTCCAGCGCGACGGAAACAAATTGACTTTGGGTGGTCGGGAGTATCGCGCCATCGGCGTCAATATCCCCCACCTGCTCAAAGCCTACGTCGGAAGCTTCGCTCACAATGTCCAGTTGTATGGCGGGGACGAGCAGGCGAAGGAGGCAATGCTGCTTGCCTTGGATGACGCCGCCGCCAGCGGGTTCAAGTTCGTGCGATTCTTTGCCGATCCCGGCTATCCCAAGGACATTGACAAGTATTACCTCTCCAACCCGGAAGCCTATTGGAACAGCGTTAAGGAATTGGTCGATGCCTGCCGCGCGAGGGGGCTGAAAGTCATCCCGTCGCTCGGCTCAATGCCCGGATTCTGGGCCGACCTCAACCGCGAGCCCAAACAGGCGATTCTGGACCCGGCCTCGAAAACCCACCAGTCCGCCTACTCATACATCCGCGAATTCGTCTCACGCTTCAAAGACGATCCGACCATACTCATGTGGGAACTTCAGAACGAGGTCATGCACAAGGCCGACATCAATCAAAAAGGTCGTCCTGCTACGAACGCCGCCCTTTTCACGGACAAACAACAACCGAATCCGGAGATGACTTTCGAGGACAGCCTGACTTGGGAGATGATCCTGCGGCTCTATCGGGAGCAGACCGCTTTCATCAAAAAAATCGATCCCAACCACCTCGTCACCAGCGGGGACTGCCACGTCCGCTACGAGTCCACCAGCCGCCGGGACACCTTCCCGAACTTCAAGTTCCGCGACGACACCTTCGAGGAGTGGGTGGCCAACAATATTGCCTCCCAGGAACCCCTCGACGTTATCAGCTACCACCTCGCCGCCGTCGGCGAACCCAAACCCCGCTGGGGGATGATCGAGCGGGAATGGATGCCGATCCTCTTCGAAAAGAGCGTCGCCAGTGGAAAACCGGTCTATCTGGGGGAATTCGGACAGGACAGACCCCATATCGGGCAGGATCGCGATGCAAAACCCCTGCGCGAGTTCATCGACATGGCCGAAAATGCCGGCGTTTCCCTCATCGCGCTCTGGGCCTGGCACTTCCCATGGCAACCAGAAAGAACATTCACTTCTTCAGATGCCCCGGCCCTGGTCGAGCAATGCGCCGCCTTCAACCGGAAATATGCCCAGCCATGAAAACGTGGAATATATTTTGTCATATGATCCGGCGGTTGACAGGGAGCCCGGAATCTGGCAGGCTTTCGCAACATTAGCCAACAATTATCCCACTCCCCAATTCCCATCCCAACCACAACCTCCTCCACCATGAAAACTAAACTATCCAAAACTCTGATTCTCTTCTCCGCAACCTTGCTTGCGGCCTCCTCCGCTTCGGCGCAAACGATCACCAAAGCCGATACCACCACCATGAACACCGCCGCCGACTGGGGTGGGACCGCGCCGGCTCTCACTCAGACGGGTGTGTTCACCAATGTGCTCAGCGCTCCAAATGCCGCAGCGCTGTCCCTGGGGGGAAACGTCTCGCTCAACCGTCTGGATTTCCAAAATATCAACGGCCCGGTCACCATCGCCTCGGGAAACACGCTGACACTGAATAATGTCACCAACGCGACAAGTGCGGGCATTCAGATGAACAACGCCAATCTCAACCACGATGTCACGATCAATGCAGCCCTTGCGAATGTTGGGACGATCAGCGTGAAGACGGGGCGCACGCTGACACTGGGGGGTGGCGCGACTGAGATCGGCGGATCAGCAGGTGCCGGCAGAGTTATTCTTGAGAATGGGAATTATACGACCACTGCCAGTGTCAATTTGAATGTGGGGGATTGGTCCAATCCTTCGACAACAGGCATCGTCATCGGGAACAGTGGAAACTACTCGGTCAGTGCCTCATTAAACATCGGCAGAGGCGCGAACGGTATCGTGCGAGTCAACGGCACTGGGGCGCAGTTTACGGCCACCCCTAGCAATCAGGATCTCTTTGTGGGTCGGGATAACACCAAGGGTCTCCTCCAAGTCGATGCGGGAACCCTTGCCATAGGGCGGGCTGCGTCACTCGGATTCCAGGGTAGCAGTGAAGGCATTCTGCGGGTCAACGGTGGCATCGCGACGGTCGGGACTTCCCTCACCGTTCTTAACGGTGCGAACAACGCGGCGGCCTCTGGAACGTTCGAGGTCAACGGTGGAACCACGACCGTGGGCGGGGCGATCAATCTGGGGACTAGCAGCACAGCCGGAAGCGCGAACCTGACCGTAACCGGCGGAACTCTTTACATCGGCCAGAACGGGGTGGGAATCGCGACCTCCGGCACTGGTTCGACCACGCATTCCATCACCCTCTCCGGCGGGACCATTGGCTCCTCCACGACGACCGTGGGTGGCGGCTGGTCCTCATCTGCCAACATGACGCTTGGGACGACGAACGGAGACATCACCTTCCAATCCGCCAACGCAAGTTCCGCTGCGCGGAGTATCGCGCTGAGCGGCCAGATCTCTGGAGCAGGAGGTCTCATCAAAACCGGTGCCGGCAACCTCACGTTGAGTGGGGTCAACACCTACACCGGCAATACCACGGTGAACGCAGGCACCCTAATCCTTTCAGACAACGCCGGAATGACATTCAACATCGGTGCCACCGGAGTCAACAACCAGATCACCGGCACTGGAACAGTGACACTCGACGGGGATTTCACCTTCAACCTCTCTGGGGCCGCAGCCGTCGGAACCTGGAACATCGTCAACGTCGCAACTCTTACAGAAACCTTTGGCTCAACTTTCTCAGTCATTGGTTTCACCGATGCTGGAAGTAACACATGGACGAGGATCAATGGCGGCTCGACCTACACCTTCAGCGAGACGACCGGGCTTTTGACTGCGATCCCGGAGCCATCAACCTGGTTGTTGCTGACTGGCACGCTGACTGCACTCGTTGTCCTTCGCCGCCGCCGCGCATAAGCCGACAGCCTGCTGAATCGCACACACTGCCCTTTTTGGGGGGGAACAGGTCGGCATCCTTGAAACAGGGTTGCCGACCTGATATTTTGAGATCTAACGTTCCAATATCATGAGGCTTTCGCTTTCGGCTCTATTCGCACTGTCTATGCTAAGCATTTGCTCAGCCTCTGAGAGGGTTGTCGTCGACATCTCTGAAACCAGCCCGATCGTTCAATTGTGGCACAAGCCAGCAGATCCATCTGACCCGGCCCCTCGAGAGATTGTTGCGGAGGAGGAAATTGACATCACGCGGCCGGATGGAAAAAGAGGGTTTGCCAGCGACAGTGGCGGGGGTCGATTTATTCGGTTCCTGGCGCGGGGCCCGGAAATTCCGGATGGATGGGACCTTGCTTCTGCAGTAAGATTTTCCGCCTGGGTTCATTCCACAGTTCCAGTCGAGCTCACCGTGCGCTACAGTGCGGCAGGGTCCCAGACCACAGACAAGGTCTATCATAACGGTGGAGGTTGGGAGAAAATCGAGTGGCTGGTAAAAGAGAGCCCTGAAAATGAAACCGCAACAGTCCTGACGGGGGCCACTTTGGTAGATCTGATTATCCTTCCGGAATCGGAAGACCCGTTCAAGTTGGTCGTTGCGGACTTCGTCGCGACCGAGTGATCCATCGCCGATCCTGATGTAACGACTGGCCACTGGGCAAGGGGCTGCACGATGCGGGTGGAGCCCTCGGTCATTATATCGCGTCTCCCCGTATAATTTGTCATAGCCCGCCAATATTGCCGGTGATGACGGCTACGACTAGTATGGCTAATCAGGTGTCTGGCCAAAACCAGGCAAAGTCCTGCCAAGCCCCGGATCATTCCACTCGACGTCTCCATGATGAAACTCATCTGCCTTCTCATTCTTCCATTTCCGCTTCTCCTCAACGGAGCCGAGGTCGCCCCAGTTCCCAACCCGGAAATCTTCCCGCCCTCAGCGTTGAAGGCCGACATCTGGGTGGATCCACCAAAAAACGAGCGGAACGTCCAGAACGCGCTGGCGTCTCTCCGCGATCATTATAAACCCTTTCTGCGAAGCCTTCCGCCCAAGATCCATCCCCGCGAGCAACAGTCCCTGAACGGCGCGTGGTGGCACAAGGTCGAGATTGCGGATTGTGACGACGGGGTCATTCCTCCCTGTCCGGATTGGTATCTCCCCGGCGTGAAGGAAGAGGACGGTTCGTGGGAGTCTGTCGAAGTCCCGCATTGGCGCTGGTCCACCAAACGCGACCCGACCCAGAGATTCCCGTGGTATCCGGAGAGCAAGATCGTCTGGTATCGAAAAGCATTCGACGCCGATCCGCCGGTGCCGGGCAATCGGGTGTTTCTGAACTTTGCGGGAGCGGATTGGGCGGTCGAGGTCTGGCTCAACGGCACGAAACTGGGTGAGCACAGCCGCTACTGGGAACCGTTCCGGTTCGATGTGACCGATCTCCTTCGTGAGAAAGACAACAAACTGGCCGTGCGCCTGATCGATGGGCCGGCCTTCGGGGAAACGATATGCCAGTGGTCGTTGCTGCCATTCTCCCCGGCAGACAAGCTACCCGGAAAGAAACAGGAATTCATTATGGGACGGAAAGACACTGCCGCATTCAATTTGGGTGTCTCAACCTCCGGCGGCAGCGGATACGGAATTCATCGGGAGGTCTTCCTGGAGTCGGTGTCGGATGTGCACGTTTCGCAAATACTGGTCCGTGGCTATCCCTTTCAAGAAGAGGCGAAAGTCGTGGTCGAGACCGACGCGGATGCCGAAGCCGCGGTCGAGCTGAAAATATCGCTGCTTCCGGAGAACTTCGCCGGGGAATCATTTACCCATGTCGAGCGGGTCGAGGTTCCGAAGGGGAAAACCCGCCACGAATTCCCCATCAAGACACCCGGCGCTCGCTGGTGGTGGCCAAGCGAACCTCACCTTTATCGCTGTCGCGTGGAGGTGGTGGCAAACGACAGCGTGGCGGATGCTCGTGATGCTCTCTTCGGTTTCCGGGAGGCCCGCCTCGTGACCGCCCAAGAGCCGGAACTCGGCCTGCCGGAGGGGATGTTCCTGCTCAATGGTCAACCCGTTTTCCTGCGCGGCACAAACGTGGTCTCCAGCCCCAATCTCGCATGGTATTGGGGTGAAACGGACCGACTCCTCGACATCCTCCTCCTGACCAAAGTATCGAATTTCAATTTTGTGCGGACGCATCAGCACATCGCCTTCCCTGAGGTCCTTGAACTCATGGACCGCCTCGGCATCCTGAGCCAGCAGGAACAGGGAACCGGAATGCAGAAGACCAAGCACAACCCCTCGATGGAGCATCTGGCGAAGGTCGTGGCACCGATGGCGGAAGTCCTCTACAACCATCCGGGAGTCGTGTTCTTCTCCTTCATGAACGAGACCCATGCGAACATGACAAAACCGGTCGCTGCCGTCCTCGAACGCGATCCCGAGCGCCTCATCGCTCCCATCGCGGGTGCGATTTTCGCGCTGGACGATCCGTCGCACATCAACAACCTGCTGGGCCAATTCCATCGCTACGACACATGGTATTTCGGTGTCCAGAACATCTGGGAAACGAGCGAGCCACGACTTCCGGGACGACAGGTCCTCCTTGATTTCAAGGACACCAACCCCCGCCCTCCAGCGAACTTCTTCCCCGTGATGACGCCCGACCGGATGATGATCTGTGGTGAGTATGGCGGAGAGGCGATGGACAACTATGAATCCTTTCTCAACTACCCCGAGCACTGGGGAAAGCCGCCTGCACTCGAGGAGGAGAAGATATGGGGTTTCCCGGTGAATGGCGATTTTCCGCTCAATACCGAGTGGGGGATGCGCGGAGGCAAAGGGCGCACGTTCGGGGATTTGATCCGCTCGAGCCAGATTCATCAGGTGGATCTTCTGACCCAGGCGACCATTGGTTTCCGCCTGTCGCCAAAGACTCTGGCAGGATACTTCCAGTTCCATTTTCTCGAACTCACCCCCTCCAACTGGCCGAAATCTCTGCTTGGTTACGACCTCGGCCCCAAGCCGGGCTTCTTTGCCATGGCGCAACTCAATCAGCCAGTGGTGCCTCTCTACCGCCTGATGGATCGTGGAAAGCAGATTCATCTCTTTGCAGCCAACTCGTTGCGCGCAGACCTTCCGGGCTCTGTGTTGAAATGGCGTATTGAGGCGGGAGAAGACGAGTGGAGCGGTGAAGTGACCGGTGATGTGCCGGGGCTGGATGCCGTCCAACTCGGCTCGATCGATCTCACCATCCTGCCGTCCGACTGCGAGTTGTTCGATCTCAAGCTCGAACTGCGCGACCCAAAAGGGCGTCTGATCTCGGAATTTGAACACGAAATCTACCGCAACTTCGAAATCCTTGACCGCGCTGAACGGGAGATGGAAATGAGGGCCATCCGTGCGATTACCTGGAACAAAAAGAACGTCGCCTTGAACAGGCTCGTGATTACAGAAGCCTCCCCGGTTTCTTCGCCTCTGCCCGCCGCTGTCGATGGAGATTACAGAATTCCCTGGATGGACGATGCCGGGCAAATGCCGAAGTCGATCGTCGTGGAATTGGCGGAACCCACAGCGCTCTGCGGGGCAAGAGTCATGTGGCATGGCCGTGAAACGGGAGGCGTGAGCTTCGAATTCTCGGATAACAAGAGGGACTGGCGGCCGGCCGAAGGCGAAGTTCGCGAGGCCTCCGAGCAGTGGTCGGGCGGCAACCCGCCCCTTCGCATCCAGTATCTCGCATTCACCGGGTCCGGAAAATACGTTCGCGTGACCGTCCGCCCGCATCCGGAGAATACTTCAATCCTGCCCTCGGAAATCGAGCTTTACTCAAGGGAAAAATAACACCTCACGAACACCCCCCGAATGATTCCATCCGCATCGCACTTTTTCCGCATCCTCCTTCTGGCCTCCGTGGCCGCGCTCGGTGGATTTCTTTTCGGCTACGACAGCGGATGCATCAATGGCACGGTTGGCTCGCTGGAGAAAGCCTTCCAAACCGAGGGGATCGGCAGCGGGTTCAATGTGGCTTCCATGTTGCTAGGGTGCGCGGCGGGAGCGTTCCTGGCGGGGGGCATTGCGGATCGGTTTGGACGCAAGGCGGCATTGTTTGCGGCGGCCGTGCTGTTCGGGATCAGCGCGTGGGGTTCCGGAATTGCTGGCAGTTCCGCCGAGTTCATCGTGTATCGGTTGATTGGTGGGTTCGCGGTCGGTGCTGCCAGCGTAATCAGCCCTGCCTACATCAGCGAGATCGCGCCGGCACGCTCACGGGGTGCTCTCGCCACCTTGCAACAGCTAGCCATCGTGCTCGGTCTCTTTTTTGCCTTTCTCGCAAACTGGTTGATTGCCGGGAGTGCCGGAGGGGCGTCCGAGGTGTGGCTGCTTGGATTCGAGGCCTGGCGCTGGATGTTCTGGGCGGAGTTGATCCCGGTGGTCCTCTTCCTTTTCGGGCTATTCCTGATTCCAGAATCCCCGCGCTATCTCGTCGCGGCAGGTAAGGCCGATAAGGCGCGCGAGGTTCTCTCCATGCTTTCCCATCCTGCAGATGCCGGTCTCAAAGTGAAAGAGATCGAGGAAACGCTGAAAGCGGGACACCGTCCGAGTTTCCGGGACTTGTGGGATCCCCTGACACGAAAGGTGCACCCGATTGTTTGGGTCGGCTTGTCCATCGCTGCCTTGCAGCAGTTCGTCGGGATCAATGTTGTGTTCTATTATGGAGAAGTCCTGTGGAAGTCGGCGGGCTTTTCGGAGTCGGAGGCACTTCTGATCAACGTGATTGGTGGCACGATCAATGTGGCGTCAACGGTCGTGGCCCTCCTCCTTGTGGACCGCTGGGGGCGCAAACCGCTTTTGATCACGGGCGCGGTGGGCATGGCGTTCTTCCTGGGCACGCTGGCGGTTGTCTTCAGCGGCGCCCAAACAGGTCCCGACGGCAATCTGGTTCTCGGGCAGGTTCCCGGAATCATCGCGCTCGTGGCTGCCAACCTCTATATTTTTTGCTTCGGCATCTCGTGGGGACCGGTCATGTGGGTTCTCCTTGGGGAAATGTTCCCGAACCAGTTCCGCGGTGCGGCCCTTTCGTTCGCTGGACTGTCCCAATGGATGTCCAACTTTCTCGTGACGATGACATTCCCGATGTTCCTTGCCGGAATCGGCCTCGGCGGAGCCTATGGAATCTACGCCGCCTTCGGGGTGGTGGCCGCCTTCTATGCCTGGAAGTGCGTGCGCGAGACTAAGGGGAAAACCCTCGAGCAAATGCAAAAATCCTGACGACAGGATACCGTAAACTTGCTCAACCAATCATAAACAACGCAACAAAGGACAACCTTATGACAATTAAATCAATGACCTACCCCCTTCGCATCGGACTCTTTGGAATTGGATTGGAGGCTTACTGGGCGCAGTTCTCAGGGCTAAAGGAACGCCTGGAGGGCTATGTGACCGGGGTGGCGGAAAAACTGGAGCGTCCCGGAGTGGAACTGGTGAACATCGGTCTGGTCGATTCCCCGGAGAAGGCGGTCGAGGCCGGTCACGCCTTCCGGCGCGGGGATGTGGACGTGATCTTCCTTCACGTGACGACCTACGCGCTCAGCTCGACGGTCCTGCCCGTGGTGCAGCGGGCAAAAGTGCCGGTCGTCATCCTCAACCTTCAGCCTGCGGCGGCGATCGACTACACGAACTTCAACAAGCTGGCAGACCGAACGAAAATGACCGGCGAGTGGCTTGCGTATTGCGGGGCCTGTCCGGTGCCGGAGATTGCCAACGCCTTCAACCGGGCAGGGATCGCCTTTCATCAGGTCACCGGAGTCCTGTCGGAGGAGGGAGGTGTCTGGGCAGAAATCGACGAGTGGGTCGAGGCGGCCCGCGTGGCTAATGTGATGGCGCACAATCGTCTCGGCCTGATGGGGCATTACTACAATGGGATGCTGGACATCTACACCGACACGACGCGGCAGATCGCCTGCTTCGGCGGTCACATCGAGATCATCGAAGTCGAGGAACTGGCGGCCTTGCGCCGGCGGGTCACTCCCGAGGAATCGCAGGCAAAGCTCGACGAATTTCGAGTGACCTTCGACATCCAGCCCGATTGTGCCGAGGCCGAACTCGAACGCGCAGCCCGGACGTCCGTGGCGCTCGACAGGCTGGTCGCGCAAAAGCGGCTCGGCTCGATGGCCTACTATCACATGGGCAGTGGGAACGATGAACACGAGGATGTGATGAGTTCCGTCATCCTCGGCAACTCGCTGCTCACCGCCCGTGGCATCCCGGTCGCCGGCGAATACGAGGTGAAAAATGCGCAGGCGATGAAAATCATGGACAGCTTCGGAGCAGGGGGATCGTTCACGGAATACTACGCGATAGATTTCGACGACGACATTGTGCTCATGGGGCACGACGGGCCGGGTCACATCAGGATCGCCGCCGGGAAGACGAAGGTGCGACCGCTGGAGGTCTATCACGGCAAAGTCGGGAAAGGACTTTCGGTCGAGATGAGCGTGCGCCACGGGCCGGTCACCTGCCTTTCGGTGGTCGAATACGCCGACGGTTCGCTCAAACTTCTCATTGCCGAAGGGGAATCGGTTCCCGGGCCGATCCTCGAGATCGGCAACACCAACAGCCGCTACAGGTTCCCGGTCGGAGCCCGCGCCTTCGTCGAGCGGTGGAATGAACAGGGCCCCGCCCACCATTGCGCCGTCGGCGTCGGGTACATCGCCAGCAAACTCGAAAAACTCGGAAAACTCCTCGGTATGCAAACCGTTAAAATCTGCTGATTTTCTCCGTCTATGAATCCATCCTACAAACTTGCCCACGAACATTACCAGGCTCTTGGAGTCGATACCGAAGCAGCCCTGGAATCCCTCGCATCGACGCCCGTGTCGCTCCATTGCTGGCAGGGCGATGATGTCGGAGGCTTCGAGACCGAGAACGCTCTGCTCTCCGGCGGTGGCATCCAGGCCACCGGCAACTATCCCGGCAAAGCGCGGACTCTGGATGAACTTCGTGCCGACCTCGACAAGGCGCTTTCGCTCATCCCCGGAAAGCAACGCCTCAACCTGCATGCGTGTTACGCCGATCTCTCAGCGGGGCGGGTGGATCGCGATGCCTACACGCCAGCCCATTTTCAAAGCTGGATGGATTGGTGCAAAGCCCGCGGGCTGGGCATGGACTTCAACCCGAGCTATTTTTCTCATCCGCTCGCCGAAAGTGGTCTCACGCTCTCGCACCCTGATCCTGGCATCCGCAATTTTTGGATCAACCACGGCATTGCCTGTCGCAAGATCGGCGAGGAAATTGCCCGCCAACTCGGCTCGCCTTGCGTGACCAACATCTGGATTCCCGACGGCTCCAAAGACCTCCCCTTTGATCGCAAGTCGCCCCGTGAGCGATTGGCAGGATCCTTGGACGCCATCCTCGCCGTGTCGGTGGACCGGTCGCTGAACTTGGACGCGGTCGAGAGCAAGCTCTTCGGCATCGGCTCGGAAAGTTACGTCGTCGGCTCTCACGAGTTCTACCTGGCTTTCGCGGTGAGGCATCAACTTCTGTATTGTCTGGACGCCGGGCATTTTCACCCAACGGAGAGCATCGCGGACAAGGTCTCCTCGGTGTTGCAGTTCGTGCCCAGGCTGCTTTTGCATGTGAGTCGTGGCGTGCGCTGGGACAGTGATCATGTGGTTCTTTTCGATGACTCCACCAAAGCCATCATGGAAGAAGTCGTTCGGGGAGGCTTCCTCGACCGCACCCATATCGGTCTCGATTTCTTTGATGCCAGCATCAATCGCATCGCCGCGTGGGTGATCGGCACACGAAGCACCCTGAAGGCACTTCTTTCCGCTCTGCTGGAACCGACATCCCTTCTTCGCAATGCCGAAGAGGCGGGGGACTTTACGAGTCGGCTGGCCTTGATCGAGGAAGCCAAGACGCTGCCTTTCGGCGCGGTCTGGCAGGAGCATTGCCGGCGTCACGATGTTCCCGACGACCGCTCGTGGCTGCAGGAGGTCCAGAATTACGAGAAGGCGGTCCTCTCCCTCAGATAACATTTTATGAATCCTATCCTCGGCGTCCTTTTCCACTGGCTCGGCGGCTTTGCCTCCGGGAGTTTTTATGTTCCTTACAAAATGGTCAAAAAATGGTCCTGGGAGACCTATTGGCTGGTGGGTGGCGTCTTCTCCTGGATCATCTGCCCATTGTTTTTTGCGCTTCTGATGACCAATGACGTCTTTGGTGTCCTGGGCAAGCAGTCGGCTTCTACTCTCGGTTGGAGCTACTTTTTCGGGGTTCTGTGGGGAATCGGAGGGCTGACCTTCGGACTGACCATGCGCTATCTGGGGCTCTCGCTGGGGATGGGGGTCGCCCTAGGATTTTGCGCGGCATTCGGAACGCTGCTACCTCCCATTTTCAAGTTGTTCATGCCGACTGTTCCGGTGCCGGAGAACATCGTCCAAATCGCCTCCACACTCCCCGGCCAGATCACCCTTGCGGGCGTCGGCGTCTGCCTTTTGGGGATTTTCATCGCGGCCATGGCCGGGCTGACCAAGGAACGTGAGATGTCGGCGGCGGATAAACAAAAGACGATTGCCGAATTCAATTTCCCCAAGGGTATCATGATTGCGGTGTTTTCAGGCATCATGAGCGCGTGCTTCGCCTTCGCGCTGACCGCTGCGGCACCCATCGGCACCGTCTCTGCCGAGGCTGGAACTTCCGAACTCTGGACCGGACTGCCGAAGTTGGTGGTTGTGTTGTTGGGCGGTTTCACCACCAACTTCATTTGGTGTGCGGCCCTGAATATTCGCAATCGCACCGGATACCAATACCTCGCCAAGACGGTGCGCCCGGAACATGCGGGACTCTCCGCATCCGGCGGTGAGCACGGCGATCCGGCCTCGGACCTCGTAAGTGAGGTCGCGGCAGATCATCCGGCAAAGGTGAATTCGGCGGATCTTCGCGTCCCGAGGTTGGGAAACTACTTCTTCTCCGCTCTGGCCGGTGCCACCTGGTATTTCCAATTCTTTTTCTACACCATGGGCGAGACGCAAATGGGGCAATTTGGTTTTGCCTCGTGGACCCTGCACATGGCCAGTATCATCATCTTCAGCACCATGTGGGGATGGATTCTGCACGAGTGGAAAGGGGCCAGCAAAAAAGCCCACATGCTCATCGCCTTGGGCATCATCACCCTCATTCTCTCCACCATCATCATCGGCTACGGCACCTGGCTCAAGGGCGGTGGCCCGGCACATTGAAAAAGGCACCCGATCAAATGAAACTATCCACTCTCAACAAGGCGACTGGAGTTTCCAATTTCCGTTGGGTCATTTGTGCCCTTATCTTTTTCGCCACAACGATAAACTATATCGACCGACAGATTCTCTCTCTTCTAAAGCCGCTTCTCGACGAGCAACTTGGCTGGACAAATGAACAATTCGGGTGGGTCAATTCCCTTTTCCAAGGAGCCTATGCGTTCAGCTACTTAGGCTTTGGCATCCTGATAGACCGTTTTGGAACTAAAATTGGATATTCTATTTCTATTGTCGCGTGGAGCATCGCGGCAGCCGCTCATGCATTAGTCAATTCCGTGACGGGTTTTGCTGTGGCTCGAATCGCTCTCGGAGCCGGTGAGGGGGGGAATTTTCCCGGTGCCGTTAAGAGCATTGCCCACTGGTTTCCGGTTCGCGAGCGAGCTTTCGCCACCACCCTGTTCAATTCAGGGGCGAATGTGGGCGCATTGTTGGCTCCTGCAATAGTCCCCCCCTTGGCTATTGCTTTTTCTTGGCATGCTCCATTTCTGCTTGCAGGTGCGGCGGGCCTCATCTGGGTTGTTTTCTGGTGGTGGCTCTTTGATGATCCGGAAAAATCTCGGCGGGTTTCTCCAGGCGAACTTTTGCTTATACAAAGCGACCCCTCTCCAAAGGGAGGGGAAGATCAAAAACTCCGCTGGCGGCAAATCATCGGGCTTCCCCAGACGTGGGCCTATCTCATCCCGCAAATCCTCACTGGGCCTGTCTGGTGGTTCTTTCTGATTTGGCTTCCTGATTACTTCAAGGCAACCCGTGGATTGGACCTGAAAACGATGGGGCTTCCACTTGTCGCCATCTATGCCTTGGTCACCGTTTTGAGTATTGCAGGGGGATGGGCTACCAAAATGCTAGCACAAGCAGGCTGGAGTACGACAAAAAGTCGGCGGGTTAGTCTTCTAGTATTTGCCTGCGCCGTGGTGCCTGTGGCGGCAGTCTCTTCGGTACCTATTTGGGCGGCAGTTTTGTTAATCGGCCTCGCGGGCGGCGCCCACCAAGCATGGTCCGCAACGCTTTACACTACGGTATCCGATGTATTTCCCAAGCAGGCGGTGGCTTCTCTCGTTGGTCTTGGTGGCTTCGCAAGTTCCATCGCTGGCATGATTTTTCCTGTGGTTTGTGGACGGGTGCTCGATGCCATGGGGCCCTCAGGTTACGCTGCTCTTTTTCTTTGGTGTTCTGCCGCCTACCTGATTGCCTTCGGTTTTAATTATTTACTATGCCCCCGCTTCGAACCCCTGAAACTCAATCATCCTTTTTAGAACTCATCCCACAATAAGTCTTCTGCAACGACCCCCTGTTATCACAACGAATCAAAAATTCATGAAACTCGGAATCGGACTCTATCGCCACCAATTGGGCGACCGCCATTTTCGCTTCGCGCGCCAGTGCGGTGCAACGCACTTGGTCGTCCATCTCGTTGACTATTTCCGGAAAGCTGATGCCAGCAATCCCGTTATCACCCAGCCAACCGGCGGCATCTGGGGGTGGGGTCATTCCGGAGATCCGGACGATCCGGCGTGGAGCGTTGAGGCGATGCTTGATCAGCGTCGCCGCATCGAATCCCACGGGCTGAAGTTTCATGCTGAAGAAAATCTCGATCCAGCCATCTGGCACGATGTCCTTCTGGCGGGTCCGAAACGAGACGAGCAACTGGCCAGGATCCAGCAAATCATCAGGAACCTCGGAGCTGCCGGGGTCGAGATTCTGGGCTACAACTTCTCACTGGCTGGAGTTTATGGCCACAGCAAAAAAGCCCATCTGCTCATCGCCTTGGGCATCATCACCCTCATTCTCTCCACCATCATCATCGGCTACGGCACCTGGCTCAAGGGCGGTGGCCCGGCACACTGAGGCCCGGGTGCTCTATTGCAGGTAAAAACCATGTTCCCAGTCTCATCCAGGATAAATATAGATAAAACCACGGCGTGTATCAGACTCCTCTGCATCGTGACGCTTTTGGGGAGCATTACCACATCTCCAGCCAACCCAAGAGAGGGAGTTCTCGGCATCGGAGATCCTGCTCCTGCTCTTCAGGTGGGCGAGTGGATCCAAGGCGAGCCGGTCACGGAGTTTGCCCGGGACAAGGTGTATCTCATCGAATTCTGGGCGACGTGGTGCGGGCCGTGCGTTCAATCCATTCCCCACTTGAATAAAATCGCCGCCGCGTATGACGGCAAAGGCTTGGTAGTGATCGGACAGAACATCTCGGAACCGGACGAGAGCAAGGTCAAACCCTTCGTCGAGAAGATGGGCGACCAAATGACCTACCGCGTGGCGTTGGATGACAGGTCGCGGATGGAAAAAGGTGCGATGGCCACGACATGGTTGAAAGCCTCGGGGGCAGGAGGCATTCCCACTGCCTTTCTGGTTGGTCGTGACGGTCGCATCGCCTGGATCGGCCATCCGATGGGGCTGGATGACTCGGTCATCGAACAGGTTCTGGCCGGCACGTTCGACGTTGAGCAGGCAGCCGTCGGCCACCGGCAGAAGAATGAAGCGCGGAAGCTCGGAAAGGAAATAGACGAGCACTACCGCGCCGGAAGATGGGACGAGGCCGAAGCCGCACTGAATAAGGCCGACGAACTCTTTCCTGAGAACTCGCAAGAAGTCGCCTTGCTCAGGGCGCGCATCGCGTTCCATCGGATTGGAACTCAGTTGGAACAGCAAATCGCAGCGAAAGCCTGGGATGACGCGGACGCCTCGGCGCAAAAAGTTTCCGAGCTTGCCCGCCAGGAGAGCCTGCCGGATGAAGCGAAAATTGAGATCAAAACAATGGCATCAAAGGCGCGCCTCATGATTTTGCTGGGGCGCGGGGATTGGGACGCGGCCGCGACGAACTTAAAGCAACTCCCGCCGGCTGAAGCCATCGAGATGGTTCAGTCGGCCATCGCAATGTCGGATGACAAGGTATCTTTAGAGAAACTCAAAGACATCAAGGAACGCTTGCGAGCGGACATGCGGCCTGAACACGAAAGTGTCCAATAGAAGCAAAGCCGCACGAATTTTGCAGCCGCTAACGCTCAATTGCATCCAATAACCGAAAATCATGAATAATCCATCCACGCAAAACCCTGCTTTTTCACCTAAAGCCCCATTCTCGCTGGAGGGCGAAACTGCCCTCATCACCGGAGGTGGCAGTGGCTTGGGGCTCGGAATCGCGCAGTGCATGGCTGCCGCAGGAGCCCGCGTCATTCTCGTCGGGCGCAGGGAATCCGAGCTTCAGAAGGCGTGCTCGGGTATTGGCCAGGCGGCAGGCTACATTCCCTTCGATATAACACATCTCGACAGAGCATCTGAATTGATCGGTGAAGCTGAGGCCATGACGGGAGGCCCGGTCTCCATCCTCGTCAACAACGCGGGCATCCATCTCAAGAAGACCGCGATCGATACCACACCAGAGGAGTTTCAATCCGTTCTCACCACCCACGTCTGCGCCGCCCATGCGCTGAATCGCGCCGTGCTTCCAGGCATGATCCAGCGGGAACACGGAAGCATCCTCTTTACCGCTTCCATGGCATCTCTGTTCGGGATTCCCCTAGTGACGGCCTACTCTGCTGCAAAAAGCGCCTATGTTGGCATGACCCGGAGCCTTGCCTCCGAAGTGTCGAAGTCCGGCGTCCGCGTCAACGCCATCGCTCCGGGGTGGATCAACTCGCCCATGCTACAGAAAGCGCTCGCAGGGGATGCGGAGCGCAGCAACAAAATTCTGGGGCGAACCCCGCTTCAGCGCTTCGGGGAGCCCGAAGACATCGGCTGGGCTGCTGTTTATCTTTGTTCCAAGGCGGGGCGGTTCGTGACCGGAGTGGTCCTGCCGGTGGATGGCGGTGCCTCGATCGGTTTCTAAAAAATCACCTATGAAAATCACCAAACTGGAACCCATTATCCTGCATGCTCCCGTTACGCGGGGAGGCATCGCGGACAGCACGCACAAAATCTCTCACTGGGGGGCACCGGGCGTCGCCATCCACACGGACAGTGGCCACATAGGATATGGCTTTTCCGGCACCCACGCCCACCTGCCGACAGACCGATTGATTGTCGATTGCATCGTGAACAGCTTCGGCCCCTTGCTCATCGGTGAGGATCCACGGGAAGTGCTGGCCCTGTGGGACAAGCTTCACAAACAATCGGAAATCTACTGGGTGGGCCGGGCCGGTATTACGCATTTGGCCCTGGGAGCCATCGACATCGCATTGTGGGATCTGAAAGCCAAGGATGCAGGTCAACCGCTGTGGAAATTGCTCGGAGGATCGGCAAAGAAACGCGTCGAGGCTTACAATACAGACGGGGGCTGGCTGAATTGGTCTCTCGAGACGATGGTGTCCGACTGCAAACGCCTCGTGGAAGAGGAGGGCTACCGCGCCGTGAAGATCAAAGTCGGCGGACCGAATCCCCGCGAAGACCTCCACCGGGTCGAAGCCGTGCGGCAGGCTCTCGGCCCGGATGTCCGCATCATGACCGATGCGAACGGACGGTGGTCACTCCCGCAGGCCATGCAGACAGCCGGCCGTCTGGTGGACTTCGACATCACGTGGATCGAGGAGCCCATCGCCTTTGACGATGTCGAGGGACACCGAAGACTGGCTGAATCCATCGCCACACCCATCGCGCTCGGGGAGCAGCTCTACATGACCGCGCAGTTCCGCGACTTCATCCATGCCGGAGCCGTGCATTATGTCCAACCCGATGTTGTGCGTCTTGCCGGGATCACGGAATTCTGGAGAGTTGCGGATCTTGCCTTGTGCCACTCCCTGCCGGTGGTGCCCCATGTCGGCGACATGTGTCAGGTTCATCAGCATCTGTGTTTCGCTCATTCTTCCTGCGACTTGTTGGAGTATATCCCATGGCTCAGGGATTGGATGGAATACCCGGCTCAGATTCTCGATGGATATTACGTGGCTCCGGAGGCCCCCGGGGTCGGCATGACGCCGACACGCCATGCGCTGGAAAACATCAACAAGGTTGCGGCATCGTGAATTTGCTGCTGACCGGGAAACGTGCGGGGCTCGTTGCGGTGCTTTTCGCGGCATTCTTCCTGCCGAAACCAGCGTGCGGCTCCACCGACCCTGCTCCGATCCGGGTTGTCGATGGCATTTTGACCCGCGATGGGGTGCCATATCGGGCGGTCGGGGTGAACTACTTTGACGGATTCCAAAGGCTGCTCCATGCCGGGCCGGGCAAGCGGGACGACCGCAGTTATCGAGCCGGCCTCCGGTTCCTTCAAAGCAAAGACATCCCGTTCGTGCGCTTTGCGGCCTGCGGATTCTATCCTTCGGAGTGGGAGCTCTACCAGAAGGAGCCTGAAACTTACTTTGCGTTGCTGGACGGGTTTGTGGCCGAGGCGGAGGAATGCGGGATCGGGCTGATCCCGAGCTTGTTCTGGGCATACTTCGCGATTCCGGATCTGGTCGGCGAGCCGATTTCCGCATGGGGCGACCAAGCCAGCGAGACCCGGGCCTTCATGCGACAATATACCAAGGACCTTGTTGCGCGGTATCGTCGCTCCCCTGCCATATGGGCATGGGAGTTCGGCAATGAATTCCTCACCGAGGCCGACCTCCCCGGTGAGGTCAACCCGAAGAAGTGGGTGGTCCCCTCCCGTCGGACCGCCCTCCGTCGGACACAGGCCGATGTCCCCCGCAGTGAAGCGATTCTCGATGCTTATCGGGAGTTTGCCCAAATCGTCCGGGAACTGGATCCTCAGCGCCCGATCTTGACCGGCGATGCGGCTCCGCGCGTGAGCGCATGGAACCTGGCCAGAGGAAACGGGTGGAAAATCGACACGAAGCAGGAATGGCAAACGGCGCTGGAAGCTTCCAATCCGGACAGGATCGACACCCTCAGCGTCCATTTTTATCATCCCCGGTCATGCGGGAAAGGGTATCCGGGCTACGGGGTGAAAGGCTTCTCGCTGGAAGAAAATCTGCAGACGGCCATGGCCTCAGCAAAAGCAACCGGGAAGCCTCTCTGGCTCGGTGAGTTCGGGCCCGGAATCGGCGAGACGAGCCAGCAGGAGCGCGTCCGACAACTCCAGGAGTTTCTCGCGCTGATCGAAAAACACCAGATCCCGCTGTCCGCCTACTGGGTCTATGATTCCATCAATCCGGATCTTGGTGTGTGGAATGCCGTCCCCGGCGGTGAGAACGATTTTGTCTTCGACATGATCGCGGAGACAAATGAGCGGATGGCGCTTGGATTCCTTAGCCGATAGAAAATATCAGGCAGAAACCTATCTCTTTGTGTTGGTTCTGGCGAAGCAAATCACCCCGAAAGACACGCTCTGAGGCTGAAAACATGAACGCTGCCGATTCTCATGGCTCGCACGGAAGGGTTCCCGGCGGAATCTGGGATCGTATTCCACTTTTCTGGCGCTTTCAGTTGGCAGGTTGGCTGGCTTTCACCGTTTTTTCTTTCCCCTCGAAGTGGGTGATGCTGGAAACGATTCCGGCTACGGTTCTGGTTTCTCTGTATCGCGATGGAATGGGATTTCTCATCACGATTGGCATGAGAGAAATCTACAGGCGATTCTACAATTCGAAGATGACTAAGGCGGCATTGGTCGCACTCGTGGGCGGGGTGTCCTTGTCGAGCGGGTTGATTTTGACACTTTTCAGTCTGGCGTTTCACGAATTTCTGGATTTTGACGCCGAGCAGACGTTCACGCCGCCGGTTATTTTCGGGATTTTCTATTTCCGCACCGGGCTGTGCCTCGGGTGGAGCCTGCTTTATTTTGGAATCAAGCTCCTCATGGAACGCTTGGATCGGGAACGAGCTCTTGCTGTTGCTCTTGCCGCCGAAAAGGAGGCCGAGATCCAGATGCTCCGCGCTCAGATGAATCCCCATTTCCTCTTCAATGCGCTTACCACGATCCAAGCGGGGTTGACGCGATCTCCCGAGACCCTCCGCCCAGTCGTCCAGGCTCTTTCTGATTTTCTGAGTTTTTCCCTGTCTCACCGCGACAAGAGCTTTGTCCCTATCGGGGAGGAATACGACGCCATCGCTGCCTACCTCGCCGTCGAGAAGGCGCGTTTTCGGGATGATATCGAGATCGAGTGCCAAATCGATCCCACTGCCCGGGATTTTCCAGTTCCGGGCATCTTGCTTCAACCGCTGGTCGAAAATGCCGTCGGCTACGGCAGAAAAACGTCACCGAAACCATTGCGGATTCGGATGGAGGTGTCGCGATCTGTCTCAGACTCGCTACTGATTGAGGTCGCCAACACAGGAACCTGGGTCGAGGAGGAGGACGCAAGAAAGTTTGGTGGCATTGGGCTTGGGAATGTCCGCAAACGCATGGCCCTGCTCTATCCCGATCGGCATCGCATCGAGATGAATGCGAAAAACGGCTGGGTAACTATCAAAATTGAAATCACCCCATGAGCGCTCCGGAACTACGAACCATGATTGTCGATGACGAGGCCCCCGCACGCGAATTCTTGGGCGACCTGCTTTCCGCCCACCCGCACGTAAAAATTGTCGGGGAAGCCAATTCCGTAGGCACTGCGGCATCACTGTATGCTG
>Ga0247837_1000886_pt1 | contig 64418 bp, 43 predicted proteins | sample LaCtaG_2_FD_187115 | JGI IMG/M metagenome (GOLD analysis project Ga0247837, IMG submission 187115) | Freshwater microbial communities from meromictic Lake La Cruz, Castile-La Mancha, Spain - LaCruzMarch2015_14.5m | ecosystem: Environmental > Aquatic > Freshwater > Lake | place: Spain: Castile-La... | reverse complement strand
AATAGTCTTTTCCGGTCGCTTCATCGAATCCAGCCAGAAAGGTCCTGCGAACGCAACGCTGGATCAGGTGGACGATACCAACTTCGTTCGGATCAAACTGTTCGGCACGGGGTGTACGAGGCATTTCGAATCTCCTTTACAGCAATCGTACGGTCAGCAAGTCGCCATGTCAAGGAAGGTGCCTGGCACCTTTTTATTTTTATTTCTAACCAAGGTAGGTGCCTGGCAACTTTTTAAATCGCGTTAAATCGCTGCGCGGCTGGGCCGGCTCCCGATGAACCCCGTCCAGCCGCGCGGCATCCGCTCTCGGCCTAAGTCGATTCTATCGGTACATCCACTCCTCGCCCGGAAGTTCTTTGGGCCAGGCGTCGTTTGTCAACCAGACAAGCGATGTCGTGACTGGCGAGAGCCCATCAGCGCTAGATGGTTGGTTCACCATCAGGCCCGCCGACCGCTTGGCATCGACACTTACTCGTACAAGTCGGAAATCCGAGTCCGAAGTCACTACACTTTGCGCGTGATCCGGTCGGAATCCCGCCGGGATCTTACCAAGCCCCGCGTTGAGGGCGGCCTTGCTGCTCAGGCCAGCGAGGGAAAGCTCTACTGTGTCGCCGATCCTGCGCAAGACGGCATGATCCATCTTGACCGACTTCGGCAGTTGCAGGAGTGCTGAAATCTCCCGCGCACCGGACCCCTTTACAACGCCGGCACTTCCAGCCGGACCCACTGGTCCAGCTTTCCCATCAACACCGGGCTTGCCGTCCCTGCCCGCAGGTCCAACAGGTCCAGCTTTTCCGTCGACACCGGGCTTGCCGTCCTTGCCTGCAAGTCCCGCAGGTCCCGCAACTCCGGCTTTCCCGTCGACGCCAGGCTTACCGTCCTTGCCCGCAGGACCAATCGGCCCAGCAACGCCGGCCTTCCCGTCGACACCGGGTTTACCGTCCTTGCCTGCAGGACCAATCGGCCCAGCAACTCCGGCTTTCCCGTCGATACCTGGCTTGCCGTCCTTGCCCGCAGGACCAATCGGCCCAGCAACGCCGGCTTTCCCGTCGTTACCTGGCTTGCCGTCCTTGCCCGCAGGACCAATCGGCCCAGCAACGCCGGCTTTTCCATCGACACCGGGCTTGCCGTCCTTGCCCGCAGGACCAATCGGCCCAGCCACCCCGGCTTTCCCGTCGACACCGGGCTTACCGTCCTTGCCCGCAAGTCCCGCAACTCCGGCCTTCCCGTCGACGCCTGGCTTACCGTCCTTGCCCGCAGGACCAGCAACGCCGGCCTTCCCGTCGACACCAGGCTTGCCGTCCTTGCCCGCAGGACCAATCGGCCCAGCAACGCCGGCTTTCCCGTCGACGCCTGGCTTACCGTCCTTGCCCGCAAGTCCAGCAACGCCGGCCTTCCCATCGACACCGGGCTTGCCGTCCTTGCCTGCAGGACCAATCGGCCCAGCAACGCCGGCTTTCCCATCGACGCCTGGCTTGCCGTCCTTACCTGCAAGTCCCGCAGTTCCCGCAACGCCGGCTTTCCCGTCGACACCAGGCTTGCCGTCCTTGCCCGCAGGACCAATCGGCCCAGCAACGCCGGCCTTCCCGTCGACACCGGGCTTGCCGTCCTTGCCCGCAATTCCAGCAGGTCCAGCAGGTCCAGCAGGTCCAGCAGGTCCAGCAGGTCCAACAGGTCCAGCAACGCCAGCCTTCCCATCGACGCCGGCTTTTCCATCCAAACCTGCCTTACCATCCTTGCCCGCGATGCCCGGGTCCCCCTTCTCTCCCTTAGCTCCGGCGGGACCAGCTAGTCCAGCCTTCCCATCGACGCCGGCTTTTCCATCCAGACCTGCCTTGCCATCTTTGCCCGCGATGCCATCCTTACCCGCGATGCCCGTATCCCCCTTCTCCCCCTTAGCACCGGCTGGGCCGGCTAGTCCAGCCTTCCCATCAACGCCTGCTTTTCCATCCAGACCTGCCTTGCCATCTTTGCCCGCGATGCCATCTTTGCCCGCTATGCCCGGGTCCCCCTTCTCTCCCTTAGCTCCGGCGGGGCCGATAGCACCGGCTGGGCCGGCTAGTCCAGCCTTACCATCGACGCCGGCTTTTCCATCCAGACCTGCCTTGCCATCTTTGCCCGCGATGCCATCTTTGCCCGCGATGCCCGGGTCCCCCTTCTCTCCCTTAGCACCGGCTGGGCCAGCAGGTCCTGCTTTCCCATCGACGCCGGCTTTTCCGTCCAGCCCGGCCGGCCCTGGCTTACCATCGATGCCGTCGCGGCCATTGGCGCCAGGTTTGCCGTCGTGGCCGGCGGGGCCGATCACACCTGCCATGCCGGGTTTCCCGTCGTTCCCAGGCTCGCCCTTCGGGCCGCTCGGGCCAATCTTCCCATCAACGCCAGCTGCCCCATGGAGCCCGGTATCACCCTTATCCCCTTTATCCCCCTTCGGACCGACCGGGCCTGGCTTGCCATCGACGCCATCGCGGCCGGGTTTCCCTGCGATCCCGGGGTCTCCCTTTTCGCCTTTCGCACCAGATCGCCCATCCTGTCCGACAAGTCCTTGCTCGCCGCGGCCCCCCCGAAGCCCCTCGATGCCGGCCAATCCTGCCGCTCCGATCGCCGCGCCTTTCGCGAGTCCGGCAAGGCCTGCCTGAGTTCGACCGATGTCGATCCATCGATCATGGGTCTCGTCCCAGATCCAGAGCAGGCCGGCCTCTTCTTGATACCATGCGTCGCCGACTGCGCCGCGATCAGGAAGCTGTGCTGAATTGTCAATGATACCTAATATGTTTTGGATCGGTGGAAGTCTGCGGATCGCCATCAAAATGACCTTACTGGGGAAACAAGAGAGGAACAACACCCGAAAATAAATTGGAATTCTGGGTAAACTCGTAATCAGGTTAGAAAGGGACGTTTCCAATTTCAACAGCTATATATTCAAGAAGGCTTTTTTCGCAGAAAAATATTGAGGCATTTTGCATCGGCCCTATCTTCACCCAACCGGTCTGAGATCAACAAAGCCATTTCCCTGGACAGGTTGTCGAAGCGAACGGTCTCGCGAACTGCTTTTTTTCCAAACTTTTCTTGGTCGGAAGTTAAATGGTGCCGGAAGTTAAAACAGCCACGATTTCTCAAGCCGAGACGTTGGCGATAATGGGCAACCGACTTAGTAGTATCGATCAGGAACAATTACATGCACGAGTCCTGAAGTTCATGTCAAAAACTCGTGGTGGAACCGAGCCGAAACTCTCGGAGATTGAGCGTGCGATCGTTAAAAAACCTAAGTCGTAAGATCACCAAAGGCATGGATTACCTGAGGTCGATGTTCCTTTGCGCGAGGAAGCAGTTCCTGTTGGCGGCATCCGTTAGAGATGGAATAACAAGTTGACCAAACGAGTGCACTTGGAGCCCGAGGGAGTGGAACTGAGCGTCGTCCCGACCGGAGATTTTCTTGAAGTACGGGTGCCACCCATTGCCGTTCACTCGAAGGTCGTTATCGAGTATTGAGGGCAACACTTACTTCGTGTTGGGCAAAGCCACGGAACGCACCTAACGGGGCAACGCACCTAACGGCACCACCCACCTACTATTTCTTCCTTTTACTGAACGATTTTTATAATGAGCTTTCCTGACTCGTGGAAAACGCGATGGTTTCACCCATCAAGAGAGACCTAGATCCGTTGTCTCTTGAGCAACTGTCTGGCTAATGGGCGTTGAAAGGTCACCCCACCTAACGGGGCCACCCACGTACTATTCCCCTGCACGGAGTGGAAACAGCCAACTTCATTCGGATCAAAGTCATCGCGACGATTCTGCCTAGCCATGGGTGGAGCCCTGTTTCGAAAATGCATGAGCCACCCGATGCACAAGTCGTTCCCTTGCAACCCACCTAACGGGGCCATCCATCTACTATTCCCCACAAACATGCCATGTGGGGCTGAGGTGTTTGTGAAACATTGATTAATTTTGATCGCGGAGCGATTTTTGGCGGTCTAAACTCGATAATGTACTCTCATCGCTCGTGACGGATGTGTACGTCCTTTAAAAGTTGATTCGCCGTCGTTTGTAGTCTGTCGCTTGGGGGTCCATCGTGAGTTCTGAAACACCAGTCGTTGGTTTTTGGTCTCGAGCCTTGTGCGTTCTCATTTTTGTAGGGGCAGGTTTGATCGCCCTTGTCTCCATGGTAGTCTTTAATCACTTCTTCCATGCAATGACATTACGTCTTTTTTTCATGGCTTATGCTCTTTGTGTCGCTGCGATCATGCTAGGTGGCCTTGGGTTTTCTCTTGCCCAAGGTCGCGGGGTACCCAAGTGGGTCACGAAGTCCTTTTTTATTTTGCTCCTCTGCTTCCAGCCAATCAAAATGTCAAGCGATACCGGCACGAACATCAGTGTGGGAAAACCCATCGATTTTGTCGATTTACTCTTTTTCTTAACGGTGCTCATAATGTGCTTGCCTGACTCGTGGAAAACGCTTCGGTTTCACCGATCAAGAGAGACCTAGATCCGTTGTCTCTTGAGCAACTGTCTGGCTACTGGGAGTTTAAGGGGCACCCCACCCAACGGGGCCACCCACCTACCATTCCCCCTGCACGGAGTGGGAAACAGCCAACTTCATTCGGATCAAAGTCATTGCGACGATTCTGCCTAGCCATGGGTAGAGCCCGGGTAGAGCCCCTTTCCGAAAATGCATGAGCTACCCGACGCACAAGTCGTTCCCGCGCAGGCGGGAATCCAGTGGAGTGCGCATGATGACAGGATTCCCGCCTACGCGGGAATGACGGACCAGTGGGAAGCTCACTCATAGGTACCTGACGAGGCCAACCCAACCCTCTCGCCTGCATCCGCAGCCCCAAGGGGCCAAGGAGGCGAACTGGGATAGACCAGGGCAACGCCCTGTGTTCGATGGTCAAGATCCTCCCAAGCCCATTGAGGCTGAAAGGGCGGGACGATGGTTGTGCCGCCCCTTCAGGCCTTCAGGGCTTGATGAAATGACGAAGCGATCCTAGGGCGTTGCCCTGCGCTAACGCATTGCGCCGCGTTGCGGCTGAAACATGCTGCAAGAAGAACTCCTAAGAGTACGTGCTACACTGGTAGCCGCCTTAACTGCTTCTGCTCAATAGCCTTCCTTAGTCAATACTTTCCTATGATACTTCCTCGTCTCTTTGTATTTTTGTCGTTGCTTTTGAGCAGCAATGCGCTTGCGTTTCTTCCATTTCAGTTAACGCAAGGACCGGTAACGCTCTACTCGCTGAATTGGTATACCCAAGATCGGGATTTTCAAGGTGTCGAACCAGCGGATTGGGTATACGAAGGACAGCAAAAAGCGTTTGTTAACGATTTCGCGAATCCGGCTACATTTCCCTACATCGACGAATTAGCGGGGCTCGGAGTTACGGTCATTCACACCGGCGGCCCAGAGCCTTACTTTCCTTTAAAACGCGATGGCGGGCCTGGGGTTGACGCGAAAGAAAGCGCCTTGATGCGTTCGGCGTTTGAGCGGATTCGAGGGCACAAGATGCGTGTGGTCATCGGCGTATCTCCGTATGCGCCTGTTGAGTTTGTTAAACAGCATCCGGAATGGCGCAACAAACTTACCTTAGATGAAAAGCCGATCGATCCGCTTTTGGACCTGACGAAGCCGGAGACGATTGCGTTGCGAAGCATGAGCCTCAATACCCCGTACGGCGACTATCTCATCGAAAATCTTGCCGAAATTTTTTCCGACTATCAAGTCGATGGGGTCTCCTTTGACGGAAACTATCACCCGATGATCCAATTCACTCCGTATGACATGGATTTGTATCAACGAGAGACCGGTCGCAACTTCCCAACGAAGATCGATTTGGCTAACGATGACTACAAGGTCTACTTGCTTTGGGCCGACAGCAAGCTGGAAAATTGGTATCGCAAGTTGCATGCAAGATTGCGGCAAGTGAATCCGCAAGCTGCCGTTTACACTTGGACCACCAACGCGGGACGCTACGGGCACTTCTTGACAAGCCCCCGGGTTATGTCAGCGCGTATGAATCTGTTGTTCGACTCGCCCGTTCAAGAGTGGTGGTTGGACGAAGTGAATCTAGGTTCGAGTGTGGTTCCGTCCTTTGGTGCCGCCTATGTAAGAGCAGTGACAGGTGGTCGAACCGGCGCTAGCGAGCCGTACATTATCTCACATGGCAACCCCTACAGCGGCTCGGGTTTTCCTCGGCACGAGTTGTTTGTGCGTTGCATGCAGGCCATGACGAACGGCTCCATGACGCCGCTTGCTCTGCCAAGTGGTGCGAGCAAAGAAGCTGGTGACGAGACGATTCGCGAGATAGGGCGGCGAAAAAAATGGACGACTCGCGCGGTATCCGAACCATGGGCTGCATTGCTGGTAAGCGAGCAGACACGCCAGTTTTACGCGGGTGGACAAGTTATGGAGCGGTTTCTATCCCACGCGCTGGGTGTGTTTCGAGTTGGGCTTGAGGAGCATTTGCCGGTGACACTCATCACGGACCAAGATTTGCGATCGGACCGACTTGAAAGTTACAAAGTACTTGTGCTCCCAAATGCGGCAGCACTCTCGAATGCTCAGGTCACAACGATTCGCCAGTTTGTCCAGAATGGCGGCGGTCTTGTGGCGACTTGTGAGACGTCTCTTTGCGATGAACTTGGGCATCCACGTTCGAATTTCGCCTTGGCCGATCTGTTCGGTGTTGACTATCTAGGCAGGCCGCAAGCTCCCGCTCAGCGATCTGAACTGGATGCGAACTTTGCGATTGTTGTCGATGAACAATATTGGGCAAACCGGCAGGGAGCTGCTGAGATGCGTTGGGGAGCAGGCGACTTGCAAACCAGCGAATTGATTTCAGATCCGCGTTTGAAATTGGTCGCAAATGGAGTGCAAGCGAGCTTCAAAGGTCCGATGGTGCTGATGAGTGACTCTCGCCCGCCGATGCAACGCGCTATGTTTATGTTCCCAGAAGGCAAGCCGCCGATTCCTTCTGTAGTTATGGGGGAACAAGGCAAAGGAAGAGTAGTGTACATGGCTGCAGGTTTTGACGCCGCCAATTTTAGTTATGGCTATCCGTAACAACGCATCGTTTTTGCTAAAGCGATGAGATGGGCCGCGCGGTCACTGCCCCAAATCGAAGTCGTCGCGCCAATGTGCATCCAAAGTACATTCTTCCGCCAGCGAGATTCCGAAGGAGAGCGAACGATTGTGCATTTGTTTAATGGTTTGGATAGCAGCAACGGACATGGATTACCTGAGGTCGATGTTCCTTTGCGTGAGGAAGCCGTTCCTGTTGGCGGCATCCGTTTGAGATGGAACAACAAGTTGACCAAACGAGTGCACTTGGAACCCGAGGGAGTGGAACTGAGCGTCGTCCCGACCGGAGATTTTCTTGAAGTACAGGTGCCACCCATTGCCGTTCACTCGATGGTCGTTATCGAGTATTGAGGGCAGCACTTACTTGGGGTTGGGCAAAGCCACGGGGAGGGTTGGGAAAAGCCACGGGGATAGAGCCCCTATCCGAAAATGCCTAACGAAAATGCAACGCCACAAAACCCATGGGATGCCCGACCTTCGGCGAATCCAAACCGAGAAAGCGATCCCACTTCGCCCAAATTCGCATCTCCTTGAACGTCATCGCAACGGACAACGAAAAACCTCCCCAAGTGTTTGACACGCGCAGCCACTGTTGCCAAAATGTTGCGCGTCTAGGCCAGTGTAGGCCAACCAACGGTGTTGGATTTCCTATACTGGAGTAGACCCCAAAGAATGTTTCGAGTTGTTAAGGCCGAATTCTGGGCTAGTCATTTGGCCTCTTGAGCTTGCGCGGGCTCATGGATATGCGCCATGAAGGCAAAGGTTCAGCAAAACACTGGAGCTCCCTAACGTGGAAAAAGTAACGCAGGAAAAAAACCCAACGCCTGATTTTCTGAGAAATGACCGCGGCAAAACGAAATCAAACGCGATAGAAGTGCCCTCTCTAAACCTTCCAAAAGGCGGCGGAGCAATCAAAGGCGTCGACGAGAAGTTTTCGGTCAATGCGGTAAACGGGACAGCGTCGTTTTCAATACCGTTTCCTTTATCCCCAGCAAGAGGTGCAACGCCGAGCCTGGGATTGTCCTACAGTTCCGGCTCGGGCAATGGCACGGTTGGGCTGGGGTGGAGCCTGGACTTGCCGTCGATAAAGCGAAAGACAGACAAGCAACTACCGCAATATTATGATGCCGTTCAGTCTGACACCTTTCTTTTTTCTGAAGCCGAAGACCTGGTGCCCGAGTTTCAAAAAGAAATTGACGGCAGTTTTAGCGTCGACCCGAACGGGGATTACATTATCCGGGAGGAAAGTTCTCCGGACGGTAATTTTCGGATAAGGTATTTCAAGCCGCGGATCGAGGGGCTTTTTGCCCGAATCGAGCGATGGCAGCATAAAGCCACGTCAGAAATGAAGTGGCGTTTAATAACCAAGGAAAATTTCACCACATTGTTTGGCTGGACGACCGGTTCAAGAATCTTCGATCCGAAGGATACTAAGCGGATTTATCAATGGCTGCCGGAATTTTCGTTTGACGATAAAGGCAACTGCATCAAGTACATTTACAAGCGAGAAGACGACAAGGGTTTTGACACGGGCCTTCTTCACAATCGAAATCGAATTACTGCTGGAAACATCACCTATACAAATCTGTACTTGAAAAGCGTCTTGTATGGGAACAAGACTCCTTACAAAAGGTTAGATGATCCGTTTAACGTCGACTCCGATTTTCTGTTTCAACTCACGCTGGACTATGGTGAACATGAATTGGCGGCTCCGTGCGCTCCAATCAAGGATTGGGATTTTCGTCCCGACGCTTATTCAGAATACAAACCGGGATTTGAGATCAGGACCACGCGTTTATGCAAACGCGTATTGCTTTACCACTTCTTCAACGAGCTCCCCGGAGGCTCGGCATTGGTGAGGTCCGTTGACTTTGGTTTTGATACAAGCACTCAGAAAGATTTCACATTTCTAACTTCGTTTGTCAACACAGGATATATAAAGAAGGCGGATGGAACCTACACCCACAAACGCCTGCCGCCGTTCGAGTTTACATACCAGGAGCACGAATGGAGCAAAGGAGTTAAAACCATCGGCGCGGATGACATCGTGCATTCGCCGAGTGGGTTGGGGGACTCAGCCTATCAGTTTACGGATCTCTTTAACGAAGGTCTGGCAGGCATTTTGAAAGAGCACGCTGGCAGTTGGTTCTACAAACATAACCTGGGAAACGGCAGATTTGCGCGCGCCAAGATGGTCTCTCCAAAGCCATCTTTTGCGGGAGTTGGCAGTGGGCTGCAGCTCTCAGATCTGGATGCGGATGGTCAAAAGCAACTGGTCAATTACACAAATGAGCCCAAGGGCTTTTTTGAGATGAACGATGATAACGAATGGACGCGCTTTCAACGTTTTGCCGCTTGGCCAACCATCGATCTGCGCGACGCCAACACAAGGATGCTCGATCTGGACGGGGACGGAATGGCCGATGTCCTGATCAGTGAAGAGCAAGTCTTTACTTGGTACAGATCGGAAGGGAGAAAAGGATTTGCCCCAGCGAAGAAAACAACCAAGCCTCGTGACGAGGAAGTCGGCCCGAAGGTGCTTTTTTCCGACCTGACACAGAGCATTTTCTTGGCCGACATGAAAGGGGATGGTCTGACCGACATCGTGCGGATCAGGAACGGCGAGGTTTGCTATTGGCCGAATCTCGGCTACGGCAGATTTGGCGCCAAAGTTGCGATGGACAATGCGCCGATTTTTGATCACCCCGACTCATTCAATCCAGCCGGGATACAGATTGCCGACATCGACGGATCGGGAACGGCGGACGTCATCTATCTTGGAAAAAACAAGGTTACATGTTGGTTGAATCTGAGCGGCAACTCATTTACGGGACCGGTCTATGAAATTGAATCGTTCCCGGAAATATCCAATCGTTCGAGTGTCACGGTCACTGATTTACTTGGCAATGGCGTTGCCTGCATCGTTTGGTCTAGCGATCTCAGCAAGCATTCCTTGGCACCGCTGCGGTATGTTGATCTGATGAACAGCAAAAAGCCCCATTTGATGACCGGATACAAGAATAATCTGGGTAAGGAAGTGTCTTTTCGATATGCTCCGTCTACTAAATTTTATTTGGAAGACAAAAATGCCGGGAGGCCATGGATCACCAAACTTCATTTTCCCGTGCATTGTGTTGAACAAACCGAGACAAGGGATGCGATTTCGGGTTATCGGTTCGTCTCGTCCTACAAATACCATCACGGTTACTTCGATCATGCTGAGAGAGAGTTCCGAGGGTTTGGTATGGTTGAACAAACGGATTCGGAGCATTTCCAACACTGGGCTAAAGGCCCCGGGACCAATATTGTTGACGCTGAATTGCATCAAGCGCCGGTTTTGACGCGATCCTGGTTTCACACCGGTGCCTTCCTGCGGAAGGACGTTATTCTCGGCCAGTATTCCGAGGAGTACTGGTTTGAAGAGTTAGCGAAGAAGGGTTTTCCCGTTGCTCATTTTGAAACAAGTCTGCCGGATGCCCGGCTAATCGCAGCTCCCGGAATCGATCCATCGTTGATCGCTGAATTGAGCCCACAAGAATTGCGGGAAGCGTTTCGCGCCTGCAAGAGCATGGGTTTGCGCGTCGAGACGTTTGCGAAAGATGCTCCGCTGACCGGTGCAACGCCTCACCAGATAAAAAAAGAAATGACCCCCTTCACGGTGGCGACGCATAACTGCTTGATCGAACTGCTGCAACCCAAGGGAAACAACAAGTATGCGGTTTTCACGGTCAAAGAGAGCGAGTCGCTAAGTTACAGCTATGAGCGAAACCCGAATGATCCTCGAATATCGCACAGTCTAAATCTGAAGCTCGATGAGTATGGAAATATTCTCGAATCGGCGTCTGTCGTTTACCCGCGGATGTTGGTAGATGCCGCACTTCCCGCCGAAACCCAAGCGGCACAAAACACGACCCACATCATTTACACGGAAACCAAGTTTACAAACGATGTTTCTTCGATCGATGACCACCGCCTGCGACTGCCTTCTGAGGTGAAAACCTATGAGCTAAAAGGTGTCGCAAGATCAGGAGCAATTTACAGCCTGGGCGATTTTGCGAACATTCTCGAGGCTGCAACGAAGGTCGAATACCACGATTTTGAACGAAATCCGCCATTCGGATCGCCTGAAAAGCGCCTTGTCGAACACGTGAGAACGACCTTTTATAACAACGGACTGAATTCATCGCTGCCGTTGCATCAACTCGCGAGAAGAGGAATCACATTTGAAAGTTACCAGCTGGCCTACACTCTGCCTCTTCTAAGCGACCTTTATGGAACCAAGGTCAATACGGCGCTGATGCTCGAAGGAAAGTTGACTCACAGCGAAGGGGACAATGACTGGTGGATACGTTCGGGCACGGTCCAATACGTTTCGGCGGGCGAGACGCTGAGCGCCGCCGAAAACCGCTTTTTCATGCCGGTTTCATTTACAGATCCATACGGCTCGATCACGAAGGTCAGCTATTTTTCCGATTACTTCTTGTTTGTCGAAGAGATCGAAGATGCGCTTGGAAACCGATCGCGGGTCTTGGCGTTCAATATGCGCACGCTTGCGCCCCGTCGTCTCCGAGATGTAAACGGAAATATTTCCGAGGCCATCAGCGACGAGCTTGGTTTTTTGAAGGCAACTGCCGTTTTTGGCAAAGGAGCAGAGGCTGACGACCTAACCGGTCTTTCTGAATTTTCAACTCCAGCAGACGAAGCAATGATCGGGAACTTCTTCGCAGCTGTTTCCGCGAATCAGGTAACCGCTGCCGGGAAAGCTCTCCTGAAAAATGCAACGGCAAGATTTGTTTATGACCTCCATGCCCATCTAAACTCTGGAGGTACACAGCCGTCTGTTGTCGGCTCGATATTGCGTGAAGAGCACTTTAGTGACAATCCAAATTCGCCGGTTCAAATCTCGTTTGAGTATTCAAACGGACTGGGGGGGGTTGTGATGAAGAAGGTCCAGGCCGAACCGGGCAAAGCGAAACAGGTAACCTTAAATGCGGACAACACTTATGCGATTGCAGATGTTGATACTGCAATGGCGGTTCCACGACAGATTAGGTGGATCGGAAACGGACGGACTGTTCTGAACAACAAAGGAAATCCGGTCAAACAATACGAGCCGTATTTTTCGACGACTCACAAGTATGAGGATTTGAAAGAGTTGGTCGAGACCGGCGTCACTCCGGTAGTTTATTACGACGCAATGGGTCGAGTTATCAAGACGGAGTTTCCCGATAAGACCATTGCACGGACAGAATTTGATTCGTGGAAGCAGCGGGTTTACGACCAGAACGATACGATCCTCGAATCACAATGGCACAGCGATCGTATCAATCGCCTGATCGATGCAAAGCTCGCGGCCGAAGGGAAGGATCCGGCTAGGGAAAAGCTGTCTGCCGAAAAAGCAGAAATGCATGCTGATACGCCGACCGTAATTCACACCGACACGCTGGGACGGCAAGTGCTGCAAGTCGAGCACAATAAAGACTTGCTTGGCGGTGATCTTTTTTATCGGACTTCGACAATACTCGACGTCGAAGGAAATCTCAGGAGTGTTACTGATGCCCGCAGCAATGTTGTCATGGCATACAAATATGACATGCTCGGTAGCCCGTGTTACCAGCAGAGTATGGACGCGGGGCAACGCTGGACGCTACAAAATGTCCTCGGACAACCGCAGCGAACTTGGGACGAACGTAACCACGAATTTCAATTCTTTTATGACGACCCGCTGCATCGCCCAACGCACTCCAAAGTTGTCGGCGGCGACGGGGCATCGCTGCTGGACAACATCTTTGACCGGACGATTTATGGAGAAAACCTTTTGCTGCCCGGCCGGGCAAACGAAGCCGCTTTGCAGGCGATAAACATCCTGGGTAAACCGATCAAACATTATGATACCGGCGGTTTGATGGAAACTGAGGAATACGATTTCAGGGGACAACCCGTAGCGACGACTCGCAGGCTATTCCGAAAATACAAGGAAGTCTGCAATTGGATAGATGCCAATCTTGCCGCTGACCTTGAGCCGGACGAATTTACTTATCAGACCGAAACCGACGCATTGGGCCGAGTGACCAGCCAGCTCGCTCCGGACGGGAGCGTCATCACACCGGCCTATAACGAAGCCGGATTACTGAACAGCGAAACCGTGCTTCATCCCGGCGGGGCTGTGGCTGTGACCTACATCAACAATATTGATTACAACGAAAAGGGGCAGCGGGAGAGCATCACCTATGGCAATGATGTCGTTACCAAATTCTATTACGACAAGGAAACATTCCGGCTAAACCGGTTGGAAAGCAAGCGGCAACTAGGCGATCGATTGCAGGATTGGCATTACACCTACGACGCAGCGGCGAACATTACCTTTATCGAGGACAAGGATCTGCCGGTTGTGTTTTTTGACAACGCCAAGGTCACTGGCCTTTGCGAGTACACGTACGACGCACTCTATCGCTTAATCCGCGCGTCAGGCAGAGAGAATGACGCCGCCCTTACAATTAACGCGCAAGACAATTGGAACGACGCGCCGTTCATTCGTCCGATCAATTCGGGCGACGCCATGGCGATCCGCAATTATGCGCAGGATTACGAATATGATTCGGTCGGAAATATTCAGCGTATGCGTCATCAAGCGACCGGCAATAATTGGACAAGGAACTACACCTACCAGGCAAACAACAACCGTTTGGTGAACACGCAAATTGGCGCCCAGACTTATGCTTATTCGCACCACGCTCAGCACGGATTTATTACAGAAATGCCGCATCTCGAGGACGTCGGCTGGAACTTTAAGGAGGAGGTCGTAAGAACGGTCAGGCAGCGGCGCAACGACGGCGGCACGCCAGAAACCACCTACTACCAATATGAGGGCGGCGGGCAGCGCATCCGCAAGATCACCGAGAATTCGGCAAGTCCAGGCTTAACGCCAGCACGTAAGGAAGAGCGAATCTACCTCGCCGGTTACGAGCTTTTCAAACAGCACAGCGGAGCGAATGCAGGGCTTGAGCGCGAAAGCTTGAGCCTGATGGATCAGGGACATCGATTTGTCATGGTCGAAACTCGCAATGATGTTGATGACGGCACCGAAAAGCAGTTGACTCGCTATCAAATGCACAACCATCTTGGCTCAGCCGCGATGGAACTCGACACCAACGCCGTCGTGATCAGCTACGAAGAGTATCACCCGTATGGCACCACCGCTTATCAGGCAAAAAACACCGCAATCAAATCCGCCGCCAAACGCTACCGCTTCACCGGCATGGAACGCGATGAAGAATCGGGCCTCGAATACCACGGCGCCCGATACTACATTCCGTGGATGGCGCGGTGGCTTAACGGCGATCCCATCGGAATGGGAGACGGCATAAATGTCTACTCGTATTGCCGCAACTCGCCGACAAGGCGAATTGATAAGAATGGAAGGCAAAGTGGGGATGCCCAGGAAATCATGATGGCGATGATGTGGGATCAGATGGGCGCTGAATTGAGTGCCATGTGGACAGGCGTATTTGGTGGTAGTGCTTATATTAGTCCTCGCACCAATGTTGTCCAGATATCTCCACCGAGCGGGGGCGTAGGCGGAGTTACCGGGGGTGTTATCCGAGAGGCCACTTTTCGCATCGCGCCGATTGAAGATAATCCTACGCCATCTAGTTTGATTGGCATGGAAATGGGAGGGGGGTTGGTTCCGGTTGCTGGGCCCGCAAATCGACTTTTAACAGGCGAGTCCGTAATTGGTTTACCAACGAGCAGAGCTTGGGCCGGTGCCGAGTTGGCGCTGGATGTATTTCCTTTTCTGTGGGAGGCCAGAGCCGCCAGCATTGAGGCCAGAATGTTGTCGACCGAGACGCGGATGCTGTCGACTGACACGCGGCTTCTTAGGGAAGCGGACACTTTCGCTCATATCGGTTCCAGTGAAAGAAGAGTCGGTCCCTCGATTACTAACCCGACTTGTCGCGGCGACCTTTGTGTTGCTGACGTTGGGGCGCATGAGGCAAACAGATACTTAACTCCCGGTCAGTCTTCGATCACAAACACCGAATTTGTGGAAGCAGCGGGGCGGCCTGTGAGTCGAGTAGAGGCGCCCATAGAAAATGCGGGTGAGGCCAACAATTTCTTGGAAGCTGGGTTTGAAGGACTTAATAGTCGTGGAAGAACTACACGCCGCGTTACTGCGACTATTCCACCTGACCCACGGCCAAGACCTGGAACTTATGCGGCTTTAGTCAGGGCGAAAGGCGGAGCCCATGCTTTGCATGCGACTGTAAGGGAAGAAATTATCGGCACCCGATACCTGTCAGAAAAAAGATTTGTAACACCATCGGAGGCTGCGGACATTGCGGCTGACGGCGGGAGAGTGGTAGAGCGGCCTGTTTATGCAACTGAATTCTATGATCCGCAAGCTGGCACTTGTGTTATGCCGTCCGAAGAGGTCACGTCATATATCAGATTTCAATGAGTCAGATAGGAGAGGTTTAGGGCCATGAGAAATACAGACAAATCCGATTATGTAGTTCAGGGCAGGGTGACCGACGGCAATGACAGACGGTTGGCGAAGGTGTTGGTAAAGGCTTACGACCGTGACATTAGGTCACTGACCCTGTTGGGTGAGTGTTTGACCGATTCCAAGGGCGAATACAAGATCGTGTATTCGGCGGACATGGTTAAATCTGGTGAAAAGCAAAGCGCCGATCTGAGTGTACAAGTCTTCGGCCCGCAGGGCAAAAATCTGTACTACGAATCTGGGCTAGATGGCACGGTCTTTAACGCCTCTGACCGCGAAACGATCGACATTACGATCAACGGCTCCATGCCTGCAGAGGAGAATGAGTTCGAACTTGTACTTGGCGAGGTCAACCCGTTGCTCGATAAAGTGCCGCTGACCGGTTTACAGGAAAATGAAAAGAACCGCGACGTGACCTTTCTTTCTCGCGAAACCGGGATAGCTGTGGAGAAGATCGGTCACCTTTCAGTCGCGCATAGTTTGGCTGCATTGACGAAGGCCGACGCAGATTTCTTTTATGCGTTGCTGCGCAAAAACACGCTGCTAAGAAATGACATAACAAAAGCGTTTAACGTCCGCTTTTTCATCGATCTGAATACCGATCTTAACGTGTTGCTTTTTGATGCTTCACTTTTGGACCCGACCGCAGTGAAAGCCGATGTTGCATCGGCCCATAAAGAAAATTTGGTGCCCAACAGGACACCAAGGAATTGGAAAAAGAACTTTGAACTGCTAAGCATGTTCAAGCCAAAGGCTGAGGACTATTACCGAACCGAATTTCCACGAAAGGTGCTGGCTGTCCTCGGCAGTTTGATTGAGAACGACAAAATAACGCAGATCGCCAAGATCCTGAGCGAGAACAAGCAGGATCTCGATACATCGTTCAAGCAGATTGCCGACCCGAATTTCCTGGCTCCGGGAGCCAAACCGATAGACGCGAGACTGACTGCGGAGTTGGCTCAGATTTTGGGTTTTGACGAAGGCTTGCTTGACGAGGTCAGGAAATCGCAGAAGATCGGAAAGCCGGAGGACATGAAGAAACTTGCGGCAATGAACAAAGCCGACTGGAAAGAACTGCTGGCCAATGTTGCCAGCAAGGCAATGGTCGCGGGGCAGTCGGTTGACAACAAGGTGTTGGATTTTCACGCGTCGACGCTGGTGCGAAAAATGGAAAAAGAATTTCCGAGCGTCGCCTTCGCGGCTCAGCTACAGCGCGAAAAGAACAGAGTATTTGAAAATCAAAACTCGCTCAAGTCGCTCTTCGCCGAACACGCCGAATTTGACCTGGCAAAAACAAACATTGACCTTTTTGTGAAAAAGGAGAGACTCGCGACGCAAGAAAATGAAGGTATGCGGCGGGAATTAAAGTCCATTCAACGTGTTTTTAAGCTGATTCCGCACTACGGAAAAACAAACGCTCTCCTTAAAAAGAACATCCACTCGGCGCAAGGCATCACCGCTCTGGGGCAAGCGCGCTTTTTGAAAGAGATCGCACCGGCAGCGGGTCTGACAACGAAAGAAGCGACGGATATCTATAGAAAAGCTGAAAGGGTCAACACTGCGGCGATGCTCGTCGCTGGCGACTTGCAGGACGCTATGAACGGCGCGGAGGTAGCTGCGCTAGGTATGAACACTCTGAGCCTCAAGCTTGCTGAGGTTGGCAACGATTTCCCAAACCTCAAATCGCTGTTCAAAATGACGGACTCCTGCGCTTGCGAACACTGCCGATCGGTCTACAGTCCGGCTGCGTACCTGGTTGAACTGCTGCAATTCCTGAACAAGCGAGTCGTCAGTGATCTCACTGTAACGCCGCACGGCGTCTCAAATGCGAAAGATACGTTGTTTGATCGCCGTCCCGATCTTGGCGATATTGACCTGAGCTGTGAGAATGCGAATACGCCGGTGCCGTACATCGACTTGGTGTGCGAGCTGCTCGAAGAAGCGGTTACCCCCGACCCGGGATTTGCGTACACCGGCCCGCTTTCCGATGGAGCCAACCCACTCTTAGGAAAAATCTCGAACGCCCTTTTCACAGCGATACAAACTGCGCGCATACCCATAACCCCCAATGCGTTGGTTCACGAAACGGAAACATCAGTGGGCTCGGCCGCAAACTTGCCGCACTATGTTCGCGACAAGGAATCTGTTTGCAAGGCGATCCGCACCGGACCAAATCAGTACCGAATCTTTCGTCTGCGCCAAACGCTTTGGCCGGCAGACGAACTTGCCGCTGCTCCGGCGTATGTCAATACCGCCGCTTACGCCGAGCTGAGTAATAAATCGTTTGCATTCAAATTGCCGTTTGACCTTGTTCATGCGGAGGCAAAGGCATATTTCTCGCGCTTTGACATTAAGCGGCACGAATTAATGGCGGATCTTCAATCGGCGGGCGTACCTGACGCAAAGTCGATTGCTGCCGAACACCTCGGCTTAAACGATGCCGAGCGATCGCTGATTGTGACCCCCAAACCAGCAAATCAACAAGATTATTGGAATACCGCCGCAGCTGATGCCGCAAATGAACTCAAGGTTGTAAGCAAATTCCTTGACAAGACCGGACTGACGTACAAAGAGCTTGTGCTTTTCTTAAAACTGAAGTTCATCGATCCGACGAAGAAACTTTTTATCAAGCATCTCGACCTCACCTGCGATACCGCTCAAAAAGAGATCGCTAATCTCAGCAACAAAGTACTTGACCGAATTCATCGGTTTTTGCGTCTGCAAAAGAAAACGAAATGGAGCTTTGAGACCCTCGACGAGATTATTTCGCAACAGAGACTGGGTAATGGTACGCTTGACGACGCATGCCTGATCAAGGCGGCAACACTGCTAAAGATCTCCGAGATCAGCGGCATCAAACTCGATGAACTGACCGGCTTTTATCGATTCCTACCCCATGTTGAATTATCGGAAGACGGCAAGAAACCGCTCTATCATCAAGTTTTTCTCAACAAGGCAAAGAACGGATTCATTGAAGAGGGGTTGGCGGTTGACAAGGTCAGCGCGGGGACACAACTGCTTGTGAATCTCCAAAAATCCATTGCCGTTGGTTTGCAACTGTCGGAAAAGGATTTGGATAAACTGCTTCCGCCCGCAACGTTCCTGCCGAGCGGAAGCGTTTCGTTCGAGAACTTAAGCAGACTGTTTGCCGCTGCGAGACTGATCAAGAAGTTGCGCTTGAAGGCGGAAGATTTCGTCATTCTCACTCAGTTAACCGCGATTGACGTAACGGAGTCGCCGGAGAAGACGCTTGAGTTTATCGAGAAGGCAAAGGAGGCAACGAAATTCCCTCTGAAACTTGCCGATCTGACATTCATGATCCGACACGAATCAGAGAACCCTCCGCTCATTGATCTGGAAATCAAGGATGACAAGATTAAGCAAATACTCGAACAGCTTCAGATTGCGTATAAGAAAGCACAAACCGCGAACGCCTCGCCGTTTGCCCCTATCCCGCCGGCCATAGAGCAAAAGGAAGCTCTGGCAAATTCGCTTGCGAAGCTAAACGGCATGAGCGAACAGGATGTAAAAGACTTTGCTGGGTTCATCGAAACGGTCACTTCGCCCGCGGCAGCCACTGCGGCAAACGCATCCGTTGACGCGAAGCTGGCAGATTTCTTTTCAACCGCCGATATCAAGGCAAGAATCACGACTCTCGGCGCAACGCCACCGGCGACGGATGCGCCCTCGGCGGCAGCGCTCGCATCGGCACAATTAAACGTGGTCAAGGCCTTTCTCAACGCGATCTCACGCTATCTGTATTTCGAGGTTACCGGCATTTTGACGCAAACAATTTCGGCAACCTTCAAGGCGGATATGGAGATGACTGCCGCCGTTTTGAACAACGCCAAGCTGAAACAGCCCGCGCCGGGAACAGCGGCCCTTGGCGATGTACTACGGCAAGACATAGTTTTGACGGCTAGCCCGATTTCACCGGCAGCATGCCCGCAGCAGTATGATGCCGTGCGATTACTGCACAAACTGTTCCCGCTGATCAAATCTTTTAAACTCACGCCCGACACCGCCGAATGGCATCTGAAGAACAACCAGTCCCTGGGGTGGTTTGAACTCGACAGGATTCCTTACAAAACGGGACAAGCTGCAGCTGGATTTTCAACTTACGCTGACTTTAAAAAGATCCTGGACATCGCGAAGCAGTTGACGCCGGTTCCCAATCCGGCCGATGCGGAGAATCCGATCACATTCTACACGTTGGCAGATATGTTGCTGGCGGCAACCTTGCGCAACTCATGGATCGAGGCCTTTTCGGTGCTCGCGGGTTATGACAAAACGGATATTGACGCGATCGATGCGCATCTATTCCCTGTGTTTACGTTGAACAATTATCGCAACCCAAAAACCTGGGAATCGGTTGATAAGTGCGCACGTCATTTGAGGACGCTGGGCGTAACGTTGGCTCAGGCCAAGGAATTTGTGAAACCAGTATTGGTTGCTGCAGATGCGGCAGCGGCGAGGATGGCATTAAAGGCGAGGTATGACGAGGATACATGGCTTAGCACTTTGAAAGAGATAATGGACGCTATCCGTCCTCAGAAGCGCAACGCGCTGGTCGCGTATTTACTGGCAACGAATGCGAATCTGAAAGACGAGAACGGATTGTTCGACCACTTTCTCGTAGATGTCGAGATGGAATCGTGCATGCCGTCCTCAAGAATCGTCCAAGCTCACGGCGCGATTCAGCTTTTTGGTCAGCGGTGTCTGATGGGTTTGGAGCCGAAATCCGCTGCTAATCTGACAGACGATCCGAATTGGGAACAATGGAAATGGATGAAGAATTATCGCGTTTGGGAGGCCAACCGAAAAGTATTTCTTTATCCCGAGAATTGGATCGAGGCAGAATTGCGCGACGACAAATCATTCTTATTCAAGGAGCTCGAAAATGAATTGCTGCAGAACGAGTTAAACGATTACAACTCGGAACAGGCTCTTATTCGCTATCTCGAAAAACTTGACGACATTGCTTTTCTGGAAGTGATGGCTACATGGTACCAAGTCAACATCCGAACGATGCATGTTTTTGCTCGGACGAAGGGGGGCGATCCAGCAATCTATTACTATCGTCGCTTTGAAAAAGAACAATACTGGACGCCCTGGGAAAAAGTTGATCTGGACATTTCCGGCGACCATTTGCTGGCGTTTATGCGAAACAACCGGCTCTGTTTGGTCTGGCCGGTTTTCACCGAAGAGCCTGATCCTGATGTCAAATCAACGGTGCCAAACATCGACGATCCGGGTGAAAAGTCAACCGACAAGCCGAGACGCAAGCTAAAGATACAGATCGCCATCAGCGAGCTAGCAAACAGCATCTGGCAACCGAAACGAGTTTCGAAGGACGCAATCACGACACCCGATGCGTACACGACTGCTCCGTTGCCAGTCAATGACTATACTTTCACCTATGTGCCGGCTTTCGATCAGATCTGGCTGATAAAGAACAATGGTGATGGTGAATATGATCACTATCATTTGTCCGGTATTTTTGAAGTTGCGGGCTGTAAAGGCTATCCGGAGCTGTTGAAGCCGTGGAAAGAACTTTATCTAAACGATTTCTATCCCGACTTTAAAGACACTGCGCTTCGGGCTCAAAAATACAAAGAGCAGAATGCAGACTCCGTCGATGACCTGGCGGTGCGGCACGGGTTTCATCTATATGATTACGGGACGTTGCTGCAAAACACGCCCGGTAAGTTCCGCATAACATACCCTCATCAATTTACCGAAATTGATCTGTTTATGCTGATTCTACAATTGCTGTTTAACCATGTGAGTTCGACTCTGTTCGACAACCGGCGTCTCAAGTGGCCGGTGGGGACATTTCTTCCTTACTTCATGGAAGACAGCAAACATGCATATGTGATAATTCCGGGAGCTTACAAAACAAAGGTTGACGAGAGGACTGGCGAGCGCGATTTCGAGTTAAAACGAACGGCCTATAATTTTTTCGACACGCTGGACACCCGAAATGCGTTGGCCATTTTGAATGAATTGATCGTTTGGTTTTGGCACTATGGCGAGCGGTTCATGAACATGTATCATCCACTGGTCTGCCCGCTAAAAACTACGCTTTACAAACATGGCATTCCAAAGTTGATGGACCGCGATACCCAACTACAAAAATCCTCTTTCGATTTTGCCGCCATTACTCAATATCACCCGACTCCATCGGTTCCGGAACCAAGGCCCGTGGAGGACATCGATTTTCAGAGCGACGGCAGTTACAGCTCCTACAACTGGGAGATGTTTTTCCACGTTCCGTTCCTATTGGCTACGCGATTGACGAAGAACCAGCGGTTTGAAGAGGCGATGACTTGGTTCCACTACATTTTCAATCCTACCGGGGCGTTAAACGGCGACGCGCCGCAAAAGTATTGGGTGACAAAGCCGTTTTATCTGACCCATGATTCCGACTACATTAACCAGCGGATAGACACGTTGTTGTATAACGTCTCTAACCCTGCTACTCCGGCAATAAAAACAGAGCTTGAGTTTGCCATTGATGAATGGCGCACGAAGCCTTTTAAACCGCACGTTGTAGCGCGCTTCCGCACGGTTGCTTATCAGAAAGCCGTGTTAATGAAGTACATTGACATGCTCACCGAATGGGGAGATTTTCTGTTCCGGCAGGACACGATGGAATCGATCGCACAGGCGACGCAGATGTACATCCTGGCCGATAAACTGCTCGGACCTAAACCGCGCATCGTGCCGCCGGCAGTGAAGCCGCCGTCCGAGACGTATAACCAAATCGAAGAGAAAATTGACGCATTTGGCAACGCGCTCATCGATCTGGAAAATATTCTCCCGGATCTGACAGCCACGCCCGAGGGCGGTGAGGATCTCCCGCCACCTCCGCCAGCCCCGGCCACGTTGTCCACGCTTTATTTTTGCGTTCCGCAGAACGGTCAAATGCTGGCGTATTGGGACCGGATCGCAGACAGGTTGTTTAAGATCAGACATTGCCAGAATATTGACGGCATCGAACGCAGCCTGGCGTTGTTTGCCCCGCCGATCGACCCGGGAATGCTTGTCCGGGCCGCCGCGTCGGGGCTTGACCTTTCGGCTGTGCTGGGGGGATTGAACGCGCCAGCACCGTATTACCGATTCAATGTCCTTTCGCAGAAAGCGTCGGAGTTAATCCAGGAAGTCAGAGGGTTAGGAAGCGCTCTTCTGGTGGCTCTGGAAAAGAAAGATGCGGAGGCAATGGCGTTGTTGCGGAGTGAACTGGAAATAAAAGTTCTGAAAGCCGTCAGAGACATGAAGACGCTTCAGATAAAGGAGGCCAAAGAGCAGATCAACATTTTGAATAGGACCAAAATTGTTACTGAGGAACGAAAGAAATACTATCAAGACATTGAAAAGATAATACCAAACGAGCAACTCAATCTTGACAAGTTGAGCGAAGCACAGGACCTGCAGTTCCAGTCCCAGATTGTCAGAACGGTTGCCGGAGCGCTGGCGTTGATCCCTGAGTTTCATGTGGGCGCCAACGGATTTGGCGGCTCGCCAGAAGTAGTGATGCAACTCGGAGGGTCGGCGCTTTCCAAGGCTACGGCGATTGGCGCGGATATCTTAAACATCCTGAGCGGAGTAGCCTCTTTTGAGGCAAATCGCGCTTCGATTTTAGGCGGCTATGATAGGCGTTTTGACGACTGGAAACTCCAGGAGCGACTTGCAACGAAAGAACTTGTTCAAATAGACAGGCAAATCGTCGCTGCCGAGATCCGCAAGGAAATTGCGGAAACGGATTTGAAAAACCACGATCTGCAGATCGAAAATTCTGAAAAAACAGACGAATTCATGCGCTCGAAGTTTACGAACAAAGAGCTTTACGATTGGATGATTGGGCAAATAAGTTCGGTCTATTTCCGCGCCTATCAGCTTGCCTTTGACATGGCAAAGAAAGCCGAACGCTCCTATAAGTTCGAACTCGGCAACGATGATTCGTTTATCGGATTCGGTTACTGGGACAGCATGAAAAAAGGCCTGCAGAGCGCGGACATGCTTTTCCATGATCTGAAGAGGATGGAAACAAGCTATCTCGATAAGAACAAGCGGGAATATGAGATAACCAAACACGTTTCACTTTCGATGCTCGACCCGCTCGCTTTGGCACAACTACGTGCCACGGGAGCTTGTAATTTCGAAATACCCGAGGCGATTTATGACATGGATCATCCGGGACAATATTTCCGCAGGGTCAAATCCGTAAGTTTGAGCTTGCCGTGTATCGCCGGCCCCTACACATCGGTGAGTGCAAAACTCTCGTTGGTAAGCAACCGGTATCGAAAGAATTCGAACCCCGACAATGCCGCCACTGGTTATGCCGAGGACCCCGGCAACGACCCAAGATTTGTCTACAACGTCGGATCCATTCAATCAATCGCCGCCAGCAACTCTCAGAACGATAGCGGCATGTTCGAACTCAACTTCCGAGACGAAAGGTACCTGCCATTTGAAGGTTGCGGAGCAATCGGAACATGGCGGCTGGAACTTCCCGCCGATGTCCGACAGTTTGATTACGAGACAATTGCTGACGCGATCGTGCATGTCAGATATACGGCACGAGAGGGCGGTAGCTCGCTAAAGAATGTCGCGGCTTCGGCTCTAAAGCAACAACTCCTTGTAATCAAGCAGCAACTGTCGCAAGCGGGGCTTCATCTGGCGATCGACATGAAACACGAGATGCCAAACGAGTGGAATCTGCTCAAGCAGGTCGCCACCGTGCAGTTAACCCTCGACAAAACCAGATTGCCGTATTTTGTACAATCACTGGATGCAACTATTGAGAACGTGATCTTCCTTGCAAAGGTGAAAAACAATCCGGCAAATTTTGCGATCACGGTCGATGGCGCCGCGCCAACGAACCTGAGCCGAATCGATGCCTGGAAATTATGCCGCGGCGATAACGCGAATATCGAGATTGACACGCAGTTTGCGATTGCCGTTGCGGAGGGCGACATTGGCAATCTTGAGGATTTGATGATCGTGGCGAAATACGAATTTCCGGTATAAAAGAGAGGGTCACACGGGTGAGCAAGTTCCCTCGTTCGCGACCTTAGAAACTTTAGCGATCCACGTCGCAAGGTCGTGGGGGGCTCAAACCACCTGTCGGCGAGAGTATTGACCCGCCAAACTTTGCTTCTCATGAAACAAGGCCATGAGGAGCAAAATCAGTCTGCTGCGCGGCATGCTCAGTGATCCCGAACATGCTCACGGTCCGAGGAGCGGTTTTCGGAATATGGCCACTTCGTCGATTCGCCCCTCCCAACTGGAGTCTCTGCTTCCGCGCCCGCCTAAAAACAGGTTATCGACTCCCAATGGCAAATCAAACGGCATGTCTGTCTTGATCTCGGGTTCTGGATTGTCATTGAGATTGACTCGCACCGTGTTGCCATCGCGAACGAACTGGACCTTTGCCCAAGTCCATCGAGGAACGATCGTCTTGCCGATCACCCAATCGCGATTTCCCGATTGGAAGATTAGCTTGCCTGCATTCTCACCCTTGCCTACCAATCCCAACGCGTCACCCTGTGGAAGATGTCCATGATTGCGGCCACGACAAAACATCCAGCCTGCAACGTCGCGAACGTCCAGTGGCATGCCATTCCAAATCCACATCGACACACTGTACCGATCGCCCAAATCCGACACGCGAGCGAGCATACGACCGCCTGCCATATGGGCGGATCGATTCACTTCACCATCCAGACAGTGGTCCTGCGACGCGGGCCCCTCTAAGAAAAACACCACGCCTGGCTCATAGAATCCATCCAAATGATTGCCGGAAGAATCGATCGCTCTAGGGCCAGCGGTTTCGTCCATCCGCCAGTAGGCTGCCGGTTGTATGGAAAGAGTTTTATTGACAGCGAACCCTCGGCTCTGAATATAGGATCTTCGTGGCTTCGCGCAAACATTCTCAAGTTGCTCAAGACACGCTTCTACGATCTTTGGCTCCGCTTCGACCTCAAGACCAGCCGAACGGGCCGCCCAAGTGTTGTAGCCCCCAAGGACATGCTGTTCGGGTGGGGGGATGTATCCATCGCCACCGTTAGCAAGTTCGATGACCATCGTTTGAGTGAGCGGACTTTGTAGCTTTAATTTCATGCCGCTCAACGCATACGTCTCTGTCGGCGTCGTTGCAATCGCGATCGTACCAATACGAAGCGCTTGAACGACGATATCCGTCTCTTTTCGTTCGTCGAGGATGATTTGTTCACGAGCGTAGACTTCCGCAGTCGTCTTGGGTGGTTGGCCGGCCAATTTCTCGACGATGGGTTTCGCCCAGTCCAAGCGTTGCTGATCGGGAACACGATACTTCATGTGCAATCGTGCTTCGCCCATCGCGAGGTCCGCTTTTTCGTCATGCACTATCTTTTCATATGCTTCGGCAGCTATATCGACGAGCCCTTGGGTGTAATCCACGATCTTGATCGTTTCAAATTCGATCGGCGTTTTCTTGGTGTAGTCCATACGCCAAATGTCGCCGCTGCAACCATGCGACATGATCGCAACGAATGGAGGACGCCCCCCAGCGGGCTCCTTTGCGATCCGCGATTTCATGCCATCGCAAAAGCGACCGAAGTAGTCGGCACCCACAGGCTTTTCGCCGCTGAAGTAGTGCATTGAGAAATTGGCCAGAAGCGCGATCGGCTCGCCGGCCTTGGATTGAATTGAAATCAAGGAAAGATCCGGATCTTCTGGACCTGATTCGCCGGTGACATCATCCCAGACTCGTCCAGCATGCATGTTGGCCCGAACGGTCTTGTTTCCGAATGGATCTTCTGCGATTCGATCGGGCCGACGAATCCATCGACGCACGGCGGTATAATTTGCTGCGTTCCGCACAGCCCAACCCACACGTGCTGGTTCTAGTTGATTGTTTGCCAACTCGATGGCTTCTACCAATTTGATTCGAAGGAACGGCAAATAGGTTTCGTCTGCGTCGGTTCCGAGACACCCCATGGCTGCCGGAACCGAATGGGCGTGCGTGGCTGAGATCAACATCCGATCGGCTCGAATGTTGGTTTTCTTGGAGGCCATCGTTTTTACTTCGTCCAGGAAAGGCCGAGAGAGCATGCAGCTATCAACGACCACGATAGCGACCCGTTCCGAACCGTCGTTGAGGACGATGGCTCGTGCATGAATGGGTGTGGTAACCGAGGTGGCTGTGCTGCTCGTCATCCCTCCATTGATGAGGACTGGAAACGACACGGGTGTGATATCAACAATCGCTGCTCCTGCCATTAGATCGCCGTACCCCCTTTCGATGGTAAAACCAATCGAAATCGACAAGGCAACCAGGAAGCATAATGATTGGAACATTTCGTCTCTCCGTGGGGAAGGTTGCAGGTAGGTACCATAGCTTAGCACAATTGGGACTGCTGTCGATTTCACAGTGCAAGTTGTGCTAAGCTCTCGCAACAAACGCAATTCCGATCGCAAATCCCTGTTTTTCCAGGACTAGAGCATGAAATTCACTGGCCTTATCCTCATTTGTGCTAGCAGTTGCTTGGCTTTGATCCTACCAGCCATCGGCGTTGTCCAATTCCCGACAGCCCCCCGATCGGCCAAGCAGTTGCCTGTTTCGGTCAACCTGCCGCCAGCAACACCTCAACAGCAAGAGGCTTTGACTGCGGCACCTGCATCGAACGGAACGGGTTGGGTACCCGCAAATCCATCGACCATGCCGTCAGGGCAGTTGCCAAACGCTGCTTCACCGTTTCCTCGGTCGCTGCAGCCGCAAGATTCAGCACAGCCATCTCCAACCGATCAAGTAGGGTTGGTCGAGAAATCTTCTACCTCCAAACTTGGAATGGGAGTTTGGCTATTGCTTGGCCCAATTATCCTGATTGGCCTAGCTCTCTGGACGTTTTCGCCCAATCCATCACCGGTGGGGAAAAAAGAGGGCTAGACCCGCCCAAGTCGATCGAGGGCTTCTTCGGCCCATGGGCTTTGGGGTGAAAGTTGCAAGAATCGGATCCAGTGCCGCGCCGCTTGTTCACCATCCCCCAGTTCATCCAGACATTTTGCTAAATGGTAATGGACATCAGGATAACGATCATCCCTCACGAGCGCGCCTTGAAACGCTGCGATCGCTAACTCCGTTTGCCCTGTTTCTGCCAGCACGCACCCTAAATTGGCTCGCGCCTCAATGAAATCTTCATCGAGTTCCACCGCGTTGTAGTATCGTTCGCGAGCGGCGGAGTTATCTCCACTTCGGTACAACAATTCTGCCAGTTGAAAACAAATCTCAGCGGTCATTCCGTACTTAGCAAGGATAACGCGGTACCATTCGATCGATTGTTCAAAACGTCCCGCGTCCTCCAATTCTTCGGCCATGTGAAGCAACTCATCGCGAGTCCAATTTTGTACGTCGTTGGAATTGGCGTCGGCCACCGAGATTCCAGGCGAATCGCCGAGCCCAGAATCGCGGCTGATCCCGGTAGTCTGAAACGGCAATGTCGAGGTACCCTGCGATTCCCATTCTTCATCTCGATCGAAGTCCAAATGCAGTTGCCCGTTGGCACTCAGCAATTGCCCTCCATGTCGCAACAACAACCTGCGACCATCGACGACCAAATCCAGTTCCATCAGAGAACGATTTGCGACCCAAGGAGCAAACTCGGTCAACTGGCGTTTGATTTCGGTGGGAAGTGCACCGCGCGAGATCCAACCCAATAGTTGCCTCGCGTTTTGAACTTGCTCGAAGTCGAAATAGGGGAGCCGATGCGCAACTTTTTTACTTGCAAGCAGTCCCATGCGAAGCCATCGCCGAATGTTCCGCACAGGCGTCTTGATGAGTCCGGCCATCATGGCAGGTGTATAGAGCTGCATGCTGGAAGATTCGTCCACCACGCCTAACTGTTGCCAAAGCTCATGCTCATGTACGAGCGTCGTACGGCCTTCTCGCATTCCCTTTCGAATCGAATCGCTTAGCAAATCCGAAAGATCTTCGGCTGGCAATTCGTCCGCTCCAATAATCACTAAATCGACGTCGTCCGCCACACGTTCGAGAGGATTGCCTCCGTGCTCGCGAATGAGTTGCATAGCTTCTTTGCGAGGGAGCGCTCCAAGTTTACCAACGAACACAACTCGCTTGTTTTTCAGTATCGACGAGTCGTCGGTCATCGGAGTCCTGTTGCAGTCAATCCTGCTACGGAGAGCTTCCAGTTTGGCATTTGTTCTAGCAGACCCTGCTTGGTCATATTGAATTGCAATGGAGTAATGGTGATGTGACCGAGCGCCAACGCGTTTAGATCGGTCTCATGATCGGTCGGCTTAGGGGGTGGATCATTGGTTGACCAGTAGTAGTTGCGGCCTTTGGGATCTTGGCGCTTGATGTAATGATCGCCGTACCGTTCGACACCCATCGGCACACAATGCACTTCCGGAACTTGGCCGGAGCGAAAGACTTTGGTAGCCGCCGTTGGAATATTGATATTGTACAGCTCGCTACCAGGCCCTTGATTTTCAATAATCTGTCGAATGAGCGCAACCGCGAGTTGAGCCGCAGATTCGAAATCAGCATGCGTATCGTGCTCGAGCGACACGGCAATACTTGGAATCCGAAAAAAGGCACCCTCAATCGCAGCAGCCACCGTGCCCGAGTAGAGTACATTGATTCCCGCATTCAAGCCGCCGTTGATTCCACTGACGATTAGATCGAGAGGCTGACCGGCCAATTCCGCCACACCTAGTTTTACGCAATCGGCAGGTGAGCCATCTACGGCCCATCCACGAAAATCGTCGCCGTCGAAAATTTCTTTGCATGTCAAGGGTGATAGATACGTGATCGAATGCCCAACGCCACTCTGTTCGGTAGCGGGTGCGACCACCACAACATCCCCGAGTTGGACCAACGCATCACGCATTGCTCGAAGACCTGGAGCATAAATGCCATCATCGTTTGCAAGAAGTATCTTCAATGTTTGGGTAACCTCTATCTTTGTTCGTGCCGGTTGTTGGATTTGTTGAATTGGAAATCAAGAAGGAAGAGCGTGCAACCCGAAAGTGTTCCGTTTTGCAGGACATTTGCAGGACATTTGCAGGACAAGTTCTGTAGTACAATTGCGTTTTCGTTCGTTCGTCTAAATTTGGGAAGAAACCTGAGAAACGTATATGCTGCGCACTTGTTTTCTGTTGGTCGTTTGCCATTTGCTGAACGTGGCGCAATCTTTCGGTCAAGAGCCTTGGCAGAGTTTCACTACAACAAGCCATGCAAGCCTGCGAGGACTAGCTGCGGTCAGTAAAGATGTCGTATGGGCATGTGGTAGCCAAGGAACCATCGTTCGAACCCTGGACGGAGGATCGCATTGGAATCGAATCTCCATCCCACAATTGGACAAACTCGACAAACTCGAGTTCCGATCGATCCATGCTTGGGACGGCGATCGAGCGATCGTAGCCACAGCCGGTCAGCCAGCGGTCATTATGAAGACCCTCGATGGAGGGATCTCATGGTTGAAAGTTTACGAGAATCTGTCGCCGCAAGCCTTTTTTGATGGGATGAGGTTTTTCAATGACCAGAGTGGACTTGCGTTTAGCGATCCAGTCGACGGCTGCTTGTTGATCGTCAAGAGCTTGGATGGCGGCAATTCTTGGTCTGTCATCCCGCCTTCTGCGATTCCAAAAATGGACGTTGGAGAAGCTGGTTTTGCGGCCAGCAATTCGACACTGTTCGTTTCTGACAACAATGCCTGGATTGGCCTTGGCGGAGGAGACGCTGGTTCGAGCCGCATTTTTCGCTCCAGTGATCGAGGCGAAAGCTGGACATTCGAGCGGGTGAATCCAATCTTGCGGGGCGAGTCCGCAGGAATATTCTCCGTGGCGTTTGATGGCGAATCAAAAGGTGTCTGCGTTGGAGGTGACTATCGTAAGGAATCGACTGCGGAGCACAACATCGCACTTTCCGATGATGGAGGACTGAGTTGGCGAAGCCCAAAAAACAGTCGACCGCGGGGCTTTCGTTCCAGCGTCGTATCCGCATTTGTTCGAGCGCAATCCGCTACGACCGAGTCCCGTATATGGTTGGCTTGCGGGCCGGCAGGCTGTGATTGGAGTTCCGATCGAGAGTCATGGCAGGCGTTATCGGAGACGGGCTTTCATGCGTTGAGCGTATCGAGCGACAACGTTGTGTGGGCAGCAGGCTCAAACGGCAGAGTGGCCAAATTTTTGGGTTTGAGCGATCTGCGATAACGAAACGACATCGAATGCTGGAGGCTGGATGTTGGGAGGCATGCGGATGAAGGACAATGCTGAACCGCCTGCAGGACAATGTGTGCGGTCACTACTAACGCTGTCGCAATCGAAGAACGACAGCTTTTGCGTCCGTACCGGTTATAATTGAGAAGAAACTGCTTTTTTGGAGATTTGATGATTACACGACTATACGCAAACAATTTCCGCTGCTTGGTTGCGTTCGAGGCAAAGTTTGACTCCTTTGGCGTCCTGTGCGGACCTAATGGCGCGGGCAAAAGTTCTGTGATTGATGTGCTTAAGCTTTTACGTGACCTAGCGACCGGTGACGCCTACCTTGGCGGCGAAGGTGAAAAAGATATCCGTCAGTTGGAATTTACGAAATGGCTCAAAATCACGACACAAGAATTTGAGCTTGAAGTCACTGCTAAAGGCCGCAATTTTCAATATCGGCTCGGGCTCGAACAAGTCGACAACGACGAAAAACCGAGGGTTTTCCATGAGCGAGCCGTATGCGATGGTAGAGAGCTCTTTATTCGAGATCTTGAAGGAGTTCGTTTTCAAAAGAGGGATGGTTCGCAGGGTGGATTTCCGCTGGACTGGCGACGAGCAGCACTTGGAGCGATTCAACCAAATGGTCCTTTGAGTGATATTCAAATTCTGCAAGACGCGCTGGCGAGGCTTCTTGTTCTCCGTCCCAATCCGAGAGGAATGGAACCGGAAAGCAAAAGTGAATCACGAAGCCCGTCGTTTCACTTAACCAACCTGACGTCGTGGTACCGATCGCTGTCGCAAGAGCAAGATTGGACAGATGTGCTAAGAGAATCGCTTCAAACTGTTTGGCCAGACTTCAAGTCGTTTAAGTTGGTTGACGCCGGGATGAATACCAAAGCGCTTCAGCTTCGATTTGATGGAGTCGACACTTTCTTTCATCAGCTATCCGACGGCGAAAAGTCGTTGGTTGGTCTCTATATGATTCGAGCGGCCCTGGAGACGAATGCTGCTGGAACTGTCGTGATCGACGAACCAGACAACTATGTCGGACTTCCTGAGCTTCAACCGTGGGTACTCTGCATGCGCGAGCTACTGGATGAACAACACCAAGCCATTTTGATTTCGCACCATCCTGAGATTCTCGGAAACGTGGGAGAGACGGATGGGATCTATCTCTGGCGTGATAGCCATAGATCTCCAACCCGAATTGGTCAATTGAAAGTTCCAGAGGGGCTCAGTCCAGCCGAGGCGATTGCAAGGGGATGGGCAAATGGCTAATAGAACGCAAATTGTATGCCTTCACGAAGGCAAGAAAGGACGAAGCATTGATCCTGTCTTTATCAACGCATTGATCAAGGCGATCAATCCCTCTTGGTTACGATCTAACAAGGGAAGTAACTTAATGCGTCCGGTCGACTGTGGTGGACGAAAAGAGTTGATTGAGAAAATGCCATCGCAATTGAGAGCATGCTTGAATGCTGGTGCGGACACGACACTTGTTGTTTGGGCAGATGTGGACGACGACAAAGAGAATTGCGATCAGTTGAAAGATGAATTCTGGAAGGCAGCACAAGCGGCTGGAATTTCAGAAGGCGATTTTTCGCTAGTGATTTTCGCTTTCGCAAAGGATCGCCTTGAAAACTGGATTCAATTCTTGAATACGGGCGATACAGACGAATCCGTGGAAGGGCCTCGTATCAAGCACAATAGAGAAGTAGCCGATGCAGCGAAAGCTCTCGCAAAAAGATGCGTGAATCAAACGCAGGATCCACCTTTGCCTCCATCTCTCCTATGGTCCTGTGCCAATTGGCGAAAACTAGTTGTGAGAATGAAAAGGGATTGATCATTCGCAGGAAGCGAGGGGGAAGTCATGGTTCCTCAACTCGGGAGGGGGAAGAAAATCCGGATTGCGCGTTTGCGCGTTTGCACGTTGGGGGGTTGGTAGATTGGGTGGTTGGAATTGTGTTTCAATATCATCGTTAAACAATTTGGTGAATCACTTTCCCTCGCAGTTGTGTCAACCGCTCATTTCGACCGAGATGTGGATAGGTGAGGAGATCTTGGTCAAGCCCCAACTGGTTCAAGATCGTCGTGTGTATGTCGCGAAAGTGATATGGGCTTTCGATCGCACGAAGTCCAATCGCGTCGGTTGATCCGACAACTTGACCTCCGCGAATTCCTCCGCCTGCCATCCACATGCTGAAACCTAGATTGTGATGATCGCGTCCTTTGCCTCCTTGAGCTTCCGGTGAACGACCGAACTCTCCTCCCCAAACCACTAATGTCGTGTCGAGCAACCCGCGTCGCTTTAAATCGGTGAGCAAGCCTGCGATGGGTTTGTCGGTCTCAGCCGCCATTCGACAGTGATTCTCTTCGATGTCCCCGTGAGCGTCCCACTGCGTGTTTCCAGAGCCGCCACCGGACACAACCACAGTAAAGCGTACACCGTGCTCCACCATTCTTCGTGCGAGCAAGCAGCGCCGACCATAATCGTCGGTTGGTTCGGTTCCAACACCATACAATCTCAGTGTCTCCTCCGATTCCCGAGACACATCAAATACGTCTGGCGCCTCGGTTTGCATCTTAAACGCGAGTTCATAGGATTCAAGTCGGGCTACGAACTCAAGGTCTTGCGAAGTGAGCGAAGCTTCGTTGAGATTGCGAATAAGGTCCATGGTTCGTCGGCGTTCGTTCAATGAAACTCCGGGCGGGAGTTCGAGATTGAGGACTGGTCGTTCGCCGGGTCGAAACATGGTTGGCTGATAGGCAGCAGGCAAAAAACCGTTGCCATACATCGGTTGCCCCGCTTCCAAAGCTCCTTCTGGATCAGGCATTACGACATACGCTGGAAGCGATTGGCTTTCGGAACCCAATCCGTAAATTGTCCAAGCCCCCATGCTCGGAAACCCCGGCATAACGCGGCCAGAAAGGAGTTCATACTGGGCCGCTGAGTGAACAACCATATCGCCATAACACGACCGAATCACCGCGATGTCATCAATTACATTCGACACATTCGGAAATAGGTCGGATACCTCGATGCCGCTTTGCCCATGAGGTTGGAACTGGCGTTTCGTCCCGAGCAAGCGAGCATCTTTTTGGACGAACTGGTACTTGGCATCGCCGAACTCAGTCGGTCTGACCTCACCGTTCAAAGCGTTGAGCAATGGTTTAGGATCAAAGGTTTCGAGATGGCTTGGTCCTCCAGCCATGAATAGAAAAATGACCGATTTTGCTTTCGCCGAAAGATGCGGAGGCTTAGGCCCCAAGGAAGACTTGGTTTCCGCTAAAGTCTCCTGCCGAAGCATCGCCGCAAGCGCAAGAGATCCAAAGCCACAAAACGAGTCGCCAAGCATTTGTCGACGCCCGAAGCAGGTTTGATTCATAAACTCTCCCTTTCATCGCACGTAGAGAAATGCATTGAGGTTGAACAAGGCCAGAGAAAACTCTCGCGTTGAACCATTCTCGAGAAACGACTTTGCAAACCTGCGCTCACTCTCGGTCGGTAATCGACCCAATATCCATTCGAAAGCAAAGTCGATCTGGCGAGAAACATCGCTTCCTGCCTCGTGCCTCAGGCGTTCGGCTAGTGCCTCGGCCATTTGATTTGCCATCGGGCCGTTCAGCAGTTCCAGTGCTTGTGGGGCATGCGTGCTTTGTTGCCGCCTAAAACAACTCGTCTGCGATGTGGGCTGATCAAAGACCTCCATGAACGGCAATCGCAAATTGCGTTTCGCAAAGAGATAGACCGAACGTCGCATGCGTTCACCGATCTCAGGCGTGACCTCCCACTGCGATGGCTTGTAGAGCTGGGCTACAAGTTGTTTATCCACAGGTAAGATGACGCTGGGGCCACCGTTGGCAAAGTTGATCTGACCGGAGACAACCAACATGCTGTCGCGGATCTCCTCAGCGCTCAAGCGACGCAAGGGATAGTGCCAAAGCAATGCATTGTCTGGATCGAATGAGTGTCCGACGTCGCGGGAACGAGGTTGACTGGACTGCCGGTATGTGCTGCTTAGGAGAATCAAACGATGGAGCGATTTGGCTTGCCATCCATTGCGCATGAAAAAGTCCGCTAGATAATCCATTAGTTCGGGATGGCTCGGCAACTTGCCATTGAGTCCGAAGTCGTTCGGTGTAGCAACGATTCCTTGCCCAAAGTGATTCAGCCAAATGCGATTGACGAAGACCCGCGAAGTCAGTGGGTGCCTCGGACTCGTTAGCCATTTCGCAAGGGCTGTTCTCGGTTTGGCTCGATCGATTTCTGCTGGTTCGTCAAACTGGGAGAAAACCAGAGGAATTCCTTCGGCGACACGCTTGCCAGGCAGTGCGAATTCGCCTCGCCGCAGTACATGAATGGGCGTTTCCTTTCCCAATTGGTTTTGTACCGTACTGATCGAAGGTAGTGATGGCGGAAGCTCTTTTTCGAGTTTATCCATTTTCTTTCGGGTCAGCGTCTGCTCGATAGCCGACTGTGTCGCGAGTTGACTCTTGAGATTATCGATTTGAGTCTGCACTGCAGTGGTTTGTTTTTCCCATGCCACCTTTTCCGATTCGGGAACCATGGGTATGTCGACATCATGCGAAGTCGCAAAGAAAGCCTGAAGTCGGTAGTAGTCCGTTTGAGAAATCGGGTCGAACTTGTGATTGTGACAGCGCGCACATCCAATCGTGAGACCCATGATGGCCGAACCGATGATGTCCGTGCGTTCTGTCAAGACTTCATTGCGGCTCCCTGCGACTTCTTGATTGCCGGCATTGCGACGCACCGCCCCCAAGCGATGAAATCCAGCTGCGACCATGCCTTTGGGTTGGTTGAAATCCATCTCATCCCCCGCCAATTGCTCAGTAATAAACGCGTCGATTGGTTTTCCATCGTTGAAGGATCGAATGACATAATCTCGGAAACGCCACGCCCCTTGAATCGTTCGATCGTATTCAAACCCTTCTGTTTCTGCGAACCGCAAGACATCCAACCAATGTTGCCCCCACCGTTCTCCATAACGTGGGCTGGCAAGCAGTTCATCGATGAGTCTTTCATTGGCGTCTGGCGATTCATCCATAACAAAGCTGCGCACTTGGTCGGGGGTAGGCGGCAATCCATGAAGGTCAAAATAGACCCGCCGAACCAGTTCCGATTTGTCGGCAGGAGGAGCCGGCTCCAGGCCACTGCTTTCCAATTTTGCAAGAATGAAATAGTCGATTGGCGACGTGGGCCACGACCTATTACGAACCCTCGGCAATGCCGGCACCTGAATCGGCTGAAACGACCAGAACCCTTTGGACTTCTGGACATTAAGCGCAGAGGCGGGTAAGGTTGCTGCCCCGTCCCGGGGGTCCGTCGCGCCCGTTTCAATCCAACGTTGGATGTTGGCAATAGCGACATCCTCCAGTTTGGCATCGGGTGGCATCTCAAGACCTTGGAAACGTATGGCCGAAAGCAACAGGCTTTGCGCGGCATTGCCGGGAACAACGGCGGGACCCGAATCACCCCCAATTCTTAAGCCTTCTCGCGTATCGACCCTCAAGCCGCCCTGCAATTCACTTGATGATTCCGAATGGCATTCATAGCAATGCTTGGCCAAGACAGGACGTATTTTTGTCTCAAAGAAATCTAGTTCTTCCGACAATTGGGACGATTTGGGTGGATCGGAATAGGAAACTTCAGCAGAACAACACGTGAGTATCAGGCTCAATGCAACGATTCGGGATCGGAAGAAAATCCTTGCGCGTCTACCAGCCATTGTTGAACAATCCGAAAGAAGTGAACCAACTTAGAAAGCACCTTAAGGATAGCCAATGTGTTGCATTTTGCCCACCTAATTTAGGCGATCCGAGGTCAAACGAAACCTGGTCTTGATTGCGGAACAGCGCACGCGGTCCGGTGAGGCATCGCAAATCACTCGCGAATTCACCGGGCAGCCGCGCCGCTCCGCTTGGTAACCGAATGGATTTCAACGGAAATGGAAATTCCCAAGAAAAAGGGAAAACTTGCGGGGGTAGCAAAGTAGCACCAAACCAAGGTCAGCGTCGATGGATTAGCATATGGAGCCCTTTAAGCAATGTCCTATCCACACTCCTTCTTCGGAATCATCACCCCTGTGCTTCAGTTTACCGTATCCCCTTGGTGGCCATTTGTTGTCTTGTCCGTCAGTGTCTGCTTTATCATTGTTGCGATCAGTTGGTGGCGGATGCACGCGTTCGTCGCTTTGTTACTCGCTTCGCTTGTTGCGGGTCTACTTACCTCGCGAGCGTCATGGGAAGTCATCGGCAAGGATGGCAAGGCGGTTGTTTACTCTCATTGGGTAGGTGTCATCGAGCACATAGCCAAAGGACTAGGTGATACCGCGCGCGATATTGCAATCTCCATCGCGCTCGCATCGATTATCGGTATGTGTCTGATGGAGAGTGGTGCGGCCGACAAAGTAGTACGCCGGTTCCTGAAGATCTTCGGCGAGAAACGTGCTGGATGGGCGCTGTTATGGTCGACGTACATACTTAGCATTCCAATTTTCTTTGACACGATGTTCATGCTGATGGTACCCTTGGCCAAGGCCCTGCGGTTGCGGACCGGCAAAGACTACATGCTCTACGTTCTATGTGTTTGTTGTGGTGGGGTGATTACTCACTCTTTGACCATTCCTCATCCTGGTCCGTTGGCGATGGTCGATAGCTTGAAAATCGACATAGGTGTTTCTTTGGCTGCGGGGTTGATCGGCGGATTGATTCCGGCTGTGATCGGGTATTTTGTTTGCGTGTTCTTGAATTCACGGATCGACGTTCCGATTCGCGATACGCAACTGACTTTAACGGAAATCGGCAAACCCGAATCCGAGCTACCGTCCCTTTTTTGGTCGATGGCACCGGTTGTTTTGCCAATCATTCTCATTGGTTTTTCGTCTTTGTTTCGAGTCATCGCAGATGGGGCAACCAAGCCCGATCAACAAACCGCTTGGTGTGTGGCTGCCTACAACGCACTCGGCGGCGAAGCGAATTTCGCTTCGGTTCGAGGAACCGTCGATTTCTTTGGGCACAAGAATATCGCCCTCTTCATCGGTGCCGGAGTCTCGTTGCTAGTCATGGCAAGGCAACGAGGATACGGTCGCGAGAAGCTGGAACAACTCGTTGGTCCACCGCTTGAAACTGCAGGTATGATCATTCTGATCACCAGCGCGGGTGGCGCTTTTGGAGGCATGTTGCGAGTCGCCGGAGTCGGGGACGCGGTCAAAGCCGCAGCGGACGGTCAAGCGGTCAACTTGGTCATGTTGTCCTACGTCGTCTCAGTTGTGATTCGAATTGCTCAAGGGAGTGCAACGGTTGCTATGCTGACTACTGCCTCGATCATTGCTCCGATGATGGAGCCATTGCTCGCGGACGGGACCCTTGGGATTCACCCGCTCTACATCTATTTGGCAATTGGTTGGGGGGCAATGGGATTTTCGTGGATGAACGACAGTGGCTTCTGGGTCGTCAATCGCCTTAGCGGCATGACACAACGGGAAACGCTCCAGTCATGGTCGGTGCTTACCACTTGCTTGTCTATCACAGGTCTGGTGATCACCTTGCTTGCCTCGAAAATTTTGCCGCTCGCGTAGTGGACTGGTCGCAGAGGGCAATTGTGGCGAAAGATGGAGCGTGATAGAGTCGAAGATTTAGATTACAATCCATTTTTCGTTCATCCCGGGATTGCGTGTTTTCGCATTCAGAGATCCTCGCGAGCACAGATCCAAACCAATCCTTCCTCCAGTTTTACAAGGAACTATAGACATGACTCGAATCGTTCGATGGCTAACTTCAATGACGCTGGGCTTTTTCGCCCTTGTCTCTTCGGGAAATTTAAGTGCACAGGAAACAAAATGGGTCCCTTTGTTCGATGGCAAATCGATGGATGGATGGGAGAAAGTTGGTAAAGACGACAGCGTTTGGCAAGTCACGGACGGCGCGCTAGCAGGGTCGGGAGCGGCTTCCATGTTGGTATGCACCAAGGGTCCGTACAAAAACTTCAAGTATCGGGCCGAGGTCAAAATCAACGACAAGGGCAACTCTGGACTCTATTTCCGTACTACCCGCAAGCCAGGCTTTAGTGACGGCTACGAAGCACAAATTGATAGTACACACACAGACCCTATTCGGACCGGATCGCTTTACGGAATGTGCCACGTTTACAAACGGTTGGTTGAACCGGATACTTGGTTCACCTATGAGCTAGAAGTTCGCGATGATGTGTGGCGAGGTAAAAACATGACTCGCATCAAAATCACCGTCAACGGCAACGAATTGTATGAGTTCTTGGACTTCAACCTGACGTTCAAGGAGGGACACTTTGCTTTTCAGCAACATGATCCCGGCAGCAAGGTCCTGATCCGCAAAGTTGAGGTTATGGAGTTGCCTGCGAAATAAGGTTCGAGGGCAGCCCCTAGAATACTCCGTCGCCGAACGTTCGTTTATCGATCTTTGGATCGGTTTCTGCATTCGATTCGGCGGCTTGTGGTTTTCTGGACTCCAAGAAGTGAGGTTTGGGAACTGCACCGCTTTGTGGAACGGGAACTGCAATTGCAACCGTGGGTGTTTCGGAATGCCCATTTGAGATCCCGATCTCGACATATTCATCATCGTACCGAGACTTGTACCCTGGTTGTTTGGCTCGTTCGAGTTCATCCGAGTACTCTCGAATGACTGAGTTTTGAATCAAGTCGCGGCATAATTGATTGATGGGATGGGCGATATCGGCATACATTTTGTTGGAGTTGCTTCCCTCAGAATCGTGCACGTCTTGCGGGCCGCGAAGCCGAGCTCCGCACTGATTGCAGTAATGGCTGCGCAGATAATTCTTGTTGCCGCATTTCCCGCATCTCGCAGTCATCTTGCGGCTTGGCATCGCGACGAAGGGGCCATTGACTCCTTCAATGATCTTGAGATCTCGAACGACAAAACAATGATCGATGGTGATCGAGCAAAAGGCGCGGAGGCGGTCTTCCGATGCCTCCATTAGCTTGATGCGTACCTCGGTGATTTCCATGGCAACAATTCCAATCCCTTTTTGACTTGAGTTCAAAAACTCATCATTCGTTTCGAATTCTTACGATCTGCTCTTCGATCGACGGCGACTGCCACGATTGAACGCAATATGCCCGCATTTCTCCCTGCAAACGTATTTCATTAGCTATCTTCTCGGCTTGTTCGCGGGTTTCACACAAACAAAATCTGGCCGAACCGGTCCCGGATAGGCACTGACCGTGATGGTCATATCGATTGAGCTGCATTCTCGACCGATCGATCCAAAACGATGTTCCTGCCGCAGCCTGTTCCAACCGATTCGCAAGCGATCCGCCAATCGTTTTCACATCTCCACGCCCTAGAGCTTGGATAAGTTTATCTGGATTCGTCAACACTCGCTGCGACGTTTCGAGTCGCAACGCATCAAAAACTTGTTTCGTGCCGCATCCTCGCGGCGGATGCACTACGACAAAATGCAACGATTTCTTGCATTGCAAGCTTTCGACTTTCTCACCTCGGCCCGTGCATCGCGCGAGCCAAAAGCTGTTGCGATGGGACTCGAGGAAAAAATTAACGTCGCTGCCAAGTTGGCTCGCTACCGTCGCGATTTGGTCCAGTTTTAAATGTTCCGTCCACAGCAATGTACCAAGAACGAGCGCTGCAGCAGCATCAGCGCTTCCGCCACCCAGTCCAGCCATGGCAGGGATGTGTTTGATCAACCGGACATCTGCGCCGAAATGGGGCTTTCCCAAAAAAACGCGGAGCCTCTCCAACGCCCGGAGGATCAAATTGTTTTGGTCGGCGGGGATAGTCCACGCCAAATCCTCTTCATCAAGACTTTGACCTGAACGCTCTGGCAGTTCGACACTGAGGCGCAGTCGTCCATCCTCTCGATGGCTAATCTCCAACTCGTCAGCGAGTGAAACCGCCATCATCACGGTATCAAGCGAATGATAGCCATCTGTTCTCTTGCCCAAAACCTCCAAGAATAAGTTCACTTTGCAAGGTACCGTGACTCGAAATCCGTCTGTTGACCTTTCGACGAGCATGGATTGAATGTGACTTGATGTTGCTAAGGGTTTTGGGCTCTGCCAACTCTTCTCACAATGTACGGCGTTTGGACAGTCTGGTCAATCGACCATGGCTTTTGGCAAGGGTGGAACAGGGGATTGCCCCGCCCTCCGCATCCCCCCGCTTGCGGGATGGAATAATGACTTTCACTACTTGGTCTCGATTGGATAATGGGCTTCGGACCAGCTTCGCCATCCACCATCGACACTTACTACTTTTCGATATCCCATCCGTTGAAGGTTGTCGGCAGCCAAGGCGGAGCGAAATCCCCCACCGCAGTAGAGAAGGATCTCTTGGTTTGGGTCCGGAACGACGGATTCGATGTCCCTTTCGATAATGCCTTTGCTCAAATGAATGGCTCCGGGAATGTGTCCGGCCGTAAATTCGCTGTCTTCGCGTACATCCACCAAGGTCACGTTTTCACCTTGATCCATACGTGTTTTAAGTTCGTGGATCGTGCATTCATGAATGCGGGCTTTCGTTTCATTAGCGATCGCTAGAAACCGGGGCGAGTGTTGTTTGGCCATGATCTTGTTGGGATGAGAGGATTGGGGTGACTTGCATTTAGGTATTCGAAAACAACTTGAATTTTTTTGCAACAGGGTGCAGAAACCGCTCAATCGATGCCGATGATAGTTTTGGGTCGAGGTCCCTTCCGAAACAGCGTACGAAAATGCGTTGATCGGAAATCTTCGTCCAGTGTCCAGCCCGGAGGGATTTCTCTCCGGCGTAGTATTTATTGAACCCTCTTTCCCAGTGAGCATTTCGTTGGGACGTTCATTTGCAGCATGTTTTGGTTGCATCGCTTTATCGACCACGATCATTCTTGGTCTTTTAAGCGGTGAAACATCAGAATCCATTTTGACTCAATGCCTGATCGCAACTGCTATCTTTGCAGTGACTGGATGGTTGTTTGGGAAAATTGCGGATTCTGCCATTAGACAGAGTGTGGAAATGAATTACCGGAGCAAGTTTGAAAAAATACGTGAGAAGTGGAAGAATGCGGAAGGCTAGTTGGATTTGAGAGGTTGCTTGTTCGCAATTTCAATACTCCGAAGAGATTGAATACCGAACGATAGGCAATCTAGCAAAGACAGCGAGTTCCAAAAAATACTTCTTTGCTCAATTGATGTGGAATTAACAGTACCAAGTCGGTAGAGTCCTCCTCCCAGGACACAAGCCGCGATGTCAGTCAGGACGATTGGCAGCGTGGAGGTGTGTTACAAACGGAATGGTCACACACATTGCTTCGCTTGCGGAGCAAACCAGATTACACGATTCATTGATTCCCTGTGCCCCAGGAAATCATTGCCCTTGCCATGTCAGTCACGGAGGTTCGGATGGCGACGACCGTAGCATCGAACATCGACATTGTTGATGTATGGAATAAATACAAAGCGGATTCAACAAACGTCGATTTGAGAAATATTCTCATTGAGCGCTACATGCCTCTCGTTCGTTTCAACGGCGAACGACTTAGAGCCAAACTACCAGAGGGTGTCGAACTCGATGACCTTGTTAGCGCTGGCATCTTCGGCTTAATGGATGCAATTGACGCATTCGATTTGGAGCGAGGTGTCAAGTTTGAGACCTATTGCGTACCTAGAATTCGCGGAGCAATGCTCGACGAACTGCGAACGATGGACTGGGTTCCTCGCCTGGTTCGCAGCAAGGCAAGCAAGTTGAACGAAGCCACGAAGCTTCTCGAAGCCAAGTACGGTCGCGCTCCAAGCACTCACGAAATCTCCCAATTTATGGGAATTTCAATCGATGAACTTGAGAAGATGAAGAGCGATGCATCCGCAGTCGGATTAGTCTCACTCAACAAGAAGTGGTACGAAACCGACAGCTACAAAGACGTTCGAGAGATCGACGTCCTCGAAGACAAACGCAGCGAAGATCCGACTCGCCGTGTCAACAAGAGCGACCTCATGCGATTGGTCACCAAAGGCCTAAACCGCAATGAACGCCTCATCATCATTCTCTATTATTACGAGGAACTGACGATGAAGGAAATCGGCGCAACTCTCGACCTCAGCGAAAGCCGGGTTAGCCAAATGCACACCAGTATCGTGCAGCGTCTTCAAGAGCAATTGGGGCGGCATCGCCCGGAATTTGGAACCTAGCATTGCGTTTAGCTCAGGAATTATGACCGTTCGGTTTAGCATAAGGATGGTGAATCGACATGACGGACAGAAAGCCTGCTAAGCTCGAATTCACGGATTGTCTTGGATGTGGCAAGCGAGTTGCAACGACCGCAACCATATGCCGGCATTGCAACACGGTCAGACTTCCTGTTGGAACACTCGAACGATCGAGCGACGATGACGACCTCGAATCGCACGCTGCTCTAGGTTACGGCGGATATGACAATCACGATCTCGATGAGGAAGAACTCGATTCTTCGACGAAAAAAAACCTTTGGTGGTATGTCGCTTGGGTGTTGCTCGTCGTCTTTCTACTAAGCGCTTTGTTGCCAATGTGGCTTTGACACCACTCGCCAGCCTCAAAAGAATCTCTAGAATCCTCCTTTATGGTCGGTGAATTCAAAAGCAATGATTTACAGGCGAGCGTTGACGAACTGCGACGGCAATACAATGAACTCGCGGAGTTAGCTGGTTCGTTGGCACATGAGATTAAGAATCCGCTTTCCGTAATTCACATGAATGCGGACTTGCTCTGCGAAGAGCTTGTGGAAATCCAATGGCCTGGGCAAAGCCGAGCGATTGCAAAAGTCGACATGATTCGCCAACAGTGCAATCGACTCGAAAACCTGCTTCGGGATTTCTTGCGATTTGCCCGCATGCGAGATCTCGACATGACTCCGGGCTCGTTGAACGACAATATTGAAGCCGTGCTTCGTCTCTACCAAGCTCAAGCAGATCGATCGTGCATCCGGCTTCAAAAGTACCTTGACCCCAATTTGCCGCATATCATGCTGCATAGCGATTCTCTCCAAGCTGCCTTGCTGAATTTGGTCAAGAATGCGTTGGAGGCAATGCCTGACGGCGGGGAGCTATTGGTTCGAACCTATTCCGTTCCTGGCGGTGTTGCAACGGAGATGATCGACACAGGATGTGGAATGGATGAGGTTACAGCCATGCGAATGTTCGAGCCCTTTTACTCCACCAAGCATGGTGGCTCGGGACTTGGGTTGCCGACCGCCAGGAAAATCATTGAAGCCCACGGCGGTCGCATCGCAGTTCAAAGCGAAGTCGGTCGTGGGACGAAATTTGTGCTTGAGTTCCCAACGCCCATTCGACTGACTGCAACGACAGACCCTGCAAATGCTCAGCCAATATTACGATAGCGATCACTGGGGAGTATCCAATTGCCCTGCGATGCAGTATGAAACAATTGGGACAATTGTTCTACATTGCAGTATGAAACAATTGGGACAATTGTTCTACAATGGCGTGTGAAACCATTGGGACAACTGTTCCACTTCCCACTTTCCCTTCCACCTCGGTTCTTATGAACGATCGTTATCGACGCCAAAAGGCTTTTTTGGAAGTAGGCGAAGCTGGACAGCAATTGCTTGCGAATTCCAGAATTGCAATCTGTGGCATGGGCGCATTAGGAGCGATGGTTGCGGAACGCTTGTGTCGGATGGGAGTCGGCTTCCTGCGACTGATCGATCGCGACTGGGTTGAGCTGGACAATCTTCCGCGACAAGCACTCTATACGACCGAGGACGCCATCGAGATACGTCCGAAGTCCATTGCGGCACAAACGCATTTGATGGCCATAAATCCTGACATTGTAATAGAACCCATTGTGGAAGACTTAACGTTTCAAACCGCGGAAACGAGGTTGTGCGACGTTGATTGCATCGTGGATGGGACCGACAATTTCGAAACGCGGTATTTGCTCAACGATGTATCTTGGAAGCTCGGGATTCCCTGGGTGCATGCTGGCGTCGTAGGAACATCAGGACAAACAATGGCCTTTGTTCCCAACAAGACGGCATGTTTTCGCTGTTTGATGCCGGAAATACCACCCATCGAGCAGATGCAAACTTGCGATAACACGGGCGTGCTCGGGGCGGCCGTTGGAGTGATTGCGTCGTGGCAAGCCATGGAGGCGATTAAGATTGTGTTAAGAAAGGACGTGGCCGGCGATGGATTTCTTCGCGTCTTTGATCTTTGGGAAGGCGAGGTTCGCAAGATCCGTGTGCCACGAAGTCCGAGCTGTCGCGTTTGTTCGGCAGGGTTGTACGATTTTTTGACAGGGGATGTGGGGACAACTGCTCGCGTTCTTTGCGGACGCGGGGCGGTTCAAATCCAATCGAGCGGTCGCGAACGAATCGATTTAGAAGTTCTTGCCGAGCGGTTGCGAACCCAAGGTGGGGTTTTCGCGTCCCGTTTTCTGGTTCGATTCAGCATCCCCCCCCATTCGGTGAGTGTTTTTTCCGACGGTCGAGCCATCGTGCATGGGACGGAAAACCCCGATGAAGCCAGAAAAATTTACGCAAGATGGATCGGCGGCTGAGGGTTTTGTGTTATTTTAGTAACCCTTATTGAACGATTGGACATCAACTAGGGTGGAAATGTTGTTGATGATCGTCGTATGAGACCTTGAAAAGACTCGTGGTAAAATTACCGCAGTGCGCGCTCGAAACTTGGAGGATTCGCACCCCTCGTTTCGATCGCTTACCGCTAGGAAGTGCATAAAAACACAATGCGTTACGCTTTTAGACTTGCTGAATTACTGGGTCATACCCCCGATCGTCGAAAACGGCCTGGAACCATCAAGGCAATCGTGGAGTACACCGGTTTAGACCGCCACCAAGTGGCCGCACTCCTCAAAAATGAGGCCAAGTACATTCCGATCGAGGCCTTGTCCCGACTTTGCGACTATTTGATCGAGTATGGATACGCGAGGGCCGAAGAATTACCAGGTGCTTTGTTTGCGATCACGCCCGAGAATTTCTGGGAAATGTTAGCCCGCCGCTCTCGACTCGAAATTTGTGTCGGTGTTAGGCGACCGCCTGACGATGAGTCCGCAGACACTGCCTGGATCGTCGCCTCGGACAGTGTTTTGGCTGGCGAGGTTCTGAACGGCGTTTCGACGCTGGGTGGAACTGCCAAAGCGATCTCTGCTCAAAAGGGGGTTGGCAAAGACGTGCCTCACATCGAGCATTTGCGACAAACATTGGTTTGGAGTCCAGGCACCATGAGCTCGGAGCAAGTGCAAAGTCGATCCCAAGGCGTTTATGACGACTTCTCGGAAATGGGAGGGGACAAAGCCATGGTCTGCCTTGGATCGGTTAAAAGCAATCCGACGGTGGAGTTGGTTCTGGCGAACGCCTTCGGCTGCGATCCTTTTGTTTCCCAGGACGACGTTGCTAAAGCCTCCGAACGAGCTTGCCCATTCTTCTTGCGATATCGTGACCACGATCCACACCCTCCAGCGTGTTCAGCAGGGATGAAACTAAGCAAAAGCGAGAAGGCCGAAGAAGCTGGCTTGTATTACGAACAAGCCGACGGAAGCTGGGCTTTTGCAGGTGGAGCGACGCGTGGTCGCGATGCCGCATTGGTCTTTTATATATTCCGAGAGTCGTTGGGGCGATTGGAAATGGTGCTAAGCGGTTTTTCAGGCCGTGCAACGCGATTGCTTGCCAGGACGCTGGCACATCGAGCGGAAGATTTCTGGCCACCGATTTTCCATGAAAACTATCTTCAAGTCGGTGCCTATTTGGTTCAATACGATGCTCCCGAGGAAAATGACAACTCGTTGGATATCTTGTCAACCGACACGATGGCGAACGCAACCGTGATTGCACTCCCACCCGAAGCGATCGTGAAACGGCTTGGCAAAGGCTCGCACACTGGATGATCGAAGCATCGCAAGCCGAAGCGGGATCAAACGACGCTTGCTCTAAGCCGCATGATCTGTCCGTTCAGCTCGGACGCTTACACCTCAAGAACCCCGTGCTGGTGGCTTCGGGAACGTTCGGTTACGCGAGGGAAATGGCGGGGATCATCTCGCTTGCAGAGCTTGGAGGGATTCTACCCAAAACGATCACGCAAAGTCCAAGACCTGGAAATGCACCTTGGCGGACCGTTGAAACCAGTGCGGGACTGCTTAATGCCATCGGGTTGGATAACGACGGGATCGACTATTTCCTAGCGAATCACTGGCCCTACCTAAAAAATACGGGCAGCCAAATCATTGTTAGTATCGCAGGGAAATCCAAGGAGGAATTTGTTGAGCTGGCGACTAGGCTCAACGAAGCCGATGGAATTCACGCGGTTGAGCTCAATGTGTCCTGTCCTAACGTATCCGGAGGAATCGATTTCGGAACGGACCCCAAGCTGTGTTACGATGTCGTTGAAAGTGTTCGCAAAGTACTCGACTGTCCAATTATCACCAAGCTGACTCCAAATGTGACTCGAATTGTCGATATCGCGCGAGCCGCGAAAGAGGCAGGTACGGATGCGGTGACCTGCATCAATACGGTCCTTGGAATGGCAGTGGATTGGCGAAAGCAGAAGCCTATGCTATCCAACATCGTAGGTGGCTTAAGCGGTCCAGCAATCAAACCGATCGCATTACGATGCGTCTACCAAGTTGCAAAGCAAGTAGGTGTTCCGGTGATTGGTGTCGGTGGAATTGCGAACATTGACGATTGCATGGAGTTCCTCGTCGCGGGTGCGTCCGCCATCCAAATCGGCACGGCCAACTACTACGACCCGATGGCAAGTATCAAGATCATACGCGAACTACCAAACGCTTTGGAAATTTTGGGTGCCAAGTCCATTCGAGAAATTGTCGGCACACTTAAAACTTAACGCAGCATAAACTGCATTTCACTTTCGATCGAATTAACGCAATGCGAGTATTGAGCGGGATCCAACCCACCGGCCGATTTCACTGGGGGAACTATTTCGGAGCGATCAAGCAATACATTGATCTACAGGATGCTCATGACGGGTATTACTTTATTGCGGACTTGCATGCGCTCACAACGATTCGTGAACCCGACGTGTTGCGAGGTTATGTTCGCGATGCTGCTTTGGATTTGTTGGCGCTGGGATTGAACCCAGAGAGAGCCACACTGTTCGTACAATCCGATATCCCAGAGGTTTCCCAATTGTGCTGGCTGCTGATGACGGGGGCGCCACTAGGACTGCTGGAACGCTGTCATGCTTACAAAGACAAGGCATCCAAAGGCCTGAGAGCTGACGTCGGCTTGTTTACCTATCCGATCTTAATGGCAGCCGACATTTTGGCGTACGACTCGAATTGGGTCCCAGTTGGCGAAGATCAAGTTCAGCATATCGAAGTTTGCCGTGACCTAGCTCGCAGTTTCAACGCTCATTTTGGCGAGGTTTTCATCATGCCCGAGGCGAAAATTGTTCCCGGAGCAGCCAAGGTGCCTGGCACCGATGGTGAAAAGATGAGCAAGAGCTACGACAACACGCTTGCACTTTTTGGTGATCCGAAAGAACTGCGCAAGAGGATCATGCGGATCAGCACCGATTCTCGACCGATGGAAGACGCGAAAGATCCGGAAACCGACCACCTCTTTCAGTTGTACCGATTGTTTGCTTCCGAAGAACAAATTGGCGAGGTGCGAGCCATCTATTGGAAGGGTGGCTTTGGCTATGGCGATATCAAGAAACGGCTTGCAGACGCTGCCGAAATCTACTTGGAACCGGCGCGGAAACGAAGACTAGATCTGGAGAACAACCCGGCCCGAGTACAAGAAATACTCAGCCGGGGAGCCGCAAAAGCGCGTGAAGCAGCCAGCAACGTACTGCAGCGGGTGCAAAAAGCTTGCGGCTTAAGGTAGCTGGAAGGGGTAGAGCAAAAAACGACCTCGTAGCACAGGCTGCCAGCGCTGCCAGCCTGTAATAGTCTAAAGAGCACAGGCTAGCAGCCTGTGCTACGCCGAATCTCAATTACGCGTCGAGACTGATCGTTACCGTCTTGGATTCGGTATAGGCTTTTAGCCCCTCCTCGCCGAGTTCGCGACCGTGGCCGCTCATCTTGAATCCACCAAACGGTGCCGCTGCGTCGAAGACGTCATAGCAATTGACCCAAACCGTGCCAGCTCGAACTCGTCTGGCAAAATCATGCGCTCGGGTGATGTCGCGAGTCCATATGGCTGCTGCAAGTCCATAGAAGGTGTTATTGGCTCGCTGAATCAAATCATCCCAATCCTCAAAAGTGAGCACCGACATCACAGGACCGAAGATCTCGTCTTGAGCGATGGCCATCGAGTCGGTCACACCATCGAAGACGGTCGGTTGAACAAAATAGCCGGTATCGCCGAATCGTTCGCCACCCGAGACGCACTTGGCTCCATCGGAGTTTCCAAGGTCGATGTATTTCAGGATCTTGTCAAATTGAGCCTTATCGATTTGTGGACCTTGTTCGGTATCCATGGAGAACGGATTGCCCAGCTTTCGGTTCTTGGTGAGCTTGGTCAATTTGTCCATGAATTCATCGTGAGCACGTTTCTCAACAAACACACGGCTACCGGCGCAGCAGCATTGCCCCTGATTGAGAAACAAACCGACGTACGCGCCTTGTGCCGCTTTGTCGAGATTGGCATCGGCCAAAACCACGTTAGGGCTCTTGCCACCTAGTTCAAATGTAAGCCGCTTGAGCGACTCGGCTGCGTCCCGCATGATGATTTGGGCGGTGCGATGTTCGCCCGTAAACGCGATCTTGTCGACGCCAGGGTGTTTTACCAATGAAGCGCCCGCAGTGGGCCCAAAGCCTGGCACAACGTTGATGACGCCGTCCGGGACACCCGCTTCTTTGGCCAATTGTGCCATTCGTAAACAAGTAAGAGGCGTTTGTTCGGCTGGTTTCATGACGATGGTACAGCCAGAGGCCAATGCGGGCCCCCACTTCCACGCTGTCATCAGCATTGGAAAATTCCAAGGGATGATTTGACCCGCGACTCCAACCGCTTCGCGGCGAGTGTAAGTAAAATAATTGCCGCGAATCGGAATCGTCGAGCCATGGATCTTGTCTGCGTACCCAGCATAGTATCTCAAACAATCCAATACGAGCGGTAGATCCGCATAGCGTGCTTCACGAATTGGCTTACCGTTATCAAGGGTTTCTAAGGCTGCCAAGTCATCGATTTCTTCCTCGATCAAGTCCGCTAAACGGAACATGATTTTGCCTCGCTCACGGGCATCCATCTTGCTCCAAGGCCCTTTGTCGAACGCATGGCGAGCCGCTTTGACGGCCGCGTCGATATCGGATTTGTCACCTTCGGCAACTTCGCAAATCACCTCTTCGGTTGCCGGGTTAACCGTTTCGAAGGTCTTGCCAGACATGGCTGGGCGCCACTGTCCGTCAATAAAGCACTCGGTATGTTTGATCTTCGGTGGGGCGATTAATGCAACAGCAGTAGACATGAGAGGTCTCCGAGATAATGGGCCAGGAACAACCTAGAGCTTATCCATTGGAAGAAACACTTTCCAGTAGGCTAGGCCTGTGGTATTCGAATCCCGCAGCCGCGTTCCTCTGAGCGTGCCAACCAATTTACTTGCGTCGGAACATTGGGCCTGCATAGCGTGCACCAGCACCCAACTCTTCTTCGATGCGAAGCAGTTGATTGTACTTGGCCATTCGATCGGATCGCGACGCCGAACCTGTCTTGATTTGGCCAGTCGACATTGCAACTGCCAGATCTGCAATGAAGGAATCTTCTGTCTCTCCGCTGCGGTGACTTGAGATGCTGGTGAAACCGTTGCGATGAGCAAGCTGAATCGCTTCGATGGTTTCGGTCAACGTTCCGATTTGATTGACCTTGATCAAGATGCTGTTGGCGATCCCTTGGTCGATGCCGCGTTGCAAGCGATCCGTGTTGGTTACGAACAAATCGTCACCCACAAGTTGGACCTTGTTGCCAAGTTTTTCCGTAAGCTTCTTCCAGGAGTCCCAGTCGTCTTCTGAGCAACCATCTTCGATCGAGCAGATCGGGTAGTTAGCAGCCCAGTCCGCCAGGAAGTCGACCATTTGATCGCCTGACAGTTGCTTGCCATCAATCGTGTACTTCTTGGTCTTCTCGTCGTAGAACTCAGTAGCCGCGACGTCGAGTGCAATGAAGATCTGCTTGCCGGCTTCGTAGCCTGCTCGTTTGATCGCTTCCATAATCAAGTCGAGGGCTTCTCGATTGCTGCCGAGGTCAGGTGCAAAACCACCTTCATCGCCAACCGAGGTGTTGAGTTTCTTTTCGCTTAGAACTTTCTTGAGATTGTGGAAGATCTCAGTCCCAGCTCGCAATGCATCGGTGAAGGTGTCAAAACCCAATGGCATCACCATGAACTCTTGAACATCGACCGAGTTGTCCGCATGCTGGCCACCGTTCACGATATTCATCATCGGTGCAGGCAGGATGTGAGCACCTGCCCCGCCAAGATAGCGATAGAGCGGTTGGTTGGTGAAGTTAGCAGCCGCCTTGGCTGCTGCGAGCGAGACACCTAACATCGCGTTCGCACCAAGATTCTTCTTATTGGGCGTGCCGTCGATGTCGCGCATCAATTGGTCGACACCGCGTTGATCGCATGCGTCCGCACCAATGAGTGCGTCGGCGATTTTGGAGTTGATGTTGTCGACTGCGTGCAACACGCCCTTGCCCATGTACTTGGTCTTGTCACCGTCTCGAAGTTCCCAAGCTTCGTGAGCTCCTGTGCTTGCCCCGCTTGGGACCGCAGCTCGGCCCATCGATCCATCAACAAGGGTTACGTCGACCTCAACAGTCGGATTGCCGCGAGAATCAAAAATCTGTCTGCCGCGGATGTTTTCGATCAAACTCATGAAATACCTACAAAATACTGAAAACGAGAGAAAGGGTCGGGGCTGTGCTGCCTTGCAAAGCGGTATTTTGGCCCATCGGACCCGTGTTGGCTACCACAAATAGCGATCTTGCTGGCTTTGTGCACGCTTGGCTTTTTTCAATTAAACTACCAGGGAATGCTCGATCCATGATTGTCAAAGTAGTAGGCACCTTCCATGTGCCGTCCACAAAGTAGCGAAAGTCTTGACGACTTTCGTTCCGATCCAACTGCAAAACGAAATAGGTCCCCAATGATACGAACCATTACCCTACAAATCTCGTCGGTTGTATTGATCTTTCTGAATTGCATGACATGGGCGATCGCCGACAATCCAACTGGAGTTTGGAAAGGCGAATGGCGGAGCGGTTCGACAGGGCATCACGGGCCAATGCGGGCGAATATACAGCCGAAAGCAGATGGATCGTACCAAGCGAAGTTCACTGGGCGTTTCGCACTTGTCATTCCTTTCTCTTACCGCGTCAACTTGCAACCCTCGTATGACGGTTACGGCAACCGTATCCTCACCGCAGAGAAGCCGCTCGGCCCCTTGATGGGGAGTTATCGCATGAGCGCTCAAGCCGTTGGCAACGGACTTCATGGCAACTTTCAAGCAGCCGGTGACAATGGCACCATCCGAATGAATCGGATTCGGTAACATGGCTCGTTCGACACGTCGCGTTCAATTCACTGGCCACGATGGGAATCTGCTTGCAGGAATCATCGAATTGCCCTCCGACCCAATACGCGGGTTTCTTCTGTTCTCGCATTGCTTTACGTGCAACAAGGATCTCAAAGCGATCGTTCGAGTCAGTCGTGAATTGGCCGAACGAGGTTGGGGGGTCTTGCGCTATGATTTTTCTGGCTTAGGCAATAGCCAAGGTGATTTTGCCGCCACGAATTTCACCACCAACTTAATGGATCTCCGCGCCGCGGCTTCGTTTCTTGCAAAAGAGTTTCAACCGGCCGACTTTTTGATCGGTCATAGTTTCGGTGGAGCAGCAAGCATGTCGATGGCCGATGAGTTGCCGGTTCGGGGGGTCATCGTCATCGCTGCACCCAGCGACACTTATCATTTAGCCGAATTGCTTGAAACGATGGATCCCAGCATCATGTCCGTTGGCCAAGGCAAAGTTTCCATCGGCGGTCGGACTTATTCCATCTTGCGACAAATGCTCGACGACTTTCGAAGTCACGATTTGCGAGCCACAGTGCAACGGATGACCAAACCACTCCTTGTCTTCCACTCTCCTACCGATGAGACGGTAGGGTTTTACCACGCACTCATCAACTGCGGCTTCGAGACGAAGATCCCGCCCCTCGTTACGTCCATCAGGTCGCTAATAAGCCTGCCTAATTCCAATCACCTGCTTACGTCAAGCGATGCGGACTGCGGATTTGTGGCGGAGATTGCGGATTGTTGGTGCCGTCGCTTGTCGTAAGCTCGCCGTAGGATGGACTGCCGGTCCGTCCGATCGCAAACCCTGGCAATGCACCCCCAAGAGACAATTTCCAGGATTTTGGTCTTCCCAAGATGCACAGGATCCGTCACCATATTGGCCCCCGGACCGCGATTTTTGCCTTTTTACCCATTCTGATATTGTCGAACCGATCATGAGCCAGCAAATTCTTAACTTGGTTGAGCAACCGTTCCTCAAGGCGAACGTAGACAAGTTCGACATTGGGGACACCGTAGACGTTCACACCAAGATTCAAGAAGGCGTGAAAGAGCGAATTCAGATTTTTAGCGGTACTGTGATTGCCAAGAGTGGATCCGGCACACGCGAAATGTTCGTAGTTCGGCGAATCGTTGGCGGCGAAGGTGTTGAGCGAAAGTTCCCGCTCCATTCGCCACGTATCGATAAAATCGAGGTGAAGCGACGATCCGTTGTCCGTCGCGCGAAGCTTTACTTCTTGCGTGAACGAAGCGGCAAATCGGTTCGTCTCCGCGAACGTCGAGTCTAGGCGAGCGGCCGACTGAAAATTACCAATCACAACCCGAAACGTAAGTGAGGGACAAAGAATTCCTCGCTAACGCTTCGGGTTACCATCAAAGCAACAAGCCGTTACGCTTTGGGTTTGGATACTGTAACGAAAAGAAAAGAGCCGATGCAAATTGCACCGGCTCTCTTTATTTCTATATTTCTAGGTCAGAAGCAACCCGAGTCGGCTTACTTCTTACTTGTAAAGTCCAGGTACCATATTCCGTCATCCCATTCGAGAGCGACTTTTCGCCATCCGAGCGGAACTTGTGGGTATGGATAGAACGGACCGATGTATGGCCATGCCGAAGCACTGTATTGCTTTGGATAGGTTACGGCAGCGTAGTTCGGAGCCGCAGCATAGCTTGGCCATGCATAGTTAGGCATGTTTGGCTGGTCGTAACGAGGAGCTCCACCGCCGTAACTTGGGCCACCTTGCATTGGCACAGGAGCCATCGGGCTACCTTGCATTGGCACAGGAGCCATCGTTCCGCCCTGCATTGGCACGCCACCCTGAATTGGCACGCCGCCCTGAATTGGCACACCACCCATGGATCCGTTGGCTAAAGCGCTCGGAGCAAATGCTCGTGGAGCGCCGCTTCCAACGACTGGCATGGCGGATGCCATAGCGGCTGGGATGGCGGCTGGTGCTGCCACTTCGTTGCTTGCTCGACGAACGTTACCGGTTACGGTTACGTCATCGATGACTTTGCGAACGCCAGGCGTACGTTGAATCGTGCCGAGGACCAGTTGCTTTTGCTCTGGCGTGGCAACATAGCCTCGCGTCCATACTTCGCCATCGACGGTTGAGATGTCGATTTCAAAGTTTCGCAAACGACCCTCGGCCTGAGCTTTGCCCAATCGGCCGAGCACATCCGAGGTTACGCTAACATCGGCCGGTGAAGCCGTTGTTTCCCCGCCTGCAACGAACTTGGTTGGTTCGGTGAGCAAGCTTGGAACGTCGTCATTTGCGGATGCAGGCACGACATTGGGATTTGGCTGAGTCGTTTGACCAAAATTCGGCCAATTGTATCGAGTCGGGGAAACCGCTGGGGTGGTTTCTCGAACCGAGGCATTGTTCTCAACGAGCTTGACGCCCGTCGTGATTGAGGCAACGTGAAGCACGCTGTCCAACTGAGCTTGATTTGCAACAGTACCACCGATGACAACTTTGCCATCTTCGACGCTGAGATCGATGTCGAAACCCTTGAGGGTTCCGTCTGTTTGCTTTTGTTTAAGTGTCGACACAATGGCATCGGCGATCTCGCGATCTCCACCGAACGCCGTCAAGGGAGCACCGGCGGTCAGCGAGGCAATCGCCATGCCCAAAAAGAATCGTCGCATGGAAACCCTCCTACGGTTTTTTTGCGGGAAAAAACGGCGTTGTGGAGCTGTTGTCTGAGACTTCAGCACTACAAACGTTCCTTGTCGGATCGCTTGTGAGTGAAACACCTACAATCGAGTAAATCACTAACGACTTGTTAGCAAACTCGCTGTACGGGGCCCCCCTCGTACGACCAGACGACTGGTTGCGGATACATCCTTTGTTTCGGCAGATTCGGTCCGTTAGCGAAGTGTTTTTTGCCAATTTTGACGAGCTTCTCAATGATTCCAATTTTTACACAAGAGTTGCCTGCTTAAGGCTTTACCAGTTACGGCATCGCCCCTAACAGATACAATCTCACTGACCGTCAAACTCTACGCCAATCTCCCAATGTGCCAACATGTCTTTGCAAATTCTGTTTCATCAGTCGGAAACCATTCGCCGCTGCGACACCAACCGTATGCAGAAAGCCATCCGTAGGATCGCATCCGATTATGGCTGGACCAAGGGAGAGATTTCCGTTGCATTGGTCGGTGATGTTGAAATTCGAGAAATCAATAAGCAGCATTTGTCCCACGACTACCCGACCGACGTCATCAGCTTTGACTTGACGGAAGGAGACGAATTGCTCGAAGGTGAGATCATAGCTAGCGTTGAAACCGCAGATCGAGATGCGTCGTCGCACCAATGGGGTGGAGACGACGAGCTGCTTCTGTATGTCGTTCATGGGATGCTGCACATCGTTGGCCTCGGCGACAAAACACCAAGTCAAGTAAAGGAGATGCGGTCGGAGGAAGCTCACTATTTGGCGTTGACCACGAAACCTTGAAGCCGTGCCGTTTGCAGTCAAGCTTTTGCCAGGATTCTAGGTGGACGGCACATGGAATGTGCCTACTACTTTGTGGACGGCACATGGAATGTGCCTACTACTTTGCGCGTTTTAGCTGTCTATTCTTGGGCGAACGGCAGATTAGAATGCGTCCCTACCAACGCTTGCCACAGCGTTGATTTTCCTATCGCCTAAAGAGCAAAGTATGTCTCGCATTGTCCTGTGCAGTGTTTTCATTTTCCTCATCGCCTCCGATCGAATTTGGTCGCGGTGCGATGCCCAAATCCTGGACAAGCAGCAGCAGCTTGAGGGACAGAAGTTTTGGGACAACCGTGATTGGAACTGGTACAAGCAAAACATTCCGTTCTTCGAATGTCCCGATGCTGACATCACGACAACGTATTATTACCGTTGGGAATTGTTGACCAAGCACCTGACTTATGGATCACCTGACACGGGATACCTTTTCACTGAATTTATTGATCGACCTTTTTGGTCTGGTGCGTATGGGGCGATCAGTTGCCCGGCTGGCCATCAACTTTACGAAGCTCGCTGGCTACGAAAACCACTTATCGCAAATGACTACACCCGCTATTGGTTCAAGACACCCGGCGCACAACCTCGCAACTACTCGACGTGGATCGCCGATGCCGCTTGGGCCGTCCATCAAGTCCATCCGGACAAATCGTACTTGGTTGAATTGCTGAGCGACTTTGTCAAGAACTACGAAGGATGGGAAAAGAGGCATTTTGTACAGGATGTGGGTTTGTTTTGGCAAACCGGGCACGATGACGGCATGGAATTCAATATCAATAGCCGGCAGACCAAAGACATCCTGCGAGGCGCACCGAGTTATCGCCCTTCGTTTAACGCGTATATGTGGGCCGATGCGGTTGCCATTGCTCGCATCGCCAATTTGGCTGGCGACAAGCCAACAGCTGAACGATTCCTTGCCAAGGCGTCGTCGATCAAGGACAGGGTTCAAGCTTTGCTCTGGGATGACAAGCGGCATTTCTTTTTTCCGATGTTTCGCGACGACGAAGAACGCGATGGACACATGATCCAGGCGAGAACATTGACCTATCAAACCGGGCAATTTGCGGGCGATTCCCATGGCCGCGAGTTGATTGGGTATGTCCCGTGGCAATTCAATATGCTCGATCGCGGAAAGGGATTCGAGATCGCGTGGCAACAATTGATGTCGAACGACGCTTTCTATGCCGACTTCGGTCCAACGACGGTCGAACGAAACGATCCGATGTTTTTGCTTAAGAACTCTTGCTGTTGGTGGAGTGGCCAATCATGGCCTTATGCAACGACGCAGACTTTGAAGGGATTGGCCAACCTTTTGCAAAACGAGGAACAATCTTTTGTTTCCTCATCCGACTACGTCAAGCTTTTGCAGATTTACGCTCGATCCCATCGCAAGGATGGAAAGCCATATCTTGCAGAAGCACTGCATCCTGACTCGGGTTCGTTCGAAGGACACGACGGGTACAACCATAGCGAACACTATTTTCATTCTGGCTACTGCGACTTGGTGATTTCAGGTCTCGTCGGTCTGACGACGCGCGATGACGACGTCCTCGAAATCCAACCGCTGGCGCCGAGCGAATGGGATTATTTCGCACTCGACGATGTTCCCTATCGAAATCACTTGATCAGCATCCTTTGGGATCGTGCTGGAACACGATATTCAGTCGGGCAAGGGTTCACGGTTTTGGTCGATGGAAAACTCTCGATGCATTCGGAAAAACTAGAATCACTTAGGGGATCGATTGCGATCGTGGATCGGTCTGAAACGAAGCCTACGGTTTCAACTTGCAATTTTGCCGTCAACAACGATGGCACTTATTATCCTCGCATGACGGCGTCGTTCACTTCGCCGCAGAGCTCAATCGCCAAACTAAACGACGGCAACTATTGGTACGTTCCGCATCCACCCAACCGATGGACTTGCCAGGGGTCGCCCAATGCCAGCGACTGGGTGGTTCTTGATTTTGGTGTCGTTCGAAGCCTCCAAACTCTGAAACTGTTTTTTCTAGACGATGGCGATAGTCGCGATACCGACGTAAGGGTGCCGAAATCGATAGATGTCGAGGCTTGGGTCGATGACCATTGGGCCACGGTGGAATTGCCTGCAGCTCTAACGAGCGACCCGTCCAAGCCGTCAGCACTTCGAGGGCATACGGCCACGGAGATTTCGTTGAATGCGATGCGCACATCGAAACTAAGAGTTCGCCTGGAGCACCAACCTAAGTTTTCGTCTGGGTTGACCGAGATCGAAGCGTGGGGCGAGGCGACACTGCCATTGGAACTTGTTCCGCCCCCCGCAGGAAACCTCGCTTACAACCCAAACGCGGATGGGTTCCCAAAAGCAAAGGCGTCTTTTTCGGATCGTTTTGGTGGACTACCCTCAAAAGCCATTGATGGCAGAACTGTCTTTTTACCGACGCCCATGAATCGCTGGACAAGCTATGAATCGAAGACCGCGACCGACTGGTTGGAAATCGACTTCGGCAAATCGCTTGAGTTCCGGCGGCTGGAGATGGCCATTTATGACGACCGGGGCGGTGTTCAGCCTCCAGCCAAGGTTATGATTCAGCACTGGACCGGCACGGAGTGGAGAGATACTACGGACTTGAAGACGAGCCCAGAGAAACCTGCTGGAGGACAATGGAACGTCGCAACCTTTTCTCCAGTTCAATCGAGCAAAGTGCGAATCGTGTTTACACATGAGGGTGTGGCCCGCAGCGGCGTAACGGAAGTGTTGGTTTGGAATGATTAGTTCGTTGCAATTGTTCCGCTTGCTTCGAAACTAGAACAGGTTCCAGACCGTTAAGTTTCGTCCCAAGGCGAATTCCCATTATTTTAGCCACCTTGCGAGTAGTCAGGGTTTGCAACTTCATTTATTCTACGAGCATTCCAAACGCCCTGCGACACCGCAAAAAGACAACAAAAAATGCACATCAACAAGGCCCTTATCACTGCCGCCGGCCCCGGACAATCCGCTTTGCCCTTGCAACGACTGGTCGATCGCGATGGTGTCGAGAAAACCGCGCTCGAGATGATCATCGAGGACGTGGCATCGGCCGGAATCGAATCGGTCGCCATCGTCATCAGCCCAGGCAATGAAGATGCGTATCGCCGAGCCGCAGGCACTTACTTAGACCGACTTACGTTCGTCATCCAATCGGAACCGAACGGGTATGGGCAAGCGATCCTTTGCGCCAAACCTTTTTTGGAAGACTCACCGTTTTTGCATTTAGTTGGTGACCATCTCTACTTGAGCAGTCAGGGAAGAGGTTGCGCAGAACAACTGATTGACTTAGCCACATCCGAAGGATGTTCTGTCTCGGGTGTTCAACCTACCAAGGAAAAGATGCTCCCATTCTTTGGTGCCATCGGAGGTCTGCGCTTACCTCAAACGGATCGTCTTTATGAAGTTAAGCGAGTCATCGAAAAACCAACTCCAACGATCGCTGAACAGGAGCTCACCATCGCGGGCTTCCGAAGCGGCATCTACCTTTGTTTCTTCGGAATGCATGTTCTCAACTCGACGACCATCGAGATTCTTGAACGGCTCGTTGCAAGCGAGAACCGCCCAGCGTCACTTGCAGAAGCCCTCAATGAACTTGCGAGTCGCGAACGTTTTCTTGCATGTGAAGTCGAAGGCCACCGATACAACATCGGTATCAAGTACGGACTCTTGCATGCGCAACTGGCATTATCCCTTTCCGGAGTGGATCGTGACCGAGTGCTAAGCGATATGGTTGAACTCCTGGCAACACAAAAATAGACCGCAGACGGGGCTTTGCTCCACCGCACTTTGCTCCACCGCACTTTGCTCCACCGGGCTTTGCTCCACCGGGCTTTGCTCCACCGAGATTAAGATGACTGACCCTACAAGAGTTGCAATGCACACGCAGACATCAACACCAAAATCGACAAACCCTTGGATTGAAACTATTCTCTCGCTTGACGAGTCGGTACGGCATCGGACCTTAGAATCTTTGTGTGCTGGTCTAGATACCTCCGCCCTGATCGCAGCTTCCGACGCCTTAGATGTGTTTCGCCGCAACTCCGGAAACTTGTATCATCGCGTTCGAGCCCATTTCTTTCTCGCAGCCATCTATCGGTACCATTTACCCAAAACGTTTCCGGAGTCCCACTCTGGGTTATTGCCTTACGAAGCCTATCAAAATATTCTCGGTCGCCGATTTCCTGAAGCGATCGATCAGTTACTTGTGGTACAACGCAGCCAAGGCCCTACGCTGGCGATTGCAAGTGCCCTTTCGCGTGCCTATCACCAACTTGGAATACAAACGCTAGCGGACCAGGTCCGGCGGAGCGTTCGAACGGTGCGAGGTAACCAATGGATGTTTCGCGTTGGGCACCCCAGCGAGCATCCGTTGCGGTTGGAGAAACGGCTCTACCAAAAAGATCCCGCAACAGGCGATTTCCCAATTCTTTGCGAGAAGACCAGTGTTCGCATGGATTTCTCTCATTCGGGATGGAGTGACATCTTCTTTCTCGGAATGGATTACCCCGAAGGCGCGCGCGTGTTAAACGCATCGGTAGACCTGGGCGTGTACGGCCAGGATGCAACCCCTCGACCACCGGTAGAAGCTTACTTGCGAGTCATCGATCGTCCAGTGCTGCGATTGATAAGTACCGATTTGGGCGTAGAAGCTGAGATCACTGAAATCGACGAAGTGTTCGACTTCGCAAAAGACTATTTGGGGTTACTTAAATCTGCTTTGATCGCGTCGGGTGTCGTGCCACCAGCCATGGAAGGTTGCCACCGCAAGATGGCTGAACTGCTCAAGACACTGATCGGTCAAGAAGGACTTGGGTTGGAACTGGTATCGAAGGTGAATGACATACCCAAGGGATCTCGTTTAGCTGTGTCCACGAATTTGTTAGGCTCTTTGATCGCAGTATTGATGCGAGCCACAGGACAAGTCTCTGCGCTCGAAGGGGGCCTTGAACTGAGGGACCAGCGATTGATCACCGCCCGCGCGATTCTTGGCGAATGGCTTGGTGGTTCGGGGGGTGGTTGGCAAGATTCGGGTGGAGTATGGCCCGGTATCAAACGCATTGAAGGTGTTTTGGCAGGCAGTGATGATCCAGAGTTAGGCATCAGTCGCGGTAGGCTTTTGCCACAGCACACTATTTTGCAAGACGACAAAATCTCGGCGGAAGCTCGCCAAGCACTTCAAGATAGCCTTGTTTTGATCTACGGTGGGATGGCCCAAAATGTCGGACCGATCTTAGAAATGGTGACCGAAAAATACCTGGTGCGTGCGGAAAAAGAGTGGCTCGCTCGCCTCGAAGCACAGCGACTCTTCGAAGGAATTGTCGAGGCGCTGCAGCGGGGAGATATTCGACGTGTGGCAGACCTGACGACGCAGAATTTTGTCGGACCTCTACAAACAATTATCCCTTGGTGCACGAACCGGTTCACCGATTCGATGATCGAACAATGTCGAGCACGGTGGGGCGACCGCTTTTGGGGATTTCTAATGCTCGGTGGGATGTCCGGCGGAGGCATGGGCTTCTTCTTTGATCCCACGGTTCAGAAAGAAGCCAGGGATTGGCTACTCCACGCATTGGTCAGTACCAAGCGTGAGATGCAAATGCGTTTGCCATTTGCAATGGATCCCGTCGTTTATGACTTCGCAGTCAATGACCGAGGGTCATGGGCGGAACTTCTCAGCGGCGAATCGGCGACGATGCCCGACGGCTACTATGCAATCTTGGCTCCGAAGTTGATTCGAAAAGATATTCGCGAATTAAGCGAGCAATCGCATCGCGAACTGATGCGATTGAATCGTTCGTGCCGCGAAGGTGATGGGCGGGCCCGATGGTTGTTAGATCGCATATTGCCGCACGCTCAAACGGAAACAGATACGAAGGCTCATCTTTACGAATTGCTACGGGTTCACGGTTTTGACCGCCAACAGCACGAGCAAGTCCGAAGTGAGTTGCTGTCCGGACGAATTGGGCTTTCCGAGAATCGATTGTCTCCTGGGACAAATATCCAGGATGTTGCGTTGGATGACGTGATCGATTTGCGGAACGCGTCGAAGGACCACCGGGAGCACTCGGTCGAATCCAAATCAGGACGTAACGCATTGTCGTCTGGTCAGGTTGCCGTGGTGACGCTTGCGGCAGGCGTTGGCTCGCGTTGGACTGGCGGTGCAGGCGTCGTCAAAGGGCTACACCCTTTCTGCAAATTCGCAGGCAAGCATCGTAGTTTCATCGAAACACACCTGGCAAAGAGTCGTCTCACGTCGGAGCAGTTCGGTTGCTCCGTATCCCACGTTTTCACGACGGGTTACTTGACACACGCACCGATCGAAAAATACTTGGCCCAATGCAGCAACTATGATTACAAAGGGAGAGTTCACCTATCGAAAGGAATGTCCGTTGGGTTGCGAACGATTCCAACGGCCAAAGACCTCCGTTTTTTTTGGGAGGAAATGTCGCACCAAGTCCTCGATGAACAACAACAAAAGGTTCGTGAGAGCGGTCAATCGGCTATCATGGGCTGGGCAAAATCTGCGGGAGAAGCGAGCGATTACACCGATAACCTGCCGGAGCAATGCATGCATCCTGTTGGCCACTGGTATGAGATTCCGAATATGCTTCGGAACGGATTGTTGTATCGAATGCTGATCGAGCAACCGTCGCTCAAGTACCTATTGCTACACAATATCGATACGTTGGGTGCACACTTGGATCCATTGGTTCTGAGCAAACACATCGATTCGGGTGCTTGTCTCAGTTTTGAAGTGATCAGCCGACGGATTGACGATCGTGGCGGCGGGCTGGCTATGGTTGACGGCAAAAGACGATTGCTTGAAGGAATGGCCATGCCAAACGATCGAGATGAGTTTGCCTTGTCGTATTACTCCTCCATGACAACTTGGATCGATATCGACCAACTCCTTGCAGCATTTCGCATCAATCGTTCTCAGTTGGCCAATTCGGAACTGGTCGATCTGAGCGTGCGGACTGTGGGGGCGAGAATGCCAACGTACATTACGATCAAGGATGTAAAGAAGCGGTGGGGACTCGGACAGGAAGACGTGTTCCCCGTTACGCAGTTCGAAAAACTCTGGGGCGACATGAGCACGCTTTCGAATGTGACATGCGAATACATTGCAGTGGATACCATGCGCGGTCAGCAATTGAAGGAACCCGGCCAATTGGATGGCTGGGTTCGCGATGGCTCGGCGGCATACGTTGAGCAGTTATGCAAATGGGCCGAATAGTTACAGGTACATGCCTTGGAACGCAAAGTATCCCAGGGCTGCGATCGTCATTGGAATCCCATATGGGAGCAAGACCATTTGCGACTTGCGTTCTGCGGCTCGTTGGAAAAGTGCCTCTGGATCACGGACCTCAACGAACTCACCGATCAACATATTGAACTGCTGGAAGTGTTTTCTCCAGCGACCGCTGTATGCAATCATCATAATCGCCATCGCTCCGCCGACGATGGCGGTTGATGCAAAGATGTTCCAAGTGTGTTCGGCGTGCACCCAAGCACCGATGCCTGCAAGCAATTTGACGTCGCCGGCACCCATGCCGCCGACCATATAGATACCGTAGAGGAGTGCCAGTCCAAACGATGTGGCGAGGAGACTCCAACCGAGTCCAGCCAGACCGCCCGATGCAAAGCTATAGAGCCAGCCCGAGATGATCATCGGAAACGTAATCCAGTTGGGGACCTTGAGTTTCCACCCATCGATCACTGCGGCGATAACTAATACAATTGAGACAAACCAAATGTGCCAGTGGTTAATAATGCCTTCCACTAGGATTGAGGTATTCATAAGAGTCAGTCCTGAGCAAATGCTACGAAAAATGGTCTTCTCGGTTAGATAATTTAAATGAATAACAACAACGAATCTTGGCTCAACGCGGAGCGAGGATCCATACCATTGCTACGACGAATAGCGTACCGCAAAAGCAGACGATCTCCCAGAGGCCGCTAACCGCCTCGATAGGAAAGAATGCTTGAGTCATTGGGTAACGCCTGTTTAAGTTGAGATTGTTTTGAAAAGAACAAAGAACCCGGCGGATCGATCTGCACACGCTGATCGATCCCCGGTTCTGATTCAAAGATTCAAGTGAGCCCTAAGGCCCACTGAAAGGAGGACTCCACCGACTGCTTCGCTGAGGTTAGCCAAGTAAAAGACGGAGCCTAGCTTGAGCTCCCAAGCTGATTTCCAATTGTCGTAAGCGTCGAACTCGTCCGTTTTCCCAAGGTAGACACAGCGGTCAAGCAAACAACGATTATGAGCGACAACATAACAGCATATTCAACTGCGGTTGGTCCGTCTTCACTTTTTAGGAAACGTCTCAATGCATTTTTGATTGATTTCATTGTTCTTCCTCTGAGGTTCGATTTGAAGTCACGAAAAGTCTGCTGGACTTGCCAAGACTCAAAACTAGCTCGCTCCCGAAAGTTGGTTAGCACAGTTATTAAACGTGGAACTCGCGTTCTTGCCGAGGCTGGTAACAGCGGTCAAGCAAACAACGATAATGAGGGACAACATAACAGCGTATTCAACAGCTGTTGGTCCATCTTCACTCTTCAAGAAACGC
>Ga0247837_1000884_pt1 | contig 64526 bp, 43 predicted proteins | sample LaCtaG_2_FD_187115 | JGI IMG/M metagenome (GOLD analysis project Ga0247837, IMG submission 187115) | Freshwater microbial communities from meromictic Lake La Cruz, Castile-La Mancha, Spain - LaCruzMarch2015_14.5m | ecosystem: Environmental > Aquatic > Freshwater > Lake | place: Spain: Castile-La... | reverse complement strand
AATTGAGGAATAGTCACTGGGCTTTGGAAGGCTTGGCATTGATGTCTCAAATTCGGGTATTGCTGTAGGGCTTAGTAGCATTAATATCGCCACTGTGTAATCCGCTTGTACCAATTTGCTTCACTGCAGTCTTTTCCTAGTGGAAGTCAACTTCCCAGGTCGTTTCTATTGCCATAGCTCTCAAAATCTCCTTAATTCCGCCTAATCCTTCTCTATTGGCCTTAAATTGGCGACTATTTCCCTCACTCCACAGCAATACAGGACTGAATCGCTTCCTAGGGTGCAGTACTAAGGTAGATAAGCAGTGCAGAGAGGGTTGGGTGCCCCGCTAATAGCTCAGCTGGAAGAGCGTGAGACTGTAGATGTCGCAGATATCTCAATGTCCCCGGTTCGAACCCGGGTTGGCGGATTTTTATCCCCAACTCCCACCCTGTCTAGTGGATATCGGCAGAGAAACAGCACCTTTGAAACACGCGATTTAGAGCTAAATCGACACATTATGGGAGTGTGGGTATATATTGGAAGTACTAAAAGGCACTCTTCACTGGCCTAGAATGCTTTACTTCTGCCTACTCTCTGCTTATACCAGTCTACCAGCAGCCACATCCAAGCAATTAGCCTGAGTAATGCAGTAGCCTCTTTACTTTCCTAAGGATTTACCTAAGTCTGCGTATAATGACGAAGGTTATAAGCAGTGCAACTGCCACAGCCGCTGTAATATAGGAGAGGGAAGACCTTGCAGGCTCCTTTGGAGGCAAAGAAGTTGGGACTGGCTCGGCTACTGGAGCGATTGCGTCCCTAACTTGCTCAAAGCTCTGCGAATCCTTGGGAAAAGCCAGGAAATTGACTAGTCCGCAGGCACACCGATACTTCCTCTCGCCCAATGTCTGTCCACACCCTAAACACTCACTTTTCTCCTGGCTTTCCCATATACTCCTCATAGGCAAATCGCGTACATCTCTGATTTTCGGGGTTTCTTCTTCGACTTTGGCCCAGGTCTCTATGCTTTTCAGCAGTTCCTGTATCTCTGCTTCTGCCTGGGCGGTCGACTTGCAGGCTGCGAAGTTCACAACTCCGCACACACACCGGTACTGTCCCGGAGCCAGTGCACAGCCACAGAGCTGACAGTGGGTGGAGCTGCGCTGGTCCTCGAGACGGCGAATTGGCAGGGAGGAAAGGTTTAGAGATCGTGCGGCCATTATAAGGGACGGAAATCTACTATTTGGGGTCATTGCTTGTGGGAGTTTATCAGAGTTGGGGGTCACAGGAGGAGTGTTTCCGTATAAATTGCCTATTTCTCATTATATGTGAGACTTCCAAACAAAAATCGCGTTTCTTCACTGATACAGGCGAAATCAGTGCAATATAGTGCCACTGTCATTGATCTATAAGTGAAGAATTAGTGGTTTGTATTTATATCAAAGCCCAGGATATATGTTCCGGCAGTCATAGGAAAGCCGTTGAGTGGCAAAGCCAATTTCAATTGAAAGCGAAGTATATGGATAAGGGAACTGACAATAGGAAGTGACTAGTGCTAAATACCCAATAGCGGCGATTTCCTTGCTGTAGACATATTTTCGAAGGGATCTACAATTCTAGGAAACAGGCTGGTCATATATAATGGGACTCGGGTGGATTTGCACTTGGATAGTGATTCCTGTGTACATCTCAGCTCTGATTCTACTCCTCTACCCTCACAAATACCTTACTCCCTGCAGTCTCCGTTTCCTCCAGATCGACCTGCAGATTTCCGGTATCAAAGTCCGCCTAATTTCCCTCAGTATACTGCTAATTGCCCTCTACTTCTTGTTCAACTTCTCGAAGTGCTGGACCCACACCGCCCCCGAAGAGTACCTTTCTGGGCCGGAGCGACTCACTTATGTGAAGGAGGAGAGGGACTTGGCTTTGTCAGGAGTAGCGCTGGCTTGTGCCATATACTCGTGGAGGTGGGAGAAACTTACGAAATACAAGCTGAAGGAAGACTAAAGCATAGAGATATTGAGGGAGAGGTCTGTTTTAGCCTCCTTAGTGTGCTGAGTACTGTGACTATTAGGACTGGGTAGAGACTGGCTAGCAGCTTTCACTGCGTCTTAAAGGCTAAGATAGTGCGGCGCTGTTTGAGCAGGTCGAAGAAGAGCATGTATTTGGTTTCGTAGGCCAGACTGATGCCGAAGCTGCGGCCCACGATCACTTGCCAGGCGCCGTCTGACCCGCCTGAGAAATCAGCCTCACTGTCCAACTTCGCCTTTAGGTAGCTGGCTGCGTCCTTGTCCATCTTGGTCTTGGCGAAGGACTCTGAAGCGAACTTGACAGCCTTCATGTACTGCGCAGGAGTCATGTCCGTAAAGCGCACTCGGGCATTGCGCTGCATCTCTCTCTCCTGCTCCTGAGTCTCTTCATTGTCGCTCTCTTCCAGATCCATATTAACTGCCGCGGTTCTAGACAGGGGGACTTGGACTGGAGCTGGGAAGGAGTAATATTGGGTAGAATGGTAGCCTTCGGTAGTAGTAATGCGGAGTCTATATGAAAACTTCTAGCCTCGGCTTAGTGGGGGTATCGTCTTAAGTCATTCTATCTCTAGGAGTGCCTGGTAATATGAGCGGCGATATGGATGCGGAAGTGCACCAAGCCTTCACAGAGCTGAGAGAAGGCTTAGGCCGGCTGGTCGAGCGTGCCGCAGACTACTCAGCCACAGACAACTTGGAGAAGCGTGTGAAGGAAGTCACCACCCCCCTCGTCAAAATCTCACAATATGTGGAGAAAGCCAAGACACCCAAGTCACACAGCAGCGAAGTTAGGTCTGATATCGAGCAACTGCAGGCGGAGTTGCTGGTGCAGACACAGCTATTTGCACTCTGCAAGAACGCATTGTCTAGCAGGTAATATGGGTAACCGCAGTTCCGCATCTGCTTCCACCAATAGCTCCTGGCAGTCCAGACCTTCCAAGTTGGCCCAGAAAGCCAGCAACTCCTCTGACTACAGTCCTCCTGTATCCTCTACGGATGCACAAGGCTTCAATGACGATCAGCCACTCACCGGTGTGTATCAGAAGTCAGTAGGACCAGCTTCTACAGATGTCCCTAAAGGCGATCTAACAGTGGTGATGAAGTGTTGCTGTCCACAGGTGCAGGTGAGCACTGCCAAAGCCCAGGAGTTCCCATGCATCGTGTCCCTAATATCCCCCGACGTAGAGGAAGACAAGGTGGAAAGTGAGCGCAAAGGCATGGACTTAGTCTGTGTCTTGGACGTCAGCGGGTCCATGAGAGGGGACAAACTGGCCCTAGTCCAAGCCACTCTCCTATTCATGCTATCCAAATTAACGGTCAAAGATCGAGTTGCGTTGGTTTCGTTCCAGTCTCGGCCAAAGCGCGTGAGTCCTTTGACTGTCTGCGATACAGTGGGGCTGTCTAGCTTGACTAAAGATGTACACTCCCTGTCTGCAGGCGGAGGCACTAACATTGTGAGTGGACTGCACTATGGGCTGGAGGTGCTGAAGCACCGGAGACAGACAAATGCAGTCACTTGTTTGTTTTTGCTGTCTGATGGAGCGGATGATAACTCTGGAGCTGATGCGAGGGCGAGGGAGGAAATTGACTGCTATGGAGAAGCAGTTTGTGGAGCCTTTGTGACGCATACATTTGGGTACGGCGCAGACCACGACGCTGTGGTAATGAGCGCTATAGCGGGTCTGCGGGGCGGCTGCTACAACTTCGTGGAAAGCACGGAAACAGTGACCGAGGCCTTTGCGAAATGCCTGGGAGGACTAATTTCCGCCTTTGCGAACTCAATTACAGTGGAAATCGTGCCCAATACTGACACTGTCATCCCTGTAGTGCTGGGGAAAGTGTATGGATCTGTGGAAAACAACACCCTGAAGGTCATCAATATGCTCACAAGTGACCGTAAGGACTCTGTCTTCATCCTCAACTTCCCTGTCAGCCACCAAAACGTAGTCACAGGCACTCCCTTAACCCCCGTCTCCGCCATCGTTACCTACCGTCTGGTAGCCAACGGTGAGGAACGGAGACAGGAAGCGACTCTCCAACTAACTCTAATCAGCGAAGCAGACCCAGCGGCCAAAATCGACGTGGACGAAACAGTTCTGGTCAACTTCTACCGAGTAAAAACCGCCGAAGTGCTAAAAGAGGCTGGAGAACTCTCCGACCGAGGCAACACTGAGTCCGGCTCAGAGCTAATTACTCGCTTTTTGGGAGAGTTATGTGGGTCTTTGGTGGCCAACCATGAACTAATCAAGGTACTTATCAGTGATTTGGAGAAGTCGAAAGCTCGTATGACCAGTGAGTCTGCCTGGAGCCACGGCGGACAGGCTATGTACATGGACCTGTGCAGCAACCACATGAAGCAGCAAGCCTCCAGCAACGTGAGGTCCTACACCACTAAGACACAGACAAGTTACCAAGCAGCTTCCAAGCGGCGTACTTAGCTAATAATGCAGGCGATGGAACTGCGCATAGGGGGGAAGTATCGGCTGGGCCGGAAAATCGGGTCGGGGTCGTTTGGGGAGATTTACCTTGGGGTGAACGTGTATACGAATGAGGAGGTGGCGATTAAGCTGGAGGAGACCAAGTCGCAGCACCCCCAGTTGCTGTATGAATCCAAGCTGTACCGCATTCTGCAGGGCGGCATCGGCATCCCCAACATCCACTGGTACGGGGTAGAGGGAGACTACAATGGGATGGTGCTGGACCTGCTGGGGCCGAGCCTCGAAGACCTTTTCAACTTCTGCAGTCGAAGGTTTTCCGTGAAAACAGCGATAATGTTGGCAGATCAAATGATTTCCCGGCTGGAATTCGTGCACGCGAAGAATTTCCTGCACCGCGACATCAAGCCGGACAACTTCCTGATCGGTCTGGGGAAGAAGGCCAACCAAGTGTACCTAATTGACTTCGGACTGGCCAAAAAGTACCGAGACCCGAAGACTCAGCAGCACATTCCCTACAGAGAAGGCAAGAACTTGACTGGTACCGCCCGCTATGCGTCTATTAGCACTCATATGGGCATCGAGCAATCCAGACGAGATGACATGGAAGGACTTGGGTATGTGATAATCTACTTCCTGAGAGGACAACTGCCGTGGCAGGGCCTAGCAGCGCATACGAAGAAGGAAAAGTACGATAAAATAATGGAAAAGAAGGTAAGCACCAATGTGGAAGCACTGTGCAGAGGCCTTCCTGCAGAGTTCGCCACCTACATGAACTACTGCAAGAGTCTGAGGTTCGAGGATAGGCCGGATTATGCGTATTTGAAGCGGATTTTTAAGGACTTGTTCACTAGGGAGCAGTTCGAGTATGACTTCGTGTTTGACTGGGTGCTGCTGAATGTGAGGGATAGACAGAATAAGCCTCAGCCGCCTGCGGAGGAAGCCAAAGTGGGGGAACTGCCTGGAGTACCGGCTCCACTGGCTACAGCCCTGCCTGCACCTCAGCCAGTCAGAGAAGAGCGGAAAGAGACGCCAAAGCCCGCCAAGCCCCAGCCCCCCACACAGCCCGTCTCTCACCACTCTGTCACAGCTCCCCGCATCGTCACGATCCAGACTCGCGGCCCCACTCGTCATCTCTAGTTAGTTCCTGTGCTAGGGAATGGAAAGGAGTCTGCACTACCATTTGCTAGTAGATCTATTGGGAAATGGGGTTAATTATGGGGGAAAGGCTTTCCGAGTAACCAATAGCACATAGAGAAATAGCAGTACTCGTTCTATCAGTAAACCGATTCCTGCATAGAGCGGCCAGCCAATGCCAGAGTTTGGCTTGTAGCCTGCTGGAGTCCTCTTGAATTCGTCCATATGCGTACTCAGCGTCTTGCAGTAGTACAAAAACAGCGTCAACAGCCAAACCTTCCCTGGAACCAGCGCCATCCAGTGCACAAACTTCCCAGCACAGGCTGAACACATCACTTTAGCATGAAAAAGCATCACTGGGACTGAAGACTAATAGAAGCGCTACGTAGCCGTAGATCCCTAGCATCCACGCACATGCTCAGAACAGCTTGCAGTGGTCGAATACATCCACTGTGTCCGTAAAACAAGCCGAAGTCCCAGAAACAGTATATAGCCCAGTTCTACCTGCCAATGTTAGGCCTTCTCCAGCTATAACCCCAAGCTGCACTACCACAAAAAATAGACTAAAAAGCGGATGAACTGTGCGTTTAGGGGGCATTTCCGGGCCCAGGATAGGCCCAACATCCGTCATTTCTAATTGCTTCCCCAGTTCAGAACACCTGTCTAGGCCTAATCCCACAGCTGTGCATCCTTCTATAATGTAACAGCAGAACGCTTTAGCATTAGTGCACTGAAATCCTATCTGTGGTGAAACTTGGGAGTTGGATGTATTGGAGAAGTAATGTCTAACTTCATACAGGTATGCAGTGCTTGCAACCGCGCTCCTCCAGAAGGCTTCTGCGAGTGTCATCCAGAGCGCATCTACCTCTGCTCGAACTGTATCGGTGGCCACTTCAAGCAACCCACCCGCTCTCCCCACAACTACAAGCCACTAGCCAGTTCCGAAGCTCCGCTTCTAGGCATCAACGAGAACTGCGTGATGTGCGACCAAACAATGGCGGAGCTGGTGTGCTGCTGCAAGCATATCTTCACTTCGATGTGCAGAGGCTGCACGTCTAATCATGTGTCCAAGTCGCCTGGGGAAATGCATGCGATGGTGCCTATTCGGTTCAAAACGAGACTGAATCAGCCGGGGTATTTGGAGGGAATTTTTCACAGGAAGCTTAGGCTCGCCCAGCGAAAGGCAGAGTTACGAGTAAACACCGAGCACATGTCCCGCTGCATGGACGACCTGCGCGAAAAGTGCTCCCTCCTCATCACTCAACTGACCTCCTACCGCGATAAACTCCTCACAGAGCTGACCCAAGCCAAAGAAGACCTCGACGCACTCATATCAGCTGCAGAGAGGGAGGCGGAAGAGTGCTTGTATGAAGAGGGAAACAAGCCGATGCAGGAAATCACCAAGATCCTGCTTGAGGAGGGAGACTCACTGGAGGAAGTGTTCTTTTCCTACCAACTGCACTTCCAGCCGGAAGGACTGTACTCAGCCCTGCAGCTGAACTATGAAGTGCCTATCAAGACGCAGCAAGGGAATGTGAGGCTCATACCCTGGCTCACAGCTACCAGTCTGCGACTCTACGACCCCGAGAGAGGCGGCTGGAAGGCTCCTTGGACCTTCCCCAAAACCTTCATCGACAAGTACTCCTCCGCCGTCTATCTCCCAGACGGCCAACTCCTCGTCTCCGGCAGCAACCCCGCCACCACCGAAGTCCTCAAACTCGACCCTGCAGCCCAGGTCCTCCACCACTTCAGTCCGATGAGAGCTGCTCGGACAGGTCATGGAGTGATCGTGTGGAAGGGAGTGGTGTATGTGTTCGGAGGGATGAATTTAAAGACATGTGAGAAAGTAGGGGTATCGGTGGAGGGCGGGAGATGGGAATCGCTGCCAGATATGGTTGAAAACAGGCAGTTTTTCAACCCAGCGGGACACGGAAGGCAGATCTACCTCTGCGGAGGCAACACCCACACCATCGAAGTCTTCGACACTGCGGCGGAGCGCTTTTCCCTGCTCCGAGATATCGACTTACCTCAGGAATCCGACACTTTCGCTGTAATTGTGAAAGGCACTTTGCACGTTTTTCAGAAAAAACGGACCTTTGTGTGGAAATTAGGCTCTGCCAGTAGGCCGGAAATCAAGAAAAAGTCAGCTACTGGGCTCGAGTAAGCTCTATTTAGCTACTCTTACAGCAATGTTACAGGACTAATTGAGGGCGCTAAGGCCTTCATTGTCATGTTTTACGAAAGAACGCTGATTCAAGTGGACCTCAACCTGCTAACTAGCTCAAAAATAGCTCTTTCTTAGATTTACACCTAATTAGGCGTATGAATTTACGTTAAAATGGACTGCTAAAGGTCAGTGTAGAAGTGAAAGCTGTGGATTTATATACATAAGTAAGGAAGATGAAGGAAATTTGAGCAGAATTGCAAGGAATTCTATTTGCAGAGATAGAAATACTCGATAATTAGCTCAAATAGTAAGAGAAAGCCGCTCCTATATTGATACAAACATCAAAAACTAGTAAAATTCTTAGAGATTCCAACGTTTGCAGGTATTCAAACAGAAGGGACAAATTTACACATACGTACAGGCTTAATTCTATTGAAGCAACCAGTCTTTCACCCATACTAATTGACTTTTCCCTGCACTGTTCCCAGCAGCATCTAAATCGGCTGTAATTTGGATGAGACCTTCAAATCCGTCTATAAATGGTTATTTCTCTGTCCCTATACCTATATAGTGCCAGGATAACTCCACGGTCCCTGCAGCTCTGGAGTGTTTACCCTAACACCTGACTGTCCAGAGAGGGTGTATAGAGATGACAATTCCAGTTGGACAGAGTGATACATGGAAGTTTTAGAGGTTAGAATTGCACTCAAGAGTAATGAAGTGACTAGTGGACTGGTAGGGTTTTGAGTTGTTTATGAAATTAATTTGCTGAAATAGCCTATTTCGGAGATGGAGTTTATATAAAACCCCAAAGCTACTCGGACTTATCAACTAATTTCCCTTTTCCAAGCAGTAGCTTTGCTGCTGAGGGCTTGGGCAGTAGCCAGCGCCCTTTCCCCCAGTTCCTCCGCTTCCTGCAACCCTCGTGCTTTAGTGTACTTCCCCTGTAAGGTGTTTCTCTGACTGGCTGCCACTTGAATTAGAGCGCTTCGAAGCTTTTGAGTAGCCTGGGCGAGCAACTTCTGTACTCTATAGACCTCTTCCCTCTGTTCAGGAACAGTTAATAGCTGGGAAGTACGCAAAGCTTCTACTTTAGCTGTGTCGAGTCTGTGGAACAGGCCTGCTTCTTGCCCCACCACAAGCTGCAGTTCCCCGGGTGCTAAAGTCACGAAAGAATGCAAATCATCAAGGAGCATCTGGTCTTCCACACTAATAATAACTACTGTGGAGCTCCACTCCACTTCCAGTTCTTCTTTCCTAACCTTCTCACGCAGCTCTTTCAGAAGAGCAGGGTAGTCCGGCTGCTGGAGCAGCTCCTGGCAGCCCAGTATTGCGCCAATACTGTCCAAAACAGCTCGCCCTTTCAAATCCTGGCAATTACTCAGCAGAGCGAAGCGTGCTAGACTGGTCAGCGGGGGGGATGTTTCAACTGACTGTCCAAGAGCTTCATAGACGGTTATCAGAAAACCTTCATAGAATGTATCGAAATCCTTGCTGCTTTCCAGATTTCCCTGTAAATCCATACTTTCATCCACTTTTCTCAATTTCCTCTTGGCTTCTTTTAGCTTCTTAATTTGGCTCTGCAGTTTCGATTTCTGGCTTCGGCTTAGGAAAAGCTGGAAATCGACATCATCTCCCTCCAAACTTCCCACACTAAGTTGCTGCAGTCGATCTTCTAATTCATCTATTTGCTGGGTGAGATCTATAGCGGCCTTTTGACCTACTTGGCTGCGCGCAGAGCTATAATGCTGAGGAAAGCGGCTTCGAAGAGTCTTAACGTAGTATAGTTCTCCGCATACAGAAACAGCAGTAGTGACTTTCAGCCTTTTATATGTATCAATGAAAAGGGAGGAAATAGGTCGATTACGTTGATATTTCTTGTTGCGAAATATTGTCAAGTTGGTAAGAATTGTGATGATTTTGGCTTGAATTGCCTCCAACACAACCAAGAGAGGAGCAACAAACTGCTTTCCCTCAATGTCCACACACAGCATTGAGTCGAGAGGAATTTCCAGCGAATCCTTTGCGAAGCTGCTCATTACCGCATGAGAATAGGCCGGAAGTCCCGCAAAACAGAGTTCGCCCGACATTAGCCTGACTTCATAAGCAGCCAAAATTGCCCTCAGCATGTATTTATACCCCTCTAATTGTTGTTTGGGAGAAGTATAAGTAAGCAGTCGAATACACAAGTTCCCTGCCAATAGCACCTGCTCGAAATCTGCGAAACTCAACTCTTCGATAAACTGGCTTTCAGAGCGTCTCAGAAACAGGGAATAAAAGGCAAAGAAGTCCGCAATAGCCAGTGGATTGGGCCTTTCCTGAGCAAGAAGTTGCTTCAGCCTTACGAAGATCTGGGAAATCTGAGCAGTTAGAGCTGTTTCCCGTACAGATCCTCTGCGCAAGTAGCCTAATAACAGTTCACATAGTCGAAAGCTCGAATTAGCTTCGCAGTGCTCTTTTCTCAGCATTGCAGGCACTAGGTAGCCTTCTAAATAGCACAATTGAGCCTCAGTGGCTTCATAACTAGCGCTGCTTCCCCTGCTTTGGCTGCGGTAGAGCTGCTGGGCTGTGCGCACATCGAATACCTTCGCTACTTCCGCTCGATATGTACGAGAAATCGCCACTACGAGCTTCCAATACCCCAGAATTACCATTCCCGGCAAAATCGAGTCCTCCGGCTCGTCAAATTTGCATAAATCATGGGGCTTTATTACCTCAAAACAGCGACTAACTGCATAATTAGCAATCCAGGAGTAGCATACACCCAGTTTCTCCCACTTCTTGCTATTCCGGACATAGCGGGTAGACGAGAGTGCAAGGGCTTGGAACTCCAGTGCTTCTTGCAGGGGGCGCAGCAGGCTTTGCAGGGTGGAGAGGAGGAAGTAGAACTTCCACATGTGCATTACTTTGAAGATAGAGAGAGTCTGCCACACTGAAAGGCTGGGAGGTAAGTCGCTCAGAGGAGACCTGAGGTAGGCGGTGCCGGTTTCAGTCGCTTCATACTCAAAAGCCAGCGGCTCCACAATCCTCCCCACCTCTATCAGCAAATCCACGATTTCCTGCCGCTCATAGCAGGGATTATAGCTGACCTGACCTTCCCTATATACCCATTTCTCCCTCAGGTCAGTCTGACTAGTCTGTCCAACCGCCTTCTCAACCACTTCATTGATATCCTCTAGTAGACAGTCCTCAGGGGAAAAGGACTGGCGGAGTGTGGCTTTGTCCTTTTTGGTCAAAGTACTGGGGAAAGCCACTAAGTCTGGAGAGGGAGACGGCTCGAAGGCTAAATAGGCGTAATTCCGGGCCATTTCCACCTTTTTCTTGGGTGATATTGACTCTCGGATGTTGCTGAGAGTCAGGAAGCAGTCCATCCACTTTTGACCTTTCTTGTAGGACTCCAGAGCGCCTAGGTAATTGCCTGCTTGCGTATACCACCGACCCGCCTCCCCATAGTTCCCAGCCTTATAACAGCTCTGCGCCAATTCCTCATGTTCTCCAAGCTCCATATACATCCCAATAGCGCTTTGGAAGTCTCTACCAGAGAAAAAGCACCTAGCAGCCTCCTTCCTGCTCCCTGTAGTCAGTAAATCAACCGCTATTGAGCGAAATCGCATACAGATTCCTTCAATACTCATTTCTGCCAGTCGTTTCTGCTCAATTGAGGCTTCACTATGAGTCAAAACCGCTTCCGCGGCTTGTAACTCTCTAGCAGCCTCCATTGCCCTATGCAAGTTATCAGCTTTTTGGGCCTTTAGAGTCTCCCCTGCGTATTGAAAGCAAAGCGCAGCCCGCTTATACATTTTCTGCTCAGTGAATTTGACCCCTTGTTTACTCCAATCTCTCTTAAAAGTCTCTGCGTCTACTTCTCCCCTCTGTCTATTCGCTGTTTCTGCAACTTCTATCAGTCCTAACTTGACTAGTAAGGATAGAAACAATTGGGCGGCCTGGGAGTTGTCGAAGATGAGAAATTGTCTCTTGGTGCGAGTGATTGCGACGTAGAATAGCTTCAAAGCGCTGCATATAGCTGCGTATTTGGCTGAGAAGAACCTTGCCAATTTGACCTTGTCTCGACGGACTCCCAGTACTATTTGAGTGCTGTTTTCCTCTAGGTAGTCTGTGAGAGTGGTCCATTGTTCCTCTGTGACTCCACAGTTGCTGAAGAAGTTGTAAAGAACCACAGTGTCGAACTCGTCTCCTTTCGATTCGTAGATAGTGCAGTGCTGCAGGTTGCTGAGGACTTCAGGGAAACAGGCCTTCGCCTCTTCATTAGCCAGCAGAATTACACTGTTGCTATCTGCACTTTCCCTACTACCAGCGTTTTCCTCTCTCACAGTTACCATTAGAGCAGCTTGAACAGGTCTGAAATCAGAGCTGCGTAGCCATGTCGGAGTCAGTCCTTCCCCAGGGTTCTCAGAAGTATCTCCACTCAGCTTGTCAATAACCTTCGGAAACAGCAGTTCTATCAACTTCACTACGAAATTGGCCAATCTAAGCACTTTCTGGTGAGTACGGAAGTTGCTCGCTAGTCGCACTGTAGCAGGCATGTCCATATCTAGGTCTGAAAGAGGACCAAAGACTGTCTTCATGTCTTTGAACCGGAAAGTTATGCCTTTGGCAATGGTCTGAGCTGTGTCGCCCGCTAGGAAGAAGCCGTGCTGAGAGACTTTGGCCAGTAGGGCTAGAGTGGCGTGGGTGATGTCCTGCACTTCGTCAATCACTAGGTAGTGAATTGGGGCGCCTTTGTAGCCGGTCACTGCGAGTTCTTGCAGGACATGAGTCACTACGTCTTGGAAATCATACGCAACTTGCGCAAACTTCCAACTTTCATACTGCAGAAAGACCTCCCACACCACCAGTCTCTCCTGGTCACTTAACAAACTCTTGTTCTTATGAGTGCCAAAGTACTCCGCCTTCGGTAGATGTCCCTGGCAGTAGGCAGCCGAACTCACCCATCCTTTCAGTCTGCTGACAATTTCCGTCCATACCAATAGAGGAGAAAGCGACCCTCGGAATCTTACTGTCGGCCAAAAATCGCGTTCGAAGCAGTCAAAAGTCACCTCGAAGGCGAACTTGCCTCGAGCTGATAGCAGCTTAAGCTTTTTTGCTTGGTTGTGGAAGCCTGCATTCACTCCTAAGCCTTGGCCTTCAGTCGCCTCTTTGAAAAAAGGCCGGCTTAGGCTGGCGTCAATGGCTGAAATCAGCTGGGAAACTGTTAGGAAGAGTGGGAAGTCTCGATGTTTGAGTCGATTCATAGACTTTACTGTAGGCTTTTTAAGTGCTTCTATAGTGCTTCCTGAGGGAACTAATCGTTTCACTTGCATCTCAAAGTAGTTTTTCACCTTTTTCGTGAGTGCTTTGCTCGCAGTCACAAAGACCATATGAAGTCCTACTAACTTGGCCTCGGGGTAGTTCTGCGCCCGCAACCAGCCTCTGAACAGCTTCATAAACCCAAACAGCCTCAAAGCTGCACAGGTCGTTTTCCCTGTTCCAGACCTACCAATAGCCAGCACATTCCCTGGAGTTCCCAATACATCCAGCTCATTTTCGCTTAATTTGGCCGAATCGTCACTTTCCCCGTTCAGTTGAACTGAAACGTGAGCGGTTTTGAGCCACCGGACCATTGCTTTGCAGGACTCACTGCCGGATAGTCGCGAAATCATCGCCTGAATGTCACTAGATAACTGCTCCTTAGAGGATTTAGGTCGGTTTGCGAGGGACTGGACCCATCTTTGGCTTACAGCATCGAAGAAATAACTGCGAATTTCAGAATTGGTCAGAAATTCGGTAGATACTGGCTTAGGCCCTAGAATTCCCTCAGAAACAGGAGTTACAGAGTCTTCGAAAACGACTAGTTTGGTTGCTGCTTCGATATTTGAGCAAATTAGTGGTCGAATACACTTTGCAGGGTCAGCCCGAAGCTCGCTTTTATACACTTTGAGGCTTTCCTCAGCCTCATCCAACCCAGTAACTACATCAATTACTCTCAAAAAGTGGGTAAAAGTAAAGCCGGAAAGTCTGTTTCCCGCAACAAGTGGCAGTCTATTGAGCTCCAGAGCCACGACTACCAAGCACATAGGTGAGATTTCAGTCTGCATACAGACAAGATGCCGCATTGGCCCGCAGTCCAGTAAGCCGCAGTCTCCCAAGCGTCCAGCAGCCAAGTCCAGCGCCCGTCCCAATACTGTCTTTTGCTGTTTCACGGAGCTGGCTTCCAAACTGCAAATGGCTCTGCTACTGAAGCGTAGTCTCCAAAGCAGGCCAAGACCTGCATACACATCGAAACTGGCTAGAGCTTGGCTGTCCATAGACTTGCCTGCGAGAGTCAGGCTTTCATAGGTCTCCAAGTCACTGCGCAGCCACTGGAGATAGAGGGCTAGGAGTGAGGATGGAGAAGGCTGTTCTGAGGCCTCTTTGGATAGGGGCTCTAGGCTAGTCAGCAGCTGCTTCAGCGTTTGCCGCTTTGGGGGAAGCCGGGAGGAACTAGGATTCGGCGGCACTTGGCGCTTTTCCATTTATATAAGCGCAATTCTGCATTTCCTCCTATAGTAGTACACTCTTTCAAAATGGGACATGGGGATAGTTGCCTTTCTAGGGCTTTTCCGCCTGCTAGTAGAGCTAATTGCTAATATATATAAACACTTGTGTTAAAGAAGCTGTAGTGTATGTCTCCAGCCACTACTTATTTCGAACAGATGAACTGCGGAACTCATATTTCCTTGACAAAATCGCTATATGCATTTCAACTGCCTAATTATTCGACTCTGCTGGAAGCGGGAAGTAGATATCAATTGCTTGGTAGAGAACACGATTTGATAAGGAACAGCTACACGAGAATAAGAAATATGCGCTACTATGGGGATATACTCAGAATTGCTATAAATCCGTCCTGTAAATGGCTCAACTCAGACTACCTTTTATGTATCAGTACCTTAGTAGCACAACAGTGTTTGTGTCCTGTCCCTTTGCAGTTATATATCTCTTCGTGACTTTTCAATTCTTTGTGGGAGTACAAATCTTGTAAACTCTCCGAAACCGCTAAGTGCAAGTTTGAGTTGCAAAATCAGAGGCAGGGCCTGTTGCAAACCAGCCTCAAGTGCACATTTCAAGGAAATGGAGTGCTGTCTTGGTAGTAAAAATGCAAGCCGGCATGCCAGCCAACGGCACTCCCCTCACTTCCGTCTCTGGCGGACTCGAGCAAGACTCAGGCGAAAATATTCGCGTACTGATTCGCATCCGCCCACTGAATGAAAAGGAACTGTCAGCGGAGGACCAGTCCTGTGTGCAGCCGCTGGACCAGCAGGTTCTGCAGATCAATTTAAAGGGACAGTCGAAGGAGTTCCGCTTTCATCAAGTGCTGGGAGAAGGACAGAGCCAGTCGCAAGTGTTTGGGGAGAGTGGACTGCACTTGCTGCTGGACTCGGCTTTGGACGGGTACTCCTCCTGCGTCTTTGCCTATGGTCAAACAGGCAGCGGCAAGACCTACACCATGGCAGGTATCGAAGAGCGCCTCGGCCGCGCCGACTACGTCTCCGACGAAACCGACGGCATCATCCCCCGCGCCATCAGCTACCTGTGGCAAGGCATGGCCCAGCGCCAAGAAGTCTTTTACGTCAAAGCCGCCTTCCTCGAAATCTACAACGAACAGGTCCGCGACCTCCTCAACCCTTCAGCAGGCGTCCGCCACTGTCGCTGGAACATCAAATCCGGCTTCTTTGTGGAGGACTTGCTTATCGTGGACTGCCACAACATCGACGACCTGATCTCGGTCCTGCACGAAGGGATACGCAACAGGAAGACTGGGTCGCATGAGTTGAATGCGGATAGCTCCCGCAGTCATTCGATTATGCTGCTGTATTTTATTAGCGAGACGAAGACGGACGACCAGCATTCTTTCAAGAAGTATGGGAAAATCTACTTTGTGGACTTGGCGGGGAGTGAGAGGCTGAAGGAGACGAAGTCGCAAGGGGAAATGATCAAGGAAACGGGGAATATCAATAAGTCGCTCTTTACGCTGGGGAAGGTTATTAGTGCTCTGGGAGACAAGAAACAGCGTCTGAGCAAAGCCCACATCCCTTACCGCGACTCCAAACTCACAATGCTCCTCATGGACTCTCTGGGCGGCAACTCCAAAGCGCTAATGATTGGCTGCATTTCCCCTGCCGCCGCCTACGCCGACGAAACCTTCTCCACCCTCCAATACGCCTCTCGCACAATGAACATCAAGAACAGACCTGTCGTCCAAATGGACAACAAGGAGCAAATCATCTTCGACCTGCGGAGACAAATCGATCTGATAAAGATGGAAAACGCGTACCTGCAGGAACAAATCAGTCGAGCAGGGGTAGCTCCGGTGATGAATGAAAGAGGCCACTCTGCGAAAAGCGGCAGTAGCAAGTTGCCACCTTTGCCCAGTGCTCCTCACATCCAAAGCAGCTACGCTCAAAAGATCGTGACTCAGTATACAGAGGAGATCAACCGCTTGAAACGGGAAAACTCGGAAATGCACGACGCCACTGACACGGCTTCCAAGCGCTTGCAGTCCTTCGCACTGGAAAACCAAAGTCTGGCCATGAAGCTTGGCAACTTGGAGCACGTGTTCACAGAATACACAACTAAGGGCGGCACTGTAGCAGTGGAGGACAAGTACACGATCACCAATGTAACCGTTACCTAGCTACTCCACGAAAACGCAAACATGAAAAAGCAACTCGCCAAGTTAGAAAGCGAAAAGGAAAAACTGCGTGCCAAAGCTCAGGCAATGGCCACCACTCCCAAGAGTTCCACAGGCTTTGGGGAACTCAATGAAGCCATGCAGTACAGAACTATGAACACGCAGCTGCAGAAAAGGGTCGAATTCCTGCAGAAGCGGGAACGGGAGTTGCTGGAACACCTGAATAAAGCGCAGAAAGCAGCGAATGAGGAAGCCAAGACGCCCAGCTAATGCATCTTAGCTAATAATGCACACTGTGTTGGCGGATAAGTACAGGCTGGAGAAGCGCATTGGCAGCGGGGCGTTTGGGGATATTTACCTGAGCAGCTGCTTGGGGGAGGACAGAGTGGTGGCAGTGAAGGTGGAGAAGACCAGTACGCGCCACCCGCAGCTGCTGTATGAGTCTCGGGTCATTAAGTTGCTCTTCGGTGCTCCAGGACTGCCCACGGTCCTACACAGCGGCGCCCATGAAGACTTCAGCTACATGGTGATCGACCTCCTCGGCCCCTCGCTGGAACAGCTCTTTTCAGCCTGCGGCAAGCGACTTAGCCTCAAAACTGTACTCATGCTGGCTGACCAAATGCTGTGCAGACTCCACTACCTGCACTCCAAAAACTTCATTCATAGGGACATCAAGCCTGAAAACTTCCTCATGGGGCTTGGCAAGCGGGAGAGCATTTTGCACATTATCGACTTCGGCCTGGCGAAGCAATACCGCAACCCGAAGTCGCACAAGCATGTGGCTTATAGGGAAGGGAAAAGCCTGACTGGAACGGCTCGTTACGCTTCCTTGAACACTCACCTAGGAGTCGAGCAGAGCAGGAGAGATGACATCGAGGACATGGCCTACGTCCTAATTTACCTACTAAAGGGCACTCTGCCCTGGCAAGGCTTCCAAGCAGCTTCCAAGGAGGAGAAGTACCAACGGATCATGGAACGCAAAATGAACACAGAAATCGCCGTTTTGACCGAAGGGTTACCCGAGGAAATCGCCAATATCCTCAAATACGCCCGCGGCATGTCATTCGAGCAAAAGCCGGACTACACCTATCTCCGTCGAATGATAAAGGAGCTGTTCCTCAAGCAAGGCTTCGAGTACGACTATGTCTACGACTGGTCCGGGACTCCTGCCTATACCACGCTAGTGGATAAATTAACAGTTCTGGACCCTGAGCACCCTCCAGTGCGCATTTACCCGGGGAGGCAGGTGACCAAGCCGCCCAGGGAAGAGCAGAGAGACAGTTCGTGCGTAGTCTGCTAGTGCCATTTAGAGGGATAATTCTGGTTTGCTCAGAAACTTAGCAGTGTTTTTATACAAATTCTACTCTCATTTTGGTAAATTTGCGTCGATTTCCCTCCAAATAGTCTGAAACCAGTAAAATCGGCCTATTCCCTCTAAACTAACTCTACGCAATAAACCTATTACCCTTCTCTAATGGATTTCGCAGTAAGAAAGTAAAGTCCGGTTTCCTGCTCACTTCTAAAGCCTAAATAAAGCCTTACAGCCCGGAAAAGGCCACAAAAGCGGATTTTCCCCTAAAGTTTCCTTAAAATTCCTCCAAATTCCCAGTGAAAAAAAGGCAGAATTGACCTCTTCACCCTGCGCTCGTCTGCGTCTTTTCTCACAAAACTCGATAGTTGTAAAGGCTTGGGAAATGAAGTAAATGTGAACGAGCCAAAAGCAGGTAATTACCAGGGCGAGCAGGCAAATTAGCATGTAAACGGCGGTTATGAACTGAAATTCCGCGTAGGAACTTTGGGAGTTGCGCTGAGTTATGACTAAAGTCTGCCAAAAAGAAGCTGCGAATAGCCATAGGGACAGCATTCCGTAGGTGACCATGAGGAAAAAGTACTTGTAATTGGCGTACCCCACGCAATTGGCGATCCAGGGACAGTGGTGGTCCATCTTCAGCACACAAGTGTTGCAGAGCCGGCAGTGGTGGCTGCGGTCGGGTTTGAGGCGGGCGCATCGCACACAGCAGCGCACTTCACCTGTGGTTTGCTTGCGTTCCTGCAGCAAGTGGGCGATGGGGGAGTCGTTGGGATTGCGGGTTTTCAGCAGTTGCCAGTCGGAGGTGTCAGGGACTGTGCCTGGACTAGTCCTAGCAGCCCTATAGAAACTGACCAGGTAGAGAAGCAGGAAGCAGGAAAGCAGGGCAAGCAGCGAAATAGCCTGCACTTTAGCAAAGCGATGTTCACTGGGTGTATGCCAAAAGTACAGTTCCGGCGTTTCGCTGGCCTCCGCAACCATCGGGTACACGTAGTAAATCACATATATAGGGTAGAGGGACAGGACGAAAGTCAGCATCGTGGCCACTGGCAGGTAAACTGCAGCGTTGTATAGGAAAATCCGCACTTTTTGCATTGAGGTAGCGTCTTTCCAGTAGGGTAAATAGTCCATTGGAGTGTTTGGAGCGCGGATTCGGCCTGGAAATGGGAGTTTTGGGTCCAGTGCCGTAGTCTCGGGGTCTTCCATATCTTTTCGTTACAAATTTGCAACGCATAAAGGCCCCACTCTTGCAGTAAGTCTAAGGGAAAGGAGGGGAGTTGGAGTGGTGACAGAGGGGGGAAGGATAGAATGGCTAATTTGGAACAATTCACTGTCAAGCAGTTGCGGCTGGAACTGCACCAGGTCAAAGACGCACTAAAAGTGCTGCTTCACAGTATTCTCTTCCAGCGGGAACTCGGCATCGTCACCCCCCGGCAAGTGGAAAGCGAATGCGGCGTCTCCTACCTGACCCTCGGCGACATCACTACCGACAAATTCATCGAAGAGCGCCTCGCCCTCTTCGAAGCCCGCCTGCGTGCTAGCACCCAACTCACAGTCGCACTCAGCTTCTACGAACTACAGAAGCGCAAAGGAGTCATTCGACTCTTCAATGACTCGCAGAAGATTGTGTGGGAGGAGTGGAGGATTCCCGTGCAGTTGGTGGCGAGTTTGCCGGAGGACCGCCAACGTGCGGATGCGCGGCTGGGAAAGAAGCTGCGGAAGAGACTGATGCAGGTTATTGAGCATGTCTGTGAGAAGAAGGACCATTTGCCGGCTATGGGTGAGCCGGATAGTCCTGAAGTCATCCGATACAAGTTCGAAGTGAACGTGCTGGACGACCCAGACTCCAGCGGAACCAGCGGCCTGATCGGCAAGTTCGTGCCCAACTTCCTATCCAACCCCTAGTCATCCGCTGTCGCACCCGTCGCCTGGTCATACTGACTTCGCAGCTGCTCCTGCACCAGCGCCGTCTCTGCACTGCTCAGCCGGTGCTGCGTCGCAAAGGCTCCAATCAGCGACTCCAGGTTGTCTCCTGGACGAACTCGCAGTTCTTCGGCTCGGCCACTCACTTGCACGGCTAGGACTACCAGGGGGCCTTCCGTTTTGGACTCGGTATGTCGCTTTTCCTTCTTGCCGCGGTAGGAGAAGCCGCTTTCGCGCAGGACTCGGATTTCGTGGGCGGAGTGGCGGGCTTTCACGAGTCGCTCGACAGTCTTTTCCATTCCTTTAGGCGTCTCCGCAAACGCCCCCATCCCACTGACATAATTCATCGTCCTGCGCAGATTGGGCATGAAAGTACACTGTCTCGCCTGCGCCTCCAGGTCGATTTCCTCAATCGTCTTCTCATTTTGCTTCTTCCTTTGCTGCGAAAGCGTCGCTAAATTGAACAAAGCGGTCGTCTTTTCCCTCGGTTTCGGCGAATTCGTTTTCAAAAGCCGCAAATACTCCGCAGTTAGGGAGTCCTTTTCAGAGTCGTCCAAGTTACTGACTAGTTGAGCGGAGTAGCGGTCTGTTTTGGGGGCGAACAGGCACTCTTTCATCTCCTCAGCCCGGGCTTTGGCCTGCAGTTCTTTCTGTCGGGCCTGCTTTTTAGCTGCTTCGGCGATTAGGTAGTCTTCGATTTTGTGGTGGCCGAGGGAAACTCGGTCAGCGCTGTGGCTGGCTGCGAGACGCTGAGAGGCGCGGCTGATGATTGGCTTATAGGAGCAGTTCACATCTGCCTTCGCAGGGACTGCTTTGGTCATATGGGCGAGCCGGTGCTCGTACCAGGCTTTGAATTGGCTGTGCAGACGCTTCGAATCGCCCGGATTCAGCAGCAAAACGCCACTTTCCAGCCTTCCAATAGGCTTCATATCCAGCAAATTGCCGGTTTTCTCAGTCTCCACTGCCCCTTGTGTCTCCTTTACTGGGAAATTCATCACTCCCAGGGCTAAAGTCTCGAAATTGCCTCTTGCTAGGCTGCCCTCGTCCTCTAACTTCATTAAAGCCCACATCTTTTTGATCAAGTCTCGCTGACTTTCGTACTGTTTGTCCTTCGGATCATTGCTAACGAAATGCAGCGTATGCAGCAACTCCCCAGTCTTCACATAGTTCATCAATGCTGATTTCGACTCATCCAGTTGGTCCCACGCGGTGGCGATTTCGGCTTTAAAGCGCTTTACCAGGAGTTGTTGTGAGTTTTCACTGATAAGTCGCTGTTCGGCTGGCTTTTTAGTAGGCTCCTTAGTCGCCCTGCGTCTTTCCGCGTCTTCTAAAAGGTGCTGTTCGATAGGCTTCCTGCGCACGATTTGCCTGGAAACCGCATTAATTGCAGGAGAGAACGGCATAGCTGTATCCGAAGTCGCATCCGACACCAGCGAAAGCGACTGACTGTGCGGCTCCGCCACCTTCAACTGGCGCTGCATATTGAGTCTGTGGGCCTGGTACAGCTTTTCATGTACTGGCAGGTCCGGCTCCCCCTTCGCAGACACCAAGGCCTTGGACTTCTCACATAGAGAAGGGCGGAAGTAGCTTTCCTCCACTGACTTCTGGGCTTTGCCTGCTTCCTCTCGCATGAATTTGACCCGGTCTTCGATGCCCTTCTTGTGCCGCATCATTTCTTGGAAGAAGTCTTCGCTGGACCGGGGGCCTGCACTGTGGGTGCGCTTGCTGTTGGTGTTGGGTTGGAAGGGGCAGGCTGCCTTTTCTTTCTCGAGTTTTTCGGCTTCGAGCCGCTTTACCTTCTCTTCCACGTTCTTTCGATAGCGGTAAAAGCGGGACTCCACGTCCACCTGGTCCTTATAGGTGCTGCCGCTGCCTCTGGGCTGTCCTTCGCTGTCTCGACTATGCGAGGACCGCTGCTTCCCCGCCATTTCCCTGTTTCGCTTCACAAAATCGCTTTCAGACTTTCTAGGCTCCAACGTCTTCCTCTGCACTCGCGGGTCCGTGAGTTGGTCCAAGTCATAGGTGAGAGCATTGGCAGTGAGTGAGTTGAGCACAGGCATAGAGGCGGGCTTGGGACTGGCTTGGGGCTTGGGCTTAGGCTTGGGCTTGGCCTTGGGACGGGGCTTGGGGGCGGTAAGTAAGGCCAGGGGAATGGCGGCTTCGGGGGGATTGGGGTGGGAGGAGGCCTTGGAAGCTACTTCGTCCTCTGAACTAATGGACTCTCGCTCACTCAATTCCCTTGACTTCGTCTCTTCCTTCCGCCCTTCCCCAGCCCTATTGGCCTCCTTCTTGCCCTCTTCCTGCCTCTTCGCCTCCGCCTCCACAGCCGCCCTCGCCGCCTCCTCCGTCCTCGCCTTCAACTCAAAGCGAGCCAAAGAATGCGTGGAAGGCTCTGAAATGGGCGGAGGGCCTACCACAGTCCCTACCGCCCCCGCAGCAATAGGCTCATCATCGTCCTCAAAAGCCTCAAAACTGTCCTCGTCGTCGTCGGACATATTAGAGGATGGCATGGAGAGACCTATTTTAGGCGAGTGAGGAGGGATTGGAGGTGCTCTTCGGCCTGCAGCCGCTTCTATGTGTGAATTACGGCTCGTTCGGCTTGCAGTAGTCGCTCTAACTCTTCGATTTGCTGGTGCTGGGTGGAAGAAGTCTTCCAAGAGAGGGAGGTGGGGGGACGGCTGGGAGGGGTTTGGGGTTTGGAAGTAGGCCTGGAAACAGGCTGAGAGGCGGGTTTGGCAGTTCTTCTGGAAGGTGGTTTGGAAGGCAATTGAGGGGAAAGCGGGGTAACTGAGGTCTGCAGCAGGCTGGGAAGGCTGAGTAGAGCATACCACCGGGTCGTTTGCGCCCTAGTCAGCGCCACAATACGGAACTTAGCCGGGAGACTGAGGGTCGCGGAGTCCCTCAATTGGTTGGGGTTGGAGGTCACCAGCGCACTGTCAGCAGTACTAATAGAGGACTTGGGGGTGAAGCTGGGCAGGGACTTGCGCAAGCGGTCGCAATCCAGGGTCTCCCGCAGCACTCGCTGCTGCCAAGCCAAGTGGTCCAGCGCATAGTTCAGATTGGACATTATGGCTGTAAACAGCCGCTGGTCAGTAAGCCAGTCCATTAAAGTAGCGGAACTAGGGAAACTGCACAGGGAAAAGACACTCGGAAGAGGCATTTGACTGTTACTTTGGGCCATTTGAGAGTCTGTCAAGTAATTAAACTGCCATTTTGGACTTTGACGGTCTTTTCAAAGAGGCTTCGGCTGCTTTTACGGGAAATTGGCCTTGAATAGGAAACTGAGGCCGTTTCTGGGCCGCTTGAAGCAGGTTAGAGCGCACTGAGAACCTAAGCTGTGCGGCACTGCTGTAATCTATGTGTTTCCCTATAATAGCAAAGAAACACTGCAGTTTTCCACTGCCGTTGAGACTTGATAGTCTCTGCAAACTGCACTTTGCCAGTTTCCTTCCTCAATCTCAACAGTCTCAGAATAGATTTAAATGCAGCGAGACAGCAGTCCCACTAAGTCCGTCCTAGCCGGCGACAGCGCCCGTCTGCAGGACCAAATCCACCGGCGACTCACAGAGCCGCCCAGTCGCTTTTCCCCTGCGAGAGTGGATCGGATTGCACCTCCTGAGGTGCTCAAACAAAGGGTGGATGTGGGCAGAAGTCCGCTTTCCGGCCTAGCGGAAGGACTACCAGACCTGACAGCGGACATCAAGCCCTCTCCCAAGCCTGAAGATTTCACTCCTGAGAAGGTCGACGCAAGTGCTATCTTGCAAAGTGCGCAGAGGATTAATGCACGCATTCTGGAGGCCTGGATAAACAACACTATTACGGACGCTGAGCACCTGGAAATCCCCGGCGCCCTGGCCAAATCCGAGTACCAGCAGCCCCTTTCTCGCTACGGCGTCGACCGCCACTCCCTCGCCCAGGCCGGAGTCTCCAGCTCAGACATAAACCGAATCTACAAGGCGCTCTTTGTCTACTCCCTAGGGTTTTATCAGCTGATTAACAAGACCATGGAGCACATTGATGGGAAGTACACGTACATTGCCGGTGTGTGGAAGGTTTTCTCCATACTGCTGGAGTACTGCTGCAAGGTGGACTACTGCATGGTCATAACAAAAGTGCAGGAAGAGAAAAGAATTGCTTTAGAGCAGTGCGAAGCCCAAAATCGCACCCAAATCGCCCAATTACAGGAGAAAAACCTCAAATTCCAGCAAGAAATCGACCACTTCCGCCAAAAACTAGGCCTAATGGAGCACGAATTGCAGCAAGAACGGCACAAAAGGGAAGACATGGAGGAGGAAGTGAACCACAGGGGCTCTGGCCATGAGGAGGAGGTGGAGCTGAGGATTAAGTTCGAGACCAAGCTGAATCAGATGTTTGCGCAGCAGAGGGACTTGGACACAAAGCTGCTGCAGGTGCAGGCAGCGCTGGAGACTGCGAATGGAACTGTGGAGGAGAGGAATAGGACTATTAAAGACCTTTCCAGCCACAACTCCTCCCTCAACGAAGCCAAAATCGCCCTCGAAGGCCAAGTTTCCGCCCTGGAAGACCGCATTTTGCACATACAGCGGAACAGCAACTCCCTCGAAGCCCGCATGCGCGAAAGCACCAATAAAATCGAGTCTCTGAAAGCGGAGTTTACAGGTGCCAGGGAGAAGCTGCAAATAGCGCAGAGCGATTTGCTGCAAAGGACTTTGGTTGTGGATAGACTGGAAAGTGAAAAGACTGCGACTGACAGCAAGTTGGCTAAAGTGCAGGCTGTGGTGGAGGGCGCGCAGAGGGAAAAGGACCAAGCGCTCGCGAGAGTGTCCAGTCTCGAACTCTCGCTCAAGACCGACTTAGCGAGATTTATGGAAGTGGAGCAGGATTACGCCCGGATCAAGGAAGACGAGTCCACAAAGGACAAAATGCTGATAGACTTCAGAGCCAGTTCCGAGCGCTATTTCTCGGAACTGCAGCGAGTTACAGGCCAATTGGACGCCCTGAAGGTCTTGTATGAGAACCAGACTGTGCTGGCGGACCAGCAGAGGGACCAAATTGCACGTGCGGTGGCGAATATTGACGAAGCGACGAGGGCGAGGAAACTTGCGGAGGACAGAATTGAGGAGTTGAAGGTGAGGTTGGAGGATACTACGGGGGTGAAGGACGAACTGACAACCGAATTGGCCTCTGGCAAGCGCGAAGTGGACAAAATCCGGTCCCAAATGGCCGAATTAGAGCGTGAAACCGAAGTTCTAGAGATGAAAAGAAGGACTTCCGAGCGACAATTCGAGACTCAGAAGGAAACAATGACTGCCAAGGTGAAGAATCTGACGGAAATTCTGAATGCGGAGAGGAAAGTCAGGGAAAACTGGATAGAGAAGTTTGAAAATGAGCAGAAGTCCAATTCGGATAATTTGAGGGAAATGATGGAAATGAGACGTCAATGCAACGACCTCCAAATGCAACTCGCCACTATGACCAGCAAGCGCGACGAAGGCCTCAAGCGCCTCGACGCAGAGCGCATGCACGCCGCCGAAGCCCGCAGCAAGGCCAACCAGCTCAAAAACAAAGTCGAAGAGGCAGAGCGGAAAAGCCTCACCCTGGGCCACTTGGTGGAGCAGATGGAAGTGGAGTGGGGGAAAAAGCTGCAGGCGGCGGAAAGCAGACACCAGGGGGACTTGGAGGACAATGGGAAGTTGGTGCTGCAGGAGAGGATGGTGGGGGAGGACTACCGCAGCAGGGCGGAGGGCAACCTCCGGAATTGCTATTTCCTGCAGGAAACCATTGAAATGCAGAGACATGCTTTGGAGAAAGTCAGAATGTCCTATGAAGACATGCGAGTTTTCCTCTACACAGCCCTCAACAGCGTACTTTTCACTTAGATTTCCACTGCTTCCGAGCAGGAAAGAGACTTCAAAGTCAGCATCAACAGCCTGCAGCTCCATTTAGCTGTCAAGGAGGAAGACCTGGAAGAGGCCAACACCCAAATAGAGCGACTTCAGGCCTATTCCCAGTCACTAAGAAGCAAAATCCCTGATGAATTCATGGACCAGCCGCACCCTATCGAGTCCCTATTGCGGCAAATTAGGGACTTGGAAAGCACTATTGACGCTACGAATAAGGTCAAATTGAGCAGAAATGATAGGGGAATGCAGACGGAAGGGACGGATTTGAGGGAAAAAGAGGCGCAGACGGAGATTGGAAGGGACTTTTTTGAAAGTCATAGGCCGAAAAGCAGGTCTTCGGGAGGGGTTTCGAAGCCTGGCACTCCGAGACACCACCCTTCGGCTTCTGTGGGCGGGGAAAAGACGGGAAAGGGCAATTTGTTGATGGAAAGTACGACCCTTGGTGTATCCGAAACTCTCCAAAACGGCCCCTCCAACTCCAAACCCTTCGGCCACTCCCCCAAGTCCGACCTCTCCCAGCAAAGCCACACCTTCGAAGCAGGCTCCAAGCACAGCGAGCGCTCCAAGCGCGAAGCCGAGGACCCCACTCCCATCATCCTCCGCAGTGTGTACAAACACGACAGTCCGCACTCTTCCCTGCATGATAGGAGTGTTTCGGGTGTGTCGGGGGAAGGACTGCCCAGTGCTAGGGAAGGGCAGGGAGGGAAGCCGACCCATAGTCGGTTACCCTCGATACATCAGCAGCCAAGAGGCCCTCCGCCCGATATAAAGTCGTATATTCGGCAGGCGGTGAGTCGGAGGAAGGACGACTTCGAGGACTTGCCGTAGCTATTACTAGTTGTTATAGCAGTAGAGCCGTCTCTGGCACTGCTGCACTACCCATTCAACTAAGACTTATCTCTACGCGTCCAGCACCACATTCTTGCCCATCTGAATCTGCTTCCGTAGACGAGCAATAAGTCTCTGCTGGTCCGTCGTCTGCTTCGCTATATCATCCTCTCTGTCATCTATATACTTCAGTGCAATGGCCAAATGGTTGGATTTGAAGGCGTGCAGAGTATACAGCAGCAGTATGACCAGCCACATCGCAGGAGCATAGTAAAAGATATTGTTCCATATGTAACTGGTCACTGTAGTACTGGTTATAGCGTCTACTAAGGGCGTTTTGGCGGCTGTGTCAGTGGGGAAAGGACCGCATAACACAGTGGAATTGTAGGTGCTGTGGGGGAGGTTTTGGGAGAGGACGTAGATGTAGTAGCCGAGGATCAGCACGAAGGTGAGGTTGTAGATGCGCATTATGAGGGCTACGATGTCCTGTGTGGGTGCTTACGTCTGCTAAGGTCTGCTCCTTAGGCTTCGCTAGCAGTTTTTCCAACCTCCACAGCTGAAACTTGAAATCGATATACAGAAATATCGGCCCCAGGACTGCTACATAGGGGTAGTACGGGTACGCAATCCAGATAAGTGTCTGCGAATATACCAAATTAATAACCTGCTGCGCAACCTTGATTTCTCGCTTTAGCATTGGCTTTTTAGTGCAAGAAGCCCACATTTTATCAAATAAAGGCAGTCCTAAGCCCACTAATTTGGAGACTATAGCGTCTGATATGACCATCATGACCAGGTTCTGGCCAGTTTGGTCCTCTCTGCAGTTGAAACTGTCGCTTTGGAACTCTATTCGGCTGCTAGTGCCAAACCAGCCCAAATTCACTGCTAAGTCCAGGTTCAAAACCGCGTAAATGAACGCATTCATTATTCGTGCAGTGTATAGCTTGATGATTTGGACTTTGACGATGAAACCCGGGTCGACCCACTGCTCCAAAGTAGTCAATTTGAGGGTGATTGCAGGGACTACTGCATTGACGAAGGCGACAGCCAGCACAGGGACCAGCTTTATGAGGAAAAGGATGTATTTGCTGGAGCTGCTGAAGAGGTTGGAGAAGTTGCTGGAGAAGGTGAGGATCATTATGATTCCCACCCAGCCCGCCACCAGCACACAAGTATTCAGTATCAGGCTAAAAATCCTCCTCACCGTCAGCCTCGTCCTCTGCGCCTGACTCATATTCTCCGCCTCCGCCCTCCTCACATCATCCGCCAAGTAGGTAGACAGTATGTTGTACAGGTTCACAGAGCGGTCTGCAGTATCAGCCTGCGTCCTTATAGTCCAGTCCCAGTTGTTGAACACGATGGAGGCGTATTGCTTCTTTTTGGAGTCTTTGCCGGTGATGATTTCCTTGCGGCGGCGGAAGGCTTCGCTGCGGATCCACTTCCAGATGGCGGCGGTGAGAGTGATGATGATGAGGACCACTAGGGTGGAGATATACGTGATATCCTCCGACACCGCATACGAGTAATACTGCAAAATGCACGGACTGCCGCCACAAATGCCCAAACTCTTATCCTCCGCCCTAAACGGGTGCGAAATCAGCAAATACCCAAACACCAGCAGCAAAAACAGCGACGCATTGACCAAATACTTGTAAAAGGTGAAATAGGCCGCAATGCTTTTATCGTAATAGGCTTCAATATGCTTTAAATCCCCCTTTAGCAGTGTAAATCGCAGTAAAATGCGATACATGGACTCGGAAAAACGCTGTAAACAGTTCTTTTGAGAGTCTTTTCCGCCTAAAAAGTCGCCGATTTCGCCGTCGACCAGTGCAATTCCCATCATTAAGTCGCGTTTTTGGTCGTTTCGCCGCTTTTGCTCCTCTTCGTCGAGTGCGTTTCGGCTGATCAGCTTGAGAGTGCCGTATTTGTCCTTGCCGCCCCTGCCCTGCAGACCGTAGGCTGCGAGTTCTTGCTCCATTTCGCCCTTCTCCACTTCCAACTCTTGGGCTTTTTTGCCCTTTTCGTAGGCTTCTTTGGACAAGTCCATGTTCTGCTTGCTCAGCTCCTTGATATGATCCTTGTACTCCTTCAGCTTGTCCACCAACGCCTGCAACTTGAGCGCCATCTCTCTCTCCGCCTGGTGCGGGTCTCTCTCAGCGAAGGCCCCGGGCAGAGCATAGCTTTCAGGCTGAAACCCCTGCGTCTGCTTCTTCTTGTTCTCGTAGGTCATGAGGTCTTCCAGGGGCAGTTTGGAGAGGTGGTCGAGTTGGTCGAGTTGTTCGAGGACGCGGGGGTTGGTGGCTTGGGGAGGAGGCGGATTGGGTCTGCCAGCAGGTGAGAAGTCCGCAGGGGTGAAAACCGGCTTGGTGAAGGCCTGCTGCGGGGGCGGAAAAGAGCTAGCGGACTGGTCTGCAGCGGGCTCAATTACCCCCGAAAGCGAGCGGACTGGGTCCTCGTCTTTCCCCACATGAGCGAATTGGAACGGCTTGGGAAAGCGGAAATTGTGGGCACTCATATTTTACCTAACATCGCTACCAGTTCAGTCCTCTATGCGTGGAGTCACAGAAAGGCAGTTGCTTGGATTTCTTGCATCCACAGAGTTGGTAGCTCCTTGTGTGAGGCACGGCAAACTCTATCGGACTCACAGCTGAGTCTGCATGGCTGCCGTCACAGAAAGGTTGGGAAAGGGAGCGCCCACACTTGCAGAAGAGGTAGGGTTGGTCAGCCATTAGATTGGCGCTGTGTGAGTGCTACTGGTAGGGACTGAGCTGCGGACTGGCCCGCTCCTGCACTCCCTGACTTTCCGACTTGCGACTTGGCCTATGCTCGCCCATCACCGTGAACTCAATCAGAGTCCTACGAATCCCACTGGGCGTCAAAAAACGACTCAACTCCTTCGAGTTAAACCGCTCTATTAGGCCTGGCAGCGTACAGCCGCCCTCCAAGTAGTCCACTGCGTGTTCTGTGACCAGCGCCGCCTTCCTCTCCAGCATTCTCTTATACTCCGCCAAGCCCGGACTCACCTCCTTCACTAACAAAGGACAGTATATCACACTCACAGAGACTAGGCCCTGCACAAGTGATTCCACCTGCTTTTGGTCGAGGCGGGGAGTGCATTCCGGGTTGATGATGTAGAATAGCTCTCTGGACTTGTCTTCGTTGGTGCCTTTGGAGAGGAGCAGGCCGAGAATTGATACTTTTACGCGACTGAAGCCGTGGGGGTCGGCGTGGAAAAAGCTTTGGCCGAAGAATCGGTGCTTGTAGACGTGGTAATCGTCTAAGTCTGGGACAAGGCGCTGGCAGATTCTCAGCAATTGAGACTCGGAAATGACTTCCTGCCCACTAAAGCGCTTGATAGTGCTGCAGACCTCAGCCACTGCCAGACTTTTTAGCTTCAGTTTCTTCTCAGCGGAGCAGATTACAGCTTCTTCAGCGGTCAGCAGGCCTCTGGAGTCTCCGCAGCCCATTATTAGTCGAAGGTTTGACCATGATTTCCCTATCTGATAGAAATACTATAAAAATAGGCGCTCTTGCTAGAAATAGCAGTCAGTTAAGATGCATTGCGACTGTTTGAGCGGTATTTCGACTGGGCTGGAAACACGGCTATCTAATGCTTTTAGAATTGTCCTATTTCTAGTTTCTCTCACTATGGCGTAACTCCTCTTCTATATAGTGCAGGCGGTTAGTTCTTTCAGTCCACTGGTAGGAGACACAACACTGTTGGGACAAATAGAGACATTAGTGTGGCAAATCCTCGAGTTGTGAGCGTTTGTTACTCCACAGACACTCCTTATTGCCGCACAGCGCTACATTTCCATCAAATGTAGGAGACTCCATAAGCCGCAAATCTTCTTTTCGGTATAGGTGTTAGGCAAGCTATCCTAAAAGTGCGTCTACATAGCTGCTTTCACTATGAATTCCCAATTTATTCTCCTTCAGAATGGCTATTTCCCTGTTCATTTTCAGCCTGGGACTGGGACTGGCTCGAGGCGCCGAAGAATACAGCGACTCCTTTAGACTGGCAGGGCAAATGACCAAGTTTGGACTGTACGGTCTGACACTAGTGATGCTTGCGATGGCGCCCTTGCGACACAAGCGAAATGCCTATCTCGCGTCTTTCTGGCTGCTGTGGTCCTACATCCAGTGGGCCCGCTGGCTGCCAGTGCTGGACCTGTCCTACCCTGTATACTACCACGACTTCTATGGGAACGTCGCGGAGACTATTTGCCCTATCAGTCTCGATACTTCCCAAGGCAGAGCCATCGACCAGCACTCCTTCACCCTCTACTGTGCGCACAGGAGCCTATTCGTCCTCAACGGCGTGGACATGCTGATTCTCCTCGCAGCCACCCTAGGTCTGATGCTGGCGGCTGTGTTCCTGGGGGCAGGCACACAAGAGGGAATGCTCGCAAGCCTCAAAACCGAGGCCAAGTACTCACTTCTGTTCCGAGGAGTCAGCATGACTTCCCAAGACTTGACCATTTACGCGATAATTCAGATGCAATACGCAGACTTCGGAGACGCTTTGAGTATATTTAGCATTGCACTGGCCGGACTGTGTCTAATCCTGCAGGTGATTTACCTGGTTTACGTCCCTATGCTGATTCACCGGAACCACGGCTTAGTGTGCGCAGGCCTGCCGCCGTCTTTCTGCTCAACCCTTGTGGACGACTTCAGGCCAGGCCTGCGAAGGTATGCCTACCACTATGAGAGTATACAGCAAATCAAGCGCTTGGCGGGGGCTTTGGTGCTGGTGCTGCTGTGGCGGTTTGCGAGGGTGCAGGTGGCCTTGTTGGCTGCGTTGGAAGGGGGAGTGGGGGGGTATGTGCTGCTGGCGAGGCCGTTCAACAGGGGGCTGGAGACGGTTTTGACCTGTTATATGCATGTGGCGGTACTGTGTCTTTTAGCAATTCAAAGCTTATACTGGACCTCTATTTCCCCTACTTCCCTGTGCATCGCCTCCATCCTAGCCTTCTGGTCCGGACTCGTGGCCGCCATGCTCCGCTACTTCCTCACCTTCAAACAGACCTCCGCCACCGCCCACCTGGCTCCCTCCCCCCAACAAGACACCGGAGACAGCCTCGTAATCACCCAAGTCAAGAGTCAACTCCCCAACGAGCCCTACCACTCCGCACTGGTGTCCACTGTAGGGTCTAGGATGTAGTATCTCATTGCTGTGTATGTCTGTAGTCAGGGGAATGATTGCCAAGGGATATAATGGAGCTGGACTTTGCAGCTTGTGAATCAAGGCTCAGAGGAGTGGACAGCGCGGCTGTGCAGGTGCATTGGACGCTTGCAGGGCGGAGTGTGGGTTTGCTGCGGAAACTGCAAAGTGAGTGTCCACGGACGAGGTTTGCGCTGATTGGGGATAGTGCCTTTGAAAGCTGCTGTGTGGATGAGGTGGCGGCGAGGCATATTGGAGCGGAGGTGGTGGTGCATATCGGGTATGCATGTGGCTGCAAAGGAGTGCTGGAGACTATCTACATCCCAGACCGCCATCCACTGGACCTAAGCGCTCTACAGGCCTGTCTGGCTTCCCTGCCCGCCCCTACCCAGCTCCAGCTAGACTCCGCCTACTCCCACCCCTCACTCCCATCCATTCCCCCGGAAAGCGCAGTCGCAGTACTGTATGTCGCCGCTCACCCTGACAGTCCGGAACTGCAAGTCTTCCTACACAGAAGTAAACTGCCTGTATATGTCTATTTCCCTATGGAAAGCCGGGTTTTGCCTCCCCACAGTGGCTTTTATCACTTCCTCAGTCAGCGAATGTCCTATATTGACGCTGCCCGCACTGCCAAAGTCTTCGGTATACTGATTGCCTCTATTCCTGTCTATATGGCCACGAAGGATAGACTCATTCCGCTGCTACAATCACACGGGAAAGAGTACTATTTGATCTATTTGGGCAAAATCACGCCTCAGAAATTGATGAATTTCCAAGACATCGACATTTTCATACGAGTTTCCTGTCCTTTCGCTCGGTCTCTGGCCCAAAGAGACTACTTCAAGCCGATCATCAGCCCTTGGGAGTTTGAATGTTCACTAACTGAGGCAGCTCCTGATACCTTGGAACTGGACTATAGAGAGTGCCTGGGAAAGCCGTTCCCCCGAGGACCAGCAGAGGACGAGGAAACCGCACTCTCCATATATAACAGTGAAGCCGCGGCTCGATTCGAACAAAGGTCCTACAAAGGTTTAGAAGAGCACATCAACCCCACAGATACCCAAGTCAAGCCCGGCCAGTCCGGCTTTGCCCAGCACTACGAATCCGAAGGAGTTTAAAGCTAGTTAGGAGGTCTGGGCTTGACTGTGATTTCTAGGGACAGCAGAGTCAGCTCCATTCGCTTCAACTCGACAGGGTTGCCGCGCACTTGGAGCTGGGCCAGGCCTTGGCAGCGGCCGGTTAGAGGGTCGACTACGACTTTGGAGCCCACTACTTGCATATTGCCGCAGGCGCGTTTGATATCCTCGGGAGTTAGGTGACTGGGGATATCGGATAGGAGGAGGGTTAAAGGCTCAGAGCTGTCGGAGGGAGGATTCGGACTATCAGTCTTTTGGGATAGTGAGATGTGTCGAGGAAGCAGAGGAGTATTCGTCTGTACAGCCCGTTTCGGCCGTACAGTGGTGATAGCAGGCTCTTGTTGGAACACACTGCTTTGGCTGGTCACATTAAGTCTCGGCCTGTACACGAAATCTCCGCTGGGGTTGGCTTTTTTCCCTGCGGTTTTCATTAGTCGGGGGTTGGGCCTTTCCCCGTCCTCTAGAGACATGTTGGCTGCTTGTTCCCGAGCCCCGTCTAGCACTGAACTGCTTTCTTGGTACCTCCTTCGAGCGTAATTGGCCTGCACATCTCTATGTGGATTTCCTCTTTTCTCCGGCACACTCCCTGCAAACACCGTCGACTCATAGGTCTGCGTCTTCCTCGCCTTCCTCAACTTCCCCCCAGTCACTGGCTCAAATATCCCCGACTGGAAGTGTTGCTCTCTGGTTAGCCGGGCCGCACTCATATACAATATGAGGGGACATCGAGGAGGTTCGGATATCGACATTGGAGGACTGTTAAATGCGGTACGGACAGGGAACAGGACTCAGTTCAGTGCACTTACCTCTGGGGCCTGGGGCGAGCCGCCGAAGCCTCAGTCCAAACTGATCGTCAAAGTGTCCTCGACCAGTGAACTAGGCCTAAGAAGGAAAAGAGGCACTTTCTTGACAGGGAACGAAGTGGAGGAAGTAGTGGAAGCTGTGCCCGAGCCACTCCCCGCTGTAGAGGAGAAAGAGCCCTCCCTGGAAGACATGGTGCGAGACTTGGACAACTTCCAGCGGGGCATCGCCGGCGACTTCGACGACTTAGCGGAAGTGAGGAGACGCATAGCGGCCTGCAGACGCGGAATTGACGAACAGCGCGTGCACACTGACAAGCTCCGCACTAACATCCTGGAGCTGGACAACCGCAACAAGGACTTCCTGGAGGGCAGAGACCTGCGCAGGTCCAAGTCCTACGCGAAGCTGCAGGACCGGTCAGGCGCCCGGAGAGCCGCGGCCAAGGCAGTGCTAAGTCGGTGGTAACTGAGTATAAGACTAGTGCAGACTAGCGGACAGTGTGCAGCACGTCACTGCTGGACTGGACTTCCTCGACTTCGCTGCCTTGCGTCCAAGTGGCATTCTGCCGGGCCAGTTTCTTCCCTGATTGTTTAATCAGCGACACGTCGAACTCCGCTTTTCTGATTTCGTCGTCTTCCTCGGAGAGACAGGGCTCTGGCTCGGTCTCGATGATGATGTCTAACTTGGGCTTGTCGGCTTCTGGGTGGGCGGGATGCTCTTTTTCCTCTTCCTCGGCCTGCTGCCGGCCTTCTACGGCTTGTTCGTACTTGTCGATCATGGGGATTAGGCGGGGCTCTTGGAGTCCGCCGTGCTGACGACCCACTACGCACTCATGGCTATAGTGCACGTCCCTTCGCACTCGCTTATCCTTGCGGTCATAGTTCGGATTAGTAAATTCGTTCACATTTACCGTCTTCTGACTCCTCCGCAGCACGAATTTGGCCTTAAACTGGTCCTTCATCGACGTCAAAACCATCCTTTTGCAGCCCGTAGCCACATGTCCCTCAGTCTTGCATATATAACAGGCCACTTTGAGGCAGGAAAAGTCCCCAGTTTTGCTCTTTTCCTCCAATATTCTGCAGATTTCCTTCGCTTCGGGCTTGGTATTCAGCGCTTCTTCGAATTTATCCCTCGGCAGAACGAAGAAATTGACGAAAGTGAGGCAGCGGGCTGAGGCCTGGCGCGGCAACTTGGCAAAAAAGCCGATTTCCCCGAAATAGGCCTCCTTATTGAGCTCTTTGAAGCTGGAGTTGGAGGCTTTGTGCCAAATATCCACTGTGCCAGTGATAATGAAGTAAAGCGAAGTAGACCTTTCGCCTTCTTCTATGATGCCGTTGCCTGGGGCGAAGACTTCTTGCCGCAGCAGTTTGCTGACTGAGGCGAGAAACAGCAAGTCGAAGGAGTTGAACACTGGGTAGGTTTTGAATACAGGCCCGCGAGTGTGTGTGTAGATTTGCTCCTTCAGAGGCTCCGAAAGGAGGTTCATGATGGCGTCTTCTTCCATCTTGCTACTGGCCTGGCGCTCCCACACATAGTCCAAATAGCGCCTCACCCTAAAGCGCACGTCGTTTGGCAAGTCTTTCTGCTTCATAAAAGCATTCAGCGACAGCACTTTTTCCCTGTGCAGGTTCTCCCGCTCACTGCGTTTGTTCACAATTCCGCCCAACTTCCCCACAATATACGCGAAAACGCCACTGCCCAGCCCCATAGCGAACATCGCACATATCATTTCATTGTTAGTAATGGCATGTATGTCTCCGTACCCAATCGTCATAGTCGTGGTCACGGCCCAGTAGAGGGAAAAGACGTATGCGTCTGTGGTCTTTTCCTGACTGTATAGGCCTCTCACCAGCAGCCAGGTCTGAGGGTTGTCCGCAGAGTCCAGGAAAGAGACCAAGTACCAGGCGCAGGCAGTCCAGTGCGCCACGAAGAAGGCAGTTATCATCAGCTTCAGCACCATTACGAGCGTCGCAATGAACTGACTGGAGATGTAGTCCTCGATCACCAGGATCAGTTTCTTCAGCTTGGCCAGGCGAATCAGCCGCAGAAAGCGGATGAAAGTGACCATTTTGAAGATGCGCGCCATTTGCGGGGCTTGGTAGGCCAGGCGCTGGTCTGACTCCGTGTTTCCCGATATACCAGATACAATGTAGTCGTATGGCAGGACTGTGACCAGGTCGAGAAAGAGCCAGGAGTGGATGTAGTGTCTGCCTATCACTCTGCGCCGAGCCACGATGTTGCCCTTTTGGTAGAAGGCCGTGTTGAAGGCGAGCAGTATGTCCAGCACGAAAAAGCCCTGAATCACGTTGTTCAGGACGAAGCGCCACTCCGTCTCCGTCTGGTTGAAGCCGACTTCGTAGGGAATCATGACCGCCTGGTACACAATGAAGCCGATTCCTAGTAAGTCCCAGGCGATTTTGAAGGGGTTTTCAGGCATGAGGATGCCGGGGGAAGGGGTTTCGTCGGTTTCGGGAAGGAGGGTGGCTGCAGGGAAGAATTCGTCCTTGGTCAGAGTCTTGGTGGGCGCCAGGGACTTCTTCTGGTCGGGGTCGGGGCCTGCTGGAGTAGGAACAGGGGGAGGATGCGGGGCCTGCGGAGCCACCAGACTTGACAAGTTGATGAGTGAGGCGGAGGAGAAGCGCTTGGAGGCCGGGAACATGGTAGCAATATGAGAGCACTGGCTTGCAGAGGCTGCTGGCCTTGCTGTGCGCCTCGGTACACGTAGGGATAGACACCAACAGTGTGCGGGACGTGGTGCAGGCAGGGTAGTGCAAGGTGAAGTCTCTGTAGCAGCCTGGACGCCTACCCACCCAGAATACTCTCAGACCACCAGTGATTTCTACCTCTACATCGACTGACCTAACTTCCACCCTTCCAACACGAGGCCTTAGACCTGACGAAGGCTTGGGTCAAAATGAATGTCATGCAGGACTAGAGGGCAGCAGACTTACTGTACAGAGTGCTGCAGGGATGCACAGAAATGAAGGTGGCGGGTATACTATGAGGCTTAATTTGACTCTTTCTGCGCCAAATTGAGAACCGATTGTTATTAATTGGTAGCAGTCTATCCCTAAAATTACACACAGAGTGGGAAGCAGGTGGGAAATACCCTAACACCTGTACAACTATACTTATGCATGGACCTTCTATTCATAGTATATTCTCACATCTAAGCATTTCCAACTGCTAATAGCTTCTCGGGAATAATAAATGGCTGTTAAACTACTTGCAGAGTCGACGAGAAAGCAAATGTCTATAGGAAAAATTTCCTACCCTCGCAGACGTGCAGAGCTACTCGTCTGCTTTAACTGCAAGTCTGCAGGGAAGTGGCAGGCCGAACTGCCATACTACCGAGCCCTGGAGTTGCACTTCTGGAAGGTTCAGCGTCTCTCCAAAGCCAACTAGCTCTCGGGTACAGCTTACACAGTTTGGTATTAGCAGCTGGAATTTACTTGCTGTGTCAGGCCTGGAAGGAAGGAATGAGAGACGCATTTCACGAAAGAGCGAGAAAGGAAAAATCCAATGCGGAAAGCAGACACGAAGTTGCACCGGGCGCCATTCTATTGAAATAGCAGCCTAAGTATATGCAAATTATTACGACCTAGCAGTGCGGCCTTCCGTCTCAACCGTGTTCAAGCTACTCGGCATCATCCTGAACTCCTCCTTCTCTACAGGGTGTTGAGCCTCTGACGGACCTGCTTGGGCCACTTTCACTTTCTTCTTCTGACGGGAAATATACTCATACGTGGTCAGACCTTGCCATCGCAGCCAAATGTGGAAACAGATAAGGTATCCATTCGCCAGAAAGATACATCCATCGATCGCAAGTAGAACAGAGAGGAACGACAGCAACGCCTCCAGGTAGTCAATTGAATACACTGAGTCCAGCCTTTCCGAAAAGTCATCCGTATCTAATGTGATATGTGCAAGTGTGAGTCCTGCGAAAGCAATCGCAAGTCCGCAGAACACCTCCAGTGATACAGCCGTCCATACGAACAGTGCATAGTTCCTGCTGCCGACACAGTTGTTCAGCCACTTGCAGTGATGGTCGAAGCCGTTCACACAGCGGTTGCATTGGCCACAGTGCTTGGCTGTGAGACTTACTCGGTGGTCACATATAGTGCAGAAGGCTTGGTATTCCGCCTGGTCTTCGCCTTGACTGTGAACCATCCGATCTGTCGGGTCGACGAAGGTGACCAACAGGGCACTAAGGAAGAGACTGAAAGCGGACACTGAGAGACTTGCGGCGAAGGTTGGCTTCAGAGAGTCAGGCAGAAGAGGCAAGATGACTAGGAAGCACACGATAGCGGAGTAGACCACTAACACCCAGCTGCCGATCTGCAAGGGGTGGTGAGGGCACGTAAAGCCATGTCTCCTCACAGGGCGCATATATATCTCTAATGCACGTCGCCAGCCTCAATATATCACTAGCATATTACATTAACTCGATCCATGCACCCGACTCAGTCCTAAAACCTCTCAGATTAAACCATCTCACCAGGAAAGCCATGTCCACTCCGACATTTACTAAGGCATTTCTCCTGCAATCTATACCCCTAAATTAGCTCAAAGCGCCTAATTACAGTGTAGTTGGCACTGTGAGACAGATGTAAATATGACGTCGAAGAGCGCTGAAGACCTGGATCGGTTCGCGGTGATCGAGGAAAAAGTGGTAACAGCCTCAGGCGACGTGGTTTCCCGCAGGTACCAAAAGGGACGGTTCCTGGGGAAAGGCGGGTTTGCCCGTTGCTACGAATTCACCTCTTTAGACAGCAAAAAGTTATTCGCTGGCAAAGTCGTGCTGAAGGACTCCCTCAAGAAATCCCGCACCAAGCAGAAACTCATGTCCGAAATCAAGATCCACCGCTCCGTGCGCCACACGAACATCGTAGCTTTCGAGCACTTCTTCGAGGACTCCGACAACGTATACATCCTGCTGGAAATGTGCAGCAACCAGTCCCTAAGCGAGATGATTCGGCGGAGAAAGCGGCTTACAGAGCTAGAGGTGCAGTGCTACATGGTGCAGTTGGTCGCTGCTTTGAAGTACCTGCGGGAGCACTGCATCGTGCACAGGGATTTGAAGCTGGGGAATATGTTCCTGTCGGAGAAGATGGAAATCAAACTTGGGGACTTCGGCCTGGCGACCAAGGTGGACTTCGAAGGGGAGAAGAAGCGGACTATCTGCGGCACTCCCAACTACATCGCCCCGGAAGTACTGGATAACCGCATTGGCCACTCCTACGAAGTGGACATTTGGTCGCTCGGAGTAGTCATGTACACACTGCTGATTGGCAAACCGCCGTTTGAGACCTCAGATGTGAAGACGACTTATCGCAGAATCCGCATGAACGCGTATACTTTTCCTGAAAATGTGCCTATCTCGCCCCAAGCCCGCGCCTTAATCACTCAGATATTGGTCACAGACCCAGCCAGAAGACCTACATGTGACCAAATCATGGCCAGCAACTTCTTCAACCAGGGCAACGCCATCCCTCCTTTGATGCCTTCCAGCACTTTGTCCTGTCCGCCGTCGAAAGGCTTCCTGCAGACTCATCAAACACGTCAGCCCAGCGGCTCTACCACCGACCGACCTATGGAGATAAGTCCGATTCCAGTCCCTGTGCGCGTTATTGCCACCATTGAGCACCGGCCAGCAGCTACAGAGCGCACTAGACCTGCGCCTGACCCTGTGCCTGAGTCTTCGAGACGGGTGCAGGGAGAGGCTAGTGTGGGCGTGACGAAGTGGCTGGACTACTCGAATAAGTACGGACTGGGGTACGAGCTGGCCAGTGGCGCTTTGGGAGTTCTGTTTAATGACCTGTCCAAGTTGATGCTTGCGGAGGATGGATGCACCATTCACTACTCTGCGAAAAGCGAAGGACAGAAGCAGGAGACTGTGTCAACCTACAGCCTCACGACCTTCCCCAAGGCTTTGCAGAAGAAAGTCACGCTGCTGCAGCACTTCCACAGCTACCTGGACACCTCCTCGCCCAGCGAAACTCGCATAGACGACCTAAGCGCTGGCCCTGTTTTCGTCAAGAAGTACCTGAAGACCAAGTACTCCATGCTGTTCCGCTTCACTAACAAGGTAATTCAGATGGTCTTTTTGGACCACACGGAAATACTGCTGTCCGGAGACTCCAAGGTAGTGACCTATGTGGATAAGGCGGGGAGCAGGAAAGCGTATGCACTGGCGGAAGTGATGGAGAAGCCGCAGCCGGAGATGGGTAAGCGGTTCAAGTACCTTAAAGACGTGTTGGCGCATATGCTAGGGACCATAGAGGCTAAATAACAGCAGTACTAGTGGTGCTAGTCCCTCTTTTCAGACATAGGAGTGCTGCAAGGAGCAAATCCACCCGCCCTATCTTCCGTATTTCGCACTGTAATGGTAAGCACTGAGAGACCCTAGCGCCTACCTATAATCAATGCGCACCCTGCAGTCCTCGTCCCTGCACGACCCCTTTCAAATGGAGTACAACACCTTCCGCTGTCTGGAGTGCGGCACTTTGTTCCCCTCCGAGCACAGCATCGAGGCGCACATCCAGAAGAAGCACACTGCCAAGTGTCTATACACCTGCAGTCTATGCCACAAAGCCTTCAAAGATAGTTGGCACTTGAAGAAGCATGAAACCTGCCACGATACTCCGAGAGCTATTTGTCCACTGTGCAAACAGACCTTTAAGGACAGTGGAATGCTGAATAGACACCAAGCACTGGGACTGTGTGTGGAGGCCCAGGACACAGCGAGTACCAACCTTGTGGAGTGGTACGAAGTGAAGGACTGCATAGGGAGTGCAGACCTACAGCTGCTGTGCAGGGTGTGCGGACAGACTGCGACCAGTGCAGACTTCTACCACCACTTGGAACGCCACAGCACTGAGCTGTACCAAGTGAGTCCCTGCGATCCCAGTCCTGTGTCCCTGCGACCCCGCACTTGTCTCTGTCCCAAGGCCTCGCTCGCGTCTCAACTGGGAGTCACCACTTTCCTAGCTTAGTTTTCTACAGGTCCGAAGACCGCGGTGAGCTGCTGTAAGGCTTGCTTCAGCCTGATGACCCCCGGGCCTCCCAGTGCGCAGGTGCGGCAGTCGTCCTTCCTCATAGGCTGCTTTCGAGGCGCTCCTCCCTGCTGAATGAAGTCGCTAGTAATGCACCTCGGAGGCTCTGCGGTCCTGGGCAGGTAGATTTCAGTGAAGTGGCCGGATATGTGAGCGCAGAAGCGGAGTCGAGGGACAATCTCGCCACATACTTTGCAGAAGTACTCGACTACAACCATCGGAGACACGCCAGTAGGCCGGAAGTCATGAGGGGAACTCATAGACCGGCTGGGCCCGGTAGGGAAGAAGGCAGGACGCGGCTGGAAGTTGGTTTGAGGGTAGGACTGAGACACTCCAGTACACACAGGGACACTAGGAGCTGTCAGGCCAGTGCCTTCCTCCATCCAGTCCATCACCACCAGGGCATCAGTCTCTGCGCAAGGCATAGGCGGCACTTCCAACTCCTCTTCATTCCTGCTCTGCCAGTCCTGCCAAGTGTTGGGACGTCTGGGCTGCAGGAAGGGCGGGCCGCCTGTGTGGCTCTTCTGGATGTGCGCTTCGATGGCTGCTTCGGTGGTGAAGACCAAGCCGCAGTCGAGACAGCGGAAGTTGCTGGTGTCCTGACTCCAAGGTCCTCACACCTAGGAATTCCCTGTAATAATTCCCAAGGCTAAAGATGAGCCAGCCCGAGGCCCTAGCAGCAGGCGTGCAGGTGGTAGGCCGCGCCATGGGCTCCGCCTTCAAGTACTACAGCTTTCAAGTCAACGACCCAGCCCAAAGACTCACAGTCGTGTGAGGGTTATTTAGTGCTCTGCCGTATAGTGAGGACAGTCACCCGGATATATACGTGTCCAATAGATCGCAGATGGTAACGCAGGAGAACTATATGTGGAAGGCCACTAATATTGGCGGAAATAAGCTGGAAATCCTGCCTTCGGACCCGCTGTACACAGCTGGAGTGTATTACATTGGGATATTCGCCTACGCGCCCAATATGAACCTCTTCACTGTGAAGGCTGAACTGACGGCGGTTAGTCCGGTGACGGTGCTGCATAGTGAACATACTGGAAATGTGGGGACTTGGGACTACTATCAGATGCCTATTGAATACCCTGATCATAGTCGTCTAGAAGTCACTGTAGACCCAGGACTAGGCGTCCTAGCGCTATTCGTCTCCCCGAGACACTATTACCCTAGTGAGCAGGAACACGTCTGGAGCATGGTAAGTGCTACCCAGGGCTGGCTGAGTGCAGAGAGAGCGGAGCACCTGGGCATCTACAGTGCAGAGCAGCAGGAAGACATGGACCCATTTGGGGAGAAAATGAAGAAGAAATTCGTGCGCTGTCCCAATGCGCAGGAATTCGCGCTATTGCGGGAGCAGGAACAGGTCAGGGGAAATGGCGAAACGCTCCTATTTTGTAGTGATACTGATGAGTGGAAGTACCCAAGTCCTGTCTGCTTCCTTGCAGTTAAGAACCTTACGGATGCCCCAGTTCAGTACACGATTAGGTCCAGGGAAGTGCTGGAAACGACCCTTCTAGGTCCAGTCGCCGCGGAGAAATACACCCTTTTCAACAGTCTATTTGAAAACGTGGAGGGCGGCTGTGTGTCCCAAGACGAGCGGAAGCGTCTGGGCAAGCTCGGCAAGTGCGAGTTCACCTACGGAGAAGTGGAGTTCCTGCACCTCATGCCAGTGCTGGAGTTGTGCCAGGTGCAGGCAGGCCAGGTGTTCTGGGACCTAGGCTGCGGGGCAGGGAAGTGCTTGGTCACTGTATCTCTAGTGTGTCCACAGTTGCAGGTGTGTAAGGGAGTAGAGTTCCTCGACCGGCTTTACACCCTGTGCAGTGAGACAGTGGGCCATGCAAATGAGCGCGGAGTGGGTGCGCCTATTCAAGTGTATCAAGGTGACATGCTGCAAGTAGACTGGTCAGACGCAGATTTGCTCTACATGTCCAGCATCTGCTTCCCACAGGAGCTGATGAACGGAGTCTTCGAGAAGACCAAACTGCTGAAGAAGGGAACGAAAATCATAACTCTGAAGAATTTCCCGCACAATGAAGACTTCGAAGTCAGGTTTAACATGAGAGTGAAGATGACCTGGGGCAGGACGGGGGTCTACATACTGGAGAAAGTTAGGTAAGCAGAGTTCTGCATTCTCTGGGAAATGTATACATTTCAGTGTAGGAAGTACTGTTAGTTACTGCTACAGCTGAACACAGTAATGAGTTAACTAATTGACTATACAGAGGAAAGGATAGGTTGGAAAAGTATTAGAGATATGATGGCAGTTTGCAAAAATACCCCTCACTCTGTTATCTTTCATAGAGAATCCGCTTTGCTCCTAAAGACAGCGTAACTAATTCAGCCAATTGCAGCGTAGGGAATCGCTGGCTGCTGCTTCACCGTTTCCCAATCCCTGCAATAAGAAACATGACCGAAGAAGCGAAGTCTCAGCGGCCGCAGCCAACCGGAAACATCATAGCGAAGGCCCAGCGGCTCTCTATCGACGTCCCAGAGGAAGACACAGGCGAGCTCGAGACAGTGCTAAGTCAGGTCAAGACCGTCAAGGGATATACAGACGTGCAGGAAGCCACTGAAGTCGCGCCCCTGCAGAAAGCCAGAGCCGTGCTGAAGGAAAAAGGCACCCAAAGCGCCAGGAACGCGAAAGCCAAGGTCTTTCAGTTCGCACAGAAGTCTGGCACTCCCAGGGGTGCGAGCCAAGCTCCGCACATTTTCCCTATCCAGTCCAGTCCCTTGCTGCACAAAGGCACGATCAAGGTCAGTCCCACTGCTCGGCTGCGCTACCTGGGGGGAAAGACTGCGAAGACGGAAAACAGCTCTGTGTCTCCTCCGAGTGCTGCAGGAAAGCCGCCTATGCCAGTCTCTACTGAGAGTCCGAAAAGCCGTAGTCAAGGGTTGAGTGGAGTAGTGACGCAGGTTGCAGCGCCTGTCAAGTCGCAAGTCCTGGCTTCTCCGCAGGACGTCAAAGCCAAGGCAGATGCGATCTATCGAGAGCACCTCTTCCAGACCTTCCAAGCACTCAAGTTCGTGCGCAATCTCCCTGCTGTGGACTCCGCCCAACTCCGGTCCAAGCGAGTGACTCTGCCCAAGCCCATTGGCTACACAAGCAAGAAAACAGCAGTTTTCGACCTGGACGAAACCCTAGTCCACTGCTGTGACTCTATTGAACAAGAGCATCCAGACGTAGTGCTGCCCATTACTTTCCCTACAGGCGAGGTAGTCAGTGCAGGCATCAAAGTGAGGCCGTATGCGAAAGAGTGCCTGATGGAGACTTCCAAGGAATTCGAAGTGGTGATCTTCACAGCGTCGCACAGGTGCTATGCGGACGTGGTTCTGGACTACCTGGACCCGGAACACGCCTACATTCACCACCGACTCTACCGAGAGAACTGCATCATGATGGAGGGCGTCTATATCAAGGACTTGAGAATACTGGCGAATCGGCCGCTGCGGGACATCGTGATAATTGACAACGCGGCCTACAGCTTTGGCTATCAGGTTGAAAACGGAGTGCCCATTATTTCGTGGCATGACGACCCCTGCGACCGCGAACTGTTCAACCTTATCGACTACCTGAAGGCTCTCAGCAAGGCAGAGGACGTGCGCGAGGTCAACCGTCTGACTTTCCACTTGGCGACCTTCTATGATGACTACATAGAGGAGTTCATGTCCAGAGAACAGAGACTCAGGTAGTAACTATGCGTACAGGTCGGCACGAGGACGGGTGGACAGGTAGCCGCTCACGTGAGAGTACAGACTGAGGAAGAGCTTCACAAAGCCGCGCAGCTTTTCTGGGACTGCGGCTTCGTGGGCTTCCTTCATGCCGGGCCGCAGGTAGAAGTCCCACAGGAACTGCACGACCACCACATCCGCCAGCGACACCTGGGACCCGATAAACCACCCCTTCCCTCCTTTATTCCGCATGAGGCGTGCTTCCAAACACCCCAGTCTCGCAGAGACTTGCTCATACTTCTCCTCTAACAGCTGCTTGTTGCCCTGCAGGATGGCCTCTAACAGAGCACTGCGCATTTCCTCCACCAAGTCACACAGTGACTCCATCCAGTATATGAAGTCCAAGTCCCGGGAATTGGGGTAAAGTCCGTGCTTCTGAGCCAAATACCGCAAAATCGCCTTCGGTTGCACCAACTTCTTGTCGTCAATCACCAACATTGGCAGGTCTCCAAACTCAGCTCGCTCCCTTGTGCGCTCCAACAGCTTTTCCCCCACTCTCCGGTCTTCAAAATCGAGGTTGAGGTATTTCAACAGGAAGCGGATGGACTCTGCGCTTCCAAGTCCCTCCACTGAGTACAGAGCCACACTGGCAGAGTCTATGTCAAGGACAGGGGGTTGGGCTGTTACGATGGAGCTGGAGAAGGGAGAGCGGTGAGGCTTGATTTCGGGGACAGTGGCAAGACCTAGATTGGTCACCTTGGTGCCAGCACACACACAGCCCATGTTGTGAATTCCTTTACTTTCCTGCATAGGAGAAGAAACTACTCGAAGCCCGGAGCCAGTTTCAGGCGCTTTTCTATGGGTTCCTGCGGCTCTTGCGACTTCGGTTCCTCCGTCTTTTCCGGTTTCCTCACCTTCACAATTCGCTTGAGTCGCTCCACCGGGTTGAGTCTGCGAGTGGAAAGCGGGTCTTTGGGCCGGGCGAGGGAAATGGTGAAGCGTTGTTGATCTGTGTACACTGCCTCGCTGCGGGCTCTGCGGAAGCGGCCTTCGTCTATGCGCTTGGAGTCCAAGGGGCCGCCCGACTCCTTCTGCAGGCGCTGCTGCTCGTGGAACTGGAAGAACTCGATGTCTTCCTCTGTAATTCCCTCCGCTGGAATCAAGGGATTGACAAGTTCCTGCCAGATCTCCTCAGTCAGCACTTTCTTCTGCTTCAGCTGGTCATACAAGCCCTTGATGTCCCCATCCGACCCACAGAGGTGAGACACATCGGGCCCAACAACTCCAGAGGCGTTTAAGTGGGACTTAGGTTCCATGGTTATTACTTATGTGGATTGGACTTGAGGTTCGGGTTGGGCTTGGGGGGGTGCTTAGGCGAGTCTTCGTCGTCACTCAGGTCCAGTCCGTCTAGTTGAAAGTCAAAGGTGTTGGGGGCTGGAGAGGGCAGGTCTAGGTCGCGGCGGTGCACTTCGCTCACCAGCTGCTGTAGGTTGTCCACGCAGATGCCTCGAGCTCGCTTCCGCATTTTATTTATAGGAAGCCACGTTTTTCTGTAGTATCGTCGCGATCTTTAAATCCATTCAATCAGATAATGGGGCCTACTATATGCCTACAGAGAGTCACGGTTGCATATGAGCCGGGTAGGTGGTGAAGAAATAGAGTAGAGATAAGGGGGAAATCTGGTGAAGATGCGAAGATGGCTGAGCACTGTGCGAGCTGCCGGGCAGCTGTACACCTGGGGAGACGGCGTGCACACAAAGTTGGGACGCAAGGAACATCTGCATGTCTACAAGCCCGAACTCGTACAGAGCGTCTCTGCAACTGAGGTGCTCACTGGCCCTCGGCACACATTAGTGATGACGGCTGAGCAGGGACTGGTGGGGTTTGGGGACAATGAGTTCGGGCAAGTGGGGAACGGGAAGACAGAGACGGCCCTGCTGCCTGAGCCAGTGCAGGGCCTTGGCAACGTGAAAGCAGCTGCCTGCGGACTGCACTACTCCCTGGCAGTCACAAACACAGGGGAGCTGTACGAGTGGGGCTATCCAGGCCGCAATGTCAACCTGTTCTCTCGGCTCTTCGGTAGAAGTGTGTCTGTGGACAAACGCCACCCAGTCCCAGAGAAAGTGGCAGTGCTGCAAGGAGTAAGCGAGGTGGCGGCTGGCGAACTGCACTTCCTGGCAGTCACTGGTGAGGGCTAGACAGAAGCGGGAGAGGTGTACGCCTGGGGAGACAATGAGCACGGCTCCTGCGGGACCGGCGCAATGCTGGACTGCTACAAAGCTCCCAGGTCTCTGGATTTCTTCGCTACACTGCCTGAAAGTGACCGCGCACTCCGAGTATTCGCCTGTGGTGCTTCCAGTGCAGTGCTAACGCGCTCCGGCAAGGTATTCATGTGGGGACTCAACGACGACGGACAACTGCCTTTTGACCTTCGAGACAAGACTCAAAGTCAAGCCATTCAGCCTCTTCCTCGAGAGGTGCTCCTGCCTGCTCCAGTACTTGACCTGGCAATGGGCAGAGGCACGAGTGCTTTTGTGACAGACCGAGGCGAGGCTTATATCAGTGGCCTCAAGCTGTGGTCGTACCCGTACAAAGTCCCGCTGCCTGGGGACTTCCGTCCTGTGCAGGCCTGCTGCGGAGAGGACTACTTCGCATTTGTAGGACAGCAGGGGGAAGTGCTGGCTTTTGGAGGCCCTTTCCCAGGCGCAGATAACAGACCTCAGGAGTTGCCTGAAGGACCCAAACTTGTGGAAGGGTTCTTCCCTGGCAAGGTGATGAGTCTGCGAGGCGCCTACGACTACTGCGCGGCCATAATAGCTCTAAACTAGCATGGAGACGGTGGAAGGACCTGTAGCCGGCCGAGACACTTCCTACTGCTTTGTCGAGCAGCTCTCCGAAGTGCGAGAAATCGAACAAGGTCTGCCCTACCGCTCCTTCGAAGACATGTCGAAGCGCCGTAACTTCGACTTGGAGTTCAAACTACTGAAGAAGATGACAGAGACACAGCAGCACAGCAGTCTGCTAGTGCCCAACAGTCCGGAACTGCAGGGACACAACCGCTACTCCGATATAGTGCCCTACACTGACACAGCTGTGGTGCTGGAGGGCGGGGCGTATGTGAATGCTAGCTATGTGTCCAGACGTCAAGACCTGGGACAGGTCATTGCGACGCAGGGTCCTCTGCCCAACACAAGGGAGCGGTTCTGGCAAATGGTCTGGGAGCAGGGCGCCACTACAATTGTGATGATCAGTGCACTGAATGAAGCTGGCAAAGCCAAGTGCGACCAGTACTTCCCCTCCTCCGCACCCTTGCGAGTCGGGCCGTTCACCATAGTGACAGTAGAGGAGCAGCAGGAGTTCCCCAATATGACTTTCCGCAATATCAGAGTGGAGAAGGAAGGCGCGGCTGCTCGCACAGTGCAGCACTACCAGTCCACAGCCTGGCCTGACCACGGCTCTCCCGACCTCGACGAAGAATGGCCTGCTCTCATGCACTTACTCGACACCCTGCAGCAAGAAAGGGAGCAGGGCAACACTGTAGTGGTCCACTGCAGTGCAGGGATCGGCAGAACTGGCACCATTATAGCGCTGCATGAACTGGTCGGCAGCCTGCACGCCCAACTTGCACGCGGCAGTGGCAATGTGCGTGCATCTGTCTTCGCGGTGGTTCGGCGCTTGCGGGAAGAGCGCTGGGGCATGGTGCAGAATCGAGACCAATACGGCTTCATCTACAAGTTCCTGAGTCGCTACATTGCCGAGGAACTCCAGCCCGGAGCCTTCATCGAGTGATAGGTAAAGCTTTATAATGGAGTTGGAGGTACGTCTGAGAGACGAAGCAGAAGTAGTGCAACTGGACAGTCGTGAAGACCATGTGGCCAGCTTAGTGCAGCAGTTGAAGAGTCGAGGGTTCGAAGTGGCTGGGCTGCGAGTGGAGTACTGGTCGGAACTAATGCACACCTTTGTGACCTGTGGAGTGGACCCGCTGCCTGTGAGTGTGGTAGTGCCGGAGTTCGAGCTGAAGGGGAGGCTGGTGCTGAGGTTCGTGCAGCCGGACTGGACGGATGCCTCGCATCTTCCCTCGACATATCTGCAAGAGGCGGCTGCCTATCGCAGGTACCCGGAAATCGAGCCGGACCAGTCCTTCCCAGTTAAAAAGAAAGAGAGAATCATAGGCCACGTCCTTGAGCGCGTGACGAAGTGGCGAGAAATCGTGAAAGAGTCCAAACGTCGAAGAGACGCAGACGCCAGTTACCCAGAAGAGCGCCAAACACTAGAAGAGGCTGCGAAGGCTGTGGGCATTGCCAAGAAGTCACTAGACGACTACCTGCTAATGATCCGTTTCGGTCGGAAGTTCGGCTTCAACTTCGAGGCTCACTGCGATGAGCGAGTGGGCGTGCTGCGGAACTACGTAAAAACACACAAGGAAATCGTGCGCTTGCTGCAGGCCAGCACGCAGGAGTTCGAAGCGGACCAATCTAAAGCCAGTCGATTGCCTGGACAGGTGGCGCGACTAATCAGAACTGTATACTCACGGTGCAACTGCTGCAGACCCCCAGGCTGCGACTACAGCTCTCTCCTAAAGTACGAAGAATAGTAGTAAATGTCCACCGACGTAGCCGGCGAGTTGAAGCGCAGCTGGGAGCTGTGGAGACTGATCCCTATTGACGAAGTGCACGCGGACTACTGCCGCAACTTACTACGGGGACAGCTCTTCACTGACCACTTCTTTCCGCCCACGACCCACTCCATCCAAGGCGACAATCGCCAATCCCTCTCCACCGAGACCATCACCTGGAAGCGTCCCAGGGAGTTCGCCAAAGGCACTCCGCAGCTCTTTAAAGACAGCATCGACCCGAGAGACATCAAGCAAGGAGTGCTGGGAGACTGCTGGTTCCTCGGAGCGGTTTCCGCCCTCGCTGAAAGTCCCCAGTTCATCCAGCGCTTGTTCCCTGACGGAGATGCACTGAGAGACATCGGTATGTTCCGAGTGCACTTGTTCAAAGACGGAGAGGAGCAGACGGTTGTGGTGGACGACTACATCCCCTGCGGCAGCAGAGGACCTGTGTTTTCCAAGTGCAACGATGGGGAGCTGTGGGTAGCAGTGCTGGAAAAGGCCTACGCCAAGCTGCACGGGTCCTATGCTAACCTACTAGGTGGCTTTCCACAGGACTCCTTTACAGATCTAAGTGGTTGTCCCACTTGGTCTTATCAATTCGACTCCCCGGAACTCGCAGGCCCACTGCAGTCGGGCAGCTTCTGGAGAGACCTGCTAGGCTGGCATCAAGCCAAGTACTGCCTCGCCACCTCCTCTCGTCCTGATGAAAGTCTCGAAGCGCGCGGCTTGGTCCCAGGCCACGCCTACACAATCATCAGAGTAGTGACAGTGAATGAAGTGAATTTAGTGCAGCTGCGCAATCCCTGGGGCCGTTTCGAGTGGAAAGGCGCCTGGAGTGACTCCTCATCTCTCTGGACTGAGGGCTTTCGCAGTGCGCTGAGGCCGGATATTGGCGCCGACGACGGGTGCTTTTGGATGTGTTTCGCCGACCTGATCCAGCACTTCTCCAGTGCAGAAGTCTGCAAAATCGCTGCCTACCACACAACTCGGTTCAAAGTGCACATCCATCGAGACGAAAGTGTGGGCGCCCGGCCCTCGCACTACCTCTACATCCAGGTCAATACACACACACGAGCTGTGCTCGGCTGTCATCAGGAGGACCAAAGGACTGTGGGAGTGGAGGAGTACCGGCGCTACCTGGACATGGGTCTGCTTCTGTTCAGGGTCGCAGGAGCGGAACAGAGCATTTACGCGTATGCAGAGGCGAAAGACGACCGGGAAGTGTTCTTAGAAGTGGACTTGCAGCCTGGCTTCTATGTGCTATGTCCCCTTTCCACAGGTGGAGCCTTGAGACGACCCAGTGACGCTCGGCCTCAGTCCTTTCCCTTCTCTACAGCAAATAACGACCTGCACCCCTTCTTTCTGAGCATTGTCAAGGACATATTCAGACGCTTCGACCAGGACTGTAGTCAGGAGCTGGAATACGACGAATTCAGCCACTTCGCTGACTTGATTGGCTTTCCCATGACAAAGCCAGAGTTCGACGAAAAGGTGCGAGCGCGCTTTACGTCCTATGAGCGGGGGGTGAAGATGCAGGGCTTCATAGAACTGTTCCAGGAAGAACTACGCAAGAAAAGAGAACCTCTGGTGAGAACTTGGCTGCAGCGCCTGGGGTATGACCAGGACTGCTACAGCATCCAGTCCCGCGCTATTGTGCTCACTGTGCAGACCTTGGCTCCTGTGCAGGTCTCCAGAAAGCCTATGGAAAACACTGGTCTGTTGATGGAGGGCTGGAGACAGCTGTGTGTGGGGCAGGGCTCTCCGAAGCAACTCAGCAGTGGACTGCAGGTGTACAGTTTGACACAGAAGCAAGCGGGAGTGCAGACAGTCATGCTGAACAACCAGGGACAGGACCTGTGGAAGGTGCGTATGGACTTCACCTCTTCGGAGGGAGTGGAGTTCGTGCTGAACCAAGAGAAAGTCGTGGAGCGGATTGTGCCGGGACAGGGCTGGCAGCTGATCCAGCATCTCAAGCGGGTGCGCTCCAGTCCCTCCGCCAGCTTCGGCTACCGAGTGGTAAGTGAGCCTTACCGTTCCTAATAGCGTAATTATTGAAGTGCTGGGCAGCAACCAGTCTTCCACTTTTATCTCAACCGATGTAGAAGACCACGAGCCTTAATTCCGATAAATCATCATAAAACAGTGTTTCAGAAAGCAAATAAAGGTAGTTGTCACCCAGCACTAATCTAAGAAATCGTCGCTTACTACTACTTTCTCCACGCAGCTGACTTGCTATTGAGAGTTTCGACATCAGCGAGTGCCTTTTCCCCCAGTTGGTTAGCAGCTTGCAAAAGGCGCTGCGCTTCCTCTTGCTGTGCCTGGGAACTGAGAGCCTGAGCAGCTGCCAGCTCAACGAGGGCGCTGCGGGTTCTTTGTGCTGCAAGAGCCAGAAGCTTGTGAACCTTGTAGACTTGTTCTCTCTGTTCGAACACTGTGGCTCTCTGCTGAGCGATCCGAATCATGCTGAGTTTCCCTATATCTAATCGATGAAGTATTCGTCCCTCTCTAAACAGCAGCTTCTGTAGTTCTTGCCAGGCTAAAGTACCTGAAGGGAGCAGATCTTCCAGCAACGTTTGCTCTTCTAATGTAGAGATCATAGCTTCTGATTTCCATTTCACTTCACTCAGTGTCTCTATCGTAATAGTTTCACACTGGCTCTTGATAACTTCAGCAAAATCTGCATGTTGCCTTTGATAGCACTGTTCTGATGCAAAATTGGGACTAATGAGCACTGTCTTAAAACTATATTTGCATAATTGTTTGGAGGAATGGTTCTGAGTGGGCTGTCGAAGTTGCTGCAAAGCCTTTTGCAAGCAGCAAGCTTGAGTCATAAACCCTGAGAGTTTAGGCAGTTGAGAAATCTGGATTTGCAACAAGTCTGCGATTTCAAAGCCACAATTACTTTTGGCATTTCTTAATTCCCTGAATAACCCTTCGAAGTCAACACACGACACATCACTCCAGTCGCAGTTGGCCAGAACTGCCACTGCCAAGCGTGCAGAGCGGCTGGTGTACAGGAAATTGCTTTGACTTTTCTTCGAGCAAATATCTTCTCTAAGAAGATCAACCAGGTTCTTTACAGACACTGATAATTCTTGGCAGAACCCCTGCCTCTTGGCATAAAGCGAGACAAAGTCGAGAGCCTGTACTCTTGGAAGAACGAGGCAATTTTTGTGTTGGGCCAAGAAGCCGATAATGAGTTCTTCAAGGAAGAACATTTCCTGACTATGTAGTTTTTTAAAGCAATTCCGTAGGCTGAGTGTCTGCTTCTCCTTGGTTGAACGTTTGCATGTCGGATAACACAATGGAAGTCGCTCTATTTCTTGTACTCGAAACAGCTGCTGCAAGTTAAAAACCACAGAGATGATACCCAACGCAGTAAAATTCGTCTTATCTAGATCGCAGCAATATTTCTGCAAGTAGAAGTATCCGATGCTGGTGAGTGAGAGAGAAATTTCAGCTCTCCAGCCCACAGCTTCATGAATGGCAAGGGGTAACGTTTTACTGAAGTTGCTGAAGTTAGCTTCTGCTTTTCTTTCTCTGATTAGATGGTTTCTAGCTTTTTCGAGCTCTCTCAACTTTGCCTTTGCTTCTGCTCGCTGCTTTTTGTTTTTCTTGATAATAAAGTGCATGAAATCAACATCGTCTTCCTCAAATTCCTCTCCATACAGCTGGCCGAGATTCTCTTCCATTTCCTCTATTTTCTTGTTAAGGTACGCTACATCAGTTTGGCCTTGCTCGCCAACAAAGAGATATTCTTTCGGAAAGAGCTGCTGCAGCACCTTAATATAATTCAGTTCTCCGTATAAACAAGCAGCCATATAGGTTTGCGCTTCAGCGTCTGAGAGTTTGTACTCTTTTTGAAAGGGATAGTGGGCATTAGGAGCATTTTTCAGATAGAGGATTTTGCGTTGGTTGGTCAGATTTGAGAGAATTTTGACTATTTTGCTTCTGATTACCTTTAAAACAGAAAGTAGAGGAGCCAAGAAAAAGGACCCTTCGATATCCACACAGAACAATAAATCTGACTTCAAAGCTTGAAAAATCTGGCAGGAACGACTGACCAGGACATGAGAATAGACAGGCAGTCCAGAAAAACACATTTTTCCAGAGATTTGTCGCACTCCATAGGTCGCCAGAGCTGCTCTAAGCAGATGCCGAGACCAGGGAACCCAACGCTTTGGAGCAGAGAAGTCTAGCAGGGAGAGGTAAAGGTTACCAGCCAGTAGCAGCTTTTCAAATGCAGCAAAGCCTAATTTCTTGGCGAAGTCGAGGGCTTTATTCTCGCAGCACCTTAGGAACAAGGAGTAGAAAGTGAAGGCGTCTGCTAGAGCAAGTGGGTCCACATCTGCCTGCATGATACATCCTTCCAATGTTTTAAAAATTTGGGACATGATTTCAGTCAGGGCTCTCTCGTATCTCCCTCTCTTCTGGAGATAGTGGTACAAAGTTTCACAGAGAGGAAAGTTCCCATTCATGTGACAGCGCTCGTGTCTCAGACAAGCAGGAATCAGAAAGCCTTCCAAGTAGCAGAGTTGAATTTCCTGGTAGTTCGAATAAGAGGGATTCTCGATATTTTGGTCGCTGTAGAGCTGGTGTGCTGTGCACAAGTCTCCAAAGGCCCTCGCAACATCCGCTCGATAGGTCTGTGAGAGCATCATTACATGCTTCCAGTATCCTAGAGAAACTAGTCCCGGAAGGATAGAGCCGTCTGGCTGATCAAACAGCTCGATGTCTCTAGGCGGCACTGCCTCAATGCAACGACACAGCAAGTAATTCGCTATCCAGGCATAGTACTGGGCAAGTGTAGGGTTGTCGTGAAGATAAAACACAGAGGAAACGGCGAGGGCTTGGAACTCCAGTCCGTCTTTCAAAGGCTGGGGCAAGCTATAAGCTGCAGCCACCAGGAAAGAGAACTTCCGCATGCTTAGCACTGTAAAAATGCTGTTTGCATGCCAGTGGTGAGTTTGGACCGCCTGGTCATCGAAGCGAGACGTGAGATAGTAAGTCCCCAGTTCACCAGCTTCGAACTCGAAAGCGAACGGCTCCACCAGTTTCCCCACACGTAAAATAAAACTGCGGACATCCGACTGCTGATAAAAGGCGTCATAGTGAATAGACTTGGTACCGTCAGGCTGCAAGTTCTGCAGTGCTTTGTTAATCACTACTTTGATATCTTCGAGCAGACTATCCTCTGCTGCGAAGGATCGACAGAGTATGTCTTTGCTTTCTATAAGGCTGGCTGGAACGGGGACACGCTCTCTTGGCTTCAAGACCTCAAAAGCTAGGTAGGCATACTTACGAGCCAAGACGGCTCTTTCCTTGAGTGCTATGGACTCTGTAATGCTTTGCAGGACAATAAGACATTTAATCCATTTCCGTCCTTTGTCATAAGCTTCAAGCGCTCCGATATAATTGCCCACTCGTTTGTACATTTTCCCCGCTGCCGAATAGTCGCCAGACTTGAAGTAGCACTGTGCTACTTGCTCATAGGATTTCAACTCAAGATACAGATAGGCAGCACGTTCAAAGTCTCTCCCAGAGAAGTAACACTGTGCAGCTTCCTTCTTCATGTCTAGGGCCTGCAGGGCAACTGCTACATCACGGAACTGTCTACAGGCGGCCTCAGCGTCTCTATTGGCTTGCTGTTTCTGCTCATCTGAGGCTTCTGCATGCCCGAGAATTGCTTCAGCAGCCTGCATCAGCCGAGATGCATCGTCGGCCTTGCCCAAATTCTCAGCTTTTGTAGCCTTTTCAGGCTGACCAGCATATCTGAAGCATAGAGCTGCCCTCCTGTATTGCTTCTGTTCCATAAACTGGCCACCGCGCCTATTCCACTCCCTCTTGAAGGTCTCTTCATCCACCTCCTGCATTTGCAGACTCGCTGTTTCTGAAACTACCACGAGTCCTGCCTGCACCAATGGAGGGAGAAACTGCTGTGCTGCCTGCGATTCGTCGTAAATAAGCAACTGCTTCTTCGTTCGTGTGACGGCCACATAGAACAGTTTGAGTGCACAGCACAAAGCTGCATACTCTGAAGAAAAGAACTCAGCAAGTTTGGCCTTGTCGCGTCGCACTCCAAGCAGTACCTGATCACCATTTTCATCAAGGTATTCCCGCAGAGAACACCACTGATCCAATGTAACCCCGCAGTTGTTGAAGAAGTCGTAGAGAACCACCACGTCGAACTCGTCGCCCTTGGACTCGTAGATAGTGCAGTAAGGTAAGTCTCTGAAGGCCGCAGGAAGAGTGGCCTTCATCTCCTCGTTGGCAAGGAGAATCACCCTATTGCTGTCGACATTTTCCGTGACTGAAGCTTCTCCAGAGTTCACGATAACCAGCATAGCTGACACGATGGTCCTTACATCAGAGGAGCATACCCAGATAGGAATCATTCCTTCGCCTGTATTTTCAGAAGTTTCTTCACTTAGCCTGTCGATAGTCTTCGGGAATAACAGCTCTACCAGCTTCACTATGTAGTTGGCCAGATCCAGCACTTTTTGATGAGTGCGAAAGTTGGTTCCCAGCTGCTTAATTGAAGGCATGGCGATACCGAGACCGACTTTCGAGGCAAAGACAGTTTTCAAGTCTTTGAATCGAAAGGTGATACCCTTAGCGATAGTCTGAGCAGTATCCCCTGCCAGAAAGAAGCCGTGCTGAGTCACCTTCGTGAGTAGTGCAAGAGTGGCATGAGTGAGATCCTGCACCTCGTCCACCGTTATGTAGTGTATGGGAGCTCCTTCGTAACCAGTCACAGCGATTTCCTGCAGAGCATGAGTCACCACGTCTTGGAAGTCATAGGCGACTTGAGCGAACTTCCAGTGTTCGTACTGAAGAAAGATAGTCCACACTGTCGCTCTGTCTTGGTCACTGAGCAAACTCTTGTTCTTGTGAGTGTTGAAGTACTCGGACTGAGGTAAGTGACCTTGGCAGTACGAGGCCGAACTCACCCAGCCTTTCAAGCGGCTGACAATTTCTGCCCACACCAGTGCAGCGGAAAGTGAACCACTGCGTTTCACAGTGGGCCAGAACTCGCGTTGAAAGCACTCGAAAGTCACTTCGAATGCGAACTTCTCCCTCACTGACAGTAACTTCAGTTTCTTCGCTTGATTATGAAAGCCTGCATTCATTCCTGTGCCTTTCCCTTCATTGGCTTCTTTGAAAAATGGTCTCCTTAAGCTGAAGTCAATGGCTGCAATCAGCTGGGCCACAGTGAAGAACAAGGGAAAGTCTTGGTGCTTCATCATCTTCATAGACTTGGCAGCGGGTTTGGTGCGAGTTACTGAGGATGAACGGGCCAGTCTGCTGACCTGTGCATTGAAAAAGCTCCTAACTTTCTTGGTGAGCGCCTTGCTGGCTGTCACGAACACCAAGTGCAGACCCAGTAAGTTAGTCTCGACATGGTTCTGCATCCGTAGCCAGCCTCGAAACAGCTTCATAAAGCCGATCACTCGGAGGACTGCGCAGGTGGTCTTCCCTGTGCCTGATCTGCCAATTGCCAGTAGGTTGCCAGGAGTTCCTAGCACCTCTAGTTCCCCTCCACTCAGCTTTGTTCCCTCCTCGTACTCCCCACTCAGCTGCACGGACACTTTAGCAGATCCGAGCCAACCTGCCATCAATCTACAGCAGTCACTTCTCGCTAGTATTGAAATCATGGCTCGGATATCACTTGACAGCTGCTCCTCGAGTAATATCTGTTGGCCTGTAAAGCACTGAATCCATCTTTGGACAGCTTCATCAAAGAAGTAGCTCCGAGATTCGGAGTAGGACAGGAATTCTGTAGGTGCTGACTTCGGTCCCTTAGTTCCGTCTGAGAGAAGAGTCACCGACCCTTCGAATGACACCAATTCCGTCGCTGCCTCGATATTCTGACCTAGCAAGGGAGCAATACATTTTGCAGAGTCAGTCCGGAGCTCATCCTTATACAGTTTGATTGCTTGCTCTGCTTGATTAATTCCAGTTACACGGTCAACCACTCGCAGAAAGTGGCAAAACTCGAAGCCAGCAAGCTTCCCTTTCGATGTAAACGGTAGTCGGTTGAGTTCCAGGGTCACCGCCAGATAGCAGTTGCGAGTGAGGCCTGCACACAGACAGACCAAATCTCGCATGGGGCCGCAGCTCATCTGGCGACAGCCTTCAAAGCGCCCAGCTGCCAAGTCCAGAAGTCGTTCACACACTGCCTCTCGCTCCTCCTGTGAGCAGCGCTCCATACTCTCAATGGCCCTGCGACTGAAGCGCAGCCGCCAGCATAGACCTAGGCCGGCATACACGTCAAAGCTGGCCAGTGCTTTGTCTTCCAAAGGTTTGCCTGCGAGGGTCAGTCTTTCATAGACCTCGAGATCGCTCCGCAGCCATTGGAGGTACAAAGCCGTCAAGGAGGACTGACTTTGCCGCTTAGGCAGCGCTGCTGTCTCTCTGCATAAGAGCTCTAGGTTAGCCATCAGTTGCCTCAGCGCTGGTTGCGGTCCAGAGAGCCTGGGGGAACTATGATTTTGCTGCTCTTGTCGCCTTTTCATTTATAATAGTAATTCTGTATTTTCTCCTAAGACAGGGCAAGTCCACGTAATATGAAATGGAACCTGTCGTCCTTCTCGCTTCTAAACTCTTCGACTTGCTAGCATGCGAAAGTCTTAGTATTTGCTGGATATAGTCGAATACTTAGTTTTCAACTTCCATGTATGCTAAAAATTTCAGGTTTCTCGGCAATATCAAGGTGAGGTAAGTATGAGTCTATCTAGACTAAGACTTAGCTGCGTAGTAGACCTTAGCCTTGCGGGCGAGTTGGTAGATGCCAGTGAGTGACATGAAGGCCTGGACACACAGGAAGTTCCAACTGAAGGGGTAGATCTGGAAGGCGTACTTGCACCAAATGAGGCCGGAGATCATGATCACAAACTGCTGCGGAGTGGACAGGTTCTCCGCAGGCACCCGCATGTCCCCAATGTTAGCGATGGTTATTCCCCACTTGAAGGACGGCGCCCAAAAGAAGATAGTGAAGGGGCCGGCGGGACTGAGGAACCAGGTGCGCAGCCAGGGCGTGAGAGGCAGAGTGCGCACTGCCAGTTGCTGCAGGTGCAGACCTAGACCCATATTATGAGTTGGTTCTTAGAGCAGCTCTCCACTGTGGACAACAGTGAGGACTACAAGGAACGTGAAGAGGAACGAGTTTATCTGCAGGAGCGCATAGTCCATCTCACTCACGAGTTGGAGCAAGCCCGTCTGTATGGAATTCAGACACAGAGCCAGCTGCAGGAGCAGCACCAGGCCGAGTTGGAGAGTTGGCAGAATAGACTGAGCGGGGTGCACTCGAGCACGGAGCAACTCAACGACGAAGCCGAGTACTGGCACCAGGAAATCGCGCTTCTGCAGGAGAAGGTGGCCCAAGCAGAGACTCAGAACAGAGACTTGGTGCAGTCTCTTCAGCCTAAGGACTGGGAGGCTAGCGCTGCATCAGATGGCTCGGCAGAAGCTCTGCGGCAGCAACTGCTCGCAGGAAAGGCCAGTGAAGCCAGTCTGAAAGGAGTGATCACTGCGAAAAAGCTGCTACTGGAGGACGCAAAGCGGGAGCAACAAGACTTGCAGAGCCTTGTGCGTCTCAAGGAGCAGCAACTCGAGGTGCTGGCCACAGAAGCCCGCCAGCTCCAGCTGCTGCGAGACTCGGAACTCCAGCAACTACAAACACGTCTTGCTGAGCCGCCAGTGACGCAAACAGTGTCAAACAAGGACTTGGCCCCACAAGTGCAGGCCAGCCAGCGAACCATCGAGGGACTGCTCACGGAAAAGGCAGGGCTGGTGCTGAAGCTGGAGGTGCATCGCAGTGCGCCACAGCCTGCTGCGACTCACCATCATGGCAGTCGCATGGCCGCAATGAAACTTTTCCGCGGCCACAGAAGTCTTCGAAAGGTGGTGGATATTCTGGATGATATGGTCACAGAGGTTCAGTCATTGGCAGACGAACAGGCAGTGGTGCGGCTAGGACTGGTGCTCTACATGGTGGTGCTGCATCTCTGGGTCCTACTCGCGGCATTGGACATGCGCGGATGTTCGTCATTCATGAGTTAGTCTCAGGTAGCTAGGATGGTGAGGTTGAACGCGGAGTTGTTGTACTGAAAGAAGGTGGCGGAGACCTGCTGTGTGCTGATAGTGACTTCGAGGAAGCCTGGACTCACAGCTCCGTACACTAGGCTCGCCATTGTGGTGGTTTTGTTGGGACAGAGCCACTCCAGTGGAGCACCCGCAGCACCCATCACCAACTCGTGCAGTGCTTCTCCCTTTTGACTATACAGCCGATCACCATAAGGTGAGTAGGAATTGGTTGAACAATCGTAGACGTGACTACGGTCTAATTGTTCGTAATCGGAGTGCTCCAGCCGGTCCAGGTAGAAGTACTCCATCAAAGTTTCGTGTCCAGCGAACACTACATCCACATTGTAACTGAGCAAGCGAGGGACGAGGAACTTCTTCAGAGCCTCATTGTCTGCGTCCCCCGAAGACGCTGAGAAGGGAGGCATGTTAACGAAAACGAAGCGCCACTGGGCTGTCTGTTCTAAGTCAGCGAACACCAGGTCTAGCCAGTCGTACTGCTCTTCGACCTGGTCAGGAGTCGTGAGGTTGGAGTAAGTGCCGCAGTAGGCGGGTATGGTTGTGTTGTCGAAGGCCTGACAAGCCAGTGTGCAGCCATCCAGGAAAACGAAGGCAGCGACGTGTGTGGAGTTGACATGCAGAGAGAAGTTGTAGTAGGGCGAGGGCAGGTTCCAGGCTGAGTACAGGTCGGACATCTCCACGAAGGTCTGAGTGTCCTGTTGGCAGGCCACGTTACCAAGCGCCAGGTACCAGGGCTTGCCTTGCAGCCCTGGCTTCTTGAAAATGTGGTAGAGCAAGTCATACACTGTTTGATCAAATTGATCCTCCACGCCTTTAGCAGAGCGATTGTAGCCCGCCGCAACCACAAAGTCCACAGGGTACAGAGAGGCACGAGCGCTCATGCTCAGAGCCAGCTGCTCAATTGTGCAGTTGTTCTCATCCTCGCAGAGTGTCCCCACGTCCCCTAACACGTGGAAGCGTAGAGACTCACCCCCTGGAGCCTCGAACTTCGCTACTGCGTGGCTGTAGCCTTCGTCACTCACTTGAACGCTCACCACCACTACCAACACGACTGCCAGCACAGTGTAGAGCGCACCCAATATCACCTTCTCTGGCGCCATACTCAATTGCTTGATGTCCTAACTATCCTAGTGCACAGCACCAATCCTTATTGACATATAAACGCTCTTAGATCTTTGAGGAAAGGTTCTTGACAAAGTCATGGACTACTCTTTCGTTGAGGAGAAATGTCGGTATCTGGATGTCCATAGGGATGTCACAGGCTATAAAAGCCTTCACATAGAATAGTCGGGATTGGAGACACTTAGATTTGCTTCTTTGTCATTGCCTTCACTAACGTTTCCCTGTGTCGATCTGTGGCATTCCTTCATCAGAAGGCAGCAGGACCAAACTATCCAGCACAGTTTTTACTATCTCAAGATCACAGTCCCCCGCGCACTCTGAACAAAGTCCCTGTAAGCGCATAACTGTTCAGGACTTCGAGAAAGGGAGTCAATGCGAATTTTTATCGGACACACAAGTTTGCACTGAGGCGATTCAGTCCTTCTTTGCTGATCCGCCTGCATCTCCAGCTCTTGAATGCTTCACTACAATTTGCAAATCTTCCTCGCCTATTCGAAGGCGACTATGGGCTTCGCACCTCTCTATAGAGTGGTGAGAGAGACCTGATAAATCATCAGGTTTTCATTAAGTCAAAGGCAGTTATGTCGAAGACAGTGGGTGCTTCTCCATCAGGGCCACAGTGTCCTGTGAAAGCATGTTCTTCTGAGACATGAACAGATCCCCATTATCTGCTTCAACCAATGAATTAGACTGCGGAAGTAGTGGATCTGCTTGAGATAACTGCTATCACGCTAGTATCTAGCAGAGCCTTTGAATCTTTAGCTGTCTTATGAGTAAAAAGCTGGGCTAATAGCCTCGTTTCCGTGAGTTAAGCTTTCGTTTGGATGCATATTTCTCAAACTTGAGAATGACCTTTCCTCTTCCCATCCACCTGAAAAAGGATAGCCTAGGTGCCTGAAGACTAACAAGGAGATTTCTGGAGGGTCTCTATTCTCGTTTCCTTATCACCAACCATTTCAGATTTCATAAGCGAAAGCGCTGGGGGTGGAATTCGGGTAATTTCCTACCCAGGTCTTACACCGATAGGGCATAAAGAAGAGTTGTAGTCGCAGTGAAGGGCATTGACACTCTGACATGCACGCTGTAACACTTCCTGCTTCATTACTCACTGTTTTTTTGAGTCATTGGTAGGTCTTTATAGAAGAGGGAAATGTGAATGCATAGTGCTACTTCCTCCATGAACTGTTTTCAAGGATCCTTCAACATCATTCCTCGCATGCGTTTATAGTCTCTTTCATTTTAATACTCAGTTGTCTAGAGACGATTAGCAAAATGAAAAGAAGGCTGCATTTGCTGAAGTCTTCGATACTGACGATTCGGAAGACTTGAGTTGGATACTATTCAGCCTATTCTTTGCTTGTCGTGGATATGTTCATGTATCTGCAAATATCTATGAAGCCAGTATACCCGAGTCAAATTGAGGCTAGCCCTAGAAAGGTCTCCATTTCAGGAGAAATAGAACAAGCATATGATCAAATTTAATATATTGTTTTTACTATATCAAATCTTTCGCACAACGTGATTGGTATATATTAAGACTTGCACTATGAGTGAGATGTGCTCTTTTATGTGGCTTTTAGCCTGTCCCAAGACGGAAGTAGGGAAAATCCAGGTGCTTTGCACTCTGTTATAGGAGCTTATTGACACATTCTACCGACAGTCCACCAAGTGGCAATGATTCGACCTTATCTGCAGTGTATTCCCTTATTAGCAGTCTCACACAGGACATACTGCTGGATATGCCAATAGACCCATTAAAAGGGTTATTTGGATATGAGCTAGGTGCAGATATGGGAGGAACTATAGGGAGTGGAAAGTTGCTACTGGTGAGGCCATTATTCAGGGAAACAGGAATTGGTGTGGTTGGTACTGGAGGGTTGCGACTACTGGAACAGCCTCAAGAGTGCCTTATTCACGTTATTTCTGTCTATAATAAGACTGTTGGAGTACTGCGAGAGATAGAAGGAGGAATTAGGGAGAGATGAGTGAATTATATGAAAAATAGTCGAACTATTTCTCATTAAGGCCTCTAGCCAGTTTAGTATTCTATATTTGCAGTTATTTGGATATACAGTCCTATCAGAACTCAATTTGCAGCCAGATATCAACTACTTCCTAGACCATATATTTTTCACACATCTTAGCCTTATTTGCCCTATTGGATACCTCTTGAATCGAAAGGAAAAGTGATAAAAACTCTATTAACTCACAGATCTACACAATTGCCTACGACTAAATCCTATTTCACACCAATGTGTTTCTACCAAAGCCACATCTCAGTATGAACTCAGATCCTGTTTGAACTATATTTGGGCTCTCATATGATTCTAAGGTGTTAATAGCACTCTGTAAGTACAGATTGGCGCAGCTGTCTAGTTCTATTCCAGCCCAATAACGATACTGAGAAGGAAATGCCTGCATGTCTAAGAGAAAGGCAAATGCCAGTTTCTGAGCCTAGCGACTAAATAACTTCCTCATGCTAATGGGTCTGATGATTCTATAGTTTTCTAAGTAGGGATAACTGCCTCACTCAGTCCTGTCTAGTTCTTGCTGGGTCTGCAGATAGGCGGAGTAGGTCCGTTGCTGCTTGCTGGAACTGTAGTGACTCCAGCTTTCCAGGCTGCCCAGTCAACTCAACAATGGTATGCTGAGTGTTGGCTACCTAAGAAAGTCTGTATAATTAGTGGCTTCTACTTGGTTTCCGCAGTGCCTTCTCTCTATACTACATTCTCCAATCCGCACACAGTCAGTAGTTCCTAGTTCTGTGTAAATCACTAGATCACAGTGAACAGATATTACTCGCACACCCAAAGCCAGGCTTCTGAGTGCTATGGAGAGTGAATTCTTAGGTGATAACTTGGACAATGTGAACAAACTGACTGGAGCTCCTGCACCGCTGTCAACTAACTTTCGAAGATAACATCACATGTGTCAGCAGTACTTGCTGCTGTACGAAGTCGCAAATACAGCCTTCTAAAGAGTGAAAGAAGGGAGAACGAGTTCACTTGGTGAGGCTGATAAGGCCTTGGCTAGGGGTAGCAGTGCAGAATTAGGCTAGCACTGCGTAGTCTGGGATGTGGGAGAAACTGGGCTGGGTTTGTAGATAGCCAGGTGAAAGTAGCACTCAAACATATGATAGTGTGTTAACTTGAGGGGTGAACAGGCTTATTCCATAGAGTCGGCACAGTGGCCGCCATATTCGAAGTCTAACATTTCTAATATAATTCTCTTCTATTTTGTGCAGGTTCTACCTGACGGTTGGCTCATTTCTTGCTAATACTAAGAAAAACACAGAGGGCTCCGAATCCTGCTTTGCGACATTTATAAAGGCTACCTCAATATTCACCTTTCGCTGTAGCTCCTGACAATATGCCTTTGACAGCTAATAGTAAGGCCTTTAAGTGCAGTTTGCGTTATTGTCGTCCAACCAACACCAACAGCATAAAGAAAGACTCAGCATCATATAGACCTTTGCATAAGTCTCCAGGAAAAACACTCCCAGTCTCTCTGCACTCTCACAGTAGCCTCCCTTATTCCCTTTAACAGGTGTGTAGAAACAACCTTTGGCACATACTAATTCCCTCAGTTTCAATCCCCCAGAGCATTCATTAATATGAATTGCTAATACTCTGAATCTGCGCTTGGGGAAACTGCAACACTTTAATATTGTATTAAGCCGCTCTGTTCCCTGTGTTAAATCTAGCCGACGAAGTATTGTTGTCACCCGATTTGCCTATTCACTTAGAGTCTGCAAATATGGTTGAGAGGCTGATTAACATGACTGACTTGAGTGCGCAACTTCATGTTCCATATTTGGTGTAAAAGTGCTGGAACTGGTCTGAGTGCTAATTCCTTTTGTACACAGGTCCCACACACTCGCTATTGAAATCTCTGTCTTTGCTTATCAATACTAAACATTTGCATTTCGCTCTGCTTAAAACTCAGAGAACATATTGAGTGGGTATATTTATAGTATGTGTGTGATTGATGTTTTATTTACCTCCAATGTGAGTGCATCTTCATGCTGCACTGAATAATATGCTTTCCTTTTGTATTGGCTTTTTCTGAAATGACTGACAGCCACTTCCCTCCTTCTACGCAATCCTGAAGCGCATTGAGTTTTCGAGGTGTCTTTCAATGCAGTGCCCATTATTAAGGTGAATTACGATAATACAAGTATAAGCTCATATCATCAAGGGTTCGTAACTCAGTGAATCAGTCACTCAGCTCGAGAATAACAACACTCACTTGTGCATGTGAACACTTATGGCAAAGGGAATAGCGGTCAAATTCAGGCTCTACAGAATACCTGAAGGTATATAAGGCTAACCTTGTAGTAGATACACACTTAATTTAGAAGTGCAGATAAAAGAAGGTGGGGAGTGGAAGAGAGGAGGATTCCTTCCCTATTATATGCCTATTAAACTGTATAGATCTGAGCTAGTGATGTGTATGAGACTAGGCAGTTATTGAGGGAGTACTTCGAGCGGACTATATCA